>Ga0228699_1000278_pt1 | contig 43321 bp, 35 predicted proteins | sample McNCre217_Aug_MG_FD_178016 | JGI IMG/M metagenome (GOLD analysis project Ga0228699, IMG submission 178016) | Freshwater microbial communities from McNutts Creek, Athens, Georgia, United States - 2-17_Aug_MG | ecosystem: Environmental > Aquatic > Freshwater > Creek | place: USA: Georgia... | reverse complement strand
TGCTGGTTTGATGTTCAGCGTGTCGCTGCGCGGTTCATCAGATGAGACTCAAATCAGACGACTACACATGTAGAACTGTACGAAAAAGACTTATGGACGGGGGTTCAAATCCCCCCAGCTCCACCATTTGCATTTTGAGAGAAACACTCTCTCATTTTTTAAGAACCCCGCAGAGTCCCTGTCTCTGCGGGGTTTCGCCGTTTTTAGGTGTTGTCTTCGTCCTAAAAAGACACCTTGAAAAACGCATATTTGGGCTGTTTTTACTCTCCATTCTCCAAAACTTGTGGACTTGAGAGTAGCCAGTCAACAAGTCGGACCCCTTAAAAATCAACAACTTACTCACTCTCAGAAAGTGCCATTCTTTTTGACGCCGCGCCTAGGAGAGTTGAGCAAATAAAACAACTCTACGCGGCTGAGTGCTAACAGTTGCTGGTTTGGTAGGTGCTCAGGAGAGGTTCGAAATATGCTGGAGGAGAGTAGCTTACGCCAGCTGGTGTTACGTTTTGGAAGAAATTATTAAAGCCTGTTAAATCAGGTTTATTCATGTTCAATCATGTCGAAGCAGCTCAAATCGAGTGAGAAATGTCGCTACTTTATGAGATGATCTTCTCACTCCCCTGCATGTGCTTTTCATGAAAGTCCGGATATGTCATATCGCTGGTTGTCCGTCGAAGAGATTGCCGAATACCTTGGCGTAAGTAAGGACACTGTTTATTCTTGGATCAATAAGCGAAAAATGCCAGCGCATCGAATTGGTCGATTTTGGAAATTTAAAGCAGAAGAAGTTGATGGTTGGGTGCGATCTGGTGGGGCAGCTGATAGAGAAAGTCGACTAAGCGAGGGATTGACTTGAAATAGCTCAGGTTCTATTGCTTCATTAGGCTTTGTTAATAACTTTGGAATTGATTTAACTATGAAAATATCTAGCGTGGATTTGTTTTGTGGGGCTGGCGGGCTGACGCATGGCTTCGTGCTCGAAGGAGTGCCTGTCGCAGCTGGCATTGATTTGGATCCTGCGTGTCGATTTCCTTATGAGGCCAACAATAGCGCTAAGTTTGTAGAGCGAGACATCAGCAAGGTCACTACCGCCGAGTTGGATGCACTGTTTGGCGACGCTGAATTGAAGATCCTTGCTGGCTGTGCACCGTGCCAACCCTTTTCCACCTATGCACAGCGATACGAGTTGGATGGCAAAGATGGGAAATGGGGACTGTTGTACGAGTTCGCTCGTTTGGCCAAGGGTACCCGCCCAGATGTCATCACGATGGAAAACGTTCCGACTGTTGCCAAGCATGAGGTGTTCCACGACTTCGTCGATACGTTGCAGCTACTAGGGTACAACGTTTGGTTCGATGTCGTCGATAGCTCCCAATACGACGTTCCACAGACCCGTCGACGCATGGTTCTCTTGGCATCTCGGCACGGCAAGATTGCGATGATCAAACCCACACTCGAAAAGCCAAAAACCGTCAGACAGGCGATTGGCCGTCTTCGTGCATTGAACGCTGGCGAAGCAGCCCCTAGAGACAGACTACACGTTTCATCTACGTTGTCGGAGAAGAATCTAAAGCGCATCAAGGTTTCTAAGCCTGGTGGTACGTGGCGTGATTGGCCGAAGCATCTCGTCGCTGATTGTCATCGCGCGGAAAGCGGCAGGACTTACCCTGGTGTCTATGGCCGCATGGAGTGGGACAAGCCAGCACCTACCATGACAACGCAGTGCTATGGATTCGGGAATGGTCGTTTCGGACATCCTGAGCAGGATCGCGCAATCACCTTGAGGGAAGCGGCGATCATTCAGAGCTTCCCTCGTGACTACGCATTTATACCTGATGACGGTGAGGTGAGCTTCAAGGTCCTCGGACGCCTCATCGGAAATGCCGTTCCAGTAAATCTTGGTCGAGCGATCGCGCGCAGCATTAATTCCCATCTTGCAACTATTGGGCCTCATCCATGACCTCATATATGGCCACCTTGGCTATTTCCTGGGGCTCATAAAGACTACAAAACAGAATAATGGCAGGCCACATGGAAATCTCTAACGATCAGAAGTCTCATACCTACCGAGCTCGCCCAGAGCCTGGCCAATTAGTCGAGGTTCGTCGGCGCCAGTGGGTCGTTGCGGATGTCGCCTCTTCAAAATTGGAATCAGACTCGGCGTCGCAGAACTGCGTAAAGCTCTCATCAATCGACGAAGATGGTCTCGGTGAGGAGTTGGAGGTCATTTGGGAGATCGAACCCGGAGCTCAAATCATTGAGCGAGCCGGCCTCCCTTCTATCACAGGCCAGGACGACTCGAACACGCTTGAAGCCTTCCTTGATGCTCTCCGTTGGGGTGCCGCCACCAACGCCGACAGGGGATTCCTGCACGCTCCGTTCCGAAGCGGCGTCAGCATTGAGGACTTCCAGCTCGACCCGTTGGTACGCGCCATTGATATGGCTCGGGTCAACCTGCTGATTGCGGATGACGTCGGCTTAGGTAAGACTATTGAGGCGGGTTTAGTCATTCAAGAAATGCTGATGCGCCATCGCGCGCGCACATTCTTGATTGTGTGCCCAGCCTCTCTCCAAGAGAAGTGGCGCCTGGAGATGCTGCAAAAGTTTGGTCTGGAGTTCCAGATCGTTGATACACCATATGTTAAGGCGCTGCGCCGCGAGAGGGGTATCCATGCCAACCCTTGGACTGCCTACCCGCGGCTTATCACGTCCATGGATTGGGCCAAAAGTGGCGAGGGATTGCGTGCCATGGCAGATGTGTTGCCAAGCAACCGTGATGTCCATCGCAAATTCGACATGCTGATTGTGGACGAGGCGCACAACATTGCACCTTCCGCGAGTACACACTACGCCTTGGAAAGTCAGCGCACGCGATTTATACGGCGCATCAGTCCACACTTCCAGCACCGGTTGTTTCTGACAGCGACACCGCACAATGGTTACACCGAGTCTTTCACGTCCCTCTTGGAGTTGCTTGACGACCAACGGTTTGCGCGCAATATTTTGCCCAAGGATAAGCAGCTGTCGCAGGTGATGGTTCGCCGTCTTAAGAGCTCAATCCTCAATGATGACGGCACACCTCGATTCCCGCAGCGCAATTTGCAGGCGCTTAAGGTGGAATACAGCGATGCCGAGCGTGAGATTCACGCTAAGCTCAAAGCCTATTGCGAAAGCCGCGAAAAATCCGCAGGCGGGAACTCCTTTGGCACCACATTTGTGAACCAGCTGCTACGCAAGCGGTTATTCTCGTCGCCGGCTGCTTTTGCGACCACGCTGGACCAGCACATGACGACGCTGACTCAGGGCAAGGCTGTTGCAACCAACGACTCGCTGTCCGAGCGGATCTTGCGCAAGGCGATCTTGCGAGTGGAGGAAGACTACGCAGACGACCAGGAAGTGGAGAGTGCCCACATTGAGGCCGTGGAAGAAGCCTCGCGCTATGTGAATCCTTTGACGGCGGACCAACAGCAGATGCTGCAGGAGCTGCGCGGCTGGGCCCAGAAGGCACGTCACCAGCCTGACTCCAAGGCGCTGGCCGTACTAAATTGGCTCACCACCTACCTGAAGTCAGATGGGCAGTGGAACGAACGCCGGGTGATTTTATTTACCGAGTACCGCACGACACACCAGTGGCTGCAGGAGATCCTGGTTCACAACGGTTATGGCGGCGACCGGCTGTCTATCCTCCACGGCGGTATGGACCATGATGAGCGCGAGGAAGTCAAGGCGGCGTTTCAGGCTTCTCCGCAGGACTCATCTGTGCGCATTTTGCTGGCCACTGACGCGGCCTCCGAAGGTATTGACCTCCAGAACTTCTGCAACTACCTGATCCATCTCGAGATTCCCTACAACCCGAATGTCATGGAGCAGCGCAACGGTCGTATCGACCGCCATGGGCAGCGCCAATCCGAAGTGTTGATATGGCATCCGGTCGACGCCGCCCCCAAAGGACAAATGAACATCGGAGGGCATGGTGAGGACATTCTCCGGTCCCTCAAAAAATTGGAATCCATGCGTGCCGACATGGGAAGCGTCAACCCCGTGATTGCCCCTCAATTAGCGGGTCTGATTGAAGGAACGCGGACGGAGCTCAATACGCGCGCTGCAGAAGAGCTGATCGCCAAAGCGCGGCCCTTTGTGCAAGCCGATCGAGCAGTCAAAGAGCGGGTCAGCAAGATCATGGAGCGACGCCTGGAAACTGAAAAAGATTTCCATATGTCGGCGGCCCATATCCTCGCGGCTGTGCAAACGGGATTGGCGTTGGCAGACAAGCCTGCGCTGGAGCCTTTGAATTGGCCGGAGGCGCCCGAGGGCTCTGTGTTCAGGGTGCCGCAGTTAGCAGGCTCGTGGGGACGCTGCGCAGAGGGACTAGAGCATCCTTTTCACAAGGGGCGGATTCGCCCGATTACCTTTGACCATGCGGTGGCCCAAGGTAGGGACGACATCGTGTTGGCCCACATGAACCACCGTCTTGTTCAGATGTGCCTGCGTCTGCTTCGGGCCGAGGTGTGGTCACCCGCAGAATCGCAAAAGCTCCACCGAGTCTCCGTGCGCACATTGCCCGACTTAGAGTTGACGGAGCCCGCCGTTGTGGTGGTGTCACGCCTGGTTATTACCGGTGGCAACCACCACAGAATGCACGAAGAGCTGACTTACTCAGGCGGTTACCTTCGCGATCAGAGCTTCCGTCGTGAAGAAGGTGTTGCAAGGATCCAGCAATGGATGGAGGCAGGTACAGCCGTCCGTGTCTCTGATGCCCAGCTAAAGCTCCTGCGGCAGCGGTTTGAGCGTTCCCAAGAAGGGGTCTGGCATTCGGTCCAAGTACGCGCCAAAGATCGTTTGAAGTCACTGACAAACATTTTGCAAAGCCGAAAGCAGCAAGAGCTGGAGGATATTTCTGCGGTGCTGACCGAACTGCAGGTTTCTATTGAGGCGGAGCTCAAAAAAAGTCGGGAGCCAGCTCAGCTGTCACTTTTCAGTGAAGACGAGCGCACCCAGTTGCGGCGCGACAACGTAGCCTTGGAGGCGCGATTGGCGCGGATTCCTAAGGAACAGATTCAAGAAATGCAGTCCATTGAAGAACGCTACTCCAAGTTGGATGACCGAATTTTCCCTGTGGCAGTTATCTTGCTATTGCCGGAATCCCAGGTCGGAGGGCTCACGAAATGAGCAATCTTTTGCACGAGTGGCTTCATCTGATAGAGGTCTCAGGGCCATTTTTGGCTACGCCGGTGCTAGAGGAATCCTTCCCACAGGGATTGGATGGTCTGAATCCTTTGCTTAAAAAACACCTTCGACAGGCATATGAGGAGTGGACCGAAGCGGTTGAGCAAAGCGATGCCCACCTCAGTGAACTCCATGACGCATGGATAGCAGAGGTTCTGCGAAAAGGACTTGAGCTTGATTCTCGCGGTAATGGCGAGGTCCTGAAGTCTTCCCAATGGTGCGCAGAGCACATTCAATGTGTCCTAGCCGAGCATGGAGTGACGATTTCGCCAAGCTGGGCCATTGTCGATCCCGACACCCAGGCTCCACAAATGATGGTGCAGGTGTATGCCCCGGATGTGGCGTTAGAGGCTTCGTTTAAGTTGGAGGCCTGGAATACCACACCGGTGGAATGCATGGTCCAACTGTGTCGGGCTACTAACTGCAGATTGGGGTTAGTTACCAATGGCGAGCAATGGATGGTGGTGGACGCGCCGGTCGGTGCCGTTTGCAGTTATGCGAGTTGGTTCGCACGCATTTGGAGCCAAGAGCCAACCACCCTCCAAGCCTTCGTGCACTTATTGTGTTTGACGCGCTTCCGCGACGAAGCAAGTCGGCGTCTGCCGGCCATGTTGGATCGGTCGCTGAAGCACCAGGATGAGGTTACCGATGCGCTGGGCGCACAGGTTCGTCGTGCTGTGGAAGTGTTGGTGCAGGCTTTGGATCGGGCCGATTTGGACCGAAATCGTGCGCTACTGCAAGACATCAAGGAACCTGAGCTATACGAAGCGGCATTGACCGTCATGATGCGACTGGTCTTCCTCTTATCTGCAGAAGAACAGCAGCTTTTGCTATTGGGGGATGAGCGTTACGAGGCCCACTACGCCGTCTCGACCTTGCGCATGCATCTGCGCAAAGAGTCTGAAGAAATTCTTGAGCGACGGTGGGATGCGTGGTCGCGCCTGTTGGCCATTTTTAGGGCCGTCTATGGTGGCATTGATCACGAAAACATGCGAATGCCGGCGCTGGGCGGCTCACTCTTTGATCCGGATCGATTTCCGTTCCTGGAAGGGCGGATACGTGGGACTCGCTGGAAAACTGACCCAGCAACCCCTTTGCCGATTGATAACCGTACCGTTCTGTTGTTGTTGGAATCCATTCAGCTTTATAAAGGCCGCACGCTGTCCTACGCAGCGCTGGATGTTGAGCAAATTGGCTACGTCTATGAAGGTTTGTTGGAGCGAACGGTCAAACGAACGGAGGACGTTACTCTGGAGCTGGACGCTACAGCGAAGTCTAAAGCTCCGCTGGTTCGTCTGTCGGAGTTGGAAGCCGCAAAAAAGCTTGGCCAAGAAATGCTCATTGCACTGCTAGAGGAGCGCTCCGGCTCCTCTGTAAGTCGGGTGAAGAACGATTTGGGCAAGGCGGTCGATGAGCGCCTCGCCAACCGACTTCTCACGGTGTGTCAAAACGACAATGCGCTTCAGCAGAGGATGCTTCCGTTCGCGCATTTGGTTCGGATTGATCCGTGGGGCTATCCATTGGTGTATCCGAAAGGCGCGTTCATTGTCACCACGGGTACAGATCGACGGGAAACGGGTACCCACTACACGCCCAAATCTCTGACCGAGGCCATTGTTGTTGAGACATTGACGCCGGTGGTCTACAAGGGGCCTTCAGAGGGGACACCCAAGAGTGAATGGGTGTTACGTACACCTGCGGAGCTTTTAGAACTCAAGATATGCGACCCCGCAATGGGATCGGGAGCCTTCCTGGTCCAAGTGTGCAGATGGTTGGGTGATCGCCTGGTTGAGTCTTGGTCGCTTGCAGAAGGCGCAAGCCAGTGCGTGAGCATTGATGGCGAAGTCATTGCTACCAACACTGCTAAGGAACTACTGCCGCGCGATACCGAAAGTCGGACGGTTGTCGCACGTCGGCTCATTGCTGAACGTTGTCTGTACGGCGTGGATATAAACCCGTTGGGTGTCGAACTCGCGAAGCTCTCCATTTGGTTGGTCACCCTATCCAAGGGAAGACCGTTTGGATTCCTGGATCACAACTTGCGCAGTGGCGATAGCCTTTTAGGTTTGCACCGTGTGGAGCAGCTGACAGAGCTCTCCATGGCACCTACCGGCAAAGGTCAGCTACGACTCTTCGGTCAGAACATTGAGTCGGCGGTGCGCGAGGCCATTGAGATGCGCAAAACCTTGCGTTCGACGTCTATTCGTGATGTTCACGATGTTGAAGTGATGTCGCAGTTGGACGCGAACGCCCGAGAAAAGCTCGAAATTTCCGAGCGCATCGCGGATGGATTTACCGGAGCGGTTCTGGCTACAGGTGGATCAGGCTCAAACTATGAAAACGAAATTGCGACTTTGGCTGCGCATGCAGGCCAGGCTGTTGGAGGAAGCGCCCAGTCCGTGGTCGGGCTGAAGAAGCGTGCATTTGAATTGTTGTCGACAGATTTATCTGCAGACAAGCTCGCACGCCGTCCCTTTCATTGGGCATTGGAGTTTCCGGAAGTTTTTGCGGGAGCGAACGGGGGCTTTGATGCGGTAGTGGGTAATCCACCATTCTTGGGTGGCAAAAGAATCAGCACAGTGCAGGGAACGATCTATAACGATTGGCTGACAACATTGCATCAAGGTGCAAGCAAGAACACTGATTTGGTCGCCCATTTTTTTAGAAGAGCATGGAAGCTACTCAAAATTAGTGGATCTTTTGGACTATTAGCAACCAACACCATTGCCGAGGGAGATACACGCCAAGGTGGACTTGAATGGATCCTTGCAGATGGGGCAACGATTTATGCAGCCTATCCAAATGAACCCTGGCCTGGCAAAGCTGCAGTAGTTACAAGTCGAGTGCATTTGTACAAGGGAAACTGGAAAGGAGAGCGACTACTTCTAGGAAAGTCTGTTCCCCATATCTCTGCCTTTTTATCGGGAGCTGACGAATGGAGTCCGAAGCGTCTCAAAGCGAATGAGGGGATTGCTTTTCAGGGGTCGATTGTCCTGGGGATGGGATTTGTCTTGACAAATGAGGACGCTCAACGGATGTTGGATGCAGATCCACGGAATGCTGAGGTAATTTTTCCGTACATGAATGGGGAAGACTTGAACTCAGATCCAGAGCAAAAGGCCAGGCGGTGGGTGATTAATTTTTGGGATTGGCCAGAGGACAAAGCGAAGACGTATCAAGCTCCATATGCCTGGATCAAGAAATATGTTTATCCAGAACGTCTACAGAAAAGTCGAGAAAAGTCGTACAGAAACATAATGGCGATGTGGTGGCAGCACTGGAATGTTCGCCCAGGTTTGTATCATTCGATTAATCGTGGCGAGAAATTTATTGATCATCCAGCAGGCTTTTATCGCAAGAATAGTTTTGACTCGGTCATTGCGTTAACAAGAGTCTCAAAATATTTAAACGCTGCAGTTGTTGAAAACAATTCAATATTCACACTAGATCTTTTTGTTTTTGCAACAAATGATTTTTGTGATTTCGCTTTGTTGCAATCTAATGTTTTTGTCTCTTGGGCGTGGAGTCGAGGGGGTCGTATGAAGCATGATTTGCGATTTTCAGGCTCAGATGTTTTTGAAACTTTTCCTCGATGTTCATTAATTTATACGGAAAAGATTCGCCAACTCGGATTGAGCTTTCATTTGGCTAGAAGAGAGTTGCAAAAGAAATATAAGCTTGGGTTGACGAAGTTAACCAATTTGATCCATGACCAGACAGTTAATGATGAATTAATAACGAAAGTAAGACTACTGTGGTCGGAAATTGATGAAGAAGTAATTTGTGCTTACGGCTGGTCCGATATTGATTTGGATATCGGATTTCACGACGTTGAGTATCGGCCAGAATCTGATAGGCGAAGGTTTTCGATATCTGAAGCTGCTCGCAAAGAAATCCTTCTGCGACTTTCAGATTTAAATAAAGCACATTATGCTCAAGAGGTTGCTGGCGGTAAACAAGAGGATTTAGAGGTGGAGGTAAGAGGAGCATCGCAAGAGGACAAGCCCAAATCAAAAAGGCAACCAACTAAATCAAGTCTTCAAACAGGATTTAACTTCGGCCTATCCTCTCATTCTTTAAGTATGGGCAATCAATGGGGCGATAAAGCTACAGACCAGATATTGGCCTGGCTAGAAGAGCACAAGAACTGGTTCGTTAAACAGGCAATATTGACCGGATGCGGGGCTGAACCTGCAGCTTGGGAAGCGGCTATCCAGGAATTAATCGCCGATCAGTTTGTAGAAATGCAGGGTAGTGGCGACCAAGCACGGTATCGGGCTAAGGAATAAACGGCATGTCAAAGGTTGTACCGTTTGTTGATCTGTCCGTCTGCGACATTGCTGTTGATGCGGTTTATGAGTCCAGCCCAGATGGGCAGCTTTCTGGAGAGCCTGTATCAAAGTTGCTTCCTGGATCCGGAAATATGGGAGGCTTTCGCGCTTCAGGACGAGGGACTCAGAAAAACTGGGTAGTGCTTTTCACAACGGGGGAAGACCGCGATTGGCCTGACACCTTGGATGTCCAGACGGGAAAGTTCGTCTACTTCGGTGACAACAAGAAGCCGGGGCATGAATTGCATGACACGTCCTCCGGCGGGAATCAGATTCTTCGGACAGAGTTTGGTCGTCTTCATGACGTTGCCGATCCTCGAGCACACATCCCGCCGTTCTTTGTTTTCAAGAAATACCCAACCCAGAGTGGGGCGCGTTCAGTTCAGTTCAAAGGACTAGCAGTACCCGGTTTTCCGGGGTTATCTGCCACCGAAGACTTGGTTGCCGTGTGGAAGGCATCTGACGGACAGCGCTTTCAGAACTACCGTGCGACGTTTACGGTCCTTGATGCGGGCGTAATTTCTCGAGCGTGGATCAATGATCTTGCCAATGGCAACGCCAATACGCCCAATGCTCCTGCGGCCTGGCAGGCGTGGGTCAATACTGGTCGCTATCGAGCTCTCGCAGCGGAGCCTACGACAGTCATTCGTTCAGCCGATGAGCAGACGCCAGATACGCCCATCAAAAGGGAGATCCTCGAGGTGGTGTGGGAGCATTTCAGAGTTACGCCGATCGCCTTTGAAGCCTTTGCTGCCCGTGTGTATCAATTGACAGACACTAGGGTACTGATTGATGAGGTGACTAGAGGGACGATTGATGGTGGAAGGGATGCAATCGGTCGGTACCAACTGGGACTCACCGGTGATCCCGTTTATGCAGAGTTTTCTTTGGAGGCAAAGTGTTACCAACCACCTCTCAATGGGCAAGCCCCCAACACGGTTGGCGTCAAAGAAGTCTCAAGGCTGATCTCGCGTATCCGCCATCGTCAGTTTGGCGTATTGGTGACCACATCCTTGATTGCAAGGCAGGCCTATGAAGAGGTTCGAGAAGACCGTCACCCGATCGTCTTTATCTCGGGCCGCGACATTGCGGAAATCTTGATCGCCAACGGATACAACACCGTTGAGCGAGCCAAACGTTTACTTCAAGAAGAATTTAAGGTTTAGGGAGAGTGCTGCTATGGCAAATCAACAAACAGAAATTCCCAGCGTCTGGATAGCAATTGACAAAGGATCGGAGTCGTCCCCCTCACTTTCCACTTACAGCCTCAAGCTAGAAGGCGAGCCGACGCTTTTCAACGGAATGGAAGAAGGCGACTGGATTTTAGTTTCGTCCCCGACCGGACAGGCAGTTCGAATTGCCAACGTGATTCGTGTGCGATCGGAAATCGATTCCGTCACGTTGTACTTCGAACGCGTGCAAAGTGTGGACGGAGCGCTGGCGCTCGCATCAATGGGCATAGAGCTACCGGAGCGTGGCCTGGTACGCGCTGTGCCATGGGGTACCTTCGAAGTCGCATGTAAGACGTTGATGGGTGCTACCCCCTCGGACGTTCCTAAGATTGGCCAAAACCCTAAATCGCCGACCTACCAACAAGAACTGGCCTACATCCGTGAGTTGTTGCAACTCGCTGTCATGGATGACCTTCTAGGGCCAGCCGGTGGTCCCCATGAGCAAATTGTCGACATGAGTGTGCGCGACCGTTACCTGGTCGGCAAGTTCGCTCCTCAAAATACCACGGAACGCGGCAAAGACTATGTTGCGCCTGAGGATGACGAGGATTCCGCGGAGCTGGTTGTCAAATCGCAGGCTGAGGGCATGGACTCTCCATCTGCAAAGGGTCGAGGGGAGTCTGAAGCCAGTGGGGAGGTGGATACCGCGAGTAATCAGTCACTGGTGCCGAGTAGTTTTGGCATGACCTTTTGCGTGGATGGTGATGCTACGCACATTGAAGTTGAGGCTCGCTGGGGTAGTTACGAGCGACTCGCCAGTGAAGACCATAACCATGCCCGTCCCAATGGGCAAAAGGTCAAAGTTTGGCAGCGTGTGCCGCGCGGCGGAACCATCCTATTGCCTTTGAACGAAGGCCCCATTCCTGAAGAGTTTCGGGTTTCAGACATTGATTGCGAGGCGGTGCGGATTCAAGGTGCGGTTCGAGCCAAGAACGAAAAAGGCGATCGCTTAGTGACGCTCTTTTTGCTCAATGCGCAGGATGAACCTGACTCCAATAAAGACACAGCCTGGATATTCCAGCCGGAGATCATTGTTCGCGCAGCGCCAGACGCCGTGCGTAAGGATGTGTTTCGGCGTCGACCGGTCTTAGACGCCGACGGACAAGATCCTGAGCGGGAATCACTGGAAATGATTTATCGCAACCGGGTCGAGTTTGCCGTCGGTCACGGTGTGGCGGTGCATGCCAAAACGGCCTCTGATGTGACATTGGCGACAGAAGTTCGCACGGCCATCATGCCCCAGTACGAAGTTCAGGTAACGGAGACGCCCGGGCTAGATCCACAAGACCGTCCAGCGATGCGTCAAATGGTAGATAACGAGCTACTTGACATGGACAAATTGGCCAGCTTGGATGTTGACGCCTTGGAATGTGCATTAGGCCTGTTGACCCAAGACTACGGCGAATGGATCGCCGAACAAAAGACCCGCATTGGCAGTGATGTGGTTGGATACGATGAGCATGCCAACGCCGCAATCGCTCGATGCGAGCAAATTAAAAAGCGTCTGCAGCAGGGAATTGAGACGTTGAAGAGCAACAGCGATGCGTTGGCGGCATTTAGGGTGGCTAACAAGGCGATGGCGGTGCAACGGGTACGTAGCCAATACTCCCTAGAAGTGCGTCGCGGTAAAACCGTGACGGTGGACCAGTTCAACGTTCAGAAGAATCGCAGCTGGCGTCCGTTCCAGCTGGCTTTCTTATTGCTTTCCATTCCGGCATTGGCCGATCCCACCCACCCTGATCGAGTGCAGCCGGTCGAGGCCTATGCCGATTTGCTTTGGTTTCCCACGGGCGGCGGTAAGACTGAAGCTTATTTGGGGGTGGCGGCTTTCACTATGGCGATACGTCGCATGCAAAAAGACCTCGGCGGTCTTGATAGCTCGCGCGGCCTTGCAGTCATCATGCGCTACACGCTGCGTCTATTAACCCTGCAGCAGTTCCAACGTGCGACTGCGTTGATCTGTGCCTTGGAGGTACAGCGGCGAGAGGCCATTGCCCGTGGCGATATGTCATTGGGGGATCAACCTTTCACGATCGGGTTGTGGGTGGGCAATAAGGTCACGCCCGGTAAAACGGAAGATAGCCATGAAGCAATCCAGAATATTCGCAATCCCAATCGCTTCGATGCGGGGGCTGCATCACCGGCCCAGCTGACCAGTTGCCCATGGTGTGGTTCTAAGGTTGAACCAGGAAAGCATGTTGACGTCGATCAAGGATACGGACGAACCTACGTGTACTGCGGTGACCCACTGCAGCGCTGCGAGTTTTCAAAAGGTCCGTCTGCAATGCAACCACATCCTGGGCTTCCGGTCTTAACCGTCGATGAGGAGATCTATCACCGGCCTCCAACGATGATGATCGCGACAGTGGATAAATTCGCGATGATGGCGTGGCGGGGAGAAGTACGAACGTTGTTTGGACGGGTAGACAGGGAATGTGAGCGCCATGGGTTGCTCTGGCCTGGCTGTGATTGCAACACGGGACATCAAGCAGACAAGAAAAAGGGACTGGAGCGCGCCGTAGTCAAGTCAGTAAAAGCTATTCGACCACCTGACCTCATCATTCAGGATGAATTTCACCTGATCAGCGGCCCACTGGGCACCATGGTCGGCCTTTATGAAGCTGCAGTTGATGAGCTATCCAGCTGGAAACTGGGTGAGCACACGGTAAAGCCTAAAGTCATCGCATCCACTGCGACTGTTCGCAAGGCAGATGCCCAGGTCAACAACGTCTTTATGCGCAAGGTGTCGGTCTTTCCTCCGCATGGACTAGATGTGGAGGACAACTATTTCTCTGTGCAGCGCTCTATTGAAGAGCGACCTGGCCGTCGATACATCGGCGTTTGCTCTCCGGGGAGTTCTCGTCCCGCCATGTTGATCAGGGTATACACCGCCTTCTTGACCGCAAGCCAAGCTCTGTTCGATCGTTTTGGCGAGGCAGCGGATCCCTACATGACGATGGTGGGGTATTTCAACTCGCTGCGAGAACTGGGTGGTATGAAGCGGCTGGCAGAAGACGACGTGCAAACACGTTCCTACCGAGTTCAAATGAGCATGGTGCAGCGCCCTGCATTGGCACAGCGTAGCGTGAGCAATATTCGCGAGCTAACTTCTCGGGTTTCTAGCCAAGATATTCCGTTGTACTTGGACAACCTGGAGGTTAAGTTCAAAACGGAATGGGATGCTGCGGCCTCCAAGTTTGTCAGTAAGTGGCAGCAAGGGGACATCCGTGCGATCGATGTTGTATTGGCGACCAACATGCTCTCAGTTGGGGTTGACGTCAATCGACTGGGATTGATGGCTGTAAATGGCCAGCCCAAGGGAACTGCCGAGTACATCCAGGCCACCAGCCGAGTCGGACGCTCTTTCCCGGGGTTGGTGTGCACTGTGTTGACCTGGGCTCGCCCACGTGATCTGTCGCACTACGAGACCTTCGAGCACTACCACGCTACCTTCTATAAACACGTGGAAGCGCAGTCGGTTACACCGTTTTCGCCTCGAGCGATGGACCGCGGTTTAACGGGCTCTTTGCTGAGCCTCATGCGTCTTGAAAACAGGCCCTTTAGCCCGAACGAGGGAGCCGGGATGCTGCAAGCGCCGAACCAAGCCGAGATCATGGAAGCAATTCAGACGCTGACCAAACGGGCTGCGATTGTGAGCGAAAACAACCTCATTAAGCAGAGGACAGAGAGTATGCTCAAAGTTCGTGCCGATGAATGGTCTAAAGAGGCATCCATACCTGGTCGTACGCTGGCTTATGAGCGTCGCGGGCCCAACGCGGCCACAATCAAAAATCTCATCGAATCCCCAGGAGTGAAGTCATGGGACAACTGGACAGTGCCGATGTCTATGCGTGAAGTGGAGCCTGGGGTTCGCCTGGTCATGGACAGTGGACCCATGACCGATGACAACGCATGGTTGGCACGCCCCGCCCCTTCGGAGGAATCATAAAAATGGCGACACAAAACAGGAATCCAGTGGGTGAGGTGCGCCCCAGCCAATTGTTGTGGACATACGGTCCTGGTGCATTGATAGACCTACCCAGCCTGTCTGTTGTAACCATGGGCATTGACCAATGGGATCCTAGTGCCTGTCAACCGATACAAGAGGCACGTCTCCTGGCTGCGGTACGCAAAGTACTTGGTCCTCAAGTCGATAGCTTGCGTATGCCTCCCTTCAAGGAGAGTGATGATGCTGATAGGTTCGGAGCCCAGGCCAATATCGGCGTGCCGGTGCGTCCATTTCCGCGCTGGATGCGTTGTGTGAAATGTGGACTGTTATCCCCCTTTGATCATCAGCTTTTCAGCTTGAAGGTCGATCGGTTCAGGCCGGAACGGACGCGCTTTGTTCACAAGGGGTGTACTGGTTCTCCAGACCGTCCATCCAAGGCCAAAGATGCCGACGCAGTGCCTGCGCGTTTCCTAATGGCCTGTCGAAATGGACATTTGGACGATTTTCCGTGGCGGTACTACGTTCATGGAGGAAACAGTGCTTGCACTGGAAAGCTGTTCTTTTACGAAAGCGGTGCGTCGCTGCAGACAGAGAATCTCTGGGTCAAATGTCAAGGGGACGGAGTGCATTGCACTGGTATCTCCAAAAGTTTGGCGCAAGCTTTTGGGAAAGCGGGCAAGGAAAATCTCCCCAAATGCCGGGGTCGCCACCCCCACTTGGGTTACTTTGAGAATGATTGTGGTGAAGAGGCGAGAGCGGTGCTTCTAGGATCAACCAACAGTTGGTTTCCCCTCACAATTTCTGCGTTAGCGATTCCGCAAACAGAAGATCCTTTGAGCCAGTTGGTTCGGGACGGCTGGTCTTCGTTTGCTGATCTGGAGTCCGAGGCTGAAGTTTCTGGTGCCCTTAAGGCCCTCAAGCGCAACGGAACGCTTCCCGGTATTGAAAAATTCACACCTGAACAGGTATGGAAGGCAATTGAGCTGGAGCGTAGTGGTGGTGATGCAGGCGCGGTTACGGAGTCGGACATCAAAGGTCCTGAGTGGGATGTACTGACGCAGCCCAATCCACCTACGGACTACCCTCACTTCATGAGCAAAAAGGTGGGTACGCCTTACGGTTTCGAGGCGCAGATTCACCAAGTATTACTACTAGAGCGGCTGCGTGAGGTCAATGCGCTGATTGGGTTCACGCGTGTTGAAGCACCAGAGTCTTCTGCGGAGTCGGATGACCAGCCCAAAATGGCATCACTCTCGAAGGCGAAGCCCGACTGGATTCCTGCGAGTCAAGTGCACGGTGAAGGCATTTTCATCCAGTTTAGTGAGGAGGCGCTGAAAGCATGGGAGGCTCAACCCGCGGTCCACCAAGTTGATGAAATGCTGCGTGGTGGACATCGAGGTTGGCGTAATTCGCGACAGCTGGACCCGAACGCCGGCTATCCCGGGGTCAGGTACGCCATGCTCCACACACTGTCTCACCTTCTGATTCGAGAACTCGCGTTGGAGTGTGGATACAACGCTGCGAGCATTCGTGAGCGAATCTATGCGGAAACAAGTTCTAGCTCTTCGCAGGCAGGCATTCTGATTTATACCGCTGCAGCGGATTCAGATGGAACGCTAGGGGGACTGGTCGAGCTTGGCAATCCCGAGAACTTAGGGCGGTTGATGGTGCAGGCCTTGAATCGAGCCAAGATTTGTTCTTCAGATCCCCTGTGCTCCGAGCATGACCCTGTTAAAGATAGATCTTTGCATGCTGCTGCTTGTCATGCCTGCTCGCTGGTAGCGGAGACTTCCTGCGAAAAAGGAAATCGCTACCTTGATCGATCTTTGCTTGTAGCTACTCTGGATCGTACAGCTGCCGCTTTCTTTGATGGTGTCTGAAATGAAAGTGCTTTTTGATGCCATCTCGGATCTGGTGTTTTTACTTTCGGAAGAAACAATCCAAGCAATTGCATCGCGGCTTAAAGAAGCAGAAAAGTCAAATGTTCAAAGCGCTCTTGTAGGTGCTGTGAGTTCTCCTGCTGCTAGGAGGGCGTTGACGGACGTATTGCAGACTTGGGTAGCGACTGATGTATCCCCGCATGAGCTAGCTTTGATGCTGCTGGCAACGGCACATGCTCACCACAAAATCAGTGGAAAGGAGCAGATTGAACTCGTTTGGACCGGTCCTACCACATCATTTGTATCGGCTCGGCGCACCGAGCAGGTCTTATTGCAGGTGATCAATTCCGCAAGGGAGACGCTTTTTATAACCAGCTTTGTAGCCTATGACATTTCCAATGTTGTGACGTCAATTAACGCTGCAATTGAGCGTGGCGTCGCAGTCAACATGTTGCTGGAGTCCTCCCAGTCACACGGGGGCAGTATTGAGATTGATGTGATCGGAAAGATGCAAAGCCTGATTCCGAAAGCATGTTTTTACGCCTGGCGCAACAAGGATGTTGAATTTTCCGGCGGTAGAGTCCATGCCAAAGTGGCCGTTGCCGATAAAACCTCTTGTTTCATCACCAGCGCTAACCTTACCGGTTATGCAATGGAGAGGAACATGGAGGCTGGCGTGCTCATCTCGGGAGGACAAATACCAAGATTGCTGGATGACCACCTGCGATCCTTGATCGACACTAAAACGGTTTCAGCCACTTGACCCATAACTTTGCCGTCCGACTGGCTATCAATTTATATACAACCCTCCAGGGGCTGACTGGCTTCCTTGCATTGCATCTGCCATAAATACAACCATTTCCGAAATCTGATTCTCACTGGCGTTTATGGCTACCAGCGATTGAGACTCATCGCTTTCGTTCGCGATAAGCAAAGCCCCGTGGCTTGAAGAGTTGAGATAGCAATTTGCGATTTGTAGAAGAGCGTAGGAAAAGTGCTCCAGCTGATCTTCTGTCAGCTTGTCGATGATCTCAGTCAACTTCACTTTCATATCAGCCTTTATGACTGGTAGCTCTAAAGAATTCTTCGGCATGTGTATTCCTTGTCAATGCACTAAGGGAAGTGCGAATCGCCACTTCATCAATTCGGGTGACCATTTGCATTCATCTCGTTCTGAAACCTCGTCGAACTTTTCATCAAACCAGTCTTCCGCCAATTGATAGGCCTGATCAATCTGGTCGTAATCCAGGCGAGTGTTGACCTCAATAAGATCGTCTTTTGCCGCTTCGTTTCCCAAAGCCACTGAGATGAATAGCCATTTGTAGGCTTGGTATATATCTTCGACACTGCCCGTCAACCCCAGGTAGAGTGATCCAAGGCGATGCTGAATCTTTGTGTAACCCAACTCCGCTTCAGTCAAGTACCACTGAATCTCTTCGGACACTGACTGAAAATGAAGGCAGGGCATATTGTTTTCGGAAAGCATTTCAGCCGCCTGTCATCAACTTCTTGAAGCGAGAAAGCAGTGAGCGCTTTTCAGTTGCAGCAGTCTGTCCCCAAGATGAATTGGAGATTGTTGGAAACGCCTCTGCAAGGTGATCTTCAACTTCCCGAACAAACGTGGCTTCAAGGACCGCCATCTGTGAGTTGAGCAGTCGTTGTGAGTGCCGGGTCAGTGAAACAATTCCCGATACCTCGTTTGAGAGCCACCAAAGGAGACAAGCCCAATATGTGTCAATGTCATCCTTGGACTCGGTCATGTCGCATAAGACTTTCCAAACATATCCTTTGGACACTCGCTCAGTGATCTCCCAAGTGATATCGCTGAATTTTGTCGTGGTTAGCGACAACTCATTGAATTTCTCAAGCATTTGATCCGGTGTAAAGCTGTCCTCATCAAATGCAGGCTTAGTAGTAGGACCTTCAGATTTTCTGAGGAATGCGGGTATTTCGAAGTCGTCCAGTCCGCCTGCAGACAAGGCATCCACTTTTGCTGCGGCAGCCGTTCTGTTGGCTCTCCATACACTTGGAACAGCATTCGAACTAAAGGCCACGCCATCAGTGCCAGTGCGGAGTACACGACAAGCAGAGATCGAATACATCACTTGTGAACGATCAACAGTACCTAATCCACCCCAACCAGCAGCACTCATTTGTTTAATTTTCTGTAGCTTGGGAAGACCTTCAGCTTTTGCTTCTTCTTCACGTACGTGGATTAGAAGAAGGTTGGTGTATTTGCTAGCAAGCTGATATTTCAGGGCAAGATCTTCAGCTGCTTTCTCATCGCTGATAGTCGCAATTTCTGCCCCAGCCACCAACCTTGGCAGTGCGCCGGTGGAATTCCAATCGATTGTTGGTGCCAACTCGTCATTTACGACGTCTTCAACGGTCCACTCCAGCCTGGGGGTTGTTGTGGGCTTGTTCTTGATGCGAGCATGTACATGGATTGTTTCTTCTGAGAAGACTTGCTTTGGCAGCTTGGATTGCCAGAGGACTTCACCATCCCAGTGAATTGCAATTGAGCTGGTCCGAGCCGATCGAATTCTCTGCGTCATTCGAAGAACAGCTTCTGCAATACTTTCAGATGGTGTTACCAACTCACAAGCGCCACCTGTTTGCTCTGCTAGGTCCTTCAATAAGCTTTCAGCTGGAGCACTGCCTACCCCAATGGCAAAGATACGGTGATTGCTGATCTTGGCTTGCTTTACGGTTTCTTCAATTTCCCATACATCACCATCAGTGATCAGCAATAGGTCGCAACCTTCGGTGTAGGCTTTAGCAAAACTAATCTTGAAAGTAGATGTAAGAGCCTCATTCAGCTCAGTACCGCCCAGATCTGCAGCGGTGTCATGTACAGCTTTGGCAAGCACATTCTTGAGATAACGAGACGTACATTTTTCGAGCTGATTAGAGGTATGAACTACCGTTGTTCCGAACTTGCTGTAGGAGACCATGTCTCGCTCAGTCAATCGGAGAATGAGCTCATGCATTGCTTCTTGTGCCTGCTCAATGCTGTCTCCCTGCATAGAGCCCGAGCAATCGACAAGAATCTTTAGACCCAGCGGGGAGGGCTCTTGATCTTGGAGCTTAGGGCAGAAGCTTGCAACCACTGCATATGCGCCGTCATCTTCACTTGCCGAAACGAATGACTCCCCCTTTAGTTCTTCAACTGTGACGATGAAGTCTCGGTCTAACATTCCACCCTTGGCAAGTTGAATGCGCGTTCCGCCTTCAATCTTTTCCATATCGACTTTATGGCTTGGGCATGCAATTACGCCTTGTGCCATTTGTCCAAGAATGTCTAGGCTTGCGGTGAATGGATACTCGACCAACAGATCGGAGTCGACGGTTTGATGTGGTGCAATGTGACCATCTAGCACCTCATCTCCATAACGCTCACCAATGACCGTTGGGATAGTGATTCGCACGCGCCCCTTTTCAAATCTCAGGAGTTGCGCGTATTCAATGATGATTACGGCTTCTTCGCCTGGCTTGAGATTGCCCAAGTTGGCTGTGTACAGACCAAGGGGGGATTTCTCCAACATGACTGGGGTGTCCCCGCTCTCAATTGCCTTTTCATACTTCTTTTCAGCCTTTTTCTTTGCGAGCGCGACTGCCTGCATCCGCTTGCCATTAAGTTCCACACTGAAGCCCATCAAGTTAGCGCCCCAGCCTGCTGGGAACGTATAGCTGGCTTCAATCGTTTCTTCTGAATCATTCAGGTAACGCTGCTTCACAAGCATTGTGAGCAGGAGGCCTTCGAGCTTTCCCTCAAGATGAACTGATTTGAGGGATACGCTTTGGCCGTATTCGTTTTCGAGACCTGTCTTTGTTTTCATAGAACGCTCCAGCTTGGTGTTGTTAGTTGAGGGGAGATGTAGATTCCGCGTCCCTCGTTTCGCGGTTTGAAAGGGGTGGTACTTGCTAAATCATTAAGGGCCACAAGAACCACCGACAGTCAGGCTTCACATCTACAAGGCATCACCTGACTGCCTATCACGCTAGGCCCACCAATCAGCTTTCGCCGCTGTCTTTTTTCATTACTCGCTCCGTTGCTGCCATCACTTCCTTAAGCAGCATCCGAACTTGCTCTGGACTCATACCTGCCTCCTCTGCAGAAATCTGTATCTCAACGCCAGGCATCACGTAAAGGTGCGTTTTCACCTCGATAGAGCCAGGTTTCCTTGTGCTGGTTGGGGGCGCCTCAGCTTCTCCATCCATCACTTGTCGAATTCGCTCCAGCGGCACCTTGGCTTCCGTTAGGTTTTTCACCCGAAGGAGTTGGTCCAAATGGGTGTCTACGTAATACGCGGCCTTGGTTTCACCGATAGGTCTGTCCACCAATCCAAGTTGGATGTAGTAACGGATCGTTCTCTTGGGGAGATCCGTTAACTGGCTCAACTCGTCAGCGGTAAAAGTCTTGGTATTCATGTTCAAAGTGACGTTTTGAATTATTGTATCAGTTAGAAGTGTCGCAAACAACTGTCGCAATAAATCAGGCAATTTTTCCCTGAAATGCCACCCAAGACCGTAGGGCAGACTGACAAAGTGCAATGTAGGCAGGGTGGGGCTCAAGGGGTGAGCCTGAGAGATTGAAGAATTCGAAATATTCAGGGACTGGTGCAAAACCCACTAAAAAAGTCGGTCAATCACACCGTAGGTGTGGCAAGCAGGAGGAGGTCATGGTTTGACATATCCCTCAGAGATGTGGTCTTCTGAAAAAACGAAATCAACTCTGAGAGGAAGCATATGACCACCACGACAACCATCAACGGACTCATCAAACTGGCTAAGGACGAATGCGCACGAGTGATCAAGATTAAGGATGCGCAATACAGCCCGACAATGAAAACGGCAATCGAGTCCGTTCTAGAAATGGTGATCACCAAGTCGGGAAATGATCACAAAGTGATGGAGTTGGCTGTCAAAGTGCGTGAAGCAATGAAATGCTCTCCGCACTGACCTAGTGTTGCCACTTGGATATGTCGACTATTTACTTTGGGTAAAGCTCATCGCGATCTGGTCTTTCACGAACGGGCAACCCGTTTACCGTGCTGATAAGCGGGGGGGCATCATCAACCTCTGATGCTGGTCGGATTGTGCCTAACGAGTCACTGTCAAAAGTTAACCCACAAGCGACCGAAATTCTGCTGTAGGTTGCGCGGTGCATCTCAAGATTAACCACCTTAGGATGAGGCGGCAAATCCATTGCAATTAAAGTACAGTTAAGAGGCTTACGACTAGATCGGATGGATTCTGGATAGCCTGGAATGTGGGCACCTCCACCAGAAATGAAGGTTCGAATTCCAGTTTTCCAGTTCGGCGAAGATGGGTATCTTCTTTTGTGCGTTGTGCCGAGCACAGATTCAAATTCATGTTGAAAGGTCTTAAAGAACTGCTTGTCAACCTCTTGAATTGAGTGAACAGGGATATCAAAACATTTTGAGAACGCTTCAGGAGTCAATATATTTTGAACGTCTGAGCCAAGAGCAGATTCTTGGATTGGAAATTTTTGAAACCGGTTTTCCAAAAATGCATACGAGCCAAGGGCTTTCACATTCGAAACAAAGAAGGGGAAGACATCATCTCCGTTTGCCTCATGCACATTGAAAGTGACCATATCCACGGTACCGCCTCCTATGTCCACAAGTGCATGTAATCCCTTTTGTTTGCTAGCGGATTTGGAATAGCCTGCTAATTGCGCAACCAGCTCAGGAATGGGAGCAATCTCACGTAGATCGACGTCGTGTTTTATAGGTTGCGTCAATAGTTCAGATGCGCGTTCAAATGTGATTTCTGAATGAGGTTTTTGGCTTAGGGCCCAAGCAATGTCTGCAAGTTTTTTGTAGTGTTGCGCGTGCCTATCTTTGTCAAGAACATCACTTGGAATGCCAATGTTCAGATACCAACCTATGGGCCCTACACCGAGTTTTTCGGCATGGTGGTAGTAAATCCAAGCCCTCACATACTGCAGGACGAGTGCTAGGAAAACACCTGCTTTGGCGATTGAACCAGCAGAAATGCTATTTGTAATGAATGCTCTTTTCAGATTTGCGTTAAGCCCCTTAGCAGTGGAATTAGGGTGCTGGCCAAGAAAGCATTCAAAGTTTGATGTTTCAGAATATTCTGTGGGTAAGAGGTACTTTTCTTTCAGTTTAGCCACGCCATCCCAGTCAACAGGATAGATGTTGTCCAAAAACTGTACAGCCACCTTTGTAAAAGCTGTTCCGAAATCTAGACCAATATAGATCTCACGACGATGCCCGCTTGTTTGTGAATTCAGTTGAGATGAAGCTCCGCGAGCAACCCAAGGATCTGGGATCTTAAATTCGGATGTCCGAGTAAGTGCCGTAAAACTGGGAAGTTGAAGTTGACCAGGTTGTGAAGTCTTCGGTGAAGGTGCGGATGGGGCAACAGCTATTGGACGAGGGTTTGATTTAACCGTTGCACCCGGGGCAATGGTTCGAGTGATCGTAACTCCAGAAGACGTTTCTAACGAATGGCTAGGTTTTTGAGGGGGGCGTGGTCCGGTTGATGATTTCTGCGCCGGTTTGCTTGTTTTCTTTTGGAATGTCTGGGGTGAGCGACTCGAAGTTGGAGGCCTTTTGGGATCTGGTAAAGATTTAAGCGTGGTTGCTGGCAGTGATCCCGTTCGACCATTCTTGACAGTCACCGTGACAGTTTTTTTCTCAATTTGACGCTGGGGAGCTGTAGGTTTTTTTTCGGTTTCCCCAAGGCCAAGAGCATTCTTTATTTTTTTGAGTTGATCGTGCAAATCACCCATATCAAACCTCGTTGACCTTCACGATGCCGCAGCATACAAAGTCGTTGTTCGGAGTCACAACTTCTTGACGACTGACCTGTTCTCGCTTCATTTCCATTCGAGCTGTCAGTTTGTCAATCCGAGCTTGAGTCGCTTTGGCTAGACCAGTCCGTTTCAAAATTTCGTGTGTTTCCTTTGTTGCACGCATCTTCCCGACACGACTTTCTAGGTGTTGATTGATGCCGTGAAGTTGGAACATGGCACGGTCTTTATTCTCATTTTGCTTTTTCGTCAGAGCCGTACGGTACTCATGATTCAATTTGTCCTCAAGCTGGTCGAGAAGATCGGTTGCCTGATGTGGGTCAACAGAGTGCGTGGCCTCAAGCCAATCTGTTCCATTCAATCGCACCTCATTGATCAATGCATCGGCTGCATCTCTCTCCAGAAATTCATTTCGATTCAAGTCATAGACTGACGCTGCAAGCAACTCTTCAGCCTTCACTCCCTCAAATGACCATTTGCGTAAAGCAAAGAAGTAGTTGCCAGGATGCACATACTGACTTGAGTTCGACGCTAGCTGTAGTGAAACCCACGGGTAATCTGATTCAGGCTTTGCCACATGACAAGAGGCAATGAACCGAATCAGGGGGTGGAATTGATGAACAATTTCAATTCCTCTTTTGGGCTGACTTGCAATCTTATTAAGGAATCTACAGCTAGTAAGTGTCCCTGTAGAGAGTTGAGTTTGACCAATCATTCCGTTTGAGCGAATGAATTCATCAAACTCTGCTGCCACTTTAGGGGGCAGTTGAATCGTGTAGATGCCAGGGGTTGTCGGATCTTCTGAAAAGTGATGCCCTTGGGCGTGCCGCGTTAAGTAGTCCTGCACATAAATGATCAAGTCTTGCTCAGTGACGCGCTTCGAGATCTCATTTGCCGCATCGATCTTGTCGAGAATCAGCCCTCCGTGAGCAATCATCTGCGCCGCATTCTGCGCAAGCTCTTCTTGCTTATGTCGGATGTTCTCTAGTGTTTGAGCTGTCCGATTGATTTCGGCCTCTTCTTCCTCATGTGTTCGCTTGGCGGTCAATAGATATGCCTCAAGCTTTTGAATTTGTTCGCCGATGATGGGCTCAGGGTCTCCAAGCGACGACTTGAATATTCCTAATCTCTCTAGTAGGCGTCCGAGAATGCGTTCATCAATAGTTTCTTTGTAGAACAAATTCCAAATGTGGATCTTGTCAGCAACTTGACCCAGACGATCAATACGGCCAATTCGCTGCTCAACGCGCATCGGGTTCCATGGGAGGTCGTAATTGATCAAGACCTTGCAAAACTGAAGATCTACGCCTTCAGAAGCCACTTCAGTTGCAACCAGTACCCGCACGTCATCTCTTGATGCGAATTCTTCAATGACTTCTTGTTTGGTTTGCTTTTGACCGCCCCAGAGCAACATTGCTCCTGCCCCGGCGTTAGTCAATTTTTGCTGCAAGTAATGAGCGGTGGCCCTAAAAGCCGTGAACAGAACAATTTTCTCTTTGGGATTTGCCTTGAAATATTCCTGGGTAACTTCCAGTAATCTATTCAGTTTGCTGTCGTTTTGTTCTAGTTGCGCTAGATTGATATTTCGAGGTCGGTTCTGGAATAGGAATTCTTTGAGTGAGTCACTGATGTCATCATATTCAGCGTCGTCGTCGGACTCCTCAGCTTCTTCAGCTGCAATCTCTACAAGATCCTCAAGCAATGTTGCGTCGTTACCAAGCCATGCTTTGGCAAATGCGGCAGGGCAACTACAAACCTGACGCTGTGGCGTTGCAAGCAAGAAACCATCAGAAATACCTTTTTTCCAAGCGAAGTCCCGAGTTACTTCAGTCACAAATTCATAAAAAGATCTTTCGACCTCAGTCATAGGGACTGATTCTCGTCGCACCTCTCGTGTAGGCCGATGCATTTGAACATCGCGTTTTCTAGTCCGCGTCAGAACGTGGCCCAACAGATTTACTTTTTCCAGGCTGGCTGCAAGGTCAGCGCGATAAGCCTCCGACTGCAACTTTTCTGAGGTTGGCGGATCGTTGATCAGTGCTGCCAGCTGGTGCGAGTCGGCGAGCAACTTGGTATCTGTAGCTGCTTGCAGATGCGCCATGATCTCTTCTGATGTGGATTTAGTGTTCAACGCTGCATCACGGGCTTTAACCAACGGCTGATTTGCACGGATCATTTCATGAAAGCTACTCTCGTATTGGAAATGATCGGGGTCGCACAATTGAAGAAGCTGAAATAAGTCTCTGTTATGCAGGTTGACTGGTGTGGCTGAAAGTAGGATTCGATAGTTGGACACCTCGCGCAGTAGCTCGCCTAGACGGTTTGCCGAGCTATCTGGGTTACGCATGTAATGAGCTTCATCGAACACAACTACATCGACGAGCGGTTCGCTGCCCTCGTGCTCGTCCAGCAATGTAGCCAGTATTGATGTGGCTCTAGGGGACTTCCCTTTTGAAGTCGCTGTCGATTTTTCAGAAGAAGGCCTCCATGACTTTGGGGGGCGTATGGCTTGGTAACTTGTAATCCACGCCTTAATCGGGCCGCTGGCTGATGACTCGCGAAGTTCTTCAGTTAATGTCTTGGCATCAACAATTTGCGCGTTTATGCCAAATCTATTCTTGAGCTCGTCTTGCCATTTTTCTCTGAGCATTGCTGGGCAGACGATCAGTAGTCTGCGCATATCCTCTCTGGCTCTGAGCTCTGTCCAAATCAAACCTGCTTCTACGGTTTTACCCAAACCCACCTCATCTGCGATCAACAAACCATTTGCTGGGGAGTCCAGCAGCGTCATCAACGGTTTGTATTGATGTGCGTAGAAATCAGTTTGCGTGATGCCCATTGAGTAAACCAAGTTGGCAAGGCGACCTGCCAAGTGAATCTGGGTGAGGCTTCGCCTGAAGTCAGAAGACCTTCCGATTTTTCTAGCATTGATTGCATCGTATGGATCGCTAAGGTTAGAGTCATCGACTCTCTCAACCTGATCCTCGGCTACATAGTCTGTGCTGCCATCTTGATGCCACTTGATTTGAATATAAAGACCGCTGGAACGCTCTCGTTGCTGCCCCGTGGTTGATCCAACCTTGCCTGGGTTATCCAGCCTGCGTACTTCGATCCCTTTATCCCAATTCATAGCTTGCTATTTTTTCGAATACTTGTTGATTGCACCTGAAAGCTGGTCTTTAACTAGCTTCACCAGGGAAGACGGAGAAATGACAGATACATCTGAACCATATTTCAATATGTCACCCACCAATTCACGCTCATCAGAATATGGGATCTCAAGGGTGTAGGTTCCATCCTTGTTGATGCTTCCAATTTGATCTGGATGCCACTCTTCATTCTGGACCCAGCGAGCTCTTTCAGCATTGAAAGTAATCTTTGCCCAGTCCTTGACTCGGCCACCGAATATTCCATATCCACTTTGCATGCTCTCTCGAACCATTTCAGGGTCAAACTCTTTGGCCTCTAGTTCAAGCAGTTCGCAATCTGTAATGGCATCTACTGAGAAGCTTCTTAGTCCGTGACGCAGATGGCACCAGGCATCCACATACCAGTTGTCGCGGTAATGGACTAGTTGCTGAGGGGAGATCACGCGCTGGATTGATTCGCCACTTTGACGATTGAAATGCGTGACCTTCAACTGGAGTCTCTCCAATGTGGCTTTCGCGACAATTTCAAAGGACTTGAGTTGAAGCCTACGCTTGCCCGCATGCACAAGTCGGACTCGTTGGGCCAATGTTTGAGAACTAAGGCCTTGACTGGTCAGCATGTCATCCAAGCGCTTTTGAAGCGGCTTTAGCTTCGGGCCCAAAATCCCAGGCTCTAACTGTCCGATCATGTTCTGGATCGTGAGCAGCGCCAGGATCTCTTCTTGGCTGAACCAGAGTCCTGGGAGCTCTTCGCGAGAGTCAGCAATTTCCAACTTGTATCCCCCAAGGTCTCGATCAAAGACGATAGGAATATTCAGTCGGTCGCGCAGCTTGGCCAAGTCCCGCTTGAACGTAGCCAATGAGATTTCAAGTTTCGATAGGATTTCATGGCGTGGTACAGCCCGTCGCCCCGTTAGCAGGGTTCTGTAGCTGTAGAGCCTGTCAATTTCACTCATATGCGTCCAATTTTGACAATTATTGGCCAGAATCAGCCAGGTTGGTAAGTGCTAACGCGAAACGTTCCTTTCGGCCCAACTTTCTTGGTTCAATCCAGACTCCGTAATCAGAAAGTATGAAATTGGTTTCAGAGGCGGTTCTGACCGGTTCGGTTTTCTTATTCGTAGTTGGCAAATGAGAAATGCTGATCTCCGACGAAATTGCACCAATTTGGGTCAAAAGTGCGAGCAACAAATAACTTAGTCCAAGAATCATGCTTCCTCCCAGTCACCCATGGGGGTCATCTCAATCTTGTCCTTGGGGCAAAGGGGCGGACCATAAGCGAGGAACTTCCGATACATGGGGACTTGGAAGCCACATTCCGGACATTTGGCGCGAGCGCGTGAGCGTGATACAGCCTTGTGGTGGGTTACCTTGAGCTTTCCATGCGGATATGAACCGAGCTTTTTTGCCAGCTGTGTCAACGTCTCTTTGAGCTCCGGTCCTGCGTCCGCGCTGCGCATAGGTCCTTTCATTCCAAGGCTCAGCGCAATCTTCTTGAATTCTTTGCCGTGTTTGTGTTTGCAATCATCAACGGCATGCACTAGCTCATGCACAAGGGTGTCAAGAACTTCCACTGGCTCATACAGAGCTGGGGAGATAAAAATTTGATTTTGGTCATTAGCGCTGCTTTGCTTTGACCAGCATTGGCCCACATGGTGGCTTCGAGTCCCGGTACTGGCAAAGCCACAAGACACCATAACGTCAGTAGGTATCAGGTGATTCTTCGCCAGAAAAATCGGACGAAGTAAGTCAACGGCTGCAAGAAGCCAGGATTCACGGGTGGTGTACTTGGTCATAAGCTCACTTTGGAAATAAGTCAGGCTCAGAGTGTGGTGAGCCTGGGGCTAATTAAGTGAGCCTGCGGGGGAGGGTTTTTATACAGTGACTGGCTCAATATGACTTTTGACAGGCTCACGCATTGAGCCTCTGTTCTGGAACACTGACAGCGCTACAAACAGTTCAGAGGTAAAGATGACCGCACAGATTCCAGAAAAAATGATCTACAAGGGTGAGGAGCTGTCTTTGTGTGATGAGCCGCTGCACTACTACATGCAGACAGTCGCCAAAGACCTAAAACTCGAAGCTCCATCCTCGGCCCTATGGCGGGGCTATGTAGGTACTTGGACTATTGAAGACGGTCGCTTGTATCTGGTGAAGCTCAAAGGTTACAAATCCTCAGACTCAGGGGCATTAGAGATCGAATTAGGCGAGGTCTTTCCTGACTATCCAGATGGCGTGTTTGCCCATTGGTTCACAGGAGAGCTTCGTTGCCCGATGGGCGGTCTTTTGGAGTATGTGCATGGTGGCTATGCCAGCAGATACGAAATGGACCTGTTCTTGAAACTGGAAAAAGGCGTTTTGGTGTCAGAAAGAATTGTGAACAACGGTCATGCTGAGCCAAATGCTCCACAAGGTTATCGAATCAACGCAATGACAACCTTCGGACGGAGGTGAGCACATGATTGTTCTGGTCATTACCAGGCTCCTCATCGATCTACTAGGGGCAAAGAAATGAACTACGACCTGTGGTTTTGGATGGGTTGTTACTTCGCCCTCGGTGTCGCTCTTGTGCTTGTTGGAAGGCTCCTTGTCAAACTATTCCACAAAGACCAGCGAAGTGATTTTGTAAAAGGCGCACTTGCTGCCCTTGAAGCTGACAAGACTTCTCAAGAAAAGCGTCGGGATTTTTTTAAGAGCGTTGCAACGGGATCCTTGGTGTTTGTTGTGTGGCCAGTTGCCTTTGCTGTCCTCGTTAATGAATTGAGGGGAGGGCCAGCTTCGAGCTATACAAAAGAAGATGAGCCAAAGTTCACGAGCGAGATGAAGGACTTGTTGGAAATCGTCAATCCAAAAGAGGTTGAAGTTGCCGCAAAAATAGTTGATCCCAAAAATAGAGTTCCCGATTTGCCGTTTGGACACTTGAATCGTGGCTGGAAGAGATTGAAATGGAAGATGAGACCTGGAGATGTAATGTGGAGTTTCAGAACATCAGGCTTTCAGCCAGGTAACTCAGAGGGGTACAAAGGCCCTCAGTACAGTGCGCCTCAAAATGTCGTGTTCGGCTACGCGATAGTTCGTAGCAAAAAAATAGTGGCTGAATTTTTGACGCAGTGGGATTGAAATGTTGAAATTTTTTACGATCGTCTTGGTTGGCTTATTTGCCACAAGTTCAATGGCTGAGTACGTGGCTCCAGTCACAACTGAAAAATCATTAGTAGAGATCCATGTCAATAAAGACTGGACAGTGCGCCAACGTATGGAGGTCATCAACAAGGTTGAGACGGAGCAAGGAATTGCGTTGCTTGGTGAGCAGAAAATAACGTACAACAGTGCTCATGAACGTGTTCGGGTAGTCAAGGCCTACACGCTGCAACCTGATGGCACTAAAGATTTGGTTACAGCTGATCGTATTCGTACGCAAGATGACCAGGACGACACCTCAAACGGTGTTTATAGCGAGTCGAAGGTAAAGGTCATGATTTTTCCCAACCTGAGAGTTGGGAGCAAGACTTACTACCTAGTTGAATCGTTTGAGCACACCCCAGACTTTCCAAATAACTTCTCTTGGTCAGAGTATTTCTCCCCGCACAAGAAGTACGGACAAGCGGAGGTTAGGTTCTCACATGCCTCCACGCTTGACATTAAAGTCAATGGACGTGGCATGACTGGGGGGCGAGTAGATGATTCTGCATCCACTCAAAAAGGGGTAACGCATTACGTTTACCGCTATACCCAGACGACTGCAGATCCAGCAGAGCCAAACATGGTGAGCTACGTTGATTACGCGCCTCAATTTTCAGCCAGCAGTTTTAAGAGCTATTCGGATGTGGCGAAGGCATATCACGATCGCGCACGTCCGAAAGCATCGACTACACCCGAAATCGTCGCACACGCTCGAAAGATAGTTGGAGATGCAACCACTGAGCAAGAGAAAGTCAAACGACTCTATTTGTGGGTTTCGAGAAACATACGTTACCTCGGCGTATTTGCGGGGTCAGGTGGCTATGTCCCACATTCGGCGCAAAACATTCTCCGGGCAAGGTACGGAGACTGTAAAGATCATGCAACATTGCTTGAAGCTCTACTGAGAGCGGTTGGTATAGAGAGCTCTCAGGTTCTGATCAACTCAGACAAATCTTACAAACTACCTGAGGTTCCGAGCGCTGCGGTTTTTGATCACGTGATCACATATGTTCCTTCACTCGATTTGTTTTTAGATTCCACTTCTCGCTTTACCCCAGTTGGACTATTGCCAGAAGGCGATGTTGGCAAGCCAGCCTTGATAACTGCAACTGGACAAGTGATCACAACGCCCTTGGATGATGTGGAGAAGGATAAAACAGTTACAAAGACTAAGATGACACTTCATTCTGATGGACGAGTAACTGGCAAATCTAGAGTCGAGCAATTCGGATACTTCCAGCTTCTTTCGAGAGCCCGGATTTACAGAAATCAGAACAAGCCACAGGAAGAAATAGTTGGAAATATGTTGTCCAGGTTCAATGAATCGGGCACTGGACGGATTGAGCACTCTGATCCATTGGATTTGGATGTTCCTTGGGTAGTGAACTCTGAATACTCCTTAGACCCAGTGGCAAATCTTCCCGGAGTGGTTGCGTTGACGCCTCCAATTGGGTTGGCACAGGGGCGATTTCAAACCCTAGCTGGGGTCAAGGCCCTAGGCGCGAGCAAGTTCCCCCATATCTGCGGTTCATCCTCCCACATAGAAGTTATTGAAATGGCACTTCCTGATGAGTCTCGTATTGCTCGGACTCCTGCTGATGTCAATTTCAAAACGAAGACCCTGAACTACTCCGCAAGCTACCAAGTCGATGGAAAGAAAGTTCAAGTCACGAGATCATTTGAGGCAAATAGAGGTAGGTCTGTTTGCGGCAATGAAGATGATTTGGAATGGGACCAATTCACTAAAGTTTTGCAGAGAGATCTGCGCCAACAATATTTCCTGGAGTAAGCCAATGAAGATAGAAGTTGTCATTGGAAACATCGTCAAGCAGCTTGACGTAGAGGCCGTTGTGAATTCGGCTAACGCAAATCTTCGTCTTGGATCGGGAGTTGCTGGCGCAATTCATACGGCTGCAGGTCCCAAATTAGAGGAGTATTGCCAACCATTTGCTCCCCTTGAGCTCGGGGCTGCATTGATTACCCCTGGCTTTGATTTACCTAATAAGTGGGTCATCCATGTTCGATCTGCTCACTACATCAACAACACCGAACCAGAGCGATACATGGCGTTTGCCATTTTCTCGATGCTCAATGTGGCAAGGGAAAACAAGATAAAAACCTTGGCAATGCCTGCAATTGGAACGGGAATGTTCAAGTTTCCGGCAATTTTGGCGGCACGTATTACAGCCAAATGCTTGCAAGAGTTTGCAAAGGGTGAGAGCGATATCGAGCTGGTTCGAATTTGTGTTGTGAATGAAGAGATGCAGCAGCTATTCGAATCAGCAATCACGCTCGAAGGCGCACCATGTTGATCGAATCCTACGTTGTGAGCGTTTCGGAAGTTAAGCGATGCCTTGCAAGCCTTCAAATTGATGATTTCATAGTTGTCAGTGAAAACATTTTTTCCATTAGAGAAAAACAGGAGCATGCTGTAAGCGATCTTTTATCCGATAGCACGCCAGTGAATCATCCCGAAGCACTAGTGATGGTCAACAAAGTCTATGCAAGAAATCTGATTTTTAATGGCGAGTCATTTGAATTCTTAAAAAAATCGCACGACATTAAAAATCTCAAGGGCGTTAGTCTTCATCTGACATTTGCAAATCCTGATCTCATTAGTGATCTTCAAGAATTGGCGATTAAGAAAGAGATAGATGGTGTCATAGTTAAATGCGTGACTCATCAGACACTTTTGGCGGTTCACTTACTGCAACGTCAAAGATTTCAAGACAACGAGGCTGTCATATCAAAGGCAATTTCAATCTATACAAAAGCGTAGTTGAATATTGATAAAGAGGAGGATTTTTGACAACTACTTCTGACATCCAACCAGAACTTATCCAGGCTTACATGGAGACCGAATTCCGTGTGATGGAGGAGTCCACGTTCACGCTGCATATTGGAAAAGTTAATAGCGATCTGATTGACGCGCACAAACGGCATAGGGTCGAATGTAGTGCATTCGTTACGGCTTGTAACCCATTCAGCCAAGAGCTGACTAATGAGGCGAATCTAGAAAAACAGAGGATGCTTGCCAAGGAGCTCACATCCCGAAGCCTAGAGTTCGTCTCGGGAATTGGTCAGCACCCCTCAAATAAATGGCCAGGTGAGCCCAGTTATTTAGTATTCGGTCTTACGCTAGAGGCTTCAAAAGTTTTAGGTGCGCGTCTAGAGCAAAACGCTATCGTTTGGAGCGGTTCGGACGGAATACCCCAGTTAATCCTACTGAGGTGAAGATGGCTTCAGTCAAAGAAAAATCTCAATCATTAGTTAAACCTTCTATAGTGGATCGCTCACTTCGGGACATTACTGTTGGTGGAAGAATTCGTAAAGAATTTCAATCGCTTGTCTTACAAATTGCTCAACAGGCGGCAATTCGCAAAACCGAATCTGTCAGCGGAAAAATGTTGACTAGTAAACAAGCCACAAGCTTTGAATTTCTAGATGGTGGTGTACGTATTGTCAGAGGTGTATTCGGACCATCCTCTGGAATGTTTTGGGAGGGAAATCTCGTAAAGGCATATGTTCTTTATGAATTAGGACTCAATGCAGCGAAATTGTTGCGGGGATCTGTTCCTTCTCATAGTGAGCTTGAAAACTTAGTTCAAGAAGGAATCGCGAAATCTGGCCATTAACCTACGTAAGAGCTAAGAAATTAAAAAAAAACGCCTCTGAATGAGGCGTAAAGACTCCTAGGCAACTGCAATCAATACTCAAACATTGGCAGGGAGAAGTTGTAGGTTAGTGCTTGAAGAGCTCATGGCATGAGCCTGTACTTGGCTCTAATGATGCTCATCATCTGGAACAAGGAGCATGTATGTCTTTCTGGCAAATACTGGGCAAGTGGGCGTATTCAGACTCGGGCGAGTCAATTCAGAAGGTGTCTGATACAACGTCAATTTCCTCTGAAGGAACGGTTTACAACCGAATGGGGAATACAACTGTGGGCAGCGACGGTTCGGTCTTTACCCAAATGGGAAGTTTTAGCTCTGACGGGAGTACCAGAATGGGTAGCACAGCTACTGGGCTGGGTGCGGTGTTTAATCAAGACGAAGATGATCGCTTCTAAAGAGGAAACGTCCATGCACAACATTCATATGGCCGAATTCACTGAAGAGTTTTCAGATTGCTGGAATGCAGCAGGCTCGCATATACAGCGGATTGCAGGAGGTGACCTCATGAGTTGGCTCAAGGCTAATCTTGCGCCTCCCTTCCTAGAGCACCTGTCCTTCAGGTTAGGAAATCAACTGTTCTTCATCCAACTTGTAGATGAAGACGGATTACTTGAGACCCCGGGTAGCCCGGACGGCCTTAGGGCGATTGCAGAGGGTTGCAACGGGCATGCATGCCTGATGCCTATGCAAAAGCGAGGTGGCCGTTGGGAGCCGACAGCTCCAGGTTGGGGGCTTATTGATGCGCAAACCAAAAGGGCAATTGATCCAATATCCTACGTATCTGACGAAAAGATTGAGATGACTGACTGGGAACTGCAGGATTTTGCCGTTCAGGTAGTTCGAGACGATCTGAAACAGTCTGGTCATGAGTTGATGTCTTGGAATGGAAACCCTGAAGTACTTCCTTCCATCTGGTTTGTCGGGGATGATGGACCAGAATGGGTCATCGTACGAGCCTATCGATTCCCAGAAGAAGATGATGGGGTACCGGAAAATATTGAAGAAATTAAAGCCCAGCTAAACAATGTGTCTGGGAAGGGCAATTACGCTGCTGTAGGGGTTGCCGATATGGCAGAAATGTTCAGCATGGACAATATTGAATCGGATGAGGTGGCAGCAATCTACAGAGGCAATGGGTTGAACGTCACATACGAAGGGCTGAGGAGAATCACTTGAGTCAAGCGGAAATAGATCTTGAGTCCTTGAGGCCAACGGCGAAAGCGCGTGTGTATGACCTTGTGCACCAGGCTGGAATAGATGTTACGGACTGGTCGAACTACAAAAAGCCAGAAGTCCCGGCTGCAAACCCTAAATACTGCTATGAGTGGGCTTTCACGCAAGAGCAAGATCAACTTGTCATCCTTAATCTTTGGTTCAAAGACATAAGGGCGGAAGGCCGTCGAGTCTTTTGTCGGTTCAACATTCGAGCACTTGCAAATGAAATAGAGCGTGCAGCTGACGATAGATGGGCAAATAAGACTACAAAGCCTGTCTGGGCAAAACGTGCGAGAAAAATGGATTCGGCGATCCAGCTGGCAGTGCGGAAAAAATGGCCAATCCGTGTAGTTGTATGTGAAGGTGAAATCGGGAATCTGAAGAATAATGAAGATGAGTCAAAAGTCCAATTCAGAAAGCTTGATGATGAGCCATGGACGGTGACAAGCTACAACATAGAAGACGGCGAGACAGAAATCACCAGAGGAATCGCAACTGAGGCAGCGGCTGTCGTTGATCAGTTCGATGCACCGGACTTGATCGTAAAGCCAGTTCATGCCAAAACGGTGCTAGGAAAAGTCTTTAGTCGAGATCCAAGCGTTCGCAAAGCCGTTCTTGATCGATCGCAAGGGCATTGTGAGTACTGTGGTGAAAAAGGTTTCGTCACAATCTCAGGGCAAATCTATCTTGAGACACATCACATCGTCCCTCTCTCCGATGATGGCGCTGATAGCACTTCGAATGTAATTGCGCTATGTGCGAACGATCACAAGAGGGCACATTTTTCCGAAGAAAAGGAAAAAATGGGCAATGAAATGAAATTTAAGGTTGCCTCAATGATGGCTAGTTTCCCTCATTGATGAAGTCATGATTATGAGGTCATTCAAGTTTGTCATATTCCTTGCCTGCTTGTGCGCTTCTCTGGTGCACGCTGAAGCATTAGTAGGCCAGGTGATTGCTGTGAGCGATGGAGACACTATTAAAGTGCTTGATGACACCAAAAAGCTGTTTGTCATCCGTCTAGTGGGAATCGATGCACCTGAAAAAGCTCAATCATTTGGTCAAAAATCGAAGAAGTCTTTGTCTGAGCTAGTTTTCAACAGTCGTGTGGAAGTTCAATGGAGCAAGCGTGATCGTTATGAACGTATTGTTGGCAAGGTAATTAGCGCTGATGGAAGTGACGTTGGTCTTGTTCAGATTACACGCGGTATGGCATGGCACTACAAGCAGTATGCCAACGAACAATCAATTGAAGATCGTCACAAGTACTCGCAAGCTGAGGAGACCACGAAAGATTCACGTGTTGGCTTGTGGGCAGAGCCGCAACCTGTACCACCTTGGGTATGGCGAAAAAATAATCGGTAAAGTGATCTCAGAACTACGAGGGCTTCATTGGTCAACCGAATTGTTTTCCATCTTTAGTGAGATTCTTCGGTTTATTTGATCAACGCTATCAATAAAAACCGTTATTGAGTCTCCCTTACCCAATATTTCCCCTTCTGGAATTTTGGAGCGATGTAGCAATGCTTGAATTCCATTGGGCTGAAGCTGAACAAAGCATCCATAGTCCAAAACATTCACGACCAATCCTTCTATGGGAGCCTTTAAATCGATTTTGGAAATCTGTTCATCTATGGGGTGTTTGTCCAGTGCTTTTTTGGAGAAGACCACACGGTTCTTAGTTGGATGAATTTTTAAGATCATTGCTTGAAACATTTCGCCAGGTTTCAGCAATAACTTTTGTTCTTCTCGATCGGCACAAAACCAGTCAACTTCAGTGCATGGCATTGTTCCTACAACGCCATCGCTGGTCGCTACTATGAAGCATTGACTGCTTTCGCGCCAAAAAAGATTCTGCACTTCAATGGCATCTCCAGCGGAATAGCGCTTAATAAACTGATCCCAGTTGTCAGTTGAGAGAGGCCGCGCATAGAAGATCTTTTCGAGCGATTCGGGAGGCTGTCCTGCCAACAGTAATTTCGAGTCTGATGACTCAATTACTACTACATGTACATCAGTCCCAACGTCTGGAAGCTCACGCCCCCAGTTGTTCATTTTGTGAAAAAGACCATAAACACCGTGAGGTAGCTCGATTAAAGAAAAGTTCGAGGAATTTCTAATGCATCTTCCGATAGCTGAAGTGCCGGCTGGGTATAAGTTACTTTGAGATTCAGGAGGTGGGATCGCTTCAAGGTTGCGAATCGTCATCAACAAGCATTTTTTTTCAGCTCGGTACCCTGTAACTATGGCTTCCACCGTATGACCGATGGGGTTGCAGCCATAAAACTTTGGCTGACTTAGATATTGCTGGACGTCAGATGCTGCAATAACTCCACGAATTCCGCTGCCAAGTTGAACCATGAATTCCTGGTTGTACTTGAACATTAGGTTGACGGAGTGGATTGAGTCAACAGGGTGTTCTTTCTCCATTTCTGCCCAATTTGCATCAGAAATTTCCTTAGGATCTAGTGAAAGTGCGTATGCATTCTCGTTCGGGTAATGATTGATTTTGTGAACCGTTACTACGATGTCGTCACCAATCTCTGATGGTGCATAGCCGGAAATTAGCTGTAGCCCTCGATTGATTGATCGGATGGGGACTTGACCAACCCAACCATTTTTAAGTCCAACTATTAAGCTGCCATCCAAGCGACGTTGAACTACAACGCCTGTATGCAGAGAGTGTGTTCTGAACGGAGGCGGTTCGTCCCTATAGTTCAGTCCGGAAACGTAGCTTGTAGATAGTTTGGGTAGTTGAGTGGGATCGGACTCGTCCAGATCTATTTTTTCATCCCAATTTGACTCTTCATGCGGTGAGCCATTGTCTTGATCATTTCGTTGTTCCCAAGCTAATGCAATGAAGTCTTCCCCCGGTACATGCTCATACAGCATCCATGGAAATGATCTAATGAATTCTTGCGCAAATTCTGAATCTTCTAACCGTTCAGGGTGGTGCTCTTTGAGTCGTTCCAAGTTGTAAAGTGGCACACCCCATTTTTTTCCAATACGACCGCCCTTGATCCAGGTAACCACAGTTGTGGTCATCGAATCTTCTGGTGATGTTCCGATGAAGAAGCCGTGTCTAGAGATCAGCGGCCAGCATTTGGCTTGAATTTCAGTGGCACCTTTGTGCCAATGAATTACCTGGCCAATGCAACTGTAGATTTCATCCAATACTGCAGCATCAGATCTATCTTCAAGGCGTTCAAATAGTCGTTGTAATGCATGAAGGCTTATCTGAATTGGACTTGTTAAATCAAACTTAACTGCCCCAGTTCGAGCGTTGATCTCGCCGTAAAGCAGGCAAAAGACAAGTCCATCTTCGTTAGTTGTTGGAAAGGCGAGTCGGAAATTAATGTGCCGATTGTTGAGAAGGTGGACTTCACCCCTGACTTCGCGTCTGGAAAACAGTGACTCTAGCTTTTTCATCGCTGTGCTTAAAGTTTTCGCTGGCGAAGAGCTGAGGTGAAGGGTACGGACAATTTCCTTGACTATGCGTTTGAGTTCATCCCTATGTGCTGCGCCAGCACTACTCCATGCCTCTAGTTGCTTAAACGAGAGGTTCCGTGCGGTGTAAGAGCTAACGCTTGGGAGAGGACCGTTAGTCATGTGGGGCTTATGGAAGTCTTGGATGTCCGTTAGATATCCATCGTATCGAAGGTCAAGCTCATCCCGTGAGCCTAAAGGTGGGTAAAGTCTATTTGAGCTAAAAAGGATTAATTCATCTTCCTTGCTGGTCAATCACCAGCGAATTCGACCTTCAGTACTGATAACAGGCTTGCACATGACCTCTAAAAAATTCTTCTTCTATCTTCAACGCTTCAATGCGCTGATTCCTGCTGGTGGGCTGCTCTTGCTGGTATGTCTTGTTGGATGGTCTTTCATTTCAAGTCAGGGCACAACTCGAGGAAAAGAGATCCTTGCGCCTACTGGTGTTGATGTGTCAACTGAAGATGCTCTTCGAGTGCAATTGGCAAATTTCGATGTAGGAGCGGATAACTTGATTCTTTATGTCAGTTCTAACAGCGGAAAGCAAGGGTATGAGGGGCGTGACAATGAAACTCGAAATATTCTCTTCTTGTCAACGGGCAGTGAAAAGGCGCAGTGGCTCTTCCCTGATCAAAACCAAGTCCTCAGTCGAATAATCCCATTAGACAGTTCGAATGATTCTTCTAGAGCAATTTACATTGAGTCAAAGAAAAAAACGGATGCTGATGAAACATCGAAATCGGCGAAAGTGACTCTAAGTCTTGTGAGGTCGGATGGATCAAAACTAACCAGTCTTATCTCAGATGTCGAAGAGATAATGCAGCACAAAGAGCGTGGTGATGACTTGCAGATCACCTATCAAAAGGATGATTCCATCAGATCAATGCGAGTTTCTTTGATTGATTTCAAAATCAAGTCTGATCGATTGGTGGTAAGTCTGAGCGCAGTAAGGAAGTAAGTTGCAATGCTAGGCGCTCTCTGTCTGCCGCCATCGACTCATCGAATAATGACTCCACTCTTGTTCTCCCGAATTCAAAAGCCACATGGTGGAGTTCCGGTGGCTCACTGCGTGAGCCTGTGGATGGACTAGGATGTAATCAAAATGAGGTGGAAAACTACCCCCTCAGCCATGTGTCTAGCAATTTCAAGAGGTGAAAATGGCCAAGATCAATTTCCTAGAGGTTTTTGAGCGACTAGTCGAGGCTCATGACAACTTGGATGATGCCGAAATTCAGGCTTGCAAGGACATATTCTCAGCCTCAGGCCACCCAATTAGGGTAGAGGTGAGTGAGGACATCGAATGGGAGGAAAGTGTTTCTCCTGAGTATGAAGAATGCCCAGTCGTGACTCAGACATTTAAGGTGTATCTAGGCGACGAGCTTCTACACGAGGGGTATCGAATGTTTGGTAGTGAGCTTGTTGACCCAACCCATACTGGAGCAGGTGGACGGTGGGAGACGATTCAGGTTGACATGGGAGATGAAAACCAAACGATCGAAGCGCTAGAGGACCTTGGGCATGAGATTGAGTGGCCAGATGTCCCTGAATGGCGCTGATTACTGAAGTTCAAGTAAGCAATTTCAGATCAGAGACTCCGTTTTGTTAGAGGTGAAATATGGCAAAAGTTGATGGCGCATATTTTTCTATCGTTGTAGAAAGCTACCGATCTTCTAGGGCCGGTCCACATGGCTACCTACATGTTCGTCCAGTAAAAGGCCAGAGGTTCCCTGTAACACTCCATGTCGAGTGTTCAAAAAAACTAGTTGTTGATTACCCAATTGGGACAAAATTTCGGATTAAAGCGAAACTCACTGATAGATTGGGTGAGGGTGAGTTTCTTTACAGCTACTACGGTTGGCCGTTCGAAGTAATCGGTGATGGGCCTCACGCTTAGTGGCCGGATTGTGAATCTCTAGACTCCCTTGAGAGAATTAAATTTCAATTTATTCACTTGTTAAATTACTATGCCGTTCGGACCCTACTTTCTTAAAAAATCATTCATTGACGATGATTGCTTTATCTTGGAACTGGCAGATAGTGACGGGATAGTACGGTATCGCCCCAGACGTTTCGTTTCATTTTCTAGGCATGAACTTATGCTTGCAAAAGCAAAGCGCCTTGAAGGTAAATTGGTAGTCACCGAAACATCAAATCCTCAAAAAAACCCACCTGAAAAATGGTGGGTTGATGTCAACGAGTATCGTGGTGGAGCAACACCAAGCATTGCAAATGCTTCGGTAGAAACGAAGTTCACCCAAGAGCAGTTGCAATGCATAGAGAAATTTCAGACTTCTTCACAATTAAAAATATCTGCATTTGCTGGAGCGGGAAAAACGACAACGTTATTGGGTATTGCAAATTCAGCGCCCAATAAAAAAGGACTTTATTTAGCGTTCAACAAGGAAATTGCTGACGAAGCAATGAAAAAATTTCCCAAGAATGTTGACTGTAGAACCACCCATTCATTGGCATACCAATTTGCTGCCAGTCGTTATTCTCGAGAAAAGCTTAGTGGAGGAATGAATGCGGTTCGTTGTGCCGAGCTACTGAATCTACAACCTATCAACCTTGGGGAAAATCGAAATTATTCTGCAAGGCAAGTGGGGCAGTGGGTTGCTGAAACACTTCAAAACTTTTGCCAAAGTGATTCGCAAGAATTTGGTCCTCAACATGCGGCATGTGAAAGGCTGAGGTACATAAAAAATGATAGCGACATTGAGGAGCTAAAAAATTTCCTCATTCAATCAGCTCAATATATTTGGCATCAAGCTGTAGATGCAAGCACTGGTGTTCCGCTTGGACACGATGGGTATTTGAAGTTGTGGAGCATTAGTCAACCAAAGCTGGAGCATGACTTCATCATGTTGGATGAGGCGCAAGACACTAACGCTGCTGTTATTTACGCACTTTCCAAACAATCAGGAAAGACGGTATACGTTGGGGACAAATACCAACAAATTTACGGCTTCCGTGGAGCCTTCAATGCAATGGAGCGGATTCATGTGGATGCTGAGGCGTCACTAACAACCTCTTTTCGTTTTGGCGAACCGATTGCAGAGGTTGCTAATGCAATCATTCGAAAATTTGGCGAAAAGCGTCAAATTGTTGGAAATTCGGCTGTTACTTCAAACGTAAACACATCCCCAGCCAAAGCATTCATTTACAGAACAAACATGGGCGTTTTAGACGGGTTAGCTAATTCGATTAACTCTAAGAAACGGCCTTACTTGGCTGGAGGTACTAATGAGCTTTTGGCTCTAATCCATGATATTGAATTGATGCAAGCAGGTCATCCTGCCATCTCTAACGCTGATTTTTTTGGATTTAAACATTGGCTCGACCTTGTTGGATATTCCAAAAGCGAAGAAGGCGGTGCTTTCCAAACTATTGTGCAAGTCATAGAAAAATATGGAACAAGTCAGCTTCGTAGCATGCTGCAGGAAGTTGTTACGTCAGCAGAGCAAGCTGACTTGATCCTCACTACGGCTCATAAGTCAAAGGGCAAGGAGTGGGACCATGTGGAAGTCTGCGACGATTTTGTAACTAAAGTCAGAGCAGACAATTTACGGATGGAGCAGTACAAGTTCGATCATCCTATGGTTGAGGAAGTCACGCTTCTTTATGTGGCTCTAACTAGAGCAAAAATTTCCCTAAATATCCCCGACAGGATACTAAGCATCCTCGGACTTCACAAATACATAAACGGTCTATTTCCTACGGAAACTCATCCCAGTACCTCGGCTGAAGTAACGCCTCTCAGTAGTGAAAAATCCTCAGAAACAAAAAAACCTTTGATCCCAACTTTGCCAAAACAATTTATACCTAGTGCGGGCTCAATCAAAGCCAGAGATGATTACATGGCCGAAACAACCCAATCTATGCATCTAGCTGACATGGCAAATAAACAGAGTGCTGGTGATCCGAAATCGAGGCCGCGTAGTAATCAGACGAGCAGTCCCGTTAGTGAAAATAAACTTCAGGAACTCCAAAACAAGTTCAAGAAATAACCCAGTTATGCTGGCCCTTTATTCTTTTGCTATGGGTAGATGGCACTAAACTGCCAGCGTGTGCACTAACTTCACGCCAACCCAAAAGAGCCAATGGGCTAAAGAAAAGCTCGGGGTAGATCTTCCGGCTGAATACCCAGCGGAGTCATACCCTGGGTTTGCAGCGCCCTTGGTTGTAAAGAGCCACCAGTCTGATCGTGTCGCCTGTGGATTGGCCAAGTTCGGACTGATCCCCTCGTGGGCCAAAGATGAAAAAATCGCCCGTCACACCTACAACGCTAGAAGTGAGACAGCGGCAGAGAAGCCGAGTTATCGAACTGCTTGGCGTCAACGTCAATACGGCCTCGTCTTGGTCGATAACTTCTACGAGCCAAGTTACGAGTCGGGTAGAGCGGTGCGTTGGAAGATTGAGTTAGCTTCGGGTGATCCGTTCGGCATTGCCTGCCTTTGGGATCGGTGGACTGATCCGACATCGGGCGAGCTGGTGGTCAGCTTCTCAATGCTGACGGTGAATGCTGACGAGCACCCTGTGATGCGCCAATTTCACAAGCCTGGCGATGAAAAGCGCACTCCTGTGATCATTGCCCCAGACCTGCACGATGCATGGTTAGGCGCTGAACCAACCAAGGCTGCAGAGATGATGACCTGGGCGCACATGCCTGAACTGCGAGCTGAGCCTGCGCCGAGAACTTAGACCATTTGGGTACTTATATGCTGGATGAATATACAGTATATTCATCTGCATGTATGTAGAAAATTATTCGACCCCACAGCCAGTTTTTGTCTCTGACGTTAGCGTCATGCTTGATGTCTGCGGTTGGAAAGTCCCAGCAGGATTTCCCTCGCCAGCTGCCGACCATGCACAAGAGCGGATAGACCTCAACAAGCAGCTCATCCGCAACAAAGAGGCTACTTACATCTTCCGGGTCAAGGGTGACTCGATGATCGGGGCAGGGATCTATGAGGGGGATGCTCTGCTAGTGGACCGCAGCATGGATCCAAAGCACAACAACATCGTGATCGCCCAACTGAACAATGAGTTCACAGTCAAGCGGCTCTACCGCCGTGGTGGAGTTGTGAAGCTGATTGCAGAGAACAATATTTACCCACCTCGCCTGATCAAGGAAGAGGACGACTTCCTGGTCTGGGGCGTGGTCACATTCAACTTGCACAAGTTGTGTTGA
>Ga0228699_1000277_pt1 | contig 43546 bp, 41 predicted proteins | sample McNCre217_Aug_MG_FD_178016 | JGI IMG/M metagenome (GOLD analysis project Ga0228699, IMG submission 178016) | Freshwater microbial communities from McNutts Creek, Athens, Georgia, United States - 2-17_Aug_MG | ecosystem: Environmental > Aquatic > Freshwater > Creek | place: USA: Georgia... | reverse complement strand
TGGTGCCCAAATTTCATGTGAATGCCGATGGCAGCTTGGGCGAACGCAACGGCATTTACTGCGGTGGCTTGGAGCACAAGATGGGCATCCACGGCAATGCCACCTGCCAAATGGTGCTCGACGGTGCGGTGGGCACGATGGTGGGCCAACCCAACAAAGGTTTGGCCGCGATGTTTGTGATGATGAATGCGGCCCGCATTGGCGTGGGCATGCAGTCGCTGGGCTTGACCGAGGTGGCGTATCAAAACGCGTTGGCTTATGCCAAAGAACGAATTCAGTCGCGCAGCTTGACGGGCGTGAAAGAGCCGGCCAAGCCCGCGGACAGCATCTTGGTCCATCCCGATGTGCGCAAGATGCTGCTCACTGCCAAAGCGTATGCCGAAGGCGGTCGCGCGCTCAGCTTGTATTGCGCTTTGTTGATTGACCGCGAGTTGAACCACCCCGATGTCGCCGTGCGTGCCGAGTCCGCCGAAATGGTGGCCTTGCTCACGCCGATTGTGAAAGCCTTCATCACCGACAACGCGTGGACCGCCACGTCATCGTGCATGCAAGTCTTGGGCGGCCATGGCTTCATCCGCGAGTGGGGCATGGAGCAGTATGTGCGCGACGCCCGCATCAACATGATTTACGAAGGCACCAACACCATCCAAAGTCTGGATTTGTTGGGTCGCAAGGTCTTGGGGAACCAAGGGGCTACGCTGAAAAAATTTGGCAAGCAGATTGCCGAGTTGGTCGCCCAGTGCCAGGACAACGAAGAGATGCAAGAGTTCATCAAACCCCTGACCCAGCTGGGTCAGCAAATGACGCAGTTCACTGGCGAGATTGGCTACAAAGCCATGCAAAACGCCGACGAAGTGGGCGCAGCAGCAGTCGACTACCTGCGTGTCGCCGGGCATTTGGTGTTGGGCTATTTTTGGGCCCGCATGGCGCAGGTGGCTTTGCAAAAAATTGCCGAAGGCCAGCGCGAGACCTTCTACCAAGCCAAGCTACAAACCGCACGGTTTTATTTCGCCAAGCTGTTCCCTGAAACCGCGTCACTCATGGCGACGGCGCGGGCAGGCTCGGCTGTGCTGATGGAGACAGAGGCGGTGTTTGCCTGACGCGTTGCGTGAGGACAATGCTGTAAATTCAAACCATGATGAACATGTTCAATTTCAAATCCCTGTGCTGTGTCGCTCTGCTGGCAGCCAGCACCAGTTATGCCCAAATGACGCCTGTGGGCAACTGGCACACGATCGACGATGACACGGGCGAAGCCAAAGCCGAAGTTCAGATTGTTGAAAAAGACGGTGTGCTGAGTGGCCGTGTGATCAAGTCTTTGGGCAAAGATGCGCAGGCCAAGAAAACTTGCGACGCCTGCAAAGACGACCGCAAAGGCCAAGACATCATCGGCATGGAAATCATCCGAGGGGTCAAGCATGAACCCTTGAGTGAATTCTTGTGGGCCGGTGGCGGCAAGATTCTCGACCCCGAGAATGGCAAGGAATACACCGTCAAAATGGTCCCCAAAGAGGGTGGCAAAAAACTTCAGGTGCGTGGCTACATTGGCCCCTTTTACCGCACCCAATACTGGCTACGTCAGCCTTGATCGGAAAACACCATGACAGACATCTTGAACCACATCGACCAGGGCGTGATGACGCTCACCTTCAACCGTGTCGATAAAAAGAACTCCATCACTTCGGCCATGTACGCGGCACTTGCGGATGCGATTGAACAAGCCGAACAAGACGCCAGCGTGCGTGTGGTGGTGATCCAAGGTCATGAATCCATCTTCAGTGCAGGCAATGACATTGCCGACTTCTTGAACAAACCACCTTCTGGGCAAGACTCACCCGTGTTCCGCTTTTTGCGCAACATCGCAGCCTTCCCTAAACCCTTGATTGCAGCCGTGGCCGGGCCCGCGGTGGGCATTGGCACCACGCTCTTGTTCCATTGCGATTTGGTCTATGCCGGCGACAACGCGGCCTTCTCCATGCCGTTTGTGAATTTGGGTTTGTGCCCTGAAGCCGCATCGAGCTTGTTGGTGCCGCAGATGATGGGCTACCACCGCGCCGCCGAAGCGCTGCTGATGGGCGAGCCGTTCATGGCCGAAGCCGCGCAAGAGGTGGGTTTGGTCAACCGTGTGGTGCCACCCCTCGAACTCAATCTGTATGCCCAAACTCAGGCGCGCAAGCTGGCGGCCAAACCCATCACCTCGCTGATTGAAACCAAGCGTTTGATGAAGGCAGGCCAGGCGGCGCAGATCAAGGCGCAAATGGCAGAAGAGGGTGTGTCGTTTGGTCGCATGTTGCGTGAGCCAGCTGCCAAAGAAGCCTTTGGTGCGTTCATGGAAAAGCGCAAACCAGATTTCTCCAAACTCTGAGCGCGTTGCGCAGCGAAGAAAGACGCACGGCATGCCCCAACGCCCCGAGACGCCTGTGGTGTTTGAACCCGAATACCTGGAAGGGTTTCGTGAGATTTACGAAGAAAAAATTGTCTTCAACAAAACCTTGGGGCTAAAGCTGGTCAGCGTGACGCCCGAAGCGGTGGTGGCGCGTATCGACATGAAGCCTGAGTTGGTAGGGCACTACGGCTACAACCGCATCCATGGCGGCGTGATCAGCGCGGTGCTGGATGCGATTGGCAGTGCCGCTGTCATGGCGGCACTGGCGGCTAAGCACATGAACGAGTCGCCTGCGCAGCGTTTGCAACGCTTCACCAAGCTGGGCACCATCGATTTGCGGGTGGATTATTTGCGCCCGGGCATTGGCGAACATTTCACCATCCATGCCCATGCTTTGCGCGTAGGCTCACGGGTGGGTTCGTCGCGCATGGAGTTTTGTGGGCCCGATGGCACGCTGATGTCCACCGGCGCAGCGGCGTACATCGTTTCTTAAAACTAAGCTTTGGGGATCTGGCGCGGCTTGCCTTGGTCATCAATTGCCACATAGGTCAGCGTGGCTTCGGTCACCTTCATGTACTCGCCTTGGGTGCTGAAGCGTTCCGCAAACACCTCCACTTTGACGCTGATCGAGGTGTTGCCAATGCGTTGCACGCGTGAGAAAAAACTCAAGATATCGCCCACTTTGACGGGTTGCTTGAAGATGAACTCATTCACAGCCACCGTGGCCATGCGGCCGCGCACATAGCGCGCCGGCAGCACGGCCCCGGCCAAGTCGACCTGTGCCATGACCCAGCCGCCAAAAATATCGCCATTGGCGTTGCAGTCGGCCGGCATGGGGATGACCTTGAGTACCAACTCTTGGTCGGTGGGTAAAGGCACGGCGTGGGGATTGACAGGTGAGAACATAGGCACAATCGAAAGATAACTTCTTGGTCATTGTGCTACATGCGTCATCACGCCCATTCTTCTAACGCCCCGCAAGGGGTGGTCGCCACCAAACAGCGGCCTGATCGCGAAACCCTGCAACGGCTTTTTCCTTACCTGTGGCAATACAAATGGCGCGTCTTGGCCGCCTTGACCTTCATGGTCGGCGCCAAGGTGGCCAATGTGAGCGTGCCGATTTTGTTGAAAAACTTGATCGACGACATGTCCATCAAACCCGGCGATCCACAGGCGGTGCTGGTGGTGCCGGTGGCCTTGTTGCTGGTGTACGGCGTGTTGCGCTTGTCGGTTTCTGCCTTCACCGAGTTGCGCGAGTTGGTGTTTGCCAAAGCCACCCAAGGCGCAGCACGGCAGATTGCGTTGGAAACCTTTCAGCATTTGCATGGCCTGAGTCTGCGGTTTCACTTGGAGCGCCAAACCGGTGGCATGACGCGCGACATTGAGCGCGGTGTGCGTGGCATTGAGTCACTCATTTCCTACTCGCTCTACAGCGTAGTGCCCACCCTGATTGAAGTCGCCTTGGTGCTCGGTATTTTGGCGATCAAGTTTGATGTGTGGTTTGCGGGCATCACCTTGAGTGCCTTGGTGCTCTACATCATCTTCACCATCAGCGTGACCGAGTGGCGCACCCACTTTCGACGCCAAGCCAACGAGTTTGACTCCGCGGCTCACACCAAGGCGGTGGATTCGCTGCTCAACTACGAGACCGTCAAGTACTTCAACAACGAAGCGTTTGAGGCTTCGCGTTATGACAAAAGCTTGGAGGCCTTGAGCCGTGCCCGTCTGAAAGCACAAACCTCCTTGTCCTTGCTCAACACAGGGCAGCAACTCATCATTGCGGTGGCCTTGGTGGGTATGCTGTGGCGTGCCACACAAGGTGTGGTCGATGGCCGCATGACCTTGGGCGACTTGGTGATGATCAACGCCTTCATGATCCAGCTCTACATTCCGCTGAATTTTTTGGGTGTGCTGTATCGCGAAATCAAGCAAAGCTTGACGGACTTGGACCGCATGTTCACGCTGCTTGAAAAAGAGCGTGAGGTTGCCGATGCACCGCATGCCCCCACGCTGCAATTGAAGGGTCCACCGACAGTGAAGTTTGAGTCGGTGGTGTTTGCTTACGAGCCATCGCGCCCGATTTTGCATGGCATCAGCTTTGAAATTCCAGCAGGAAAAACGGTGGCCGTGGTGGGTCCTTCGGGCTCAGGCAAATCGACCTTGGCGCGTTTGCTGTTTCGCTTTTATGACGTGGGAAGCGGTGCCATCACCTTGGATGGGCAAGACATTCGCCAGGTCACGCAAAGCAGTGTGCGTCGTGCCATGGGCATCGTGCCGCAAGACACGGTGCTGTTCAACGACACGGTGCGCTACAACATCGCCTATGGCCGCACCGATGCCAGCGAGGCCGAGGTCGAGCAAGCCGCCCGTGCAGCGCACATCCATGACTTCATTGCCGCCACCCCCAAAGGATATGACACCATGGTGGGTGAGCGTGGTTTGAAGCTCTCAGGCGGCGAGAAACAACGCGTGGCGATTGCGCGTACCTTGTTGAAGAACCCGCCGATGGTGATTTTTGATGAGGCCACCTCGGCGCTCGATAGTGCCAATGAGCGCGCCATCCAAGCTGAGTTGCAAAGTGCCGCGCAAAACAAAACCACCTTGGTGATTGCGCACCGCTTGTCGACGGTGGTGGATGCGCATGAGATTTTGGTGCTCGATGCGGGACGCATTGTGGAGCGAGGCTCTCACGCCGAGCTGCTGGCCTTGAATGGCCGGTATGCGCAGATGTGGGCTCTGCAACAGTCTTCTGAGGGGTGATCTTCTGTCGTCGCGGTTTCGCTCTTAGTTTTGTGCGTTTTTAGTAGCAGCGAAGCTTGGGTGGCGCACCCCAAACGGCTTACATCGCTGCGCGATGAATGGCGCCTTATTGGGATGCCCCACCCAAGCTTCTCTTGGTGAACGGGCTGTCTATGTTCGCCATGTGAATTAGTTTTGGCGAACGTAACTGCAAGCAAAGAAACAATGCGTAGGTTTGTGGATATGTCGTTGTAGCCACGTTCGGGTATCGGCTCTGTAAGCGCAGATCGCCTGAACTTTTTCGAACAACAACATGCGAGTTGGGGTAGGTAGATGCGGCGCCATTCGTCGCGAAGCGATGTAAGCCGCGTCTGCCTACCCCAACTCGCATGCCGCAGGACAAAGAAAAAGGGCCTCTCGCAAACACAAGAGGCCCTTTCGACTAAACGAGCAAAGAAGCGTTTACTTCACGCCAGCAGCAGCCTTCAATGCAGCAGCCTTGTCAGTACGTTCCCACGTAAATTCTGGCTCTTCACGACCAAAGTGGCCATAAGCCGCCGTCTTGCTGTAGATCGGGCGCAGCAAGTCGAGCATTTGAATGATGCCTTTGGGGCGCAGGTCAAAGTGCTCAGCCACCAGTGCTGACAACTTGTCGTCAGAGATCACGCCAGTGCCGGCTGTGTTCACCGTGATGTTCATGGGGCGCGCCACGCCAATCGCGTAAGCCACTTGCACTTGGCATTGCTTGGCCAAACCAGCCGCCACGATGTTTTTCGCCACATAGCGTGCGGCGTAAGCGGCCGAGCGGTCCACTTTCGATGGGTCTTTGCCGGAGAACGCGCCACCGCCGTGAGGGCAGGCGCCGCCGTAGGTGTCCACAATGATCTTGCGACCGGTCAAGCCGCAATCGCCTTGTGGGCCGCCGATGACGAAACGGCCGGTGGGATTGATCAAATACTTGGTGTCTTTGAGCCACTCTTTGGGCAACACGGGCTTGATGATCTCTTCGATGATGGCTTCATTGAAGCTGGCCTTCATCTTGGTGGCCGACTCGCTTTGGTCAGGGCTGTGTTGGGTCGACAACACCACGGTGTCAATGCTGTGAGGCTTGCCGTCCACATAGCGCATGGTCACTTGGCTCTTGGCGTCAGGACGCAAGAAGGGCAGGCGGCCGTCTTTGCGCAACTGGGCTTGACGCTCGACCAAACGGTGTGCGTAGTAGATGGGGGCAGGCATCAGCTCTGGGGTTTCGCTGCAAGCGTAGCCAAACATCAGGCCTTGGTCGCCTGCGCCGATGTTGAGGTGGTCGTCGGAAGCGTGGTCCACGCCTTGGGCGATGTCGTTGGATTGCTTGTCGTAGCAGACCATCACGGCGCAACCTTTGTAGTCAATGCCGTAGTCGGTGTTGTCGTAACCGATGCGCTTGATGGTGTCGCGTGCGACTTGGATGTAATCGACGTGCGCGTTGGTGGTGATCTCACCCGCCAGCACGACCAAGCCGGTGTTGGTCAGGGTTTCGGCAGCCACGCGTGAACGGGGATCTTGTTCGAAGATGGCGTCCAAAATCGCGTCCGAGATTTGGTCAGCCACTTTGTCGGGATGGCCTTCTGAGACGGATTCAGAGGTGAAGAGAAAGTCGTGAGACATGAAAAAAGCTCCTAAGTTTTCAACAGGTTGTTCGGCGTTGCCGACCCTGAAAACTTGGAGCCCAGCGAACGCTTTAGCAGATGCTTGGGGCGGGCCCCTCGCCGTCACACCGTGGTGTGTTGTCGCCCTGCAAGTAGTTCTTTAACTCGGCGACAATCTGTATTCTAGTTCAACTCTTTGTGTATTGACAACCGTCCATGTCTGCCGTGACCCGCCTCTTTCATTTGCTCGCGCGCGTGCCGCTGCCTGTGATGCAGCGCTTGGGGCGGGTGTTGGGCTGGTTGGTGTGGGCGTTGTCGGCCAGCTACCGCCGCACCTTCCAAGCGAATGTGCGTGCGGCGGGTGTGGCTTGGCGCGATGCACGTCCTGCGGTGGGCGCCATTGGGGCCATGGTGGCTGAGCTGCCCTGGGTCTGGATGCGCCCCCATGGCGCGTCCTTAGAGGGCTTGATCCAGTGGGAAGGCGCCGAACATTTTGAAGCGGCCATGCAAGCCGGCCGGGGCGCCATCATTCTGTCGCCGCATTTGGGCTGTTGGGAAATTGGCGCGCAAGCGATTGCTGAAAAATTCGGTCCCACTTACGGGCCCATGGTTGCCCTGTTTCGCCCGGCTCGCAAAGCTTGGCTGGAGCCACTGGTGGCCAATGCACGGACCCGCCCTTACTTAGAGTCTGCCCCCACCTCGTTGGCAGGCGTGCGCACGCTGATTCGCACCTTGCGAGGTGGTGGTTACACCGCCATCTTGCCCGACCAGGTGCCGCCGCTGGGACAAGGCGTGTGGGCGCCTTTTTTTGGTCGTGATGTCTACACCATGACCTTGCTGGCGAAGTTGGCCCAGCAAACCGGTGCCCGTGTCCTTTTAACCTGGTGTGAGCGTTTGCCCCCCGGACAAGGTTTTTGCATGCACATGCGTCCCTGGGATGCACCTGAGTTGCAGGACAGCACAGCCACGCCCGAGCAAGCAGCGGCGGCCGTGAACCGCGCGGTGGAGGCCATGGTGCGGCAAGCACCAGGCCAGTACCTGTGGGGCTACGCCCGCGACAAGCAACCCCGTTCGGAGGCCTGAGCCATGTTCAGCGCTTTCGGGCTCGTGGTGTTGCGTTTGTTGGGGTACTTACCTTTGCGCTGGTTGCGCGCGCTTGGTGCAGGTTTGGGCTGGCTGTTGTACCGCGTGGTGGTCTCGCGTCGCCATGTGCTGCTGACTAATTTGCGGGTGTGTTTTCCCGAACGCACAGACCTTGAACGTGAGGCCATGGCCCGTGAATCTTTTGTGCGTTTTGCGCAGGCTTGGTTGGATCGCAGTTGGTTGTGGCATCGCAGCGCGGTGTGCATTCAGGCGCGTGTGCAATTGACGGGTGAGGTCTCCAGCTTGTTGACGCCCCAACCCACAGTCTTGTTTGCGCCGCATTTTGTGGGCTTGGATGTGGGTTGGACCGCGTTGACCTTGCAGTTGCCGCTGCGCTTCACCACCATCTTCACGCCGCAGTCCAACGCGACCGTGGATGCTTGGGTGGCGAAAGGACGTGTGCGTTTTGGTCAGGTGCGTTTGTTCAGCCGCGAAGATGGGGTCAAACCCATCGTCAGCGCCTTGCGGGACAACGAGGTGCTGTACCTGTTGCCCGATATGAATTTCGGCGCCAACGAGTCGATCTTTGTGCCGTTTTATGGCGAGCCAGCCGCCACCGTGCCGTCGCTCTCGCGCTTTGCCAAACTGGGTCGTGCCCGTGTGATGCCTGTGACCACCCGCATGACACCCACGGGCTACGAGGTGGTGGTTCATCCAGCATGGCCGGACTTCCCGACGAACGATGTGACCGCCGACACGGCCTTGATGAATCAGCGCTTAGAGACGTTGATCAACACCATGCCCACGCAATATTTTTGGGTTCACAAGCGGTTCAAAACCCGTCCACCGGGCGCGTCAGAGTTGTATTGATTTGCGACTAGGGTGGCCGCAAGATTTACTTGCTGTCGTGCGTGCGCGCACTGATGGCCTGGGTGCGGTCTTTGGCCGATCGCGCCGCTTTGTCTTCACGTAAAAAATCTTCCAACAACCCGGCCACCAACTGAGGTTGCTCATGCACCAACCAGTGGGTGCCGTCGGCCACGCGGTGCAGCGTGAGCTTGGGCACAAAGGCGTCTAAACCATCGATCAAACCGGCTGGCAGCGCGATGTCTTGCATGGCCCAAATCACACAGGTGGGCACATCGACGGTGAGCATGCTGTGTGGCAAATGCAGGGCCGCAGCGGCTGGGTCACCCGTCCGTGCGGGGCGCATGGGCGAGGCACGGTAGTAGTTCAAAGGGCCAGTCAGGCCCTGACCCCACACGGCACGGTATTGCGCCTTGACGTCTTCGGTCAACCAAGGATGCGGGCCGTCGATGGCCCCCATATTGGTGAAGAACTCCCATAAGCGGCGGTAGTCGTCTTCGGCCAGCAGCTTTTCAGCATCGGGGCGAATCAGAAAATTCATGTACGCGCTGGCGGTTTGCTGGGCAGGGCTGTTTTGCAGCTCACGCAAGAAGGTGCCGGGGTGGGGCGAGTTGATGATGGCCAGCCGACGCAACAACTCGGGATGTTGGTTGGCCACATTCCAGGCCACAGCACCACCCCAGTCGTGGGCCACCAAGGCGGCCAAGGGCGCGTTGGGGCTTTCCGCCTTGATCAATGCAGCCATGTCTTGCACCAGGTATTTGGCCCGGTATTCCTTGGCATCGCTGGGGGCGCTGGAGTGTTCGTAGCCCCGCAAATTGGGGGCGATGCAGCGGTAGCCGCCGTGCTCGGGCTGCGCAAAGTGGCGCAGCAGGTCGTCCCACACAAAGGCCGCCTCTGGAAAGCCATGCAAAAACATCAGCACAGGTCGGCCCGCCTCGCCGCTGACCCGGCAGCTCAAGCTGATGCCGTGGGGCAGGGCGTGTGTGAGGGGCTGTATCACGTGTGCATCCATTCATAAAGCAGGCTGGCCACCTCGTCCACGCCTTGTTTCTTGAGGGCAGAGAACAGTTTGACTTCGCCGCCGCCAGCTTGCAACTTGGCGATGGACAAGGCTTTGGCGCCTTCGGTGCGGTTGAGCTTGTCGGCTTTGGTCAACAAGACTAAGAACTTCAATCCTTCTTCCACTCGGGGGCGCAGGACTTCCAGCAAGATGTCATCGAGCTCGGTCAAACCATGGCGGGGGTCGCACATCAGCACCACGGCGCGCAGGTTGTCGCGAGTCAGCAGGTAGTTGGCCATCACCTGTTGCCAACGGATCTTGTCTTGTTTGGGCACGGCGGCATAGCCGTAGCCGGGCAAGTCGGCCAGCACGGCATCGGTTTGGCCCTGGCGGCCCAGGGCGAACAAGTTGATGTGCTGTGTGCGGCCTGGGGTTTTGGAGGCATAGGCCAGGCGTTTTTGCTGCGTCAACACATTGATACAGGTCGATTTACCCGCGTTGGAGCGGCCCACAAATGCGATTTCAGGCAAATCGTAGGCAGGCAGGTGGTGCAACTGGGCTGCCGTGGTCAAAAAACGGGCTGTGTGCAGCCAGCCCATGGCGTATTTGGCCCGGTCAGCGGGGCTGAGCAGGGCGAAGGCTTCTTTGGAAAGTCCTGCTTTTTCGGGGTCTGGCGCCGAGTTCGCGAGCACCTCCGGCATGTCGATCGGGGTGGGGTGGGCGTGTGGGTCAGACTGATTCATACGGCATTGTAGAATCTGCTGAGTTTTTCGACGTCTTTGCGCGTAATTAACCAAAGCACACATATGAAACTGTTCGCCTCTTTGCTGATCGCTGCCGCCTTGGTGGCCCCTGTTTTTTCCGCTCAAGCCAATGAGCCAGCTGCCAAAGTAGCCAAGCCCGATGCGGCCAAAGGCGAAGCCAGCTACGCCGCTGTCTGTGCGGCTTGCCACGGCGCTGACGGTAATTCGTCCTTGCCCGCCAACCCCAAATTGGCCCAGCAGCACCCTGACTACATCGTCAAGCAATTGAGCGAATTCAAGTCCGGCAAGCGTGCCAACGGCATCATGAGCGGCATGGCCGCTGCCTTGAGCGAAGCCGATATGAAAAATATCGCGGCTTATGTGGGTTCTAAGCAAGCCAAAAATGGCTTCGCCAAAGACAAAGACTTGGTGGTTTTGGGCGAACGCATCTTCCGCGGTGGCATTGCCGATCGTCAAATCCCCGCATGCGCAGGCTGCCATGCACCCAACGGCGCTGGCATTCCAGCCCAATACCCCCGCCTGTCGGGTCAGCATGCGGATTACACCTCGGCTCAGTTGACCGCCTTCCGTGATGGCGTGCGCAAAAACAGCGTGCAAATGACCCAAGTGGCTGCCAAGCTGAACGACCGCGAAATCAAAGCCGTGTCGGACTACATCGCAGGTCTGCGTTGATCTGATCAACGTACTCCTCAAAAAAGCTGGCCATGAGCCAGCTTTTTTTTCGTTCCATGTTTTTCCAATGAGGCTGCTTCCGTCCTGGCCTTTCAGTACACATCGTCAGTTTTTGCCCCTGACGCAGCAAACAAAACGTCAACACACGACAATGCGCCATCTGTTTGGCAGGAGACCACCATGCGCCGCAATTCATATTCCGCTACCAGCGATTCCGGTTTTACCCATGCTTTGAGCAGCGAGATCACCTCGCAAAGCGCCTATGTGCAACGCCGCGACTGGCTCAAGCAGCTCGCTGCAGGTGCGGCGGGGGCTTCGTTGGCCGCATGGGCAGCGCGCGATGCCTGGGCGCAAACGCCGGCAGCACGCCCCGGCAAGTTGGCGCCTTTGGTGGGCGGGACTAGCCGCATCAGCGGGGCCAACACCATGGAAAAAATCACGCCCTATGCGGATGCCAGCAGCTACAACAACTACTACGAATTTGGCACTGACAAAGCTGACCCTGCCAAATACGCCCACACCTTGCCCACCCAACCTTGGACAGTGGAGATCGAAGGCTTGGTGAAAAAACCAGGCCGCCTGAACTTGGAGGACTTGCTCAAACTCAGCCCCATGGAAGAGCGCATTTACCGCATGCGTTGCGTGGAGGGCTGGTCCATGGTGATTCCTTGGGTGGGCTATTCTTTGTCGGAGTTGATCAAGCGGGTGGAGCCCTTGGGCAGTGCCAAATACATCGAGTTCACCACCTTGGCAGACGCCAAAACCATGCCCGGCGTGCGTTCGCGCGTGATGGATTGGCCCTACATCGAAGGCCTGCGTCTGGACGAAGCCATGCACCCGCTCACCTTGCTGTCGTTTGGCATGTACGGCGAAGTGCTGCCGAATCAAAATGGCGCGCCGGTGCGCTTGGTGGTGCCTTGGAAATACGGTTTCAAGAGTGCCAAGAGCTTGGTGAAGATCCGTTTTCTGGAAAAAGAACCCGTCAATTCCTGGGGCCGTGCCGCACCGCAAGAGTACGGTTTTTATTCGAACGTGAACCCCCTGGTGGACCACCCACGCTGGAGCCAAGCCACCGAGCGACGCATTGGCGAAGACGGCTTGTTCGCCAAGAAACGCAAGACCTTGATGTTCAATGGTTACGAAGCACAAGTCGGCGGCCTGTATGCCGGCATGGATTTGAAAAAGTTCTTCTGAAGCGCCCCCGTTCATGATGGCTCGCTTCGCACTCGCAGGGCTGTGTTTGCTGCCCTTTGGATGGCTTACCTGGGGCGCCTTCCATGACGCACTCGGGGCGAACCCAGCTGAGTATGTGATCCGCTCAACAGGTGACTGGACGCTGCGTTTGCTTTGCCTCACCTTGGCGATCACGCCTTTGCGTGTCCAATTTGCGTGGCCTGTGTTGGCCAAATTTCGACGCATGCTGGGCTTGTTCACCTACTTCTATGCCGTGTGGCATGTGCTCGCCTACAGCTGGTTGGACATGGGCTTTGAGGTGAGTGATATGGCCCACGACATTGCCAAGCGGCCTTTCATCCTGGTGGGCTTCACCGCGTTTGTGCTGCTCACACCGATGGCCGCCACCTCTTTCAACCGCGCGATTCGCGCCCTGGGTGCGCGGCGCTGGCAACTGTTGCACAAAGCGGTCTACTTGGTGGCCGTGCTGGCCGTGCTGCATTTCTTTTGGATGCGCGCAGCCAAAAGCAACTTTGCCGAAGTTTGGCTCTACGCTGGTGTGTTGGCCGTGTTGCTGGGCTGGCGCGTGCGCCGCTGGGTTCAGCGCACCAGAGCTTCGCAGGCGATTTGATCGGCGAAGCTTTCGCGACGGCGAATCACGTGAGCCTTGTCACCATCGACCAAAATTTCAGCCGCGCGTCCCCGCGTGTTGTAGTTGCTGGCCATGGCCATGCAGTAGGCCCCGGTCGATAAAACGGCCAACACGTCGCCTGTTTGCACGATCAAAGAGCGGTCGCGGCCCAACCAGTCGCCGCTTTCGCAAATGGGGCCCACCACGTCATAGGTCACCGCCTCGCCACTGCGCTGCGCCAGTGGCACGATTTGGTGAAACGCCTCGTACATGGCAGGGCGCGGCAGATCGTTCATGGCCGCGTCGACGATGCAGAAATTCTTTTGCTCACCGGGTTTCAAGTACAGCACCTCGGTCAAACACACACCCGCATTGCCCACCAAGGAGCGGCCGGGTTCGATCATCAGCTGGCGTTGGCCATAGCCACGCGCGTCCAATTTGGCCAGCAGCTGTGCCCACAAGGCATCGGCTGCAGGGGGCGTGTCGCCGTTGTAGTTGATGCCTAGGCCACCGCCAAAGTCGATGTGATGAATCTCGATGCCCGCCGCTTCAATGGCCTGTACCAAGTCGAGCACGCGGTCCATGGCATCGAGGTAGGGCGTGGACTCGGTAATTTGCGACCCGATGTGGCAGTCAATGCCCCGCACTTCCAGGCCGGGCAAGCTGGCTGCGCGTTGGTAGGTCTGCAAGGCGCGCTCGTGGGCAACACCAAACTTGTTGCCCTTGAGGCCCGTTGAAATATAGGGGTGTGTCTTGGCGTCCACGTTGGGGTTGACGCGAATGCTCACCGGTGCGCGTTGGCCCATGCTTTGCGCCACCTCGCTCAGCACCTCGAGCTCGGCTTCGCTTTCGACGTTGAAGCAGGCAATGCCCGCTTCCAAGGCTTGGCGCATTTCAGCGCGTGTTTTGCCCACGCCAGAGAAAATAACTTTGGCGGCATCGCCACCTGCGGCGATCACGCGCTCCAATTCACCGCCAGACACGATGTCAAAGCCGCAACCCGCTTGCGCAAAGACCTGCAAAACAGCCAAGGAGGAGTTGGCCTTCATGGCATAGCAAATACGCGCGTTGCGGCCTGCAAAGCCGCGTTGGTAGGCGGCCAAGGCCGACAGCATGGCGGCTTTGGAGTACACAAACAAGGGCGTGCCATGCGTGCGGGCCAAGGCGGCGAGCTCAACGCCTTCCAAATACAAAGCGTTGTTCTGTGTGGCGACGAAGGGCGCACCGGCAAGCGTGGAATGTGTCATCAGACGGCTCGTGAAAAAGAGAATTAACGACCCGCAGGCGCCACAGGTGCAGAGGCTGCGCTGGCGGGCGGGGTGGCAGGCGCGTTGGCCGTGCCGGGCAAATCAGGCAATTGGCGACGCACGATCTCGGGCAAAGTGGCGCGCTGTTTGAACTCGGGGTCATTGGGCATGTAGAGCGCGCCTTTTTGACCGCAAGCGCTCAATAGCACGACGATGCAGGTTGCCACACTGGCACCAAGGGCACTGGCCCTGACTAGAATCTTTTGCTCAATACCCATGGCGCAAATTGTAATGACCGATCTCGAATTCTTAGACCGCGCAGAACTTCTGCTCAAAGCCGTTGAACTGGCCTGCGACCGCATCAATGACGACGGCGAGGCCGACATCGACAACCAGCGCGTGGGCGGCATGATCACGCTGACGTTTGAGAACAAAAGCCAGATCATCATCAACCTGCAAAAGCCCCTGCATGAGGTGTGGTTGGCAGCGCGCTCAGGCGGCTACCACTTCAAGTTCGATGGTCAGCAATGGGCCGACACCAAAGGGCAAGGCGAATTTTTTGCCCGACTGAGCCAAGACGCCAGCACCCAAACGGGGCTGGCGCTGCATTTCACGGCTTAGTTCTTGAACAGGTCGAGAATTCGCTTTTTCTCGTCACTGGCGGGCAGTTCGCTGTTACCGGACTTGCCATCGACCCCCAAACTGCTGACCCCGCCGCCTCTGCTGAATTCGGTGTAGGTCCAGTCGCCGCTGTCATGGCTCACGCCGGGCGGCACAGCAGGTTCAGCAATCGGCACGTTTTGCAGCGCGTGTTGCATGTAGCTGATCCACACCGGCAAGCTCAAGCCACCGCCAGTTTCGCGGTCACCCAGTTTGCGTGGGGTGTCGTAACCAATCCAAGTGACGGCGGTAAGGGTCGGGTGGTAGCCCGCAAACCAGGCGTCCATCGAGTCGTTGGTGGTACCTGTTTTGCCGTAAATGTCCGAGCGCTTCAAGGTGGCCGAGGCCCGCGCCGCAGTGCCTGAGCGCGTGACTTCTTGCAGCAAGCTGGTCATCACAAAGGCATTGCGTGCATCGATAGCACGTGCCGATTCGTCCAGTGCTGGTGGCGCAAACTCAGACAAGACCTTGCCCATTTGATCGGTGACTTTGGTGATCAGGTAGGGATTGATGCGGTAGCCGCCGTTGGCAAACACCGAATAGCCCGCCGCCATTTGCATGGGCGTGACCGAGCCTGCACCCAGGGCCATCGTCAGGTAGGGCGGGTGTTTTTCGGGGTCAAACCCAAAGTGAGAAATCCACTCTTGTGCGTTTTGCGCGCCCACCGATTGCAGCACGCGGATCGAAATCATGTTTTTCGATTTGGCCAAGCCTTTGCGCAAAGTCATGGGGCCTTCAAAGGTGCCGTCGTAGTTTTTGGGCTCCCACGGTTGACCGCCGGTGACGCTGGCGTCAAAGAACAGCGGTGCGTCGTTCACGACCGTCATGGGCGTGAAGCCTTTTTCAAGCGCTGCCGAATAAATAAAGGGCTTGAAGCTCGAACCCGGCTGGCGCCAAGCTTGGGTCACGTGGTTGAACTTGTTTTTGTCAAAGTCAAAGCCCCCCACCAAGGCGTGAATGGCCCCATCGCGTGGATCGACCGACACAAACGCACCTTCCACTTCGGGCAGCTGGGTGATTTCCCATGCGCCTTTGACGGTTTTGGTGACGCGAATCAAAGCGCCAGGGCGCAAGCGAATATTCGGCGGTGCTTTGTCTGACAAGCCCGATTGCACAGGTTGCAAGCCTTCGCCAGTGATCTCCAGGATCTCGCTGTTTTGCCGCACAGCGCGTACTTTTTTGGGTGTGGCCTCAATCACCACAGCCGCCAACAAATCGCCTTTGTCGCCTTGTTCAATCAAGGCGTCGTCAATCGCGTCTTCTTGCTCGGCGGGGTTGGTGGGCAAGTTGATGAACTTCTCAGGGCCGCGGTAATGCTGGCGGCGTTCATAGTCCATGATGCCGCGGCGCAAAGCGAAGTAAGCCGCTTGCTGGTCGCTGGCACGGATGGTGGTGTAGACGTTCAGACCACGGGTGTAAATCTCGGGGCCGTATTGCGCAAACATGAGCTGGCGCGCCATCTCGGCCACATAGTCGGCGTGGGTGTTGAGGCTGCTCATGGCGGTACGGATCTTGAGCTCTTCTTGCTTGGCGGCTGCGGCCTCGGCTTTGGTGATGAAGCCGTGCTCTTCCATGCGCTCAATGATGTAGAGCTGGCGTGAGCGCGCCCGCTTGGGGTTGGCAATCGGGTTGTAGGCCGATGGGGCTTTGGGCAAGCCGGCCAGCATGGCGGCTTCGGCAATGCTGATGTTTTTCAGCGGCTTGCCAAAGTAAGCCTCAGAGGCCGCCGCAAAACCGTAGGCGCGGTTGCCCAAATAAATTTGGTTCAGGTAGATCTCAAAAATCTGATCCTTGGTGAGCATGTGCTCGAGCTTGGTCGTCAGCAAGATTTCGTAAATCTTGCGGGTGAAAGTTTTCTCGGACGACAAATACACATTGCGCGCCACCTGCATGGTGATGGTCGATGCGCCCTGGCTCTTGGCGCGGCCCAAGTTGGCCAAGCTCGCGCGCATCAGGCCGATGTAGTCAACCCCGCCGTGTTGGTAAAAGCGTGCGTCCTCGATGGCCAGCACCGCGTCTTTCATGACCTTCGGGATTTCTTTGAACGGCATGAGGTTGCGGCGCTCTTCACCGAACTCACCAATTTGCGTGCCTTCCACCGAATACACCCGCATCGACAGTTTGGGGCGGTAATCGGACAAGTCCGACACATCGGGCAATTGCGGGTAGGCCATCGCCAGCGCGACCCCCACCAACAAGGCCACGATCAGGGCGCCGGCGGCTGCAATGCCGAAGGCCCACATCAAGAGATGGCTCACCAAAGAGCGCGGGGCTGCGGGGGCAGCGGCTTGTTCTTTCGAACGGTCGGGGGTGGGGTTGGTCGCCATAAGTAAGAGGCATTATAAAAACCACGCCTGAATCACAAAATCCCCAAGTCAAGCAAGCCCGCGGTACACGGTGTGGGCGCTAAAAACGACAGACCCTTTGTGCAAGGAGTCGATATGCGCTTTCCTTCATGGCTCAGACCTTGGCGTCAGACGCGACGTACCGTGGCCGGTTGTGTGTTGCGTCCTGATGGCATGGATTGGGTGGTCTTGGCGGGTTCCTCGATGGCGCCAGATACCTTGTGCTGTGCCGAGCAGTTGGATATTCCCGTTGCGTTGCAGGCTGGTGCGACAACTGCCTGGGATGGGCAAGCTTTTGGGGAGTGGTTGCGCGCCTTCTTGCGGGGGCAAGATCACCCCATCGATGGCATCTGCATGTCTGTGAACGACGCTTGGGTGAGCACCTACACGATAGGCCTTCCCCAGGTGCTGAATGGCGACGACTTGCACTTTCAGCTCATGGCCGAGTTGGAAGCCTTGCATCTTCCCGGTTTGTCGCAGATGTGTGTGGCGTACGCGCGGGTGGATGTGGCGTCGGCGCAAGAGCCACCCTCTGACGTGCAACGCTACCGGGTAGGCGTCGTCGCACAAGCGCATGTCCACGCGTTGGAACAGATGGCGCGCACGGCTGGTGTGCCTGTGTGGGCGATTGAGCCGCATGTCGATGCGGTGCAACGCACACAACAGAACGATCTGCTGGCTGCATTGCCCGCGGCCAGTGTGGCAGTGGGTTTGCAATGTGATGCGGCCTTGGGTTTGGCGTTGGGAGGCTGGGCTGACGCCGGTTTGCGCTTTTCACCCAGCCGTGCCCAACAAGCGCTTCACACCCGCCGTGCTTGGTGGGCACGCACGGCAGCCACAGCCAGTGTTGGGGCTTTGCTGGCCTGTGCGGGAGTGGCAGGCTGGGCCGAGTGGTCGCAGCCGTCCCTCGATGGCTTGGATGTGGCGGCGAGCCAGCGTGCCTTGGATGCCGCCAAGCAACAAGAGTGGGCACTTCGCACCCAAGTGCAGCAAACGCAAGCCCTGACCCAGTGGTGGAACGCCCAAACGGCATGGCAACACCAGACGGCGCAGTGGGGCCGTGTGTTGGCACAGCAAGCACACGGCGTTTGGGTGTCTGAGGTGCAGCAGCACGAGGGGCATTGGGTGGTACAGGGCGAGGCCTTGTCGTCGGCTCATGTGCATCAGCTGCTGCAAGCACTCACTGCTTTGGATATTTGGACTCACGCGCCGCGTGCGCAGCGTTTGCAGCTCAGCCACGGCGCCTCAACACGCATGGCGTCCACCTGGCAATTTCGCATTGAAGCTGATTTGAAAGTCAGTGGATGATGACGCTGCATTCATTCTTATCGCTCGACTGGCGTCACCCTTGGCAATGGCCTATACCGGCGCAACGGGCATGGTGGAGTGTGGCTGTGTGTGTGGGCATGTGTGCGGCCAGTCCTTGGTGGCTGGCCCGTTGGCAAACCTGGGCCGATGCACAGGCGTTGGCTGAAAAAATAACGCAGCAACAAGAGGACACACGCAGTTACCAGCAACGCACGGCAGACCTCCAAAAACAACTGGCGCAAGCAACACCTCATCTCGCCAAGTTGCCGAACGGTGCAGGTCAGGCCGAGGTTGTCACTCGTGGTTTGATGGCGTCTGCGCACACGCATCAGTTGCAGGTGTCTCATCTGTCGTTTGAGGCGCTGCAACAGCCTGCAGCTTCGCAGGCTTTGTCTTTGCACCAGCTGCCCTTGCATGTGCAAATGCAAGGCGCAGGCAAAGCTTGGTTGAATTGGTGGGCGCAATGGCCCACCTGGGCACCTGCTGCGACGGTGTCGTCTTTGGAGGTCAAGGTCGCAGCGGCTGATGCGGTGGTGGTTCAGCTCAAGCTGTTGTTGCCACAACGCGCTGCACCGCTAGACCAAGACTGGGCGTTGGCAGGGGGGCTCCATCCAACGGAGGGTGCGCCCCATCATGAAGCGCGACATGACCCGTTCAGCGCCGATGACTGGGCTCAGCTTCAAATGCATCATGCGCAGCAGCATCCCAGTTTTGAAACCTGGGTGGCACCAGAAAGGCAGCGCGTGCGCGAACCCCTAGAGGCCTTTGCACGTGAGCGTTTGCGCTATGTGGGCTGGGTGTCGCAAGGTACGGGCGTACAGGCTTTGGTGCAGGTGCGTGAAGACGCCAGTGGCAGCAACAAAACCACGCCACGTTTGGGCGATACCGTGTACCGCGTGGGCGTCGGCAGTTATTTGGGCCAAGACTGGGGGCGTGTTTCCACCGTCACGCCCGAACGCGTGCACCTGCGTGAGTTGGTGCGCAACCCGGAGGGTGTGTGGTCCGCGCGTCAGGTCGCGTTGCCGTTCGAGGGGGTGAGTCCATGAAGGGTTGGGCCATGCGCAACAAAGAACGGGTGTGTGAGGTGGCAGTCTGGTGGATGTGTCTTGGCACGTTGGGACCAGTTTGGAGCCAGACCCAAGAGCCCAATCCCAACACAGCGCCCGTGTACAGCGGTCAGCCTTTGTCGATGAATTTTCAAAACATCGAGGTGCGCACGGCCTTGCAAATCTTGGCCGATTTCACAGGCTTCAATATCGTCACTTCGGACAGCGTCACCGGCTCTCTCACCCTGCGTTTGCACCAAGTTCCTTGGGACCAGGTGCTCGACATCATTGCCCAGGCCAAAGGCTTGAGCCAACGCCGCCAAGGGCGTGTGATTTGGGTGGCGCCGCGTGCCGAAGTGGCTGCGCGCGACAAGTTGGCGTTTGAAAGCTTGCTGGCCTTGCAAAACCTAGAGCCTGTGCAAACGCGCAGTTTTGCGCTGAACTACGCCAAAGCAGTGGATGTGCAGGGCTACATCCAAGGCACTGGTGCGCCTTCTGTCGCTTTGCCTCCCGCGACCTGGGGCAATTCAACACCTGTGCTGGGCGCGGGCGGTTTAGGCGTGGGATGGGTCAGCCCGGTGGCCACCACGACGGCGCGAATTTTGAGTCCGCGTGGCAGCGTCATGGCCGAGCCACGGACCAACCAATTGTTTGTTACCGATATTTCGCAGCGACTCGACCAGGTGGCGCAGATGATCCAACGCATCGATGTGCCCTTGCGCCAGGTGATGATTGAAGCGCGCATCGTGCAAGCCAACGACACCTTTGGCCAAACCTTGGGCGTGCGTTTGGGCGGTTTTGGCCCGGCGGGTGGGCAGGCGGTGTGGGGCACGACGCAAGCCAATGTGGTGGCCAATGCCAACCCCACGGCCCTGCAAACGACGAGTTTCAACATCGCAGACAAAGCGCTCAACACCAGCGGCCAGTTCGTCAACCTGCCCGCAGCCAGCTTGAACGGGTTCGACTCGGCCAGTTTTGCGGTGTCCATCTTCAACGCCGCGAAAAACAGATTTCTGAACCTCGAACTCTCGGCGCTGGAGGCCGATGGCCAAGGCAAGGTGGTGTCAAGCCCGCGCGTGGTCACGGCCGATCAAGCCAAGGCCGTGATTGAGCAAGGCACCGAGCTGCCCTACCAAATGGCGGCAGCCAGCGGGGCGACGGCGATTGCGTTTCGCAAAGCCAACCTCAAATTGGAGGTGACGCCGCAAATCACGCCTGAAGGCGACATCGTGCTGGATTTGGACATTCACAAAGACAGCGTGGGCCAAATCACACCCGCCGGGTTTGCCATCGACACCAAGCACGTCAACACCCAAGTGCGGGTCGACAACGGCGGCACGGTGATGATTGGCGGTATTTACGAAACCACCGAACAAGACGACACATACAAAGTCCCTCTGCTGGGCGACTTGCCCGTGTTGGGGCACTTGTTCAAAAACCAACGCCGCGTGGTGGCCAAGCAAGAATTGCTGGTGTTCATAACCCCTAAAATGCTGACTCACAGTGCATCAGCACGCTAAGAAAGCACAGATTGTTGGTTTTGGTTGGTCTGCCGGGTTCTGGCAAATCTACCGTGGGGCGCCAGTTGGCCCGACGGCTCAACATCCCTTTCGTGGACTCGGATCATGCGATTGAAAACCGTTTGGGGTGTTCAATTCGCGAGTATTTCGAGCGCGAAGGGGAGACTCGCTTTCGCGATGTCGAAGCCGAGATGATCGACGAGCTGAGCCAGCGCGCCAAAGGCGTGCTCTCTACGGGCGGTGGGTCGGTGCTGCGGTTGGAAAACCGGGAACGCTTGCATGCACGTGGCCAAGTGTTTTATTTGCGCTCCACACCCGAAGAAGTGTTTCGCCGTTTGCGCCACGACCAGAACCGCCCGTTGTTGCAAGTGGCTGATCCCTTGGGGCGTTTGCGCGAGCTGTTTGAATTGCGTGACCCGATTTACCGCGAAGCCGCGCATTACGTGATTGAGACGGGCCGACCGACCGTGGCGACCTTGGTCAATATGATCGTGACGCAACTCGAGTTGGCGGGGCAGTTGGAGGCGATCACCGGGCCCAAACCCGCGCCCGCATCGCCGTTGTCGACGCCGCCGTCATCTTCCCCCGCTGTTTGATTTTTCCAAAGGCTGCCGCCATGTCCACCTCCTCTGCCCGTGTGTCGATTGACTTTGCTGAGCGCAGCTACGACATCTTGATCGGCCAGCAGTTGTTGGATGCATCCAGTACTTGGGCTGGCTTGCCCAAAGCGGCAGCGGCCTTCATCGTCACCAACGACACCGTAGGTCCGATGTATGCCCAGCGTTTGCAAGCAGCCCTTGCGCCCCTGTACAAACAAGTGCACACCGTGGTCTTGCCCGACGGCGAGAGCCACAAGGACTGGCCCACGCTGAACTTTATTTTTGACGCCTTGCTGGGCCAGGGTGCGGACCGCAAAACCGTGCTCTTTGCCTTGGGCGGTGGCGTGGTCGGCGACATGACTGGCTTTGCCGCTGCTTGCTACATGCGCGGCGTGCCTTTTGTGCAGGTGCCCACCACCTTGCTGGCCCAGGTGGATTCGTCGGTGGGCGGTAAGACGGCGATCAACCATCCCATTGGCAAAAACATGATCGGCGCGTTCTACCAACCGCAGCGCGTGGTGTGCGATCTGGACACCTTGCAAAGCTTGCCCCAGCGCGAAATGAGCGCGGGCTTGGCCGAGGTCATCAAATACGGCCCGATTGCTGACATGCAGTTTTTGGATTGGATTGACACCAATCTTGACGCGCTGATGGCGCGTGATGCCAGCGCACTGGCCCATGCGGTCAAACGCAGCTGTGAAATCAAAGCCTGGGTGGTGGGTCAAGACGAACGCGAAGGCGGCATCCGCGCCATCCTCAACTTCGGCCACACCTTTGGTCATGCGATTGAAGCGGGTCTTGGTTTTGGTGAATGGCTGCACGGCGAAGCCGTCGGTTGCGGCATGGTCATGGCCGCGCATCTGTCGCAGCGCTTGGGGCTGGTCGACGAAGCCTTCGTCACGCGCTTCACCAACCTCATTGCCCGCGCAGGACTACCCACCGTCGGCCCCAAGCTCGGCGCCGAGGAATACCTGCACCACATGCGCGTAGACAAAAAAGCCGAAGCGGGCGAAATCAAATTTGTGCTCATCAACCAACCCGGCAGCGCCATCGTGCGTGGCGCCCCCGATGCTTTGGTGGCGCAAGTGATCAACGATTGTTGTGAAAAATAAAGCGAGCGAAGCAGAGCAACGCATGCGGCGAGCGAAGCAAAGCCAAGACGCAGTCTGTCGGTATGGGGTATGTGCCGCTGATGATTTCTGGACCAGTATGAAGAAGCGGCACATAACCCATGCCGACAGCGCGCTCAGCCAATAAAGGGCAACCCACATGAAACCCTACGCCTGCTTACCAGAGCACTCTCGCGGCAGACGCCACCCAGAGCCCGAAGCACCTTCGCACGCCCCCAGCTTTCGCAACCCCCACCAACGCGACCGCGACCGCATCGTTCACTCCACTGCGTTTAGACGCTTGGTCTACAAAACCCAAGTCTTTTTGAACCACGAAGGCGATTTGTTTCGCACCCGCATGACCCACTCGCTGGAGGTGGCGCAACTGGGCCGTTCTATCGCCCGCGCGCTGGGCTTGAATGAAGACTTGGTTGAAGCCATTGCCTTGGCCCATGACTTGGGCCACACCCCGTTTGGCCATGCGGGTCAAGACGCGCTGAACGAATGCATGGCGCCCTACGGAGGCTTTGAGCACAACCTGCAAAGCCTGCGCGTGGTCGATGAGTTGGAAGAGCGTTACCCCAGCTTCAACGGTTTGAACCTGAGCTTTGAAACCCGCGAAGGCATTTTGAAACACTGCGCGCGTCGCAACGCGGAATTGATCAACGCGCATGAGCCGGGCGGCGTGGCAGCGCGTTTTTTGAACGGCACGCAACCCAGTTTGGAAGCGCAGTTGTGCAACTTGGCTGACGCCATTGCCTACAACGCCCATGACATTGACGATGGCGTGCGTTCAGGCTTGCTGACGCTCGAACACATGCAAGACGTGCCGCTGTTTGCCCGCTACCACGCGCAAACCTTGACCGAACACCCCCAGCTTCAAGGCCGTCGCGTGTTGTACGAAACCATACGCCGCATGCTGAGCGACCAGGTGTATGACGTGATCAACGCTACGCGTGAGGCGCTGGAGAGCCATCTGCCCAGCAGCGCCGAGGCGGCGCGTCAGTGTCCGCCGCTGGTGCAGTTCAGCGCCGCCATGTACGACGAATCCAGAGCGTTGAAGTCGTTTTTGTTTCGCAATTTGTACCGTCACCCGCAAGTCATGCAGACCACCGACTGGGCCCGCGAGGTGGTGCGTGAACTGTTTGCCGCGTATTTGAACCAGCCCCACGAAATGCCAGCGGCCTATGCGCAGCGCAGCGATTTGCCGCGCGCGGTGGCCGACTACTTGTCCGGCATGACCGACCGCTTTGCCACCCGCGAGCACGCACGTTTGACGGCGTGAACGCACACATGAACGCCCACCGCTTTGGTATTCATCCGTCTTGGGTCATCGTGTTTGCCGGTGTTTGCGCTGCGCTGCATGTGGGCAAATTGCCGCCTGCGCTGCCGGTGTTGCAAGCCACCTTGAACATCAGCTTGGTGCAGGCCGGGTTTTTGTTGTCGGCGGTGCAAATGGCCAGCATGATGCTGGGTCTGGCTGTGGGTTTGAGTGCAGACAGCTTGGGACTGCGCCGCAGTATGTTGACTGGTTTGGGTTTGTTGTCGCTGGCCAGTGTGGCGGGCGGTTGTGTGGATGACGTCATCAGCTTGCTGTGTTTGCGTGCTTTGGAAGGCTTGGGGTTTTTGCTGGTCGTCATGCCGGCGCCAGCTTTGATTCGCCGCACCGTGACGCTGACGCAACTCAGCGGGCGCATGGGCTGGTGGGGTACTTACATGCCCACGGGCAGTGCGTTGGCGTTGTTGCTGGGGCCTTGGGTCATTGGCGGCTTGAACTGGTCGGCTTGGTGGTGGCTGTTGGGTGCGGTGGCCGCGTTCGCGTTTGTCGCCGTGTGGCTGTGCGTGCCGGATGCGCAAGCCCCCGCAGACACGCAGGTGGTGAACCAAGCGTGGCCGCAACGCTTGACCCTCACGCTGCAAAGTCGGGGGCCTTGGTTGGTGGCGCTCACGTTTGCGGTCTATGCCTCGCAATGGATGGCCGTGGTTGGATTTTTGCCCACGGTCTATGCGCAGCTGGGTTTGAGCGCTGGCATGGCGGGCGTGTTGTCGGCCTGTGTGGCCTTGGTCAATGTGAGCGGCAACATCCTGTCCGGGCGTTTGTTGCAACGCGGCTGGGCGGCACAGCGTTTGTTGCTCATCGGTTTCACCTGCATGGCTTTGGGCGCGGTCGGTGCTTATGCCACCTGGCAGGGCGAGGGGCTGTCCACCAGCTGGCGTTTTGCGAGCGTGTTGGTGTTTTCTGCCGTGGGGGGGGTGATTCCGGGCACTTTGTTCTCTTGCGCTTTGCGTTTGGCGCCCAGCGAAGGCACGGTGTCGACCACCGTGGGCTATATGCAGCAATGGTCGGCCTTGGGCCAGTTTGCAGGCCCACCCTTGGTGGGTTGGGTGGCGGCCCGTGTGGGCGGTTGGCAATGGACGTGGATGGTGACTGTTGCGCTGTGCGTGGGTGGCGCTGTGCTGGCGCGCTTGATCGGCCGTGCCTTGGCGGCGAAGGACGAGAACCATGTCTGACAAGGCAAACGATGCGTTGGCACGCATAGCCATTGAAGACACGCAGCACTGGTTGCTGCAAGCCGTGGTGGGTTTGAATTTGTGCCCGTTTGCGAAGTCGGTGGTGGTCAAAGACATGGTGCGTTACCGCGTCTGCACTTCGGCCGAGCCTGACGATGTGTTGACCTTGTTGCGCGAAGAACTGCTGTACTTGGCCGCTGCCGATCCCTACACGCTGGACACCACGCTGCTGATTGCGCCAAATGCCTTGCCCGATTTTTTGGACTTCAACGACTTTCTGACTGCGTGCGACGACGTGCTGATCGAGCTCGAACTCGAGGGGGTGCTGCAAGTGGCCGACTTTCATCCACGTTACCAATTTGGCGGCACAGACGAAGACGATATTGAGAACTTCACCAACCGCACTCCCTATCCCACCTTGCATTTGTTGCGCGAGGCGAGCATTGACAAGGCGGTAGAGGCCTATCCGGATGCGTCACTGATCTTTGAGCGCAATATGGAGGTGCTCAACAAGTTGGGGCATGCGGGGTGGGAGGCGTTGGGGATTCAGGCGCGGCTCAAAGCTTAGTGTGTTCTTTGTTGAAATGCGTTGCGTTGCGCTTTGCGCGCTCCGCCAATCGACATGGCCAGTGCCCGCTACGGCTTAACGTCGCTGGTGCGCCGTTATGGCGCCGCATCGGGCGCTGGCCATGTCGATTGGCTTCGGGTGTGAGCGCTTGAGTGGGGTCGCTTTGTCTGCACGGCACAATTCAGGCATGTCCAAACACAAACCTGCAGCTGTGTCCAAGTCTCAAGACCTCGGTACTCAGCTTGATTTGCGCCCGGGGCAGTCGATCGAACTGCTCAAAGCGCTGCACATCCTCACGCGTGAGGGCAAGATCAACCAGGACTCGCGTCGCAAGCTCAAGCAGGTGTATCACCTGTTCCAGTTCATCGAGAAATTGCTCAAAGAGTTGCCAGACAGTGAGACGGGTCCTACGCTGGCCGACCACGGTGCAGGCAAATCGTATTTGGGCTTCATCATTTACGACTTGTTTTTTAAGGCCTTGGGCAAGGGCCGTATTTACGGCATTGAGACGCGCAGCGAGTTGGTTGAATCGTCCAAAGCGCTGGCGCAGCGCTTGGGCTTTGATCGCATGCAGTTTTTGAACCTCAGCGTGGCTGAGTCGGCGCACAGCGATGCTTTGCCTGAGCAAATTGACGTGGTGACGGCGCTGCATGCGTGTGACACCGCCACCGATGATGCGATGGCGTTCGGTTTGCAAAAGAAAGCCAAGTACGTGGTGCTGGTGCCGTGCTGCCAAGCCGAGCTGGCGCGTGCGCTCAATCAAAACAAAGCGCTGAATTTGCAACGCACGCCGTTGGCGGAGTTGTGGCGTCATCCCTTGCACACGCGCGAAATGGGCAGCCAACTCACCAATGTGTTGCGTTGCTTGTACCTCGAAGCCATGGGCTACCAAGTGACCGTGACCGAGCTGGTGGGCTGGGAGCACAGCATGAAAAACGAACTCATCTTGGCCAAGTACACCGGGCAGAAAAAACGCAGTGCGGCGGAGCGCTTGCAGGCTTTGCTCAAAGAGTTTGGGGTGGAAGAGCTGCTGACGCAGCGCTACCCATTGGGGCAATCAACCCCGTTAAGCCACAATTCGAAACTCGATTAATTGGGGTCGGGTTCGAATTACCATCTACAGATGGCCCGTCTTCCCCGTCTCACTGTCACTGGGTACCCGCATCACGTGATTTTGCGGGGCAACAACCGGCAAGACATTTTTCGCACCACTGCCGATTACCAGCGCATGCTCGATCTGCTGTTTGAGCACAGTCGTGCGCAAGGCGTTGACATTCATGCCTATGTGCTGATGAGCAACCACCTGCATTTGTTGCTCACGCCGCAAGAAGATCAGGCCTTGCCCAAGATGATGCAAGCGGTTGGTCGCAACTATGTACAAGCCTTCAACAAAGCGCATGGCCGCACCGGCACCTTGTGGGAAGGGCGTTACCGCTCCACCTTGATTCAGACCGAGCGTTATTTGTTGGCCTGCATGGTCTACATCGACCTCAACCCCGTGCGTGCGCACATGGTCGCGCAACCGGAGGATTACGTCTGGTCCAGCCATGGCGGTTACATCGGTCGGCGCACCGATCGGCTCATCACCCCACATGCGCTGTATTGGGGCTTGGGCAACACGCCGTTCGCGCGCGAGGCGGCATACGCCGAATTGGTGCAGGCGGGCATCAGCGCGGACCAGCAAGGTGCATTGACAGATGCCACGCTCAGTGGTTGGGCGTTAGGCGATCCTGATTTCAAGACTAGCCTGCAGGCGCAAACACCGCGCCGGCTGACCAAAGGCAAGCCAGGTAGGCCTTTTGCAAAGCAGAAAAATCCATCCGGTGTGTCCGCCACCTAGGCGAAGCGTGGCTGATGATTAGATTTTTCAATATGTCCCCAATTAATTTAATTGGAATTTCCGCTTTCAATTAATTGGGATCTGACCCCAATTGTTTTTCTTGGCATGGATGCTGCAGTGCAGTATCCTCTTACCCCCGCTGAATATTTTGAGGAATGCGCCATGACTACGGCTGCCGATAAAGCACAACTGCAATCTCAGGGTTTGTACGACCCCTCCAACGAACATGACGCCTGTGGCGTGGGTTTTGTCGCCCATATTAAAGGTCAAAAGAGTCATGCCATCGTGGGACAGGCGCTCAAAATTTTGGAAAACCTGGATCACCGGGGTGCTGTGGGTGCCGATGCGCTCATGGGCGACGGTGCCGGTATCTTGATTCAACTGCCCGACGCTTTGTACCGCGAAGAGATGGCAAAGCTTGGCGTGACCTTGCCTGCACCCGGCGAATACGGCGTGGGCATGGTCTTCTTGCCCAAAGAACACGCTTCGCGCTTGGCCTGTGAGCAAGAGCTGGAACGTGCGGTGTTGGCCGAAGGCCAAGTGTTGTTGGGCTGGCGCGATGTGCCCGTCAACCTGGACATGCCCATGTCGCCCCGCGTGCGCGAAAAAGAGCCGGTCATCCGTCAAATTTTCATCGGCCGTGGCAATGATGTGATCGTGCAAGACGCGTTGGAACGCAAGCTCTACGTGATTCGTAAAACCGCCAGCGCCGCGATTCAGCATTTGAACTTGAAGCACGGCAAAGAGTATTACGTGCCCAGCATGTCAAGCCGCACCATCATTTACAAAGGCTTGTTGCTGGCTGATCAAGTCGGTACCTATTACCTCGACTTGCAAGACGAGCGCTGTGTGTCCGCCCTAGGGTTGGTGCACCAACGCTTCTCGACCAACACCTTCCCCGAGTGGCCCCTGGCCCACCCCTACCGCTATGTGGCGCACAACGGTGAGATCAACACCGTCAAGGGCAACTACAACTGGATGAAGGCCCGCGAAGGCGTGATGTCTTCTCCTGTGTTGGGCGACGACCTCAAAAAGCTCTATCCCATCAGCTTTCCGGACCAATCCGACACGGCCACCTTCGACAACTGCTTGGAGTTGATGACGATGGCGGGTTACCCCATCAGCCAAGCCGTGATGATGATGATTCCCGAGCCTTGGGAACAGCACACCACCATGGACGAGCGCCGCAAGGCTTTCTATGAATACCACGCGGCCATGTTGGAGCCCTGGGATGGCCCCGCATCGATCGTGTTCACCGATGGCCGCCAAATTGGCGCCACGCTGGATCGCAACGGCTTGCGTCCTTCGCGTTACTGCATCACCGACGACGACATGGTCATCATGGGCTCTGAGTCGGGCGTGTTGCCCGTGCCTGAGAACAAGATTGTGCGCAAGTGGCGTCTGCAGCCCGGCAAGATGTTCTTGATCGACCTGGAACAAGGTCGCATGATCGACGACGAAGAACTCAAAGCCGGTCTGACCAACACCAAGCCGTACAAGCAATGGATTGAAAACGTCCGCATCAAGTTGGACGATGTCAAAGGCCACGAAGGCGAAGCCGCGCAAACAAGCGCTGTGGCTTTGCTTGATCGCCAGCAGGCGTTTGGCTACAGCCAAGAAGACATCAAGTTCTTGATGGCCCCCATGGCGATCAATGGCGAAGAGGGTATTGGCTCCATGGGCAACGACAGCCCCTTGGCTGTGTTGTCGAGCAAAAACAAGCCGCTCTTCAACTACTTCAAACAGCTGTTCGCGCAAGTGACCAACCCACCGATCGACCCGATTCGCGAAGCCATCGTGATGTCGCTGGTGTCCTTCATCGGCCCCAAGCCCAACCTGCTCGACATCAACCAAGTGAATCCGCCGATGCGCTTGGAAGTCAGCCAGCCCATCCTCGACTTTGCCGACATGGCCAAGTTGCGCGACATCGAACAACACACCCACGGCAAGTTCAAGAGCGCCACGCTCGACATCACGTATCCCCTGGCCTGGGGTCACGATGGCGTGGAAGCCAAGCTGGCGTCCTTGTGCGCAGAAGCCGTGGACGCCATCAAAGGCGGTCACAACATTTTGATCATCAGCGACCGCGCAGTGGGCGCCACGCAAGTGGCCATTCCTGCGGCCTTGGCCTTGTCTGCCATCCACCAACACTTGGTGCGCGAAGGTTTGCGCACTACTGCCGGTTTGGTGGTGGAAACAGGCAGCGCCCGCGAAGTGCATCACTTTGCGGTGTTGGCCGGCTACGGCGCAGAAGCTGTGCATCCCTACCTCGCACTCGAAACACTGGCCAACCTGCACAAGGATTTGCCAGCCGATTTGTCGACCGAGAAGGCGATTTACAACTACATCAAAGCGATTGGCAAAGGCCTGTCGAAGATCATGTCCAAGATGGGCGTGTCGACCTACATGTCGTACTGCGGCGCACAGTTGTTCGAAGCCATCGGTATCAACACCGAAACCGTGCAGAAGTATTTCACCGGCACCCCCAGCCGCGTGGAAGGCATTGGCATTTTCGAAATGGCCGAAGAAGCCATTCGCATGCACAAGGCCGCATTCGGTGACGATCCCGTGCTGGCCAACATGCTCGATACCGGTGGTGAATACGCTTGGCGTGCCCGCGGTGAAGAGCACATGTGGACGCCTGATGCGATTGCCAAGTTGCAGCACAGCACACGCACCAACAACTTCAGCACGTACAAAGAGTACGCGCAGATCGTCAACGACCAAAACAAGCGTCACCTGACCTTGCGCGGTTTGTTCGATTTCAAGATCGATCCAACCAAAGCCATTTCGGTGGACGAGGTGGAGTCCGCCAGCGAAATCGTCAAGCGTTTCGCCACAGGCGCGATGTCACTCGGCTCGATTTCAACCGAAGCCCATGCCACCTTGGCTGTGGCGATGAACCGCATTGGCGGCAAGTCCAACACGGGTGAGGGCGGTGAAGATCCCGCGCGTTACCGCAACGAACTCAAAGGCATCCCGATCAAAAAGGGTGAGACCTTGAAGAGCGTCATTGGCGCTGAGCAAGTCGAAGTCGATGTCGAACTGCAAGCGGGCGACAGCCTGCGTTCACGCATCAAGCAAGTGGCGTCGGGCCGTTTCGGTGTCACGGCCGAATACCTGTCGTCGTCCGATCAAATTCAGATCAAGATGGCCCAAGGCGCCAAGCCCGGTGAAGGCGGGCAGCTGCCTGGCTCCAAGGTGTCGGAGTACATCGGCAAGCTGCGCTACAGCGTGCCCGGTGTGGGCTTGATTTCGCCTCCACCTCACCACGACATTTATTCGATCGAAGATTTGGCCCAGCTGATTCACGATTTGAAGAACGTGGCGCCGCACGCTGACATCAGTGTGAAGTTGGTGTCTGAAATTGGCGTCGGCACGATTGCCGCAGGCGTGGCCAAGTGCAAGGCCGACCACGTGGTGATCGCGGGCCATGACGGTGGCACAGGCGCATCGCCCTGGTCGTCCATCAAGCACGCAGGTTCCCCTTGGGAAATCGGCTTGGCCGAAACCCAGCAGACCTTGGTGTTGAACGGCTTGCGCGGTCGCATCCGCGTGCAAGCCGACGGCCAAATGAAGACCGGCCGCGACGTGGCTGTGGGCGCTTTGTTGGGCGCTGATGAATTCGGCTTCGCCACCGCACCGCTGGTGGTGGAAGGCTGCATCATGATGCGCAAATGCCACTTGAACACCTGCCCCGTGGGTGTGGCCACCCAAGACCCTGCGTTGCGCAAGAAGTTCTCGGGCAAGCCTGAGCACGTGGTGAACTACTTCTTCTTCATCGCCGAAGAAGTGCGCCAGATCATGGCGCAGCTGGGCATCAAAAAGTTTGACGACATGATTGGCCGCGCTGACTTGCTCGACATGCGCGCTGGCATTGAACACTGGAAAGCTTCTGGCCTCGACTTTGGTCGTCTGCTGGCTGTGCCACAGGTGTCGGCTGACGTGCCACGTTTGCACATGTCGACACAAGACCACGGCCTGGAAAAAGCGCTGGATCAAAAGCTGATCGAGAAGTCCAAGCCTGCGATTGAGCGCGGCGAAAAAGTGCAGTTCATGGAAGTGGCGCGCAACGTCAACCGTTCTGTCGGTGCGATGTTGTCAGGCGCTGTGACCAAGGTGCACCCCGAAGGTTTGCCTGACGACACCATCCGCATCCAGCTCGAAGGCACAGGCGGTCAATCGTTTGGCGCCTTCTTGTGCAACGGCATCACCTTGTATCTGATTGGTGACGCCAACGACTACACCGGCAAAGGCTTGTCGGGTGGTCGCGTGGTGGTGCGCCCGAGCATCGATTTCCGTGGCGACGCGGTCAACAACATCATCGTTGGTAACACCGTGATGATTGGTGCAACACGCGGTGAAGCTTTCTTTGCCGGTGTGGCGGGCGAGCGCTTTGCGGTGCGTCTGTCGGGTGCCACGGCAGTGGTCGAAGGTACAGGTGACCACGGTTGCGAATACATGACCGGCGGCACCGTTGCCGTGTTGGGCAAAACCGGTCGCAACTTTGCTGCCGGTATGAGCGGCGGCGTGGCCTATGTGTACGACGAAGACGGACAGTTCAGCAAGAAGTGCAACACCGCCATGGTCTCCATGGAAAAAGTGTTGACGGCGGCCGAGCAAGAAGCTGCCTTGCCACGTGCCATTTGGCACCGTGACCAAGCCGATGAAACACAACTCAAGAAGTTGCTCGAAGACCACCACCGTTGGACGGGCTCCAAGCGCGCCCGCGACTTGCTGGACCACTGGGAGACCGCACGTGCCAAGTTCGTCAAAGTGTTCCCCAACGAATACAAGCGTGCACTGGGTGAATTGAATGCCGCCAAGATTGCCAAAGCACCTGCCGCAGCGGCCAAAAAGGCCGTTGCCGCCAAGTAAAGCAGACGTATTGCAAAGCACAAGCAAATAGGATTTGAATCATGGGAAAAGTCACTGGCTTTATGGAAATTGAGCGCATCGAAGAGGGCTACAAGCCCGTCAAAGAGCGCTTGAAAAATTACGACGAATTTGTGATTGGCTTGGACGACAAACAAGCCACCGCACAAGCAGCGCGTTGCATGGACTGCGGCACACCGTTTTGCAACAACGGCTGCCCGGTCAACAACATCATTCCCGACTTCAACGACTTGGTCTACCAAGGCGATTGGAAGAACGCGATCGACGTGCTGCACAGCACCAACAACTTCCCCGAGTTCACCGGCCGTATCTGCCCCGCACCTTGCGAAGCAGCTTGTGTGGTGAACCTCAATGGCGACGCGGTGGGCATCAAGTCCATCGAACACGCCATCATCGACAAGGCCTGGTCGGAAGGTTGGGTGGTGCCCAAGCCTGCAGCACACAAAACCGGCAAGAAGATTGCGGTAGTGGGCTCTGGCCCTGCCGGCATGGCCGCTGCGCAGCAGCTGGCACGCGTGGGTCACGATGTGACCTTGTTCGAAAAGAACGACCGCATCGGTGGCTTGCTGCGTTACGGCATTCCTGATTTCAAGATGGAAAAGTCGCATATCGACCGCCGTGCCAAGCAGCTCGAAGCCGAAGGCGTGACCATCCGCACGGGCGTGATGGTGGGCGACTTGCCCAAAGGCTCCAAGGTCACCAACTGGGCCAAGGAAACCATCACACCTGCACAGCTGCAAAAAGACTTTGACGCCGTGTTGCTGACTGGTGGTTCCGAGCAGTCGCGCGACTTGCCCGCGCCGGGCCGCGATTTGGCGGGCATTCACTTTGCGATGGAGTTCTTGCCCCAGCAAAACAAAGTCAATGCTGGCGATAAGCTCAAAGACCAACTGCGTGCCGATGGCAAGCATGTGGTGGTGATTGGCGGTGGTGATACCGGCTCTGATTGCGTGGGCACCAGCACCCGCCATGGCGCTGCCGCCGTGGTTCAGTTCGAGGTGATGCCCATGCCGCCCGAGCACGAGAACAAGCCCTTGGTGTGGCCTTACTGGCCTCTGAAGCTGCGCACCAGCTCCAGCCACGACGAGAGCGCCGAAAAAGGTTTGCTTAAACGCGAGTTCGCCATTTCGACCAAAGAGTTCGTGGGCGAAAACGGCAAAGTCACGGGCGTGAAAACCGTGCGCGTGGAATGGAAAGACGGCAAGATGGTCGAAGTGGCTGGCACCGAAGAAATCGTCAAAGCCGATTTGGTCTTGCTGGCCATGGGTTTTGTGAACCCGGTCGCCACAATTTTGGAAGGCTTCGGCGTCGAGAAAGACGCACGCGGCAACGCCAAGGCCAGCACTGAGTTCACAGGCGGCTATGCCACCAATGTGCCCAAAGTGTTTGCTGCCGGTGACATCCGTCGCGGCCAATCCTTGGTCGTGTGGGCCATCCGCGAAGGTCGCCAGGCCGCACGCGCTGTGGATGAGTTCTTGATGGGTGCGAGCGACTTACCGCGTTGATTCACCGCAACTTTACAAGTCGGTGACGACTTGGATTTAAAATCACAAAAGCCGGTCACCTACCGGCTTTTGTTTTCTATGACCTCCACACCTACCCCTACCACCCAACCCGATGCACTGGTCGCGTTGCGTGATGTGCGCTTTGGCTACGGCGAGCGCATCATTCTGGATGGCATCACCTTGACCGTGCCACGCGGCAAAGTCACGGCGTTGATGGGGGCCTCGGGCGGCGGTAAAACCACGGTGTTGCGTTTGATCGGTGGTCAGTACCGCGCGCAATCGGGCAGCTTGACGTTTGACGGTCAAGAAATTGCATCCCTCGAACCAGCGGGTCTGTATGCCGTGCGCCGTCGCATGGGCATGCTGTTCCAGTTTGGCGCTTTGTTCACCGACTTGAGCGTGTTTGACAACGTGGCTTTTCCCTTGCGTGAGCACACCGATTTGAGCGAGTCCATGATCCGCGACATCGTGTTGATGAAGCTCCAAGCCGTGGGCCTGCGTGGCGCGCGCGATTTGATGCCGAGCGAAGTCTCAGGCGGTATGGCGCGTCGTGTGGCCTTGGCGCGAGCCATGGCCTTGGACCCACAGCTGGTGATGTATGACGAGCCATTTGCGGGCTTGGACCCGATTTCTCTGGGCACAGCAGCGCGTTTGATTCGCCAGCTCAACGACACCTTGGGGCTGACCAGCATCATCGTGTCGCACGATTTGGACGAAACCTTCCACATTGCCGACCAAGTGATTGTGTTGGCCAACGGCAAGATTGCTGCACAAGGCACGCCTGACCAGGTGCGCCAAAGCACCGACCCCTTGGTGCACCAGTTTGTCAGTGCTGCGCCTGAGGGGCCTGTGCGCTTTCATTACCCCGGCCCGTCGGTGGCGGACGATTTTGGCGTCGGAGGTTCGGCATGAAATTTGTCGCCAATTTAGGCTTTGCAGTGCGCAGCTACTTGGCCGATCTGGGTCATGGCGCGCGACTTTTCATGCGTTTGGTGGGCTTGTTTGGCGAGAACATGCGCCGCTTCGGTTTGGTGCGTGACCAGGTCCATTTTTTGGGCAATTACTCGCTGGCCATCATTGCCGTGTCGGGTTTGTTTGTGGGCTTTGTGCTCAGCTTGCAGGGCTACTACACCTTGCAGCGTTACGGCTCTTCTGAAGCGCTGGGTTTGTTGGTGGCCTTGAGTTTGGTGCGCGAACTCGGTCCCGTGGTGAGCGCCTTGCTGTTTGCAGGCCGTGCCGGTACCTCGCTGACCGCTGAGATTGGTTTGATGAAAGCCGGTGAGCAACTCAGCGCCATGGACATGATGGCGGTCGACCCCGTGCGTCGCATTTTGGGCCCGCGCTTTTGGGGCGGCATCATCGCTTTGCCTTTGCTCTCGGCTGTGTTCAGCGCGGTGGGTATTTTGGGTGGCTGGATGGTGGGCGTCTTGATGATTGGTGTCGATGCGGGCTCGTTTTGGAGCCAGATGCAAGGCGGCGTGGACGTGTGGAAAGACGTGGGCAACGGCGTGGTCAAGAGCGTGGTGTTCGGCGTGACCGTGACGTTTGTGGCGCTGCTGCAAGGCTATGAGGCCCAGCCCACTCCAGAAGGTGTTTCGCGTGCTACCACCAAAACGGTGGTGGTCGCTTCGTTGGCTGTGTTGGGGTTGGACTTCATCCTCACCGCCATGATGTTCAGTATTTGATGAATCGAGGAAGCTATGCAACGCTCCAAAAATGATGTGTGGGTAGGCCTGTTCGTGCTGTTGGGCGCGGCAGCAATTTTATTTTTAGCTTTGAAGTCAGCCAATTTGTTGAGTTTGAATTTCCAGTCCAACTACCTGGTCAGCGCCCGCTTTGACAACATCGGTGGTTTGAAGCGCCAAGCTGCCGTCAAGAGTGCAGGCGTGGTGGTGGGGCGCGTGGAGTCGGTCACCTTCGATGACAAGACCTTTCAAGCCACGGTCACCATGTCGCTGGAGAGCCGTTACCAATTTCCCAAAGACAGCTCGTTGAAAATCTTGACCAGTGGCTTGCTCGGCGAGCAATACATTGGCATTGAAGCAGGCGCCGAAGGTGAGAACTTGGCTGCGGGCGACCGCATTCAAACCACCCAATCTGCGGTGGTGCTGGAGAATTTGATCAGCCAGTTCTTGTTCAACAAAGCGGCTGAACCTGACGCCAAACAAGGTCAAAAATGAAGGTTGCGAATCACTTGCATCGCTTGAGTCTGGGGTTGGCACTGGTTGCCAGCCTTTCTCTCACGGGATGTGCCACCGGTCCGAATGCCAACCCCAAAGACCCGTTGGAGCCGATGAACCGCAGCATCTCGCGTTTCAACGACAGCTTGGATGAAAACGTGCTCAAGCCTGTGGCCACGGGCTACCGCGACGTCACGCCAGACTTGGTGCAAAAAGGCGTGCGCAATGTGTTCAACAACCTCTCCGACGCCTGGTCGACCGTCAACAACGGTTTGCAGCTCAAGGGACGTGACACGGCGGAGTCTTTCATGCGCGTGGTGGTGAACACGGTGTTCGGTGTGTACGGCATTTTTGATGTGGCGACTGAAATCAAGTTGCAACGCCACACCGAGGACTTTGGTCAAACCTTGGGTTACTGGGGTGTTCCGAGTGGACCTTATCTGGTCTTGCCGGTGTTAGGCCCTTCTACGCTGCGTGACACCGCAGGTTTGCCAGTGGACACCTCCGCAGACGTGGTGCGTCACTTGGATCACATCCCCACCCGCAACAGCGCCATGGGCTTGCGCATTGTTGAAAAGCGTGCCGATTTGCTCAAAGCGACGAACATGTTGGAAGAAGCGGCTTTGGACAAATACAGCTTCACACGCGATTCGTATTTGCAGTACCGCCGTTCTCAAATTTATGACGGCAATCCGCCCGAAGAGGAAGATTTGCCAGACCCCAGCGCCGAACCTGCGTCGACCAAGTGATGGCTTGAGGCGTTAAAGAAAAACCGAATCGTTGGAATGATCACCATGAAACACTTGTCTTCACGTCATTTTTGGGGCCAAGCGCTGTCTGCGCTGGTGTTGATGCTGGCCGGATGTTTGGCCATGTCGGGCGCCGCAGCCGCGGTGGACGATACGCCCGACGCCTTCATCAAGCGTGTGTCCACCGATATTTTGGACACCATCAAGGCCGACAAGTCGATCTTGTCAGGTGACACCAACAAGATTGGTGTTTTGGTGGACCAACGTGTCATGCCGCATTTGAATTTTCAGCGCATGACGGCTTCAGCCGTCGGACCTGGCTGGCGCCAAGCCACGCCAGAACAGCAAAAACGCTTGCAAGAAGAATTCAAAACCTTGTTGGTGCGCACCTATTCGGGCGCTTTGAGCCAGGTCAGCGATCAAACCATTGTGGTCAAGCCCCTGCGTGCTGCGCCCGACGACAAAGAAGTGATTGTGCGCACCGAAGTGCGTGGCAAGGGTGACCCGATTCAGCTCGATTACCGCGTCGAAAAAGCGTCTGGTGACGCATCGGGTTGGCGCATTTACAACCTGAACGTCATGGGCGTTTGGTTGGTCGACAACTACCGCAGCCAATTTGCCCAAGAAATCAACGCCAAGGGCGTGGACGGCTTGATCGCAAGTTTGGCTGAGCGCAACAAATCCAACCAACGCAGCGGTAAATAAACATGTCTGCTACCGCTTTGGCTTTGCCTGTCACCTTGATCCAAGCCCAAGCACAGTCGGTGGCCGATGGCTTGGTTGCGTCTTTGCTGGCGCGTTTGGCCCAAGGCGGTGATGCGGTGCTGGACGCCTCCGCGCTGACCCAGTTTGATTCCTCTGCTTTGGCCGTGGTGCTGGCGTGCCGCCGCGCGGTGTTGGCCCAAGGCGGGACCTTGCGGGTGACAGGTTTGCCCGAACGTGCCCAGGCGCTGGCCAAGGTCTACGGCGTCAGCGAATTGCTGGTCTGAGCTTCAATTCCCCGAGGGCATTGGCAAAGCCTTAAAATCCAAGGCTGCCCATGCCTGCTATCTCATTCCAATCCGTCTCCAAAACTTTTCAAACCGCCCGAGGTCCGTTCCAGGCCCTCGACGGCGTGAGTTTTGACATTCAACAAGGCGAGTTTTTTGCCCTCTTAGGTCCCAACGGGGCTGGCAAGACCACGCTCATCAGCATCTTGGCGGGTTTGGCCCAAGCCACCTCGGGCGCCGTGCTGGTTCAGGGTGTGAATGTGGCGACGCAATCTGCCCAAGCGCGCCGTCTGTTGGGGGTGGTGCCGCAAGAGTTGGTGTTTGACCCATTTTTCAATGTGCGCGAGGCCTTGCAGTTTCAATCCGGCTACTTCGGCGTCAAACACAACGACGACTGGATTGACGAGCTGCTGCACTGCCTGGGGTTGAGCGATAAAGCCAGCCACAACATGCGCCAACTCTCCGGGGGCATGAAGCGCCGCATGTTGGTGGCGCAAGCCTTGGTGCACAAACCGCCTGTCATCGTGCTCGATGAGCCCACCGCAGGTGTGGACGTGGAGCTGCGCCAAACCTTGTGGCAATTCATTGCGCGTCTCAACCGCGAGGGCAGCACCGTGTTGCTGACCACCCATTATTTGGAAGAAGCCGAAGCCTTGTGCGGACGCATCGCCATGCTGAAAAACGGCAAGGTCGTGGCGCTGGACGCCACCTGCGAGTTACTCAATGCGGCGTCGAGCAATGTGCTGCGTTTCAAGCTGGACGCTGAGTTGCCCCCCGCATTGGCGGCCAAGGCGCGCGTGACGGGGCGCATTGTGCAGTTCCCCGCCAACGACGCCCTGGAGATCGAGCGCTACCTCGCAGCCGTGCGCGAAGCGGGGCTGCACGCAGAAGATGTGGAAATTCGCAAAGCCGACTTGGAAGACGTATTCCTGGACGTGATGCATCGCAACGAAGAGGTGAAAGCATGATGACCGGCTGGACCATGCTGTTTTACAAAGAAGTGCTGCGTTTTTGGAAAGTCGGTTTCCAAACCGTGGCCGCACCGGTGCTGACCGCGGTGATGTACCTGATGATTTTTGGCCATGTGCTTGAAGCGCATGTGCAGGTGTACAAGGACGTGAGCTATACCGCGTTTTTGATTCCTGGCTTGGTGATGATGAGCGTGTTGCAAAACGCGTTTGCCAACAGCTCGTCGTCCATGGTGCAAAGCAAGATCATGGGCAACCTGGTGTTTTTGTTGCTCACGCCGCTGTCGCATTGGAGCTGGTTTTTTGCCTATGCCTTGTCTGCCATGGTGCGCGGTCTGGTGGTCGGCGCGGGTGTGTTGTTGGCGGGCGTGTTGTTCGTTTGGCAATCGTCGGTGCTGAATTTTTCGCTCATGCCTTCCGAACCGTTGTGGGTGATTACTTTTGCGGTGGCGGGCGCTTTCATGCTGGGCTCGCTGGGTTTGATCGCTGGTTTGTGGGCCGACAAGTTTGACCAAATGGCAGCTTTCCAAAACTTCATCATCATGCCGATGACGTTTTTGAGCGGCGTGTTTTATTCCATCCACTCATTGCCCAGTTTTTGGCAAAGCGTGAGTCACCTCAACCCGTTCTTCTACATGATCGACGGTTTTCGCTACGGCTTTTTTGGCCAAAGCGATGTCTCACCCTGGTTGAGTCTTGGCGTGGTCGGGGCCTGCTTGAGCGTGGTGTCGGCAGTAGCGCTGCATTTGCTGCGCACGGGTTACAAAATTCGAGGATGAAGAAAGTCGCCACATGACAGCACAAGAATTACAAGCGTTGATCGCTGCGGGCTTGCCTTGCGCGCACCTGCAGGTGGAGGGCGATGGTCGCCATTGGTATGCCACCTTGGTGTCGGCCGAGTTTGAGGGCAAGCGTTTGATTCAGCGTCACCAGCGCGTGTACGCCACCTTGGGCGAAAAAATCAAAACCGACGAGGTGCATGCCTTGTCGATGAAAACCTACACGCCTGCCGAATGGCAAGCGCTTCCCGCTGCGGACAAGGCCTGAACGATTTATGGACAAACTTTTAATCCGTGGCGGTCGTCCACTCCAGGGCGAAGTGCTGATTTCTGGTGCTAAAAATGCGGCCTTGCCTGAGCTGTGCGCGGCCTTGTTGACCGATCAACCCGTGACCTTGCACAACGTGCCACAGCTGCAAGATGTGGCCACCATGCTCAAGCTCATCCGCAACATGGGCGTCACCGCCGACCGTGCCGATGACGGCACGGTCAGTTTGAATGCGGGTGGGTTGAACAACCCCGAAGCCCCTTACGAACTGGTGAAAACCATGCGCGCCTCGGTGCTGGCCCTCGGCCCCTTGTTGGCCCGCTTTGGCCATGCCAAGGTGTCCTTGCCTGGCGGCTGCGCGATTGGTTCACGCCCGGTGGACCAACACCTCAAAGGCCTGCAAGCCATGGGGGCCGAAATTGAGGTGGAGCACGGCTACATGGTCGCCAAGTTGGGCGGCGGTCGCACGCGCCTCAAAGGCGCACGCATTGCCACCGACATGGTGACCGTGACGGGCACTGAAAACTTCTTGATGGCCGCAGCGTTGGCCGAAGGCGAAACCGTGTTGGAAAACGCCGCCCAAGAGCCGGAGATCCCTGATTTGGCCGAAATGCTGATCGCCATGGGCGCCAAGATTGAGGGCCACGGCACGAGCCGCATCCACATCCAAGGTGTGGAACGTTTGCACGGTTGCAGCCACAAGGTGGTGGCCGACCGCATTGAAGCCGGCACCTTTTTGTGCGCAGTGGCTGCCACGGGTGGCGACGTGTTTTTGCGTCACGCCCGTGCCGACCATTTGGACGCGGTCATCGACAAGCTGCGCGATGCGGGCGCCACGGTCACGGTCAACGACGAAGGTATTCGCATTCAGGGCACAGCCCCTGCTTACGAGCATCTCAAGGCGCAAAACTTTCGCACCACCGAATACCCAGGCTTTCCCACCGACATGCAAGCGCAGTTCATGGTGTTGAACGCGATTGCCAAGGGCGCGTCCAAGGTGACGGAAACGATTTTTGAGAACCGCTTCATGCATGTCAACGAGTTGGTGCGTTTGGGGGCGCACATCCAAATTGACGGCAAAGTGGCGGTGCTCGAAGGCGTCAAGCAACTCTCAGGTGCCACCGTCATGGCCACCGACTTGCGGGCTTCGGCCTCTTTGGTGATTGCAGGCTTGGTGGCGGATGGCGAAACACTGGTGGACCGCATTTACCACTTGGACCGTGGCTACGACAAGATGGAAGCCAAGTTGCGCGCCATTGGCGCTGACATTGAAAGAGTCAAATAAATGATCACACTCGCGCTCTCCAAAGGTCGCATCTTTGATGAAACCATGCCGCTGCTCAAAGCCGCGGGCATTGAGGTGCTCGAAGACCCCGAAAAATCGCGCAAGCTCATCTTGCCCACCAACCACGCGAATGTGCGCGTGGTGCTGGTGCGTGCGTCTGACGTGCCCACCTATGTGCAATACGGCGGCGCGGACTTGGGTGTGACGGGTTTGGACACCTTGATTGAACATGGCGGCGGCGTGACCGCTGGCGTAGGCGCTGGCGGCTTGTACCAGCCGCTCGACTTGCAAATCGCCAAATGCCGCATGAGCGTGGCGGTGCGCTCCGACTTCGACTATGCGGCAATGGTCAAACAAGGTGCGCGCTTGAAAGTGGCGACCAAGTACACCACCATCGCGCGTGACTTCTTTGCCACCAAAGGCGTGCACGTCGATTTGGTCAAGCTCTATGGCTCGATGGAGTTGGCGCCGCTCACCGGCTTGGCCGATGCCATTGTGGACTTGGTGTCCACTGGCAACACGCTCAAAGCCAACCACTTGGTGGAGGTTGAGCGCATCATGGACATCAGCTCGCGCTTGGTGGTCAACCAAGCCGCGCTCAAGATGAAGCAGGCAGACATTCGCCGCATCATCGACGCTTTCTCTTCCGCTTTGTCGACAGGCAAATAACCTTTCACACCACACGCACACAAGATGGCCAAACCGCTTCGTCTCTCGACCACCAGCCCCACCTTTGAAGCTGATTTCAAAGCGCGTCTGCATTGGTCGGCCGACACCGACGCGGCCATCGAACAGCGTGTGGCCGACATCTTGGTCGATGTGCAGCAGCGTGGCGATGCCGCCGTGCTGGAGTACACCGAGCGCTTTGACGGCCTGAAGGCCGACAACATGGCCGCGTTGGAGCTGACGCAAACCGAACTCAAAGCTGCGTTTGATGGCTTGCCCGCAGAGCAACGCGACGCCTTGCAAGCCGCAGCTGCGCGCGTACGCAGCTACCACGAAGCGCAAAGACGAGCGAGCGGTGAAAGTTGGTCCTACCGCGATGCCGATGGCACGTTGCTGGGGCAAAAAGTGACGCCGCTGGACCGTGTGGGCATCTACGTGCCCGGTGGCAAAGCCGCTTATCCCTCCAGCGTGTTGATGAACGCCATTCCTGCACACGTCGCAGGTGTGAGCGAAATCATCATGGTGGTGCCCACACCAGCACGCGACAGAAGCTCGGCTGACGCCTCGCGTGGTGAAAAGAACCCACTCGTTTTGGCTGCCGCTTATGTGGCCGGCGTGAGCCGCGCCTTCACCATCGGTGGCGCACAAGCCGTTGCCGCCTTGGCCTATGGCACAGCCACCGTGCCAGCGGTGGACAAAATTACTGGCCCCGGCAATGCCTATGTGGCCGCGGCCAAACGCCGTGTGTTTGGCACCGTGGGCATCGACATGATTGCCGGCCCCAGCGAAATCTTGGTGTTGGCTGATGGTTCCACCCCGCCCGATTGGGTGGCCATGGATTTGTTCAGCCAGGCCGAGCACGACGAGTTGGCGCAAAGCGTGTTGCTCTGCCCCGATGCCGCGTACATCGACCGCGTGCAAGCCGAGATCGACCGCTTGCTGCCGCAGATGCCACGCAAAGACATCATCGAAAAATCCCTCAATGGCCGCGGTGTGCTCATCCACACCCGCAGCATGGAAGAAGCGTGTGCCATCAGCAACCGCATCGCACCCGAACACTTGGAAGTGTCGAGCCACGAGCCGCACAAGTGGGAGCCGCTGCTCAAGCACGCGGGTGCCATCTTCTTGGGTGCGTTCACCAGCGAAAGCTTGGGCGACTACTGTGCAGGCCCCAACCACGTGCTGCCCACCAGCGGCACGGCACGTTTCAGCTCACCCCTGGGTGTGTACGACTTTCAAAAGCGCAGCAGCTTGATTGAGGTGAGCGAGCAGGGCGCACAAACGCTGGGCCAAATTGCCAGCGTGCTGGCGCACGGCGAAGGCTTGCAAGCCCACGCGATGGCGGCGGAGATGCGGCTTAAGTAACCTGCATCGCGCGCGGGCTCAGCAAGAACCGATGATTTCCCGCAACGCCGCTACCAACGAATCACATTGTTCAGGCGTGCCCACGGTGATGCGCAAAAACGCATCAATGCGCGGCAGCTTGAAATGACGCACGATGATGGCGCGTTCGCGCAAACCGCTGGCCAAGTCTGCGCCGCTGTGCGCGGGGTGGCGTGCAA
>Ga0228699_1000276_pt1 | contig 43564 bp, 42 predicted proteins | sample McNCre217_Aug_MG_FD_178016 | JGI IMG/M metagenome (GOLD analysis project Ga0228699, IMG submission 178016) | Freshwater microbial communities from McNutts Creek, Athens, Georgia, United States - 2-17_Aug_MG | ecosystem: Environmental > Aquatic > Freshwater > Creek | place: USA: Georgia... | reverse complement strand
AACCCTTGAGCGTGTTGAGTTCATCCACGTTGATGCTGGACTTGTTGCGGAACAACTGCACCAGAATCGCCAAGCCGATGGCAGATTCAGCAGCCGCCACGGTCAAGATGAAGAAAACAAAGATTTGACCATTCAAGTCACCCAAGTAGTGAGAGAACGCCACGAAGTTCATGTTGACCGCGAGCAACATCAATTCAATCGCCATCAACAAGACGATCAAGTTTTTACGGTTTAAGAAGATGCCAATCACAGAGAGTGCGAACAGAATCGCACCCAGCGTGAGGTAGTGGCCTAAGGTGATACTCATGCTTGTGTCTCCTCTGCGGCGGGTGCTGCAGGTGCGGGTTTGACCGCATCCATCTTCACCAGTTCCACACGGTCACGGGCTTTGACGCGCACTTGGTCGCCCGCATTTTGGAATTTGCTGTCTTTGCGTGCACGCAAGGTCAAAGCGATGGCAGCAATCAAGCCCACCAACAAAATCAACGCCGCCACTTGCACAGGGTAGAGGTACTCGGTATAGAGCAACACGCCCAAGGCCTTGGTGTTCGAGGCTTGCGCCACCACCACGTGGCCCACATCAGCAGCAGTCAGTGCGGCTGAAGCAGCATCCACAGCGCCAGAGGCCGCGTCGACAGGCGCAACAGCGGTCACGGCGACAGGCGCAATGACTTGAGCCGCCACTTGTTTTTGTGGCTCGCTGATACGGAACCCACCCAACAACACAGCGGCCAATTCCAAAGCAATCACGGCACCCACAGTGGCTGCAAGTGGGAAATGCTTCCAGAAACCTTGGCGAATGCTGTCGATATTGATGTCAAGCATCATCACCACAAACAAGAACAAGACCATCACCGCGCCCACGTACACGAGCACGAGAGCGATGGAGAGGAATTCTGCTTTGAGCAACATCCAGATGCCCGAGGCTTGGAAGAAAGCCAAGACCAAGTAGAGCGCGGCGTGCACAGGGTTACGCGCCGTGATGACGCGGAATGACGCAAACAGCATGACTGCTGAGAACGCGTAAAAAAGAGCCGATTGAACGTCCATCATGAAATCTTTCAACGGTATTTGGCGTCAGCTGCTTTGTTGGCAGCGATTTCGGGTTCGTAGCGGTCGCCCACTGCCAACAACATTTCTTTGGTGAAGTACAGGTCACCGCGTTTTTCGCCGTGGTACTCAAAGATGTGTGTTTCAACGATCGAATCAACGGGGCAGCTCTCTTCGCAGAAGCCGCAGAAGATGCACTTGGTCAAGTCGATGTCGTAGCGTGTGGTACGGCGGCTGCCGTCTTCGCGCTGGTCTGATTCGATGGTGATTGCCATCGCTGGGCATACGGCTTCGCAAAGTTTGCAAGCAATGCAACGCTCTTCGCCGTTTTCATAACGACGCAAAGCATGCAGACCACGAAAGCGTGGAGACAAAGGTGTCTTCTCTTCCGGGAACTGAATGGTGATGCTGCGCGAGAACATGTATTTGCCTGTGAGGGCCATGCCTTTGAACAGCTCGATCAAGAGGAAGCTCGACAGGAAGTCGCGCAACGAGAAAGGAGCGGATTGTGTAGTTGTTGTCATGGTGTATTTCCGGCCTTAGTTCCAGATATTCCAAGGTGTTTGGATCCAAACACCCACCACCAACAACCAAATCAAGGTGATTGGAATGAAGATCTTCCAACCCAAACGCATGATTTGGTCATAGCGATAACGTGGGAACGTGGCACGCACCCACAAGAACATGGTCACGACCACGAAGGTCTTGATGCCAAGCCAAATCCAACCAGGGATCATGTTGAACAGCGCGTTGTCCACAGGGGACAACCAGCCACCCAAGAACATGATGACGCTCAACATCGACACCAAGATCATGTTGGCGTATTCGGCCAAGAAGAACATGGCAAACGACATGCCCGAGTATTCGATCATGTGGCCAGCCACAATTTCGGACTCACCTTCCACCACATCAAAGGGGTGACGGTTGGTTTCAGCCAAACCGGAGATGAAGTAAATCAGGAATACGGGGAACAAAGGCAGCCAGTTCCACGACAAGAAACCCAAACCTTTGTCAGCCATCATGCCTTTAGCTTGGCTCATCACGATGTCAGTCATGTTCAAGCTGTTTGAGATCATCAAGACGATCACAAAGCAAAAGCCCATGGCGATTTCGTAGCTCACCATTTGGGCCGATGCGCGCATGGCGCCAATGAAAGCGTACTTGGAGTTAGATGCCCAACCCGCGATGATGACGCCGTACACCTCAAGCGATGTGATGGCCATCAAGAACAGCAAGCCTGCATTGACGTTGGCCAAAGCCACATCAGGACCAAACGGAATCACAGCCCATGCAGCCAAGGCAGGCATGATGGTCATGATCGGGCCCAAGAAAAACAAGCTGGTGGTCGCTTGGGTCGGGATGATGATCTCTTTGGTGAGCAGCTTCAACGCGTCAGCGATGGGTTGCAACAAACCACCGGGGCCAGTGCGGTTAGGGCCTTTACGGATTTGGGTGTAACCAATGGCTTTGCGCTCCCACAAAGTCAGGTAAGCCACGCAACCGAGCAAAGGCAACAGCACCGCCACGATTTTGAGCAAAGCCCACAGCACGGGCCAAGCCAGTGTGGTCCACCACACGTCGGGCAACAAGCCAAAGCCTGCGTTGTAAATGTTGTCAACCATCACAGGCCTCCTTGCAACTTGGCGTCAGCCGTGAGTTGCAGCGATGGTGCGCGACGCACCAAGCTGTCGAGTTGGTAAATCGCCGCAGAGGCAGGCTGACCTGCTGCTGGGCTCACGTCCACTTGTGCCGTGCAGGCGTTGGACAACACCGCTTGCACATCGGCAGGGATGGCTTGCGCGCGGACTTCTTCGATGGTTTCGAATTCGAAGCCTGGCACATGGAGCATGGAGCCCAACACGCGCAAGACTTTCCATGCGGGACGTGTTTCACCCAAAGGCTTGACCACACCGTGGAAGCTTTGTACGCGACCTTCGGTGTTGATGAAAGTGCCAGCAGTCTCAGTGAAGGGGGAGATGGGCAACAGCACATCGCTGATGTCCATGTTGGCCTTGAAAGGCGACAAGGTGACGACCATTTCGGCTTGGCCGATGGCGTGTGCCGCAGCAACGCCGTTGGCAGCGTCAAAAGCTGGCTCGGTGTTGAGCAACACCACAGCCTTCAAACCACCTGCCAACATTTGACCAGCGTTTTGACCACCGGCTTTTGGCAAGGCACCCACCACTTGGGCACCCACGGTGTTGGCGGCTTCGCCGAGGTAACCCACGGTCGCACCAGTTTGTGCACCAATCCAGTTGGCCAAGCTGAGCAAGCTTGATGCTTTGGCGTGATGCGCCGCTGTGTTGCCCAACAGAATGGCTTTGCGCTCACCGCCTGTCAAAGACTTGGCAATGGCTTGTGCTTCTGCACTGTTGGCGTTACCCGCCACAGGTGCAGCAGCACCGGTGATGGCACCCACGGCCGCAGCGATGTCAGCCAAGGCTTGCACCCAGTTAGCGGCATCGGCCACCCAGGTGTTGGCCACAGGCATGGCCCAGTCGTAGGCGTGTGCATTCAAGGCGTTGACCTTGCCACCGTTGCGCACCGCTTGGCGCAGACGTTGGGCCAACAAAGGTTGGTCTTTGCGAATGTTGCCGCCAATCACCAAGACGCGTTGCAGCGTGGTGAGCGAAGCCACAGAAGTACCCAACCAACGGGCTTTGCCATCAGTTTGGAAGTCTGCAGCGCGCAAACGTGTGTCGATGTTTTGGCTACCCAAGCCGCGTGTCAGGCTAGCGGCCAAGAACAACTCTTCCGCCGTGCTGTGTGGGCTGGCCAAGGTACCGATGGCTTGTGGGCCATGCTGGGCTTTGACGCCTTGCAAGCCGTTGGCCACGTATTCGAGGGCGGTTTGCCAATCGACTTCTTTCCACTCGCCGCCTTGCTTGAGCATGGGCTTGGTCAAGCGGTCTGCGCTGTCCAAAGCTTCGTAGCTGAAACGGTCACGGTCAGCAATCCAGCATTCGTTGACGTCTTCGTTTTCCAAAGGCACGACGCGCATGACTTTGTTGTTCTTGACTTGAACGATCAGGTTGGCACCGGTCGCATCGTGTGGGCTGACCGACTTGCGGCGGCTCAATTCCCAGGTACGTGCGCTGTAACGGAATGGCTTGCTGGTCAACGCGCCCACGGGGCAGATGTCGATCATGTTGCCCGACAACTCGGAGTCGACCGATTGACCCACGAAGGTTTCGATCTGCGCGTGTTCACCACGGTGGGACATGCCCAATTCCATGATGCCCGCCACTTCTTGACCAAAGCGCACGCAGCGTGTGCATTGGATACAGCGGCTCATCTCTTGCATGCTCACCAAAGGACCGACGTCCTTGGGATTGACCACACGTTTTTCTTCTTCGTAACGTGAAGTGGTACCGCCATAGCCGACAGCCAAATCTTGCAACTGGCACTCACCGCCTTGGTCGCAAATGGGGCAGTCCAGCGGGTGGTTGATGAGCAAGAACTCCATCACCGACTGTTGGGCCTTGATGGCGCGTTCGCTCTTGGTGCGAACGATCATGCCTTGCGTCACAGGCGTGGCGCATGCAGGCATTGGCTTGGGCGCTTTTTCCACATCGACCAAGCACATGCGGCAGTTGGCCGCGATGCTGAGTTTCTTGTGATAGCAGAAATGCGGAATGTAAGTACCGGCCTTTTCAGCTGCGTGCATGACCATGCAGCCTTCTTGGACCTCTACCTTTTTACCGTCGAGTTCAATTTCAATCATGGCACTTATCCGTGTCAAACGTAGGCAGAGACCACGCAGGTCTTATGCTCAATGTGGTGAACAAACTCATGGCGGAAATGCTTGATCATGCCGCGCACGGGCATGGCGGCTGCATCACCGAGCGCGCAAATCGTGCGACCCATGATGTTTTCAGCCACGTTATCCAACAAAGCCAAGTCGCTTTCGCGGCCTTCACCACGCTCAATGCGGTCGACCATGCGCCACAGCCAACCTGTGCCTTCGCGGCAAGGTGTGCATTGGCCACATGACTCGTGCATGTAGAAGTAGCTCAAACGTTGCAGGCTCTTGACCATGCAGCGCGTGTCGTCCATCACGATCACAGCACCTGAACCCAACATCGAACCGCCCTCTTTGGCGATGCTGTCGTAGTCCATGGTGAGGGTCATCATCAAGTCGCCAGGAATGACGGGCGAAGATGAACCGCCAGGAATCACGGCCTTGAGCTTGCGACCTTTGCGCACGCCACCGGCCAACTCCAACAGTTTGGAGAACGGTGTGCCCATGGGGATTTCGTAGTTACCGGGACGCTCGACGTCACCGCTGACCGAGAAGATCTTGGTGCCGCCGTTGTTGGGCTTGCCGCATTCGAGGTAAGCCTGACCACCGTTGTTGATGATCCAAGGCACCGCTGCGAATGTTTCGGTGTTGTTGATGGTGGTGGGCTTGCCGTACAAACCAAAGCTCGCAGGGAACGGTGGCTTGAAACGGGGTTGGCCCTTTTTACCTTCGAGAGATTCGAGCAACGCGGTTTCTTCACCGCAGATGTAAGCGCCAAAACCGTGGGCAGCGTGCAGCTGGAAGCTGAACGTAGAACCCAAGATGTTGTCACCCAAGAAACCAGCGGCGCGGGCTTCTTCGAGTGCAGCTTCGAAACGTTCGTAGGTTTGGAAAATTTCGCCGTGGATGTAGTTGTAGCCCACGCTGATGCCCATGGCAAAGGCGGCGATGGCCATGCCTTCAATCACGATGTGGGGGTTGTGTTGCAAGATCTCACGGTCTTTGCACGTACCGGGCTCACCCTCGTCGGAGTTACACACCAAATACTTTTGGCCGGGGAACTGGCGAGGCATGAAGCTCCACTTCAACCCCGTGGGGAAGCCCGCACCGCCACGGCCACGCAAGCCAGATTCTTTGACGACGGCAATGACTTCGTCTTGCGTCATGCCTGTGGTCAAAATTTTGCGCAGGGCTTGGTAGCCGCCGCGTGCCACGTAGTCTTGCAACGACCAGTTTTTACCGTTCAAGCCCGCCAGAATTTGTGGGCCGATGTGACGGTCGTGGAAACAAGTTTCCACTGCGGTCGTTTGGAATTGAGAGAGTACTTGTAAAGCTTGGCTAGAGGTAGTCATGCTTATTCCTTCACCGCGCGCAAGCCTGCGACCATTTGGTCGATCTTGTCGTCGCTCATGTAGCTGCACATGGTGCGGTCGTTCACCAACAACACAGGCGCATCAGCGCAAGCGCCCATGCATTCACCGGGCTGCACCGTGAACATGCCATCCGCTGTGGTTTCACCCACTTCAATACCCAAGGTCTTCACCAAGTGCATCAAAGCGCCCTGCCCGTTGCGCAATTGGCATGGCAGGTTGGTACACACGTTGATCTTGAACTTGCCAACTGGTTGCTGGTTGTACATGTTGTAGAAGGTAGTCACTTCGTGCACAGCCATGGGAGCCATGCCGAGCAACTCAGCAATCACGCGCTCGCTCTCAGCGCTGACAAAGCCCTGCTCTTGCTGCGCAATGGACAAGCAAGCCATGACGGCAGATTGCTTCTGGTCTTCTGGGTATTTGGCGACTTCACGCGCGAAACGCGCCTGAGCCTCGGCCGACAGCGGTGCGCTGTGGTGTGTGTTTACAGAACTCATCGGTCAATTTCCCCGAACACAATGTCCATCGTGCCAATCACCGCCACGGTGTCAGCGATCATGTGGCCACGCGCCATTTCATCCATGGCTGCTAAGTGAGCAAAGCCAGGTGCGCGAATCTTCATACGGTAGGGTTTGTTGGCACCATCGCTCACGAGGTAGATACCAAACTCACCTTTGGGATGCTCAACGGCGGCATACGCCTCGCCTTCGGGCACGTGGAAACCTTCTGTGAAGAGTTTGAAGTGGTGGATCAACTCTTCCATGTTGGACTTCATGCCTTCACGGCTAGGAGCGGCCACTTTGTGGTTGTCCGTGATGACAGGGCCTGGGTTGGCACGCAACCAGTCCACGCACTGTTTGATGATGCGGTTGGACTGACGCAGCTCTTCGACGCGCACCAAATAGCGGTCGTAGCAGTCACCGGTTTTGCCCACAGGAATGTCGAAATCCATGCGGTCGTACACGTCATAAGGCTGGTGCTTGCGCAAGTCCCAAGCAATGCCTGAGCCACGCAACATCGCGCCTGAGAAACCAAGGTTCTTTGCACGGTCTGCATCGACCACACCAATACCCACGGTACGTTGCTTCCAAATGCGGTTGTCAGTCAACAGGGTTTCGTATTCGTCCACCAACTTGGGGAAGCGTTGCGTGAAGTCGTCAATAAAGTCGAGCAACGACCCTTGGCGGTTTTCGTTCAAACGCGCCACTGACTTGGCATTGCGCACTTTGCTGGCCTTGTACTGAGGCATGCTATCTGGCAGGTCACGGTACACGCCACCTGGACGGAAGTAAGCCGCATGCATGCGCGCACCCGACACGGCCTCGTACATGTCAAACAAGTCTTCGCGTTCGCGGAAGCAGTAAATCAAGATATTCATCGCGCCGCAGTCGAAACCATGGCAACCCAACCACAACAAGTGGTTAAGCAAACGGGTGATTTCGGAATACATCACGCGGATGTATTGCGCACGAATTGGCACCTCGATGCCCATCATTTTTTCGATGGCCAAGCAGTACGCGTGCTCGTTACACATCATGGACACGTAGTCGAGACGGTCCATGTAGGGCAAGGATTGGATATAAGTTTTGCTCTCGGCCAATTTTTCAGTGGCGCGATGTAACAAACCAATATGAGGGTCAGCGCGTTGGACCACTTCGCCATCGAGTTCCAACACCAAACGCAGCACGCCGTGTGCTGCAGGATGTTGAGGGCCCAAGTTCAGGGTGTAGTTCTTGATATCAGCCATGGTCAGTGCGTACCGCCGTAGTTGTCTTCACGAATGATGCGCGGCGTGATTTCGCGCGGCTCGATGGTGACGGGTTGGTACACCACACGTTTTTGCTCGGCGTCGTAACGCATTTCCACGTGACCCGAGGTTGGGAAATCTTTACGGAAGGGATGACCCACAAAACCGTAATCGGTCAACAAGCGACGCAAGTCAAGATGACCTTCAAACACGATGCCGTACAAGTCAAACGCTTCGCGCTCGAACCAGTTGGCCGAGTTCCACAAGTCGTTGACAGAAGCAACCACAGGCATGTCATCGTTCACAGCGAACACACGCACGCGCAAACGCCAGTTATGGCTGACCGACAACAAATGGCTGACCACCGCAAAGCGGGGGCCATCGGTGAATTTGGAATGGGCGCCATCTTTGTAGCCCGAGTAGTCGAGACCACACAGGTCCATCAACTGCTCAAAGCCCAAACGCGCATCGTCGCGCAGGGTTTTGCATACGTCGAGGTAATCGGCAGCAGAGACCGTCAAGGTCAACTCGCCCAAAGCGGATTCGAGGTGCTTGACTTTGCCACCCAGCACATCGTGCAAAGCAGCTTCAAGCGTTTGAATGGAATGACTCATCTGTTTTTCCTAATCAGCGAGCGATGGTGTTTTCGCGGCGAATCTTGCTCTGGAGCTGCAAGATGCCGTACAACAAGGCCTCAGCCGTGGGCGGGCAGCCTGGCACGTACACATCCACGGGCACCACACGGTCACAACCGCGCACCACCGAGTAGCTGTAGTGGTAGTAACCACCACCGTTGGCGCATGAGCCCATAGACAACACCCAACGTGGCTCTGACATTTGGTCGTACACCTTACGCAAAGCAGGTGCCATCTTGTTGCACAACGTACCCGCCACGATCATCAAGTCGGACTGACGCGGGCTTGGACGGAACAGCATGCCGAAGCGGTCGATGTCATAACGGGCAGCACCCGCATGCATCATTTCGACCGCGCAGCAAGCCAAGCCGAATGTCATGGGCCACAACGAGCCTGTTTTGGCCCAATTCACCACCGAGTCGTACGACGTGGTGATGAAGCCTTCTTTGAAAACGCCTTCAAGTGACATAGTGAGTCCTTATTCCCAGTCGATGGCACCCTTGATCCACATGTAGGCAAAGCCTGCAACGAGGATGGCAAGGAAGATCATCATGTCGATGAAGCCAATGAAACCAATTTCCTTGAGCGCCACAGCCCAAGGGAACAAAAATGCAATTTCCAAATCGAACAAGATGAAGAGAATGGCGATCAAGTAGTAACGCACATCAAACTTCATGCGCGCATCTTCAAACGCTTCGAAGCCGCATTCGTAAGGGGAGTTTTTGGCCGGATCAGGGCGGCGTGGGCCTAAGAAAAAGCCGATCGCCTGGGGAGCTACCCCCACGCCAAGGCCCACAAGGATGAATAAGAGGACGGGAAGGTATTGTTCTAAGCTCATCTCAATCTCGCGGTCTGACTATCTGGTTTTTAGTCTGCGAAGTCTGCCGTAACTGGTTGACACCAGAGTTACAGCAGACTTTTTTTGGATGGTGCCGTCGGCGAGACTCGAACTCGCACAGCTTTCGCCACTACCACCTCAAGATAGCGTGTCTACCAATTTCACCACGACGGCTTTGGGTTGTTTGTTCTACAAAAGCGAAGAGGAATAACGCTTCCTGAACAGCCTCAGAGTTTACCCCGAAAAAGGGCCCCAATCGCTCTGAGGCGTGAAGGTTTTGCGATTACTTCGTTGGAATCTGCGCTGCGCCAGAGGCTGGCACTTCCACCACGGGAGCCGGTGCAATCACAGCACCTTCGAGCACGCTGCCAGAGCTGACAGGACGCAAGTTACCGAAGTAAGCCAAGGCCAAAGTACACACAAAGAACACAGCCGCCAACACACCGGTGGTGCGTGACAAAAAGTTCGCACCACCGCTGGCACCAAACAAGCTGCCCGAGCTACCACTGCCAAAAGCCGCGCCCATGTCAGCACCTTTGCCGTGCTGTACCAAGATCAAACCAATCATGCCCAACGCAGCCAACAACTGAACCACTTGAACGATATTCAAAATCAAACCCATAAAAACTCCGAAAAAATAATTACTTTCAACGCGCCGCAGCCGCGATGATGGTTAAGAAATCTGCCGCCTTGAGAGCTGCACCACCAATGAGTCCACCATCAATGTCTGCTTGCGCCAGCAATTCAGCCGCATTGGCCGCATTCATACTTCCGCCGTACAAAATGTGTACACGATCCGAATGCTCAGTGGCCGCCTTGAGCTGCGCACGCAACACGGCATGCACCGCTTGCGCTTGCTCGGGCGAGGCTGTTTTGCCTGTGCCAATGGCCCAGACTGGCTCGTAAGCCACCACGATTTCGCTGATGCAATGACCGTTGGTGTGAATCACAGCAGCCAATTGTCGCTTGACCACCTCTTCGGTTTTACCCGCCTCGCGTTCGGCCAAAGTTTCGCCCACACAGACGATGGGCCTAATGCCCGCCGACAAGGCGCGTTGCGCTTTGTGCGCCACTTGCTCATCGGTCTCACCGTGGTATTGACGACGCTCTGAATGACCGACGATGGCGTATCGCACCGAAAAGTCTTTCAACATCGCAGCTGAGATTTCACCTGTGTAAGCCCCCTGCTCGTGCGCCGACACGTCTTGCGAACCCAAATCGATGCCCGAACCTTTGACGAGTTGCTGCACTTGCGACAAATACGCCGCAGGCACACACACCGCGACTTGCGCGTGCTTGCCGCCCAAGGCTTGCGCCAAGCCCTGCTGCACACCGTGCACCAAGGCTTCGTTGGCAGCCAAGCCGCCATTCATTTTCCAATTGCCCGCAATAAGTTTTTGTTTCATCACTTACTCCAAGTCAAAACAATCTTGCCAATGTGCTGATTGGACTCCATCAACTGATGCGCATTCACAGCACCATCAACTGAAGTTGCGTCAAATGTGGCGTAAATCACAGGTTTGATACGCCCAGCTTCAACCAAGGGCCATACCTGCTCATGCAAGTTGCGCGCAATCGCTGCTTTGAAAGCCACAGGACGCGGACGCAAAGTAGAGCCTGTGATGTTCAAGCGACGACGCAGCACCTTGCCTGCATCAAAGCCGCTCTTGATGCCACCTTGCAACGCAATGATGACCAAGCGACCATCTTCTGCCAAGCAATCCACCTCGCGCGACACATAGTCGCCCGCCACCATGTCGAGCACCACATCCACACCTTTACCGTGGGTCAGGCGCATGGCCTCGGCCGCAAAGTCATGTGTTTTGTAGTTGATCGCATGGTCTGCACCCAGCACCACACAGGCGGCGCACTTGTCGTCGCTGCCTGCGGTGACGATGACGGTCGCACCCATGGCCTTAGCCATTTGGATCGCCGTCACACCGATACCACTCGAGCCGCCTTGCACCAACAAGGTTTCGCCCGTTTGCAAATGCGCACGGTCAAACACATTGCTCCACACGGTAAAAAATGTCTCAGGTAGCGAAGCCGCTTCCACATCACTCAAACCCTTGGGCACGGGCAAACACTGAGCCACAGGTGCCACGCAATACTGCGCATAGCCACCACCAGCCACCAAGGCACACACACGGTCACCCACGCTCAGACCCGCCGCAGCCAAAGCAGCAGCATCGCCTGATTCGATGACACCTGCCACCTCAAGGCCCGGCACATCCGATGCGCCAGCAGGCACGGGGTAGTGACCCATTCGCTGCAACACGTCAGGGCGATTGACGCCACTGGCGCTGACACGAATCAGCAACTCCCCCTCACCCGCCTGCGGCACTGGCCGCTGGCCCACGCGCAGCACCCTAGGAGCGCCATGCGTGGTGATTTCAACGATGTGCATCATGTGCGCAACTGCCTCTCAAACCTGAATTAGGCTTGAGGAGCTGCGTCGTGTGCGTGGTCAGCTTGTGGACGCTCGATCAAAGCTTTCATCGACAACTTCACGCGACCTTTTTCGTCTGTTTCGAGCACTTTGACGCGCACAATTTGACCTTCGCTGAGGTAGTCCGTGACCTTCTCAACGCGCTCGTGCGCGATCTGGCTGATGTGCAACAAACCGTCTTTGCCTGGCAACAAGTTAACCAAAGCACCGAAGTCCAAAATCTTGGTGATGGGGCCTTCGTAGACTTTGCCAATTTCGACTTCAGCCGTGATCTCTTCGATGCGACGCTTGGCTTCTTCGGCCTTCGCGCCATCAGTGGCGGCGATGGTGATGGTGCCGTCTTCTTCAATGTTGATTTGTGTGCCGGTTTCTTCGGTCAACGCACGGATGGTGGCACCACCTTTGCCGATCACATCACGGATCTTCTCGGGGTTGATCTTCATGGTGAACAACTTAGGCGCGAAAGTCGACACTTCGGTCTTGGCTTCGCCCATGGCTGCTTGCATCTTGTCCAAGATGTGCATGCGCGCTTCTTTGGCTTGCGCCAATGCCACTTGCATGATTTCTTTGGTGATACCTTGGATCTTGATGTCCATTTGCAAAGCAGTAATACCGTTGGTGGTACCGGCCACTTTGAAGTCCATATCGCCCAAGTGATCTTCGTCACCCAAGATGTCGGTCAACACCGCAAAGCGGTTGCCGTCTTTGATCAAGCCCATGGCGATACCAGCCACGTGCGCCTTCATCGGCACGCCAGCGTCCATCATGGACAAGCAGCCACCGCAGACCGAAGCCATGGATGAAGAACCGTTGGATTCTGTGATTTCAGACACCACGCGCATGGTGTAGGGGAACTCTTCTTTGGTTGGCAACACAGCCACCAAAGCACGCTTAGCCAAACGGCCGTGACCGATTTCGCGGCGCTTGGTAGAGCCCATGCGGCCCACTTCACCTGTAGCAAAGGGAGGCATGTTGTAGTGGAACATGAAGCGGTCTTCGAACTCACCGGCCAAAGCGTCGATGCGTTGTGCATCGCGCTCGGTACCCAAGGTGGACACCACCAAGGCTTGAGTTTCGCCACGTGTGAACAAGGCGGAACCGTGGGTGCGTGGCAACACGCTGTTGCGGATTTCGATAGGGCGCACGGTGCGCGTGTCACGACCATCGATGCGTGGCTCGCCTGCCAAGATTTGGCTGCGAACGATGTGGGCTTCGATGTCGAACAACATATTTTCGACTTTGACTGCGTCAAACTCAACGCCGTCCGCCTTCAGGGCTTCCATCACAGCCGCGTAGGCTTGGCGGCAAGCCAGCGTACGGGCTTGCTTGTTGCGGTTTTGGTAGGCCGCGCGCAGTTTTTCTTCGCCGTGCGCTTGCACCTTGGCGATCAGTGGTTCGTCCTTGGCAGGAGCCGTCCAATCCCAAGCTGGTTTGCCAGCGTCGCGCACCAAGTCGTGGATGGCATTGATGGCGATGTTGCCTTGCTCGTGGCCAAACACCACAGCGCCCAACATGATTTCTTCTGACAGCTGCTGAGCTTCAGATTCCACCATCAACACCGCAGCTTCGGTACCAGCGACCACGAGGTCCATCTGGCTGTCTTTGCGTTGTGTTTGACCGGGGTTCAACACGTATTCGCCGTTGATGTAGCCCACACGCGCAGCACCGATGGGGCCATTGAAAGGAATGCCAGAAATGCTCAAAGCAGCAGACACAGCGATCAAGGCTGCGATGTCAGCATCGACTTCTGGGTTCAAGGACACGGTGTGCACGACCACGTGCACGTCGTTGTAGAAACCTTCTGGGAACAAAGGACGGATGGGGCGGTCGATCAGACGGCTGGTCAATGTCTCGTGCTCGCTGGGTTTGGCTTCGCGCTTGAAGAAGCTGCCAGGAATCTTGCCTGCAGCGTAGGTTTTCTCGATGTAGTCGACGGTCAAGGGGAAGAAGTCTTGACCTGCTTTGGCGATCTTCGAACCGACCACGGTGGCCAACACCACGGTGTCGTCCATGTTGACGAGCACCGCGCCGCCCGCTTGGCGAGCGACTTCGCCAGTTTCCATGGTGACCGTGTGTTGGCCCCATTGGAATGTCTTGGTAACTTTATTGAAAATAGACATGTGTTTTCCTAATGAAATTTGGCAATCAACCGGTGCAGCACACGATGCCATTCCAGAAAAGTTGGTGCTTTTTTGGAATGACACAGCTGTCGAATCTGCGCCTTGTTATCTTGCTGGTGGTAAAAAAGAGTGTTTAAAAGTGCAAAACGCCTGAGCTTGTTGAAAACTCAGGCGTTTGTCGTTAGAGCTTAAACAATTACTTGCGCAGACCCAACTTGGCGATCAGCGCGGTGTAACGGTCAGCGTCTTTGGACTTGAGGTAGTCGAGCAATTTACGACGACGGCTCACCATGCGCAACAAACCGCGACGACCGTGGTGGTCTTTGGCGTGTTGTTTGAAGTGAGGTGTGAGTTCGTTGATACGAGCGGTCAACAAAGCCACTTGGACTTCGGGACTACCTGTATCGCCGGCGGAGCGTGCATTGTCTTTAACGACGGCTGCTTTTGTTGCTGTCAACATGGTTTTTCCTTAAATATTTGACTTGCGTTGCGCCGTGGAAGTTGGCGCAACGTGCTTTGCTTGACCCAAAAGGTAAAGCCCACAGAGTATAGCAGGCACAGCTCGCCAGATCAAAAAAGCTTGAATCAGGCCAATTCCGCCAGCGGCCAGCGTGGTTTCACATCAAAACTGTAGCGCGGCTGGGCTTGGGCCATGCCACCCTCACCGCTTTGCAGACGCATAGCCGCCGCCATGGCAATCATGGCGCCGTTGTCGGTGCACAAATGCAGCTCGGGGTAATGCACCCGCACACCTTGGCGCTGGCACGCAGCATTGAGCTGCTCACGCAAATGCCGATTCGCCCCAACACCGCCCGCCACCACCAAGCGCTTCAGCCCGGTTTCGCGCAAAGCCGTGAGCGACTTTTTCAACAGCACATCAACAATCGCAGCCTCGGTCGAGGCTGCCAAATCGGCTTTTCGAGCTTGAAAGTCCTCGCCTAACTTTTTGGCTTGGGTCATCACCGCAGTTTTGAGGCCCGCAAATGAAAAATCCAAATTCCCGCTGTGTAACAAAGGGCGTGGCAACTTGAACGCTGTAGGCTCGCCCTGCTCAGCCAGCTTGGAGAGCGCCGGCCCCCCGGGGTAGCCCAAGCCCATGAGCTTGGCCGACTTGTCAAACGCTTCGCCCGCGGCGTCGTCAATGGTTTCGCCCAACAATTCGTAGCGCCCCACGCCATCCACGCGCATGAGCTGCGTATGACCGCCCGACACCAACAAGGCGACAAACGGAAACTCAGGTGGGTCTTCGCTCAAAAACGGTGACAGCAAATGCCCCTCTAGGTGATGCACGCCCAGCACGGGCTTGTTCAACGCTGCGCCCAAAGCACAAGCCACGCCCGCCCCCACCAGCAAAGCGCCAGCCAAACCGGGGCCACGGGTGTAGGCCACCACATCCACATCTTGCAAGCTGTGCTTTGCCTCAGCCATCACCTCACGCGCCAGCGGAATCACGCGACGAATGTGGTCTCGGCTGGCCAACTCAGGCACCACACCGCCATAGGCCACATGCATGGCCACTTGGCTATACAGCGCGTGCGACAGCAAGGTGGGCACCGCTTCGCCGTCTGAGCGAACCAGTGCCACACCTGTTTCGTCGCAAGAGGATTCAATACCGAGGATCAACATAGGCGTGAGTTTATGCGGTCAGTCCACACATCACCTCAACGCGCAGGCTCCTGCACAGAAGACAGCTCCGACTCAAACAAATGACGCTCATCAATCAACTCTGACGTCAAGGCAGGCACCGTGATCAAAGGCCCCATCACCGAACGGCCCAGCGACATGCGCGTCTCAATGGGAGCGGCAAATGCGATGGCGAAAGTCGCGACTGCCCACTGAACATAGACAAAACCACGCCCACGCAACACCCTCGCCTCACGTGATCGAACTCGCTTATTAACGAGATGCACTGGATTAACAGAACCCGTCGCCACGGTGTTGGTGGTCGGCGCCTCGATATGGGTCGCTGCCGCCACGGTGACAACTGAGCCATCGTGTATCTCGCGTTCCTCTTTCACGCTCTCTTGCACCTCAAGCGCCACATCAGCAACGGCTCCCGCATCCGTTTGAGGCGGAGAAAACGCCAACCCCAGCCGAGCAAATGATGCGTTGACCAGTTGCCGATTCATGTCCGACGCATCATCCTCAATCAACACAAATGCATCATTGAACTTTTGTGTGCGCCCGATCTGTAAAAAACTGAAATGAGCGCTCTCGAAACGGTCCAGCCTGTGATTGACCTCTTCTGCCACCTCATGGATGTTTTGCAACCGAACCTCTGGCGGAATGACCTCTCTATGCAAATCAGAGACATCGACATCCAGCGTTTCCAGATGTGTGTCAACCCTATCGAGACCTATTGACTGACGGTTCGTGATGGTGTCGATAGATTCAATTTGCTGCCGATTAGCCTCTTGTGCTGACAGATCAATTTGCTGCACATTGTCGGCAAGTCCTGCGCCATCGATGCGTTGACGATTTTGGGCAGCAGCATCGTCCTCAAGCGTCTGAAGGTTCAAGCCGTCTGTGGCGTTCAGTCCAACTTTGACCACATTGCTTTGATTTTCAAAATCATCTGACACGCTTTGGATGTTGTCACTCATGGTGCGAGCGATGAATTGACTCATCTCTGAGTCAGCCACAGCACCCACCCACACTCCTTGATTCGCAGCCTCTGGTAGGTCATAGACCTTAGCGCTGTCAGCATCTATCAATTCGTTCTTGAACGTGATGCCCGCCTCTTCATCACCGCCCGTCAGTCGTTCGTGGGTCACGTGATTTTTAAACGTGCTGGTATCAAATGGTTTGAAGTTCTTGGTTTCCAGAACTTGCCAATAACGTGCGAAGGTTTTCTCGGTGAAACCAAATGCCGTCAACATACTCAAGAAGAGTTTGTCTTCCAGATGCGCCACCTCGCCATCTGACAGCATCGAGTCACACACATTCGTCAGTATGTAGATTTTTTGCTCAGGCTTCAACAAGGCCGAGGCTTCATCCAAAAATTGCTTCAACTTAACCGAGCGCACATATTTCAGCGCCACGTTTTGCAGCCCCTCAAACTCACCAATCGCGGCCTCTAACTGCCCTACCTCTTGGGTACCAATTGAGCCATCTGACGTGAGCATGTAAAGCAGCGCAATGGCCAACGCAAAGTGGGGCGTCATGGGTTGGCGTTCATCCTTGACACCCGCATATTTACCCAAAACTGATTTGTCGTTTTTGAGCGCGAGTATTTTGAAATACGGCTCAAATTGAGCTTCACGTACACCAAATGCCTTCGTCATCTGCGCAAAAAGCGCCAACTCAGCACGGTCTGCGTGGCCATCCGCAAGCAAGGCATCGCAAACGTTGGTCAGAATGCACCACTTGTCTTTGACGCTCAGCAGTTCTGAGGCCGATGTAAAAAACTGCGCCACAGGAACCGATTGCACATAACGCAAGGCATAACTGAGCACAGCTTTATCGCCACCCAAAACCGCCTGTAGTTGACTGCTTTCTTGCGCTTCCAGTTCGCCATCGGAAGCTATCATGTAGAGCAAGCTACAAGCAAGCGCCAGGTAAGGCGTCAAAAAGATTTGCTCAGCCTCGTCCTCAGGCACCCCAAAATCGCTTTTGAGGGTGTCTAAAAGATTTGTTTTGAGGTTCGCAACGGCCATGCGTCACGTTAATCAACCCATTAAATTTCTGGGTGACATCTGCGTCATAGAGGTGTTTGATGACGCCTTCGTCATCAAACACTAAGCTCAAACCACGCTTTGCAAAGGTGCGGTCAAAGTTGCAACAACGGTTTGTCTGTCAGTCACGGTCAAAGACAAATTGGCTTTGTGCAACTTGGCGATCTCCAAGCAAATGCTCAAGCCCAACCCCAAGCCATCGACTTGGCGTGCGTGGGATGCATCCCCGCGGTAAAAGCGGTCAAACGCACGCTCACTCAAGTCCACAGGAATATCGGATGTGGCGTTTTCTACTGACAAACAAAAAGCGCCATCCGCTTGCTCAAGCGTGAAATGAATCCACCCATGTGCTTGGTTGTAATTGACCGCATTCGCATACAGGTTGTGGATGAGTTGATGCACCAACGTTTTGTCGCAACGCCAAATCACATGAGGCGCAATGGTGCTGGAAATTTTCAAATTGGATTGAAATGAATGCGCATCCTTGATCAACTGCGTCAGCAATGCGCTCAAATTCACATCCGTTAACTCTTGCTTCAAGCTGTTGGCATCTGCGCGAGACAACAGCAAAAGCTTCTCCGTGATTTCAATCAAACGTTCGACCTCATCGCTCATGCTGCGCATACGAATTTGGGCATCTGAGCCCGTGGGCAAATCGTGAATCAAGCGCTCGACATTGCCGCGCAAAATGGTGAGCGGCGTCCTCAGCTCGTGTGATGCATCAGAGGCAAAGCGACGCGCTTTGGTGAAGCTGTCATTCAAACGAAATCTCAAGTCGTCAAACACTTTGATCAGCGTTTCAAACTCTTTGAAAGGCGCTTGCAACACAATGGATTGATCCAGCGTGTTCGCCGTCAACTTGGCCATGTTGTTTTGTATGGAGGTGATAGGACGCATCACCACATAGGTCAAATACAGCGTCAACCCGAGAAGCATGGCGAGAATCGTTGGCAGCACATAAATGGTGTTGCGATCACGCAAGGCCCACACACGCAGCATCAAGGCGTCAATCTCTTGACTATCCAACCAAATTTCAGCGCCTTTCAAAGGATCCTGGAAACGAACGGCGTACCATTTTTTTGCCCCAACAGCACCATGAGCAAACGCTATATCACCTTGGCGAAAAACTGATTCACCTTGCCAAAAGTCGCGCTCGGCCAACAAGGGGGAACATGCAGGAAACGCGTTGGCGCTGGAGGTGTTGTTCACCCGATCGCACAACAGATAAAAATCAGAAATATTGCTGAACAAGCTGCCTTTCTCAAGGGCTTTGAAGCAGCTTAAAAACGCATCCGGACGTTGAAAGTGCGCTTCACAGGTATCTAAAGCGATGCCCATTTCTTGATGGATACGGGTTTGCAACTGATCAGTTAAAAAATGCTGCGCGGTCAAACGGTTGGCACCAATCACGATCGCCGTGGTAAATATGACATGCCAAAAGATGCGTACTTTGAAAGACCTCTTCATGGCTTAAGCCTCCACGCGCAAGCGATACCCCACCCCGCGCACAGATTCAATGGGCGATGCACGCCCGTTGCTGCCGCGCTCCAGCTTTCGCTTGATGCGACGCACGCACACATCCACCACATTGGTTTCTGGGTCGAAGTTGATTTCCCACACGTGCTTGAGAATTTGTTGTCGCGAAAAGATATGCCCAGGTGAACGCATCAAAAACGCCAGCAAACTGAACTCACGCTGACTCAACACAGCCGTCACGTCAAACCACTGCACCTTGTGGCTAACCACATCCAGCGTCAAGTGGTTCAATGAAATTTGCTGCACTTGTTCGGGCATCTTGCGTTGCATCACCGCTTTGATACGCGCAACCAGTTCTTCGACAAAAAATGGTTTGGGCAAATAGTCATCTGCGCCCATTTCAAAACCCATCAATCGATCGGGCAAATCAACTTTGGCACTCAGGATGATGACGGGAGTAACCACCCCCTCAGATCTGGCTTGATGCAGCAAGTCAAACCCATTGAGTTTGGGCAACATCACATCCAAGACGACCAAATCATGCATTTCTTCACGCACCACAGCCAGTCCGCGCTCACCATCATCCACATGCGTCACGTCATAACCAGCAGCAGACAAGCCCTTGACGACGAACTCTGCAATCTTGGCTTCGTCTTCAATCAACAAAATTTTCAAACCAACCATCCCTTGTTTTTGATTTGATTTCATTTTGAATCGATTAGTTCCAGTTGAAAGGACACGCCAAATGACATCTTCGTCATCGTTCGGCGCATGACAGGCATGTCACTAATCTAGCGCGAATGCGTGTCGATAGCTCAGGTGTTAACGCTACAGAGAACCTTATGTCACACCTATCCCCCATCACAACCATGCCAGCACACCTGGAAGACTCGGTGATGAGTGGTGTGACATCAATCGCCCAAACCTCAACTCCGGCGGCCCCGTCCAACACGCAACCGACACGTGCATCCAGCTCAGTTGCACTGTCTTTTGCATTTGACGCCATCGCAAAAACACTCAACGTGGTGGTCAGAGATGAACGCTCGGGCGAAGTTGTGAGAACTATTGAATACACACACATCCCACGCGATATCCACCGAAGCGACAAGCTGAACGGGCTACTGCTCAACCAGTTCGTGTGAGCACTCGCCTTGCATCCAAAGCGAAATTAACCATATAGCCGTAAGTTATCTAGCCTGCGAGACAATCGCAGCATGAGTATCAGCCACTACATCAAAGACATCGGACGCGGCCGCGACGGCGCGCGTGCGCTGGACCGTGCGCAAGCCGCTGATTTGATGGGCCAAATCTTGGATGGTCATGTCACAGATTTAGAGCTGGGTGCTTTTTGCATTGCCATGCGCATCAAGGGCGAAACCGACCAAGAGATGGCGGGCTTTTTAGATGCCACACATGCGCGCTTACAGCACATCAGCGCCACTGACCCTGTTGTGGTGCTACCCAGCTACAACGGCGCACGCAAGCTACCCGTGCTCACCCCTCTGCTGGCACACCTTCTAGCCCGCGAAGGCTTGGCCGTGGTGATACATGGCACGGCCACTGAATCCACGCGCATCACCAGCCAAGAGGTGCTGAGTGCCATGGGCGTGACTGCCCTCGCCCAAGCACGCGCTGTCGCAGCGGGTGAGGTGGTGTTTGCCCCCACAGAAGTGCTCAACCCCAACCTCAAACGTTTGCTCGATGTGCGCCGCGTGGTGGGCCTGCGCAACCCCGCGCACAGCTTGGTGAAACTGATGAACCCAACCACGGCGGCTAACGCCTTACTGGTCAGCAGCTACACCCATCCCGAATACGCCATCTCCATGGCCGCCACCTTTGAGCTGACCGGTGCGCGCGCGCTGCTGCTGCGCGGCACCGAAGGTGAAGTGGTGGCCGATGTACGCCGCACACCACAGATGGCCGCGTTTGTGCGTGGTACACGCACGGCCTTGGTCGAGGCGCAAGCAGGTTCGCTCATCAAACTGCCAGAGCTACCCACCAACATCGACGCAGCCAGCACCGCACGCTACACACAGGCCGTACTCAACGGCGAATTGCCCGTCCCCGCACCGCTGACCGCACAAGTACAAGCTGCGCTGAAAGCCTTGAGCCTCTGACCATGACACACACGCAACCACCCCACGTGACGCTCGTCGGTGCAGGCCCAGGTGACCCTGAGCTGTTGACGCTCAAAGCGGTCAAAGCCATTGCCTCGGCCACGGTACTGTTGGTGGACGACTTGGTCAGCGATGCCATCACCGCCCACGCCTCACCCACTGCGCGCATCATCTATGTGGGCAAGCGCGGAGGTTGCAAATCGACCGCACAAGCCTTCATTGAAAAACTCATGGCGCAAGAAGCGCAGGCCGGTGAAACCGTCGTGCGCCTCAAAGGCGGTGACCCTTTCATCTTTGGTCGTGGTGGCGAAGAGGTCGAACACCTGCAAGCCCAAGGTATTGCCGTGACCGTCATCAATGGCATCACCTCTGGCTTAGCCGGTGTCACCTCGTTGGGCATTCCTCTCACCCACCGCGAACATGCCCATGGCGTGGTGTTCATCACCGGCCACGCCAAACAAGGTGCAGCCGATAGCGTGGATTGGGTGGCCTTGGGCCAGACTGCGCAACAAGCCAAACTCACTTTGGTGATTTACATGGGCGTGAGCGGCGCGGCGCAGCTTCAAAAGTCTTTGCTACAAAGCATGCGCGCGGACACGCCCGTGGCCGTGATTCACCAAGTGAGCCTGCCCACACAACGCCATGTGGTGTGTGAGTTGCAACAGTTGCATGACACCATTGTTCGCGAGCAGTTAGCCAGCCCATCGGTCATCGTGATTGGCGATGTGTTCAAGGGGGTACTGGCGATGCAAGGCGAAACCGGACTGCAAGCCTCTGCAGGCTAAGCGCCCACTAAACTCCCTGCATGAAATCGTTTGACGTTGTGATTGTGGGTGCCGGTGCTGCCGGTTTGTTTTGCGCAGGCGTGGCTGCACAACAAGGTTTGCAAGTGCTGGTGCTGGACCACAGCGAGAAAGTGGCTGAGAAAATTCGCATTTCAGGCGGCGGCCGCAGCAACTTCACCAACCGCGAGTTGGATATGCGTGCCCCACACAAACACTTTCTGGGCGACAACCCACAGTTTTGCCGCAGCGCCCTGTCGCGCTACACGCCGCAAGACTTTGTGGCGCTCATGCAAAAACACAACATCCCATTTCATGAAAAGCACAAAGGCCAGCTGTTTTGCGACCGCTCGGCCGAAGACCTGATTCAAATGCTCTTGGCTGAATGCAATGGCTCTGCTAGCGGCGGCAGCGTCACGCGCTGGCAGCCTTGCAGCCTCAAAGACATTCGCTACTCCGATGCTGCCCCTGAGGCACAACGCTACGAAGTCGACACCAGCCAAGGCACGGTGCAAGCCGCAGCCGTGGTGGTGGCGACCGGCGGCTTATCCATCCCAAAAATTGGCGCTACCGACATTGGTTACCGACTGGCCAAGCAATTCGACCTGCGTGTGGTCGAACCTCGACCTGGTCTTGTGCCGCTCACCTTTGACGACAAAGCGTGGGGGCCCTACGCCCAGCTCTCCGGCTTGTCACTGCCCGTGCGCATTGAAACTGGCACCAAGAAAACCCTGCAAAGTTTTGACGAAGATTTGCTGTTCACCCACCGCGGCTTGTCAGGCCCGGGCGTATTGCAAATCTCCAGTTATTGGCAAGTAGGCACTGACATACGCATCAACCTCGCGCCCGAAGTGGACCTGACTGACGCCTTGATGGCCGCCAAACAGGAGTCCAAAAAACTCATTGCAAACGAGCTGAATGCTTGGGTGCCCTCACGTTTGGCCGACACTTGGGTCAGCCAAGACCCTGCGTGGCAACGTCCCGTGATCGAAGCCAGCGACAAAGCCCTGAACCTGTTGGCCCAACGCCTGAGCGCTTGGCCCCTCACACCTACGGGCACCGAGGGTTACAAAAAGGCCGAGGTCACCGTGGGCGGCGTGGATACGCGCGATTTGTCCCAACAAACCATGGAATCCAAGCAGCCAGGCCTATATTTCATCGGTGAAGTGGTGGACATCACAGGTTGGCTGGGTGGCTACAACTTCCAGTGGGCATGGTCCAGCGCACATGCCTGCGCAAAAGCCTTGGGCGCGCGTTTGAAACCGGCGGTTTAGTCGCTATAATCCTTGTCTTTGCTGGCAAATCCCCAACGGCCTGATCAACTTAATGTTGGGGAACACCGCAGGCATGGCGCTTAGGCCCGATCTTCCTAGGCACCCTCTGACTGCAAATAATTGGAAATTTTGGTAATGACCACCATCCGTGTAAAAGAAAACGAACCGTTTGACGTCGCTCTGCGTCGCTTCAAGCGCACCATCGAAAAATTGGGTCTGTTGACCGACTTGCGCGCTCGCGAGTTCTACGAGAAGCCAACCGCTGAACGTAAACGCAAAAAAGCAGCAGCCGTGAAACGCAACTACAAGCGCATCCGCAGCATGCAGTTGCCCAAGAAGCTGTACTAAGCAGCCTCTGCCCCCAAAAAGCTCGCTAGGGACGCCTCAGCGGGCTTTTTTTTCGAATCATTTTTCCCTTAGGAATGCACCATGAGCCTCAAAGCACAAATCACCGAAGACATGAAAACCGCCATGCGCGCCAAAGACAGCGTGCGCTTGGGCACCATCCGTTTGTTGCAAGCCGCGATGAAACAAAAAGAAGTCGACGAACGCGTGGAGCTGGACGACGCCATGGTGATCGCCATCGTGGACAAGCTCATCAAGCAACGCAAAGACTCTGTGGCGGCTTACCTCACCGCACAACGCCAAGACTTGGCTGACATCGAAAGCGCTGAGATGAAAGTGCTAGAGGTGTATTTGCCTCAGCGTTTGAGTGCCGACGAAATCACAGCCGCTGTGAAGGCCATCGTGGCTGAAGTCGGTGCAACAGGCCCCGGCGACATGGGCAAAGTCATGGGCGCTGTGAAAGCGCAGCTGGCGGGCAAAGCAGACATGGGCTTGGTGTCTGCCGCTGTCAAAGCTGCATTGGCAGGCTAATCGGATTTAGTGAAAGCGCCTGCTCAACAACAAGGTAGACATAGCCTGCGATTTTTGGTTGAGCAAGGGGCTTTCCATCAACATGCTGCTGGCTGTGGATCGACCATGGGCGGCGATCAAATCAGTGTCACGGTCTAGCTCAAACACCAAACCCATCTGGACATTCGCATACAAAGTGCCAGATGCTCGCGCCGTGAAACTGTTGTACCCCGATCCGAAGGACTGGCTGACTGAAACACCATAGTATTTCTGAACATAGCGCTGATTCGCCCAATACCGTGACACATCCACGAAACCATTCACACGCTCTACGACAGGAAGACCCAAAGTAGCCCCCCATTGGGCCAGTGTTCCGCTTGCGCTATGCCATGAGTTACCCGCGTTGCCATACAGCGTGATCGCATCCTTCACTGGCTGCCATTCGGCCCATACATAGCTCATGGCAGAGCCAGCCACATCACCCATCCCTGTATAGCGAGAATCGGCTTTTTCTTGCCGCCCCATCATGTAGTTCACAGACAGTCCGGCTTTGAACAGCTCTTCTCGGACCAACCATAGCCCTATCCCATTTTGCAAACTTGCAAAACCTTGTGCGGTCTCATAAGACAAATTTAAGGTCGGGTCGTTGCGATAAGTCACCAAAACACCATGCAACAACGATTGACTGGTACGACTCACCCCAACGGTGAGCTCTAACTTGTCAGATCCATTCGCTTCATTGGCCAAACCCAATGAGGGAATCCCAAAAAGCAAGACACACACCGACGCCCACAGAAGCCTCATCAATCAACTCGCAGCCAAACGTAAAATTTTTAGAGGTTTACCGAGAAACACAAAAGATTCCAACTCAACCAAATTGGCTGGCATATCTGGCTTGGTAGAAAAACGCATCGAAAAAATATCAACTTCACCAGACTTGGAAACGGGCTGCATCAACTTAGACAACAACTGATTCAAATCCTCAGGATGAACAAACGACTGCCACTCATCTAATGTCAAGATGGGAACCGCACTGGATGACAGTTTCAAAAACAAAGGTTCAACCTTGACATTCCCGACCCCATACTGAATCAGAATGATGTCATCAAAGTTCGTCAACAACTCGTCTAACACCGCCCACGCTTCGTTGTTGGACTTTGCAAAATAAATGCGATCGTTTTCGCGATACAAGGAAATTTTGTGTCGCGACTCCATGATTTTCAAAACCATGTGTCGTGCGTACAACGTACGTTGCAATTTTTCAATCACAAAGATTGCAATGACGGTGACACTCGAAAAATTCAGAAACTGGATCACATCAGAAACTGAAGCTGGCCCGATCGTGAAATAAGGCTCAACAAAAAAGAAACTACCTAAGAAAGCGCTCAGCAAAGTCGACACGAGTGCCAAGCGATACCCATATAAATAAGCAATGAATAGGCATGCTACGATGAAAAAGTGAAATGGCGCGTACGGCTCAATGAGTGGCTGCAAAGCATACCGAACGACGAACGCGCAAATCACCAGCGTCAAACTTCCTAACGCTGCCTCGGCAAACGAATACCTCACCCACGATTTGGAATTTTGAATACGCATGAGTCAATCTATGAAGTCCCAACAAGACATTGAGCTCGTGGGTGGAGAGCACTGTGTACTGATGTTACATGGGCTAGGCGCCAGCCCATTGGAGTTGTCGCGACTGGCCAAAGATTTAAACGTCGCAGGTTTTTCGGTATTTGCCCCCAGTATCCCGAATTACTCCTTCGGCACCGAATGCGGCGACTGGCAAGACTGGGTCGAACATGCCGAGCAATACCTGTGGGATCTACGCCCACAATACACCACCGTCTCGGTCGTCGGGCTATCTATGGGGGCCACGTTGTCAATGGCGCTCGCTCAACGCGAAGCCATCACAGGTTTGGTTTTGCTCTCAACAGCCCTTGCTTACGACGGCTGGGCCATCCCTTGGTATAGCTTCTTATTGAACTTTGCCAGCTGGTTACCGTTTGCCAACCGTTATCGTTATGCAGAAGAAGAGCCTTACGGTATCAAAAATCCAGAAATGCGCGCCATGGTCAAACGAGCGATGAAGCAAGACCACATTTCTGAATCTGGCGCAGATTACCTACCGTTCAAGTACGTTTCAGAGGGGAGCCTGCTGATTCAAGAAGTGCGCAGCAAAATCGATTTCATCGATTGCCCCGCCCTATTCATACATGCGGCCGACGATGAAACTGTTCACATGCGCAACGCCGAATGGGCCTATAAAAATATCCGGTCCGCTGCTAAAGAATTCATTTACCTTGGTGACAGCTATCACATGATCACCGTGGACAACGAACGTGAAACCGTGAATCAAGAAACCATTCGGTTTTTAAAGAAAACCGTCAACGACGCATCAGACACCCCAGCCTTTGACGTGGCACCGATTCAGTCGCCTGAGTTGCGTCGCATGTTGCGCAAGCGCGCTTAACTGCCGGCCACCTTCATGCGATTGATCAGCACAGAACCAATCGTCTTGGCACCCATCGTGTAAACATCTGCACCAATGGCTTCAATGCCTTGGAACATGTCTTTCATATTGCCGGCGATGGTGATTTCTTGCACGGGATAGGCAATGCGACCGTTCTCCACCCAAAAGCCACTCGCGCCGCGTGAATAGTCGCCCGTCACGTAGTTCACGCCTTGGCCCATCAGCTCAATCACAAACAAACCCGTGCCCAGCTTTTGCAGCATGGCATCGAGGTCGTCTGTACTTTGCGTCAGACGCGAGGACATGACCAAATTGTGCGAACCACCCGAGTTGCCCGTGGTGGACATACCCAGCTTGCGCGCGGTGTAGCTGCTGAGGAAATAGCCTTCCACACGGCCTGCGTCCACCACGCGGCGCGCGCGGGTGGTCACGCCTTCGTCGTCAAACGGCGAGCTGCCTTTGCCGCGCATGACAAACGGGTCTTCCGAAATGTCGATGTGCTTGGGGAACACGGTCTTACCCAACGAATCGAGCAAGAACGTGCTCTTGCGGTACAGCGCACCGCCACTCACAGCTTGCACAAATCCGCCCAACAAACCGGCAGCCACAGGCGCTTCAAACAGCACAGGGCATTCGACCGTGGCTATCTTGCGTGACTTCAAGCGACTCAAGGCGCGTTCGGCGGCATAGCGCCCCACCGCCTCAGGCGAGGCCAGTTCATCGGCGCTGCGCATAGAGCTGTACCACGCGTCGCGCTGCATGCCGTCGCCCTTGCCAGCGATAGGCGCTACCGAAATGGTGTGACGTGAACTGGCATAGCCACCGCGAAAGCCGTGGGTGTGGGCACTGAAAAAATGGCTTTGCTGGGCCGACACTGCTGCGCCCTCGCTGTTGGTGATGCGCTTGTCGGTTTGCATGGCCGCGGCTTCGCAACGCAATGCGAGGGTGGCGGCGTCTGCACTGGTGATGTTCCAAGGGTGGAACAAATCCAAATCGGGGTGGTGTTTGGCAATATCTTTTTCGTCGGGCAAGCCGGCCACGGGGTCTTCGGCGGTGAAGCGGGCAATGTCGTAGGCCGCTTGCACCGTGCGCTCAATCGCCGCTTGCGAAAAGTCGGAGGTGCTGGCGTTGCCACGGCGGTGGCCCAAGTACACCGTCACGCCCAACGATTTATCGCGGTTGCGCTCCACATTTTCGAGTTCACCTTTGCGCACCGACACGCTCAAGCCACAGCCCTCAGACGCATCAGCCCCCGCATCGGTGGCCCCTAGTTTTTTGGCGTGCTTCAGGGCTGCATCAACCAGCGCCTCGAAGTGTTCGCGGCTGTAGCTGAAACCTTGGGCAGGCGTGTGGGATGAGGCTTGGGTTTTTGAGGCTTTGGTCATATCGGCGGCTATGATACTTGTCACAGCGTTTGCCCTTGACGAGCAAGGCCAAACCACCTATTTCAAGCTCCTAATTTATGTCACGTAAACCCAAAAAAGGCTACTTCGTCAAAGGCATGTTTGTGGCCGAAGGCAGCGAACTTGACCTCGAACTCAAAGCCGAACTCAAAGGCACCGAGGGCAAGACCCGTACCGACCGAAAAAAAGACAGCGATGACCTACAAGCGCTGGGTGTCGAGTTGCTCACCCTGCGCAACGACTTGACCGAACGTCTGCACGCCCAAGGCCACATGACTGACTTGCTGCGCGAGGCACTGGCCGAAGCGCGCCGCATCACCAACTTTGAAGGCAAACGCCGTCAAATGCAGTACGTGGGCAAGCTCATGCGCAAGCTCAGCGAAGAATCGGTGGCAGCCGTCAAAGACGTGCTCAACGAACAACGCATGGGCAGCACCAAAGACACCTTGGCCCTGCACTTGGCTGAGAGTTGGCGTGACCGCCTGATGGCTGAAGACACCGCCCTGCAAGAATGGATGAACGACTACCCCAGCACCGACAGCCAACAGCTGCGTGCCTTGGTGCGCCAAGCGCGCAAAGATGACGTCACCACCAAGGCCGACATTGCCAAAGGTTTGCTGCCGCGCCAAAGCCGTTCATACCGCGAGATTTTTCAGCTCATCAAAGAACAGCTCAACCTCGCGGAAGATGCGCTGCACACGCCAGAAGAAGACGAAGAAAGCTACAAGCCGTGATTCAAGCCATGACCGACACAACCCTGACCACACCCGATGTCCGTTGCGACACCATCAAGGTTGGCATCGTTTCTATCAGCGACCGCGCATCGAGCGGCACCTATGAAGACAAAGGCCTACCCGCTCTGCGCGATTGGCTGGGTCAGGCCCTGTACAACCCGATTGACTATGTCGAGCGCTTGATTCCCGACGAACAAGCCACCATCAGCCAAACGCTGATTGAGTTGGTTGATGCCGGTTGCAACTTGGTGCTCACCACGGGTGGGACAGGCCCCGCCAAACGTGATGTCACGCCCGAAGCCACACTGGCCGTGGCCCACAAAGAGATGCCCGGCTTTGGCGAGCAAATGCGCCAAGTGAGCTTGAAGTTTGTGCCCACCGCCATCCTGTCACGACAAGTGGCGGTGATTCGCGACGAATGCCTCATCATCAACCTGCCCGGCCAACCCAAATCCATCCAAGAAACCTTGGGTGGTTTGAAAGACGCAGAGGGCAAACAAGTGGTGGACGGCATCTTTGCCGCAGTGCCCTATTGCATCGATTTGATTGGCGGGCCTTATATGGAAACGCGTGATGCGTTTTGCAAAGGCTGGCGTCCTAAGACCGCTTTGAAATCTAAGCGGGCGTATCGCTGATTTTTTGTACCACCGGCTGATCGCCTGACATGTCGAAGTAAATGCCGTCAAAGAACACCTTCACCATGGGCAAGTCTTTGCCATAAGCACTGCGACTTGGGGTGTACTTCAACACCTCAAACACGTAGTGGTTCAAGGCCTCTACAAACTGATCAAAGTGCGGCATCTCCAAGTCAAACATAGGTTTGACTTGGAGATGCCACTGCCCCACCATGATCGGATCTTCACTCACGATCACGTCACACACCAGGCTGCTAGAAAGCAAGCCGTATTGCTCCAAGTCAAACGTCAATCGTCCCTCAAAGTCTCCCACGTGGTTCAGCGTGGCCCACAGCCGTTTGGGGTAAACGTTCAGATACCGCATCGTCAATCCAACAATTGGTTGATACGTGCTGCTTCAAAATTTTCTTGGCGAGCCGCTTCATGCGGCACACAACTGGGTTTGGCTTGGTCGGCAGACAGCTGTTCAATTGCTTTCCACAGCAAAGCAATTTGGTGTTCTTGTGACGAGGCGTTGTCAATCAAGCCACGCATGGCTTGGCTCACGGGGTCGTCGTTTTGGGTCACGCCATAGGCTGAGAACCCCATCTTGGATGCCGCTTCTTCACGTTTGACCTCTGTGTGCTTTGCATCGGTCTCGGCTTGGATGATGCGCGCAGGGTTCCCCACCGCAGTGGCACCTGCTGGCACCGGTTTGGTCACCACAGCGTTGCTCCCCACTTTGGCGCCGTCGCCCACGGTGAAGCCGCCCAACACTTTGGCACCCGCACCAATCACCACGTCTTTGCCCAAGGTGGGATGACGCTTTTCGCCTTTGTAAAGCGAAGTGCCGCCCAAGGTCACGCCTTGGTAAATCGTGCAACCGTCGCCAATCTCAGCCGTCTCGCCCACCACCACGCCCATGGCGTGGTCAAAAAACACGCGATCACCAATCTTGGCAGCCGGGTGAATTTCAATGCCGGTGAACCAGCGTGAGAGGTGTGAAATAAAGCGGCCCACCCACTTGAAACCCATGTTCCAAAAGCCGTGTGCCAAGCGGTGCAGCAGCACCGCATGCAAACCGGGGTAGCAAGTCAGCACTTCCCAGCGGCTTCGAGCAGCAGGGTCGCGATCCAAAATGCATTGAACATCAGAGCGTAGGCGTGAAAACATAGTGCGGTGATTATCGTTGTCCATCAAAACCCTGCTTGGCAGCCTGTGACATGGCTTTGGCAATGCCACGCAAAATGTGAATTTCCTCTTGCGTGACCTGTGCGCGGTTGAACAACTGGTTCAAACGCGGCATCAATTTCTTAGGTGCTTGCGGATCTAAAAAACCAATATCAGTCAACGACTCTTGCCAATGTTTTAACAAACCCGCCAATTGCTGTGCATCGGCTAAGCCCATGTGGGCGGGGCTTTCCCGTGCATCGGTCAATGCGTCATCAGACGACATCGTCAAAGATGCCATGCCGCCAAGGGCTTGTCGCCAGTCATAGGCCAGCACTTGAACAGCGGCTCCCAAATTAAGTGAGCCAAACTTTGGATCGGTGGGAATTCGCAAGCAGGTGTGGCAGCGATACACGTCCTCGTTACGCATGCCAAAGCGTTCTGAGCCAAAAAGAAACGCCACACCAAAATTCCGATTATTGTGATGTTCGGCCACCAGTGATGCAAAGTGCGGACGCGGCTCCAAGGTCGGGGGGCCAAAGTCGCGAGGGGTCATGGCGGTGGCACACAAATGGGTCATGCCATTCAATGCTTCGTCCAGTGTGGCCACGATGCGGGCATTGGCCAGCACATCCAAGGCCCCGCTGGCACGCTGGATGGTCTCTTCGCGGCGCAGCACGTTGTCCCAACGGGGCGCGACCAGCACCAAATCGGTGAATCCCATGACCTTCATGGCGCGGGCTGCCGAGCCCACATTGCCGGCGTGGCTGGTGTTTATGAGGATAAAGCGGGTTTTCATGGGTGTTTTGTCAGTCTTCGCGCGTAAAATCTGCACCATTGTCGCCGCCCGCATCGCCGGGCGTTCATCTTCGGCCTGTTTGGGTCAGCTCTTCACAAAATCTATGTCGTCCTCTTCTGTACACCCCATGCTCAACGTGGCCGTCAAGGCTGCACGCGCCGCCGGCGCCATCATCAACCGCGCCGCGCTCGACGTGGAAGCTGTGCGCATCTCACAGAAGCAAGTGAACGACTTTGTGACTGAAGTAGACCAAAACAGCGAACGCGTCATCATCGAGACCCTCCTCACCGCCTACCCTGACCACGGCATCTTGGCCGAAGAGTCTGGCTCCACGCATGGCAACCCCAACGCAGACCACATCTGGATCATCGACCCGCTCGATGGCACAACCAACTTCATCCACGGCTTCCCTTACTACTGCGTCAGCATCGCTTTGCAAGTGCAAGGCCGCTTAGAGCAAGCTGTCATTTACGACCCCACCCGCAACGACTTGTTCACCGCCACCAAAGGCCGTGGCGCGTTCATGAACGACCGCCGCATCCGCGTGAGCAAACGCACCCGTTTGGAAGAGTGTTTGCTCTCCACCGGTTTCCCGTTCCGCCCCGAAGATGACTTCAACAAATACTTGAGCCTCATGGGTGACGTGATGCAACGCACCACCGGCCTGCGCCGCCCCGGCGCAGCTGCGCTCGATTTGGCTTATGTGGCCGCTGGTTTCAGCGATGGTTTCTTTGAACTCGGCTTGAAGCCTTGGGATATGGCCGCAGGCGCTTTGCTCATCACCGAAGCCGGTGGCTTGGTGAGCAACTTCACCGGTGAAGGCCCTTATCTGGAGCATCAAGAATGCTTGGCTGCGCCTCCTCGCATCTACGCACAGTTGGTGCCCATCACGCAAAAATATTCCAAGTTTGCAGGCGCAGACGACAAGCGCGCGGCCAGTACGGCAGCCAAGACTTTGAGCCTGTCACGCCAAGCGCCAGACGCGCCGCTGTAAACCTTTCAACATTTTTCTGGCAGGCACTGCGATGCGTGATTTGTCTGGGCACACCCCCATGATGCAGCAGTACTTGGGGCTCAAAGCTGATCACCCCGAGACGCTGTTGTTCTACCGCATGGGCGACTTTTACGAGTTGTTCTTTGCGGACGCTGAGAAGGTCACGCGCCTGCTCGACATCACGCTCACGCAGCGCGGCCAGTCCAACGGCGAGCCCGTGGTGATGGCCGGCGTGCCATTTCACTCACTAGAAACCTACCTCTCACGCCTCATCAAGCTCGGCGAATCCGTGGCGATTTGCGAGCAAGTGGGCGATGTGGGCGCCAGCAAAGGCCCTGTTGAGCGCAAAGTCGTGCGCGTGGTCACGCCGGGCACGCTCACGGATAGCGCCTTGCTCAGTGACAAAACCGAAGCCTATGTGCTGGCCATTCACCAAAGCGACCGCGCCGGTTGTGGCTTGGCGTGGCTCAGCGTCACGCAAGGCTTGGTGCACTTGGCCGAGTGCGCCACAGCTGAGCTGCCCAACTGGATTGCCCGCGTGGCACCCAGCGAAATCATTTACAGCGCCGAGGTCAGCCCCGCATTTGAGCAACAGCTAAAAAACTTTTGCAGCAACCTTGGCCTGCCGGCCCAAGTGCGCCCCGCGTTTCAGTTTGATGCCGCATTAGGTGGCCGCAAGCTGCTGGAGCATTTGCAAGCCGCATCGCTCAACGCGTGGAACGCACAAGACGTGGTACAGGCCCACGCCGCCGCCGCCGCACTGCTGGCCTACGCCGAACACACCCAAGGTCGAGCCCTCACACACGTACACGGCGTGTACGTGGCGCGCAACGATGCGCTGATTGACCTACCGCTCACCACCCGACGCAACCTAGAGCTGACCCAAACCCTGCGCGGCGAAGACTCGCCCACCTTGTTCTCGTTGCTCGACACCTGCATGACGGGGATGGGCAGCCGCCAGCTCAAAAACTGGCTGCTCTCGCCCGAGCGTGACCGCAGCCAAGCCCTACACCGCTTGGCCGCCATCGAAGCGCTGCAAGACAACCGCACCCAAAGCTACAAAGTGTTGCGCGATGCTCTCAAAGGCTCGGGCGATGTGCAACGGATCAGCGCCCGCGTGTCGCTACGCCAAGTGCGCCCACGCGAATTGGTGTCCTTGGGCCAAGCGCTGCAAAAGGCATTGCGCATTCAGCCGCTGATTCCTATCGCCTCAGAAGCGAGGGCGGTGGAGCGCTCTGCGGAGGTCAAGGAGGAGCTCGCGCAGCGAGCGGGGGACACGCAGCAGAGCGCTCTGCCGCCCTCGCTTCTGTCGCCCACGTTGTTGGTGCAAATCGCCCAAGACATGGGCGTACCGCCCGAATGCGGTGCATTGCTGGAACGCGCATTGCTGCCCGAACCCGCTGTCTTGGTGCGCGATGGGGGCGTCATCGGCCACGGCTACGACGCCGACCTAGACGAGTTACGGGCTATCCAAAACAACTGCGACGGCTTCTTGCTCGAACTCGAAGCCCGCGAACGCGAGCGCACCGGCATTGCCAACTTGCGCGTGCAGTTCAACAAGGTGCATGGCTTCTACATTGAAGTCACACAAGGCCAAATCGACAAAGTGCCGGCCGACTACACGCGCCGCCAAACCTTGAAGAACGCCGAGCGCTTCATCACGCCCGAGCTCAAGGCCTTTGAAGACAAAGCCCTCAGCGCCCAAGAACGCGCCTTGGCCCGCGAGAAGTTTTTGTTCGAGCAACTGCTCGACACCTTGCAGCAATTCGTACCCGCCCTCACCCGCTTGGCGCAAGCCGTGGCCACGCTGGATGCGCTGTGCGCCTTGGCCGAACGCTCGCTCACACTGGGCTGGTGTGCACCTGAATTTGTCAAAACACCGTGCATTGACATCACACAAGGCCGCCACCCCGTGGTCGAAGCCCGCTTGGCCGAAACGCATGGCGTGGTGGCTGGCGGTGCGGCCAAGACCTTCATTGCCAACGACACGCGACTGGGCCACCACCACCGCATGCAAGTCATCACCGGCCCCAACATGGGCGGTAAGTCGACCTACATGCGCCAAGTGGCCATCATCGTGTTGCTGGCCAGCATTGGCAGCCACGTGCCAGCCACGGCGTGCCGCTTAGGCCCGATTGACGCCATTCACACCCGCATTGGCGCGGCCGACGACTTGGCCAACGCGCAATCGACCTTCATGCTGGAGATGACCGAGGCTGCGCAAATCTTGCACGCTGCCACGCCACACAGCTTGGTGTTGATGGACGAGATTGGCCGAGGCACCTCCACCTTTGACGGCTTGGCCTTGGCCAGCGGCATTGCCACGCACTTGCACGACAAGACCCAAGCCTTCACGCTGTTTGCCACGCATTACTTTGAACTCACCGAGTTCCCTGCCAACCACCGCGCGGCGGTGAACGTGCATGTGAGCGCGGCCGAGTCGGGCGCGAGCATTGTGTTCTTGCACGAAATTCAACCCGGCCCCGCCAGCCGCAGCTACGGTATTCAAGTGGCTCGTTTAGCTGGCATGCCTTCTGCTGTACTCAGCCATGCCCGCCATGCGCTGGCCTCGCTCGAAGCGGGGGCTGACGCATCCAAGGTACAAGTCGACCTCTTTGCGCCCCCCCCGTTGCAAGACGACGTGGGCCCCAGCCCGCTGCAAGCCAAGCTGGCCGAGATCGACCCCGACAAACTCAGTCCACGCGATGCGTTGGACGCCCTGTATCAACTGAAGAAACTGTTATGACCTACTGCGTCGGCATCAAACTCAAAGCGGGCCTCGTGTTCTTGTCCGACTCGCGGACCAACGCGGGCCTGGACCAAATCAGCACGTTCCGAAAAATGATTGTTTACGAGAAGCCGGGCGACCGCTTCATGGTGTTGCTGTCGGCAGGCAATTTGTCCATCTCGCAATCGGTGCGTGAGATTTTGCAAATCGAGCAACTCAAAGACACGCCTGAGAGCGAACCCATCACCATCTGGAACGCCAAGAGCATGTTTGATGCGGTGCGCGTGTTGGGCGCAGCGATTCGCCGTGTGCACGAGCGCGATGCAGCGGCTCTTAAAGCTTCAGGCGTGGACTTCAATGTGTCGCTCATCTTTGGTGGACAAATTGCAGGCGAAGGCATGCGTTTGTTCCAGGTGTACTCACCCGGCAACTTCATCGAAGCCACGGCTGAAACACCTTACTTCCAAATTGGCGAATCCAAATACGGCAAGCCTGTGCTCGACCGCGTGTTGCACCCCGACACACCGCTGGACGAAGCCGCCAAGTGCGCACTGGTGTCGATGGACTCGACCCTCAAGTCCAACCTCTCCGTCGGTTTGCCGCTAGACATGGTGGTGTACGAAGCCGACAAGTTTGAGAGCGACAAAGTCGTGTGCATCGACGAGCACAACCCCTACTTTCAAATGATGCACAACAGCTGGGGCCAAAAATTGCGAGAGGTGTTTGATGGCATCGACGACCCCGTGTGGGACGGCGCAGCCACCGCCACGCCCCTGCTGCAACCCGCACAACGTGTGCAAGCTTTGAAGAAAATTCAGACCCCAGACGACAAGCTCATCTGAACGGCATGACACAACCGCTCATCGTTTTCTCACACGGCAACAGTTTTCCTGCGTGCACCTACCGCGTCATGCTCGACGCCCTTCGCGCACGCGGCTTTCGTGTGGAAGCCATCGATAAATTTGGCCACGATCCTCGTTACCCCGTCACCGACAACTGGCCGCACTTGGTGCAGCAGCTGACCGACTTTGCCACGCCCTTGGCTGCGCAAAACGGTCCCGTGTTTTTGGTGGGCCATTCATTGGGCGGCATCCTCAGCATGATGGTGGCCGCCAAACACCCCGAACTGGTACGCGGTGTGGTGCTGCTGGACTCGCCCATGCTGGGCGGCTGGAAAGCCAAGCTGCTCAAAGTGGGCAAACGCGTGCCCGGTGCAGAAGCCTTTTCGCCTGCAGCCATCAGCCGCAAACGCCGTACCACCTGGGCGAGCGAAGCTGACGTGCTGGAACATTTTCAACACAAGAAAGTGTTTGCCAAATGGCACCCCAAAGTGCTGCAAGACTATGTGAAGTACGGCACACACGATGAGCAAACCGCGCAAGGCACTCGTCGCGTGCTGAGCTTTGACCGCGATATCGAAAGCGCCATTTACAACGGCCTGCCCGACCATTTGGAAACCTATTTCAAACGCCATCCACTCACATGCAAAGCCGCCCTGATAGGCGGCTTGCAGTCGCGTGAGTTGAAGCAAGTGGGCTTAGATTTCAGTCGCCGTGTCACGCATGGCCGCGTGATGAAAATTGATGGCACGCATCTGTTTCCGATGGAGCATCCGTTGGTGGCGGCTGCGGCTGTGGAAACGGCGTTGCTCAATCTGATCGGTTGAGTTTCGTTTCTCTGTTCACCTCGTTCACATCACTCAGCTCGCCGTAGCGCAAGGCGTGAGGCAGGCGCAGTGGCCGATTTCGGTAACCGCATGAGGCCACTGCGCCTGCCTCATGCCTTGTGCGAGCTCAGCCCAAAACCGAGCGAAGACAAATCAAGCCGCCCAAGTCACCGTGCCAGTCCAAGCCGTCACCAACACCACAATGCCAAACACAATGCGGTACCAAGCAAACGGCACAAAGCTGTGGCTGGCGATGTAGCGCAGCAACCAACGCACACAAATCCACGCGCTGATGAACGAGAACACCAAGCCCACGGCAAACACAGGCGCATCGGCCATGCTCAGCAGTTCGCGTTCTTTGTAAAGGCTGTAGGCGCCCGCACCAATCAGTGTGGGAATCGCCAAGTAAAACGAAAAGTCAGTCGCCGCTTTGCGCGACAAGCCCAGCAACATGCCACCAATGATGGTCGCGCCGCTGCGGCTGGTGCCGGGGATCATGGCAAGGCACTGCACCAAGCCCACTTTCAACGCGTCGATGGGCGACATGGCTTCCACCGTTTCAATGCGCGCTGGCTCAACCGCTGACTCTTCTTCCCCCTCAGGCTTGGCGCGGCCCCAGCCTTCGGCCCACAAGATGATGAAGCCGCCAATGATGAACGTACTAGCCACCACCGTGGGCGTGAACAAATGCGCTTTGATGAACTTGCCAAACACCAAGCCCAGCACCACGGCGGGCACAAAGGCGATGAACACGTTCAACGCAAAGCGACGCGCCTCGACTTGCGTGGGCAAGGCCACCACCGTGCTGAAAATCTTTTGCCAGTAAACGATGATCACGGCAAAGATCGCGCCAGTCTGAATGGCGATGTCAAACACCTTGCTCTTCTCGTCATCCATCCCTAACAAAGCGCCAGCCAAGATGAGGTGGCCTGTGGATGAAATAGGCAAAAACTCGGTCAAACCTTCGACCACGCCCATCACGGCGGCTTTGAGCAACAAAACGATATCCATACAACTCCTTTAACTCGCGCAATTATCGAGGGTGCAGCTCAGCCCCAAGCTGCGAAGTCAATGAAGCCTTGTTCGACATTGGTGTGTATCAACTTCACACGCAGCAGCTCACCCACCTCATGGTCTGAGGTATAGGACGTGAGCATGCCTTCAACCGGTGGCGAGAACACCCGCACCCACGTGCCGCTAGACGTTTTGCCCGTAACCACCGCTTCAAACACTTGCCCCATGTGGCCCGCCAACATCAAGGCAGATTCGGATTTACGCATGCGGCGCTCCACTTTGCGTGCCGCATCTTCTTGCTGGGTGCAATGCAAGGCCAATGACTCTAATTCGGCACCGCTGTAGGGGGCAGGCGCGCCCATCAACACGCTTTTGATCATGCGCTGCGTCACCAAATCGGGGTAGCGGCGGTTGGGTGCCGTGGAATGGGTGTAGTCGCGCACGGACAAGCCAAAGTGCCCAATGGCTTCACTATTGGCGCGCTCCACCACATACTCACCCGAGCCCATGAGCTTGACAACGATCAACGACAAATCCGGAAAACGCAAAGGGTCTGCTTTGTGGCGTTTGGCCAAGAAAGCTTCTAAGGCGGACGAATCGGGCTCGGCGGGCAAATGTTCGTCATACGTGGCGGCCAAGGCCACGATGCGCTGCCAACGCTCTGGCGAGCGCACCACACGGCGCAAGGATGCGTGCCCGTGATGTGCCAAAAATTGGGCCGTGCAGGTGTTGGCCGCAATCATGAACTCTTCAATCAATTGACGGGCGCGGTTTTGTACTTGTTGGCGAATCGCCACCACCCGCTCACCTTCAAACACCGCGTGGGGTTGCAAGGTTTCAAACTCCAACGAACCGTGGTCATGTCTGCGCGCACGCAGTCGTTGTGCCACTGCGTCTTGCAACAACAGTTGTTCGGCCATGCCATGTACGGCTTGCGCCTCTTCGGGCAACGCTTCGTCGCCTTCTATCCAATCAGAAATCGCGTCGTAGGCGAGCTTGGCTTTGTTGTGCACCTTGGCACGGTAAAGCTGGCTGTGGGTCACTTCGGCGTTGGCATTGATACACATCTCCACCACCACCGCCAAACGTTCTTGGTTAGGGTTGAGCGACGTGAGATCGGTGCACAAGCGATCGGGCAGCATCGGAAAAACGCGCGTCGAGGTGTACACCGAGGTGGTGTTGTGTTTGGCATGCGCATCCAGGGCTGAGCCTTTGGACACCAACACATCCACATCGGCAACGGCCACCCACACCTTGGTTTGCCCATCGGCTTGCGGTTCTGCCACGGTGAGTTGGTCTAGATCGCGCGAGTCATCGTTGTCGATGGAACACCACAACCGAGCCGTCATGTCCACCACACGCGGATCGGCATCTTGCCCTGCGTGTGCGATGGCTTTTAGCTCTTGCAAAGCGGCCCGAGAAAACTCGGGCTCTAAGCCACGCTCGATCATGGCTTGGCCGGCAATCAATGACAAATCTGAACGACCGAGAAAGTGTTTGTACCCCATAGCACGAATGTAGCCGGTGGTGGCAGGCGTATCATGGGATTTGCTATGTCTTTGATACAAAACCTACGCGTCTACCGCACCCAAATTCTGATCGCTTGCCCCGTTTTAGGCTTGGCCATTTGGTTAGGGCTGAACCTCTGGTTGGGGCCGAAAACGCCTGTGGCGCTGGTGGTACAACGCGATTTTGTGCAAACCGTGGTGGCCAGCGGCCACATCGAAAGCCCACACCGCGTGGATTTGGGTGTGCAAATCACGGGCACCGTCAAGGCCGTGCCCGTGAACGAAGGCCAAACCGTGGCAGCAGCACAACCGTTGATTCAGCTCGAAGATTCAGAACTGGTGGCCAATGCGCGACAAGCCGAGTCAGCCGTCGCCCAAGCGCAAGCCAAGCTGCGCCAGTTGCGCGAAGTGCAAGCCCCATTGGCCGAGCAAACCATGCGCCAAGCGCAAGCCAACCAAGACACGGCTGCACGCACCTTGCAACGCACCCAAGAGTTGTTCAACAAAGGCTTCATTGGTCAAGCAGCCTTGGACGAGGCCACGCGTGCCGAACAGGTGATGCGCTCACAACTCAAAATAACCCAACAACAAGTCAGCAGCACGCGTGCGGGTGGCAGCGACATGGCTGTGGCAGAGACCGCTTTGTCGCAAGCCCAAGCGGGCGCAGAGCTGGCACGCGCACGGTTGCGTTACAGCCAAGTGTTGGCACCAGCCGCAGGCACACTGATTGCCCGCAATGTCGAACCTGGCGATGCCGTGCAAGCAGGCAAGGTGTTGATGGTGCTATCGCCCGAAGGCGAGACGCAGGTGGTGGTTCAAATTGATGAAAAGCATTTGAACTTGCTCAAAGTAGGGCAAACCGCCTCGGTGTCGTCCGATGCCTACCCCGATCAACGCTTCACCGCCGAGCTGATGTACATCAACCCCGGTGTGGATGCCCAACGCGGCTCTGTGGAAGTCAAGTTGCGCGTGCCCCAGCCACCCGCCTATGTGCGACAAGACATGACGGTGTCGGTAGACATCGAAGTTGCCAAACGCAGCCAAGCTGTGCTGGTGCCCACCGAAGCTGTGCACAACTTGGACAGCCCTGAGCCTTGGGTGATGAAGGTGCTCAACGGCAAAGCAGCGCGCACCCCCATCCGACTTGGCCTGCGCAGCCAAGGCATGTGCGAAGTGTTGGAGGGGCTAGTCGCCAATGACCAAGTGTTGGCCACTGCGGCTCTACCTGTGAACGACAAAGCCCGCGTGCGACCTGTCTCCAACCTTGTGGCGAAATGAGCGACGACACACACGCACCGCCCACTATCCAGCCGCTGCCGCGCTGGATGCCGTTTGAATGGTTGGTGGCGTTGCGTTTTTTACGCGAAGGTCGCGTGCAAACCATCTTCATCATCGGCGGTGTGGCAATTGGGGTGGGCGTGATTGTGTTCATGTCGGCCTTGCTCAGCGGCTTGCAAACCAACTTCGTGAAACGTGTGTTGACGGGCCAAGCTCATATTCAACTGCTGCCTCCCAAAGAAACAGCACGTGCGCTGCGCGGGGCAGATCCATGGCAGGCGGAAGGCAGCATCGTGCAACCACCCCTGCAACGGCTCAAAAGCATTGACCAATGGCAAAGCGTGGCCGCGCAAATACGTGCGCTACCCGAGGTGAACGTGGTCTCACCCGCGGCCAATGGCTCAGCCTTGGTGGTGCGAGGCGATGCCAGCCGCGCCATCAACGTGGTGGGCGTCGAGCCCGAGCTGTACTTTCGCATCGTGCCCATGCCAGAAAAAATCGTGCGCGGCACAGCACGCATCACCATCAACGACATCTTGATCGGTACCGAGCTGGCCAACGACTTGGGCGTCTCGGTGGGTGACAAGCTGCGCGTCACCTCAGCCAGCGGCCACGCCAACACGTTGACCATCACTGGCATTTTTGACCTAGGCAACAAACCAGCCAACGCCCGCACCACCATGATGGCGCTGCGCTCCGCGCAAAGTTTGCTAGGGCTTCCAGGCGGCGTGTCGACCTTGGATGTCACCGTGCACGATGTGTACGGCGCAGAGTTGGTGGCGCACCGCATCACCAAGCTCACAGGCGTCGAAGCGGACAGTTGGATCAAAACCAATGAACAGTTTTTCACAGCCATCAGCGCACAAACCACCGCCAACACCGCCATTCGCGTGTTTGTGGGCTTGTCGGTGGCATTTGGCATTGCCAGTGTGCTGGTGGTGTCTGTCGTCCAGAAATCGCGTGAGATTGGCATCTTGCGCGCCATGGGCATCACGCGTGAGCAAATTTTGCGCATCTTTTTATTGCAAGGTGGGCTGCTTGGCTTTGGCGGCGCATTGGCAGGCTCGGCGCTGGGTTCGGCAGGACTGGTGGTTTGGCAGCAAGCCCAACGCAACCCCGATGGCACGGTGATGTTTGCCGTGAGCTTTGAGCCTTTGATGTTTGCCATGGCCTTGTTGCTGGCCACCGCCACAGGGCTGATTGCCTCGTTTGCTCCGGCCATGCGCGCCGCCCGACTTGACCCTGTGAGGGCCATCCGTGGATAAGCCCAACACGTCTTCCGCCCCCCGAGTGGTGCACCTGCAAGATGTCTGCAAGTCATTCAATGTGGGATTACCCAATGAAATTGAAATCCTGCATCACATCAACTTCAGTTTGTTTCGCGGCGAATTTTGTGCCGTGATGGGCCCGTCGGGCTCTGGCAAAAGCACCTTGCTCAACATCATCGGCTTGCTCGATCGGCCCACCCACGGTCAGCTCGCCATCACGGGGGAAGAAACCACGGGACTGGACGACCAAGCCCTCACCCGCTTACGCGGCCATGCGATTGGCTTTGTGTTTCAACACCACCACTTGCTCAATGCCTTCACTGCGCTTGAAAACGTGATGATGCCTTTGCTGGGTGCAGCAGGCTTTCCCAATGCCAGCATCGAAACCCGCGCCGCCGAACTGCTGGACAGCGTGGGCCTGAGTGCGTTTGCCAACCAGCCCTCAGGCAGCTTGTCGGGCGGCCAACAGCAACGCGTGGCTGTGGCTCGTGCACTGGCCATGAACCCCGCCCTGCTACTGGCCGATGAACCCACTGGCAACCTAGACAGCAAAAGCGCCGATGCTGTGTTTGACTTGCTGCGCCGCGTCAGTCGCGAACAAGGCACGACGGTTCTGTTTGTGACCCACAACCCCGAGTTAGCGATGCGTTGTGACAAAACCATTCAGGTGGTGGATGGGCGGGTGATTTAAGGCCGCTTGCCCCGCCTAAAATCACAGAATGACGAAACCCGCCAACCCCGCGACAGAACAAGACCACAAGCCCAGCAACTTTTTGCGCCAGATCATCGAGAACGATTTGGCGCAAGGCACCTACGCCAGCCGCCGCTGGGCGGGCAGCCCCGGCGACGCAGCGCATCACGCCAAGGGCGAACCAGATCCCGCCAAGATTCGTACGCGCTTCCCACCCGAGCCCAACGGCTACTTGCATGTGGGCCACGCCAAAAGCATTTGCATCAACTTCGGCCTCGCGCGTGACTACGGCGGCGTGTGCCACCTGCGCTTTGACGACACCAACCCCGAAAAAGAAGACACCGAATACGTCAACTCCATCATCGATGCGGTGAAGTGGCTGGGCTTTAGCTGGAGCCAACCGAGTAATGACGCGGCCTACCAAGCCAGCGACTACTTCGACTTCATGTACCGCGCTGCCGAGGCCTTGATTGAAGCCGGCCACGCTTACGTGGACGAACAAACGCCAGAAGAAATGCGCGTCAACCGTGGCGACTTTTCTAAGCCTGGCGTGAACAGCCCATTCCGAGCGCGTACACCGGCTGAAAACCTCGCCCGCTTTCGCGAAATGCGCGATGGCCAACACGCCGATGGTTCGATGGTGCTGCGCGCCAAGATTGACATGGCCTCGCCCAACATCAACCTGCGCGACCCCGCCATCTACCGCATTCGCCGTGCCACCCACCACAACACAGGCGACAAATGGTGCATCTACCCGATGTACACCTTTGCCCACCCCATCGAAGACGCACTGGAGCAAATCACCCACAGCATTTGTACGCTGGAGTTTGAAGACCAACGCCCGTTCTACGACTGGTTGATGGAGCGCCTGTGCGAGTGCGGCCTGCTGGCTGCGCCAAGCCCGAAGCAATACGAGTTCTCGCGCCTCAACCTCACCTACGTCATCACCAGCAAACGCAAACTCGCGCAACTGGTGAACGAAGGCAAGGTCAACGGCTGGGACGACCCCCGCATGCCCACCATCGTCGGCCTGCGCCGCCGTGGCTACACGCCCGAAAGCCTGCAACTGTTTGCCGAACGCATTGGCGTGAC
>Ga0228699_1000268_pt1 | contig 44583 bp, 45 predicted proteins | sample McNCre217_Aug_MG_FD_178016 | JGI IMG/M metagenome (GOLD analysis project Ga0228699, IMG submission 178016) | Freshwater microbial communities from McNutts Creek, Athens, Georgia, United States - 2-17_Aug_MG | ecosystem: Environmental > Aquatic > Freshwater > Creek | place: USA: Georgia... | reverse complement strand
CAAGTTCGGCCTCGCGCAGCTGCACCAGCTGCGCGGGCGCGTGGGCCGCAGCCACCACCAGGCCTACGCCTACTTGCTGGTGCCCGAGATCGAAGGGCTCACCAAGCAGGCCGCCCAACGCCTTGACGCGATCCAGCAGATGGAAGAGCTGGGCAGCGGCTTCTACCTGGCCATGCACGACCTGGAAATCCGCGGCGCAGGCGAGGTGCTGGGCGAAAGCCAGAGCGGCAACATGATGGAGATCGGCTTCCAGCTCTACAACGAAATGCTGTCCGAGGCGGTGCGCAGTCTCAAGGCGGGCAAGGAACCTGACCTGCTGTCCCCCCTGTCGGCCACCACCGACATCAACCTGCACGCCCCCGCCCTGCTGCCCAACGACTACTGCGGTGACGTGCACCTGCGCCTGTCCTTCTACAAGAAGCTGGCCACCGCCAAAACCAGCGACCAGATCGACGCCCTGCTCGAAGAACTGGTGGACCGTTTTGGCAAGCTGCCCGCGCAGACCCAGACCCTGGTGGATGTGCACCGCCTGCGCGTGCTGAGCCAGCCCTATGGTGTGGTCAAGGTCGATGCTGCGCCGGGCGTGATCCAGATCAGCTTCAAGCCCAACCCGCCCATCGACCCGATGGCCATCATCGGCCTGATCCAGAAAAACAAGCACATCAAGCTCGCGGGCAACGACAAACTGCGCATCGAGCGCGAATTGCCCGACCCGAAGATGCGGGCGCAGATGGTGCGGGATATTTTGCGGAGTCTGGGAACGCCCAAGGCAGAAACCGCAACGGCTTGAAGACTGCTCCGGCCCTGTCAAATCGAGGCATTTACACAGGCAATGCAATTGCATTACCATTGCATTTCCTCCCCTGGAGTCAACATGCCTGCCCTGATCGCCGCCGAATCCACGCTGACCGACCGCTACCAAACCACCGTGCCCAACGCGGTGCGCCGTGCGCTGCACCTGGGCAAGCGCGACAAGCTGCGCTATACCGTGCAGCCCAACGGAACGGTGTTGCTGACGCGGGCAGACGATGCGGACGTCGACCCGGCCATGGATGCGTTTCTGGATTTTCTGGCCGCAGACATGGCCCGCCACCCCGAACGTCTGCAAACGCTGGACGCTGAACTGGTGCAGCGCGTGCAAGCATTGACGAGCGGCATCACCCTTGACCTGGATGCCCCCTTGTCGGCAGACGATGAATGAGCCCAGCGCCACAAGCCTGGGTGGTCAATGGCTGGACGGTGTTTGCCCACCCGCTTTTTCTGGCGCAGCTGCAAGCCTTGACCGAGCAGGTGGCAACCCTGCAAGCCAAAGACCCGCAGGGCTACACCCACAAAAACGCCACCAAACGCTTGGCCGCCATCCGGCAATTGGCGTTTGAAGTCATCCCGCAAGATCCCAACCGGCCCGAATACCGACAAGGCAACACGCTCGGTGATGCGCATCGGCATTGGTTTCGGGCCAAGTTCTTTCAGCAGTCCCGGTTGTTTTTCCGCTTCCATGCGGCCAGCCGCATCATCGTGCTGGCGTGGGTCAATGACGAAGACACGCGCCGCGCCTATGAACGCCCCGACGATGCGTATCGGGTGTTTCGCAAAATGCTGGACAGCGGACACCCGCCGGGCGATCGGGATGAACTGCTGGCGCAAGCCCATGCCCTGCCCAAAACGTGATGCCCCAGCCACGATAATGTCGGCCATGACTTCCGCCACCGCTACCGAATTCGCCCCCGGCCTGGCCATCCAGGGCTTCACCGCCCCCCTGTCCCTCTCGCAGTTCAAGCTGATCGCCTTTGACATGGATTCGACGCTGATCAGCATCGAGTGCGTGGACGAGATTGCCGATGCCGTGGGCCGCAAGGCCGAGGTGGCCGCCATCACCGAGGCCGCCATGCGCGGCGAGATCACCGACTTCAAGGACAGCCTGCGCCGCCGTCTGGCTTTGCTCAAGGGGGTGACTTTGGCCGACATGGAGCGCGTCTACACCGAGCGCCTGCGCATCAACCCCGGCGCGGCCGAGCTGATCGCGGCCTGCCAGAAGGTGGGCATGAAGGTCTTGCTGGTCTCGGGTGGCTTCACTTTCTTTGCCGACCGCGTCAAGGCCCGGCTGAACATCGACTTTGCCCGATCCAACCAGCTGGAAATTGCCCACGGCGAACTGACCGGAGGGCTGGTCACGCAAAGCTGGGGCGACATTTGCGATGGTGCCGAGAAGCGCCGCACCTTGCTCGAAGTCGCCAGCCTGCTGGGCGTGGCCCCGCACGAATGCATTGCCATGGGCGACGGTGCCAACGACCTGCCCATGATGGGCGCTGCCGGTTTGTCGGTGGCCTACCACGCCAAACCCAAGGTGCGCGAGCAGGCCATGGTCGCCATCAACCAGGGCGGGCTGGACCGTCTGCTGGAGGTCGTGCGGCCCTGAGGCCGACTTGATGCAAACCCCGATGGCGTGTCACCGCCTTGTCACTAGACTGAAACCAAAACCCATAACAATCGGTTTTCCTTTCATTGTCCAGCCATCAGGAGCACCCATGTCCCGCCGTTTCACCTTGCAGGCCGCCGCAGCCGCCCTATTGAGCCTGTCCGCCCTGGGCGCCCAGGCCCAGACCGAAATCCAGTGGTGGCATTCCATGGGCGGTGCCCTGGGTGAATGGGTGAATGACCTGGCCAAAGACTTCAACGCCAGCCAGAAGGACTACAAGATCGTGCCCACGTTCAAGGGCAGTTACGACGAGTCCATGACGGCTGCCATTGCCGCCTTCCGCGCCGGAAATGCGCCCCACATCCTGCAGGTGTTCGAGGTGGGCACGGCCACCATGATGGCCAGCAAAGGCGCCATCGTGCCGGTGGCCAAGGTCATGCAGGACGCGGGCCTCAAGTTTGACCAGAACGCCTATGTGCCTGCCGTGGCCGGTTACTACACCGCCCCCAACGGGCAAATGCTGAGCTTTCCCTTCAATAGCTCCACACCGGTCTTCCACTACAACAAGGACGCTTTCAAGGCCGCCGGCCTGGATGCCGAGAAGCCGCCCACCACCTGGCCAGAGGTGGCCCTGGCCGCCGCCAAACTCAAGGCCAGCGGCCACAAGTGCCCCTTCACCACCAGCTGGATCAGCTGGACCCAGCTTGAATCGTTCTCGGCCTGGCACAACACCGAATTCGCCACCAAGGGCAACGGCATGCGTGGCATGGACGCTCGCCTGTCCTTCAACACTCCGCTGCATGTGCGGCACATCGAAAACCTGGCCAACATGGCCAAGAGCGGCCTGTTTGTCTACAAAGGTCGCGGCAACGCGGCGGACGCCGTCTTCACCTCGGGCGAGTGCGCCATGATGACCGGCTCTTCGGCGCTGTATGGCAACGTGGTGCGCAACGGCAAGTTTGGCTACGGCATTGGCACCCTGCCCTACTACCCCGATGTGCCTGGCGCACCACAAAACACCGTGATCGGCGGTGCCAGCCTGTGGGTCATGTCCGGCAAGAAAGCCCCCGAATACAAGGGCGTGGCGCAGTTTTTTGCCCACCTGTCAAAGCCCGATGTGGCCGCGGCCAGCCACCAGCGCACCGGTTACCTGCCGGTCACCAAGGCCTCGTTCGAGCTGACCGACAAATCGGGCTTCTACAAAAAGAACCCGGGCACCGATGTCTCGGTCACCCAGATGATCCGCAAGACCACAGAAAAATCGCGTGGCGTGCGCCTGGGCAACTTTGTGCAGATCCGCACCATCATCGACGAGGAGCTCGAAGGCGTGTGGAGTGGCAAGAAGCAGCCCAAAGAGGCTTTGGACGCAGCCATCAAGCGTGGCAATGAGCAGCTCGAGCGCTTTGAGAAAGCCAACAAAGGCTGAGCAAGCCAGTGGCGCAGCTGGCCCTTGGGCCAGCTGTCGTATCCTTACAGGCAGAGGCATAACCTCTGCTTTCTTGTTTTCAGGCCCGGTCTGACTCCTTCAATCCTTTCATGGAAAAACGCGTTCGCTTCCGTTCTGCCTGGCTGCCCTGGCTGCTGATCGCCCCGCAAATGGCCATCGTTGTGGTGTTCTTTTTCTGGCCGGCGGGCCAGGCCTTGTGGCAAAGCGTGCTGCAGCAGGACGCCTTTGGCACCTCCACCGAGTTTGTCGGCCTGGACAACTTCAACCGCCTGTGGGCCGACGAAAGCTATCTGGCATCGTTTCAGACCACGGCGGTGTTTTCGGCATTGGTCGCCTTTTCGGGCCTGACCATCGCTTTGCTCCTGGCCGTCATGGCCAACCGGGTGGTGCGTGGCGCGGGCATTTACAAGACGCTGCTGATCTGGCCCTACGCGGTGGCCCCCGTCATTGCCGGCGTGCTGTGGCTGATGATGTTTGCCTCGCCTTACGGCGTGATCGCGCATGCGTTGAAAAGCATGGGCATTCCCTGGGACCACCTGCTCAACGCCGACCACGCCATGGCCCTGATCGTGATGGCGGCCGTCTGGAAGCAGATTTCCTACAACTTCCTGTTCTTTCTGGCCGGGCTGCAGTCGATCCCGCATTCCCTGATCGAAGCGGCCACCATCGATGGCGCCAGCCCCTGGCGGCGCTTCTGGACCATCGTGTTCCCCCTGCTGTCGCCCACCACTTTCTTCCTGCTGGTGATCAACGTCATCTACGCCTTCTTTGACACCTTCGCGATTGTGGATGCCGCCACACATGGCGGGCCGGGCAAGGACACGGCCATCCTGGTCTACAAGGTCTACTACGATGGCTTCAAGGCCATGGATGTCAACGGCTCGGCGGCCCAGTCGGTCGTCCTCATGGGCATCGTCATCGCACTCACCGTGGTGCAGTTCCGTTTCGTCGAGAAGAAAGTCCAGTACTGATCATGGTCGAACGCCGCCCCCTGCTGGACGCCCTGTCGCACCTGGTGCTGACGCTGGGCGTGCTGGTCGTCATGTTTCCGGTGCTGCTGGCCTTCATCGGCTCCACCCAGACCGCCGAACAGATCGCCACCAGCCACCCCCTGTCCCTTTGGCCAGGCTCCAACCTGATCGAAAGCTACCGACTGGCCTTGCTGGGCGGCAAGACCACAGGCGGCTCCACCATCGCCCCTGTCGCCCCCATGATGTGGGTCAGTCTGGTCAGCGCCCTGACCATCGCCATCGGCAAGATCGCCATTTCATTGCTCTCGGCCTTCGCCATCGTGTACTTCCGGTTTCCGCTGCGGGGCCTGGTGTTCTGGATGATCTTCGTCACCCTGATGCTGCCCGTCGAGGTGCGCATCGCGCCCACTTACCAGGTGGTGGCCGACCTCAAGTTGCTCAACACCCATGCAGGATTGACCGTGCCGCTGATCGCCTCGGCCACCGCCACCTTCCTGTTTCGGCAATTCTTCCTGACCATCCCCGATGAACTGATCGAAGCGGCGCGCATCGATGGTGCAGGCCCCATGCGCTTCTTCAAAGACATCCTGCTGCCGCTCTCGCGCACTTCGATCGCCGCGCTGTTCGTGATCCAGTTCATCTATGGCTGGAACCAGTACCTCTGGCCCCTGCTGGTCACCACCTCGGAAGACATGTACCCGGTGGTGCTGGGCATCAAGCGGGCCATCTTTGGCGAGGTCTACATTGAATGGAATGTGGTCATGGCCACCGCCATCCTGGCCATCCTGCCACCCGCGCTGGTGGTCATCTTCATGCAAAAGTGGTTCGTCAAGGGCCTCGTGGACACTGAGAAATAAAGGACTCCGGGGACAGACCACCGCAGCGCGGTGCTCTGTTCTCGTCTGATCAAGAGATTTATGGCCTCCATCACCCTCTCCCACATCCAGAAGACCTATGGCAAGGGCGCCAAGGCCAACACCGTGATCCAGGACCTGAGTGCCGACATCCGCGACGGCGAGTTTGTCGTCATCGTCGGCCCCTCCGGCTGCGGCAAGTCCACCTTGTTGCGCATGGTGGCCGGGCTCGAAGAAATCTCTGCGGGCACGCTGCACATCGGTGAACGTGTGGTCAATGATCTGGAGCCTGCCCAACGCGACATCGCCATGGTGTTCCAGAACTACGCGCTGTACCCGCACATGAGCGTGTTCGAGAACATGGCCTATGGCCTGAAGATCGCCAAGGTGCCCGAGGCCGAGATCCGCGCCCGCGTGGACAAGGCCGCTGGCATTCTGGAACTGTCGCACCTGCTCGAGCGCAAACCCCGTGAACTCTCGGGCGGGCAACGCCAGCGGGTGGCCATGGGCCGCGCCATCGTGCGCCAGCCACAGGTGTTCTTGTTTGATGAACCCCTCTCCAACCTGGACGCCAAGCTGCGTGCCCAGACCCGGCTGGAAATCCAGAAGCTGCACCGCGAACTCGGCATCACCAGCCTGTTCGTCACGCACGACCAAGTCGAAGCCATGACCCTGGCCCAGCGCATGATCGTCATGCATGGGGGGCAGATGGAGCAGTTCGGCACGCCCGAAGAGGTCTACAACCGCCCGGCCAGCACCTTTGTCGCCAGCTTCATGGGTTCGCCACCGATGAACCTGCTGAAACAGGCCCCTGGCACATCGGCAGGCCAGATCCTGGGCATCCGCCCCGAACACCTGCAGCTCACGCCAGGCCAGGGCTGGTCACTGCGGGTCGAAACCGTCGAGCTGCTGGGTGCAGAACGCCTGGTCCATGCCCGCCTGGGCGACGAGCCACTGACCCTGCGGTTCGACGAATCCGTGACGGCCCCCGCAGCCGGCCAGACTTTCGAGGCCAGCCCACGCAGCGACCGGGTCCACCACTTCGACCAGAACACCGGTTTGCGCATCGCGCCATGAACGCCTGGCCCTACCCCCGCTGGATCGCCCACCGTGGCGCCGGCAAGCTCGCCCCCGAAAACACCCTGGCCGCGTTTCGCCTGGGTGCCCAGCACGGCTACCGCATGTTTGAATGCGATGCCAAATTGAGCGCTGACGGCGAAGTGTTCCTGATGCACGACGCCACGCTGCAGCGCACCACCAATGGCGACGGCGTCGGTGGAGACCTGCGCTGGCACCAGCTCTCGCAGCTCGATGCGGGCAGCTGGCATTCGCGCACCCATGCGGGCGAGCCACTGCCCCGGCTGGAAACACTGGCCCGCTTCTGCCTGGCCAATGGCCACATGCTCAACATCGAGATCAAGCCCACGCCCGGCACCGAGCAACACACCGGTGAAACCGTGGCACGCGAAGCTGCGCGTCTGTGGGCTGGCCAGGCGGTGCCACCGCTGCTCACCTCGTTCAAGCCCGAGGCGCTGCACGGTGCACGCAGCACAGCCCCCGAGCTGCCACGCGGCCTGCTGCTGGACACCCTGTGGAACGGCTGGTTCGACCAGGCCCGGGCGCTGGGCTGTGTGGCCGTGGTGTGCAATTACGCGCTGTGGGACGCGGCCACAGTCGCCCAGGTGCACAACGCTGGCATGCGCTGCCTGAGCTACACCGTCAACGACGAATGGGCTGCACAGCACCTGATCGCGCTGGGCACCGACGGCCTCATCACCGACCGCGTGGATTTGTTCAATCCAGCAGATTGAGTCAACAAACACAAAGCAGTCAGATATTTGAATTCTTTTTAATTCATAATGTTTTCTTTATCAATAAGAAAAAATTCCATGAAAATCAAGTTTTTGAGCGCAAGCATTCTGATCGCGACGCTGGCGGGTTGCGCTACGCCCACCGTGACGCAGGTAGTGAAACCTGGCGATACAGGCCTTTCGTGCGCACAACTCCAAAATGAATATTCGGATGTACAGCGACTGAAAAAGGAAGCCGACGCTGAAAAAAGTGTGACCGGCGGAAACGTCGCTCGCGCCATATTTTTCTGGCCCGCCATCATTGGCACCGCCATGAATGCCAATGAAGCGATTGCGGCAGCGGACAACCGCAGTGTCCACCTGAGCAACCTCATGGCGCAAGCCAAGTGTGAAATCCCGAAATAAACAAAGGTCGCAAACCGTGCAGCCATCGGCTTGCATGAAAGCCTTCCCCAAGAAGCCCGCTCTGCGGGCTTCTTCAGTTTTTTGAATTGACCTTCAACGCCGCAGCGGCCGCAGCAGCTCGCCCAACCCGTTGTGGTCAATCTCCTGCATGAGCTGCAGCAGGAGGCCGGTTTCGCCCTTGGGAAAGCCTTCGCGGGCGAACCAGTTGAGGTAGTTGCCCGGAAGGTCTGCGATCAGCACCCCTTTGTGTTTGCCAAAAGGCATGGGGGTGTTGACGAGCTTGAGCAGGTCTTCGGGGTTCAAGGCAGAAAGATCAAAGCGCCTTGGCCAGGCGCGATACGCCTTCGAGGATTTTGTCTTCGGCCGCCGTGGCAAAGCTCAGGCGGAAGGTGGCGTGGTCGGGGTTGGCACAGAAGAACGGTGCCCCCGGTACAAAGGCCACACCCTGTTCAATGGCACGTTTGGCGTAGTCGTTGCCGTCGGCCACCTTGCCGCCCGCGCCGGTCAGGCGTGCCCAGACAAACAGACCACCTTGAGGCTGCACAAAACTCACCGCATCGCCCAACTCGCGGCGCAAGGCATCGCCCATGGTGCGGGCGCGCTGCGCATACACGCTGCGCACTTTGTCGAGCGTGGCGGGCATGCGGCCGGCTTTGAGGTATTCGGCCGCCGTGGCCTGCGCAAAGGTGCTGGTGTGGGCGTCACTGAACTGTTTGCACATGGTGGCCTTGGCCAGCAGCTCGGCCGGACCGATCATCCAGCCCACGCGCAAGCCGGGCGAGAGCACCTTGGACAAGGAACCACAATGCACCAGCAACTCGCGGCTGCCCGGCACCTGCGGCGTCATGGCCAGCAGGCTGGGCGGCGGGGCCTCGCCAAAGTACAGGTCGCCATAGGGGTCGTCTTCGACGATCAGGGTCTTGTATTTCACGGCCAGTTCGAGCACACGCTGGCGGCGCTCGGCGCTCAGCATGGCGCCGCTGGGGTTGCCAAAGGTCGGGATCAGGTAGACAAACTTGGGCTTGTGCTCGGCGATCAGTGCTTCGAGCTTGTCGGTCTGCACCCCGTTGCCGTCGATCGGGGCGCTGATGAGTTCTGCGCCATACAGCCGGAAACACTGGATGGTGGCCAGAAAGGTCGGCCCCTCCACAATCACCTTGTCGCCGGGGCCAATCAGGGTCTTGCCCAGCAGGTCCAGCGCCTGCTGGCTGCCGGTGGTCACGATCAGCTGGTCCGCAGCCACGTCCTTCGCGCCTTTGCTGGCCATGAACTGCGACAGCTGTTCGCGCAGCGGGTTGAAGCCCTCTGTGGCGCCGTACTGCAGTGCGGCGCCGGGGTCTTTGGCCAGGGCGGCATTGCTGGCCTCGCGGATGCCTTCCACGTCAAACATGGCGCTGTCCGGAAAACCGCCGGCAAAACTGATGATGCCGGGCTTGCCCAGCAGCTTGAACAGCTCGCGGATGGCCGAGGTTTCAACGTTGTTGAGGCGGTCGGCAAAAGGAATGGCAGAAGAGGCTGGCATGGAGGGACAATCTCGGCATGAAAAAGGAATTCATCGAGCCGTTTTTTGCCACCCTCAAGGCGGCCAATCCGCAGCCCAATACCGAGCTGGAGTATACGAGTGTGTTCGAGCTGCTCGCCGCGGTGTTGCTCTCGGCGCAGGCCACCGATGTGGGGGTCAACAAGGCCACGCGGCGCCTGTTTCCGGTGGCAGGCACACCGCAAAAAATCCTTGCTCTGGGGCTTGACGGTCTGGAGAGCTACATCAAGACCATCGGCCTGTACCGCAGCAAGGCCAAACACCTGCTGGAAACTTGCCGTATTTTGGCCGAGCAGCACGGCGGTGAAGTGCCCTGCACCCGCGAAGCACTGGAAGCCCTGCCTGGGGTGGGTCGCAAGACTGCCAATGTGGTGCTCAACGTGGCTTTTGGCGAGCCCACCATGGCGGTGGACACGCACATCTTTCGCGTGGGCAACCGCACCGGGCTGGCGCCGGGCAAAACGCCTTACGAAGTGGAAATGCAGCTGCTCAGGCGCATCCCCCCCGCCTACCTGGTGGACGCCCACCACTGGCTGATCCTGCACGGACGCTATGTCTGCCAGGCGCGCAAGCCCCAGTGCCATGCCTGCGCCGTCGCGCGCTGGTGCGACTTCGAGCCCAAGACGCGCTGAAAACGAAGTTCTGGCCAAAATTCAAAGAAAACTTTAGAACGCAAAAAATACAACTGACGGGGGCAGAGCGCCAGATAAAATCCAGAACCTTTCTTGCGCCGGTCACCGCCTGCAGCTTTTTGTTTCCAGGCCGTGCCGGCCTTTCATTTTTCAAAGCCCCCATCCATGACGCGAGTCCTGCCGCGTACCCGCCTTCACAGCTCCGAACTGCTGCGCTTTCTGGTCAGCCAGGGCATGGCCGACGCCGTGGCAGACACGACCGATGTGGGACAAAGCCTGGGGGATTGGCTGGATTTTCGGCAAGCCATCGCCTTGCAGGGCTTCATTGGCACGGTGGACGACCCTGCAGCCCAAACGGTCCAGGCCACCGCCCGCGTCGATGCCGACGTGCTTCGCAAGCGCTTTGCGCACGTGCGACAGGCACTGGAGCAATCCATCGTTCAAGGCAGCGTGCCTGCACCTGGCCTGGCCCACATCGATCTGCCTGCACCCGAGCTGGAGCACCCGATCGACCCCAAAACCGCGTTCGACCCGTTTCGGCGCTACAGCATCGGCCAGCAACGGCAGATGGATAACATCATCCGCTCATTGCGCGCGCAGTTGCGTGGCATGTTGGCCAAAGGTCCGACCGCCCACCAACAGCTGGCAGCGCTGGATGGCATCTTTGAAAACGTGCTCCACAGCCGCGAGTCGCGTCTGTTGGGTCAAATTCCAACACAGTTTGAAAAGCGCTTTGCCAAGCTGCTCAAGCAGCACATGAAAGCGCTGCAGGAGGCGGCCAGCGCGGACGAACCCGCGCCGCGCAGCGCCCCCTGGCTCACTCCTTTATGCAAAGACATGCGCAGCGCCCTGTTGGCTGAACTGGACCTGCGCCTGCAACCCCTTTTGGGCCTGATCGAGGCCCTGACCCCGAATACGCCACAACAACAATGAAGAAACACGCTTTTTCCATCGCTTTTGCCATTGGCGCCCTGGCCGCCGTCTGGGTGGCCGCTGCCGTGGCCAGCAGCCACGTGCTGGTGCTGCTCATGACAGCCGTGATTGCCGGTGTTTATGGGTTTGGCGCCCTGGAACTGCGCCAGTACCGAGCCAACACCACCGCACTGAACCAGGCCATGGCCGAAGTGCCCGCGCAGATGGCCCAGTTGGACGACTGGCTCGCCCGCGTGCCCGCCCATCTGCAAAACGCGGTGCGCCAACGCGTCGAGGGTGAACGCAGCGCCCTGCCCGGCCCGGCGCTCACGCCCTACCTGGTCGGCCTCCTGGTCATGCTGGGCATGCTGGGCACGTTTTTGGGCATGGTGGTCACCCTCAATGGCGCGGTGTTTGCCCTCGAAGGCGCCAGCAGCGTGCAGGGCATGCGCGCCGCGTTTTCCGAGCCAGTCAAAGGCCTGGGCCTGGCCTTTGGCACCTCGGTGGCCGGTGTGGCCACCTCGGCCATGCTGGGCCTCATGTCCAGTCTGGCCCGCCGCGAACGTGCCCTGGCCGCGCAGACACTGGACGGCCTGATCGGCACCGGTCTGCGCACGTTTTCACTGGCGCACCAGCGCAAGGAAACCTTCGTGGCTTTGCAGCAGCAAACGCAATTGCTGCCGCAGGTGGTGCAGCAATTGCACGGCCTCATGGCGCAGATGGAACGCCACAGCCAGCAACTGGGCGAGCGGCTGCTGGCCAACCAGGACAGCTTTCACCGTGAAGTCAAAACCGTCTACACCGACCTGGCCCAGTCGGTCGACCAGACGCTGCGCGGTAGCCTGTCACAAAGCGTGCAGGTGGTCAGCGACAGCATCCGTCCTGTCGTGCAGTCCACCATGACCGAGATGGCACAGCAGGCCCAAACCCTGCACGAGCGCGCAGTGCAAAACAGCCACGAACATCTGGAGACGCTCAACCAGCAGTTCAGCCAGCAGGCGCAGACCGTGGCACAGAACTGGAGCGCGGCACTGAACCGACACGATCAGGCCAGCAACGAGCTGCTGGGCGCCACCCAGAAAACCTTGCAAGACTTTGGCCAGACTTTCGAGCGTCAGGCGCAAGACCTGTTGGCCAGTGTGCGCAGCGCCCAGTTGGAGCAGCAAACCAGCCAGGCCAGCGCCGACCAAGCCCGCCTGCAAGCCTGGGCCACCTCGCTGCAAGAAATGGCCACCACTTTGCAAAGCGGATGGCAGGACAACGGTCGCCAGACCCTGGCGCAACAGCAGCAAATTTGCGACACCCTCACGCACACCGCGCAGGCCATCAGCACCCAAGTGCAGACCCAGGCCAGCCAGACCCTGGCCGACATCGAGCGCATGCGGCAAGGCCTGGCCAGCACCGACGCACAGCGCCTGGCCGCCTGGCAAGAGGGGCTGCAAGCCTTGTCTGCATCGCTGCAAGCGCAGTGGCAGACGGCGGGCGAGAAGAACCTGGCGCAACAACAACAGGTGTGCGACAGCCTGGGCCAGACGGCAGCGCAAATCCGCAGCGACGCACAAGCCCATGCCAGCCAGACCCTGGGCGAAGTTGCCCGCCTGATGGCCAGCAACGAAGCGCTGGTGCAAACCCGCCTGGCGGCAGAAGCCGAATCGGCCACCCAGCACCAACGCCGGGCCGAAGAGCTGGCCAGTTTGCTGCGCACCGAACTGGCCGCCCTGCGCGAGCAAGAGGCCCTGCGCGCCGATGCCGCCGTGGCCCGCCTGGCCGAATTGCAAACTGCCGTCACACAGCATCTGAGCACCTTGGGCACCGCTCTGGAGGCGCCGATCACTCGATTGATCGAAACCGCGTCCGAGGCGCCCAAGGCTGCCGCCGAAGTGATTGGCCAGTTGCGCCAGGAAATCTCGGTCAGCGTGGCACGAGACAACGCCCTGCTCGAAGAGCGCACCCGCATTCTGAGCACGCTCAGCACCTTGCTGGACGCAATCAACCACGCATCAACCGAGCAGCGCAGCGTGATCGATGCCTTGGTCACCTCCAGCAAAGCATCGTTGCAAGAAGCCAGCGATGGCTTTGCAGCCCATGTGTCGACCGAATCCGCCAAGCTGGGCGACCTTGCTGCGCAAGTGACCGCCAGCGCCGTGGACGTGGCCAGCCTGGGCGAGACCTTTGCCTTTGCCGTGCGATCGTTCAACGAGACCAACGACAAGCTCATGGCCAGCCTGCACAGCATCGAGTCCGCGCTGGCGCAGTCCATGACGCGCAGCGACGAGCAACTGGCGTATTACGTGGCCCAAGCCCGCGAGATCATTGACCTGAGCATCGGCAGCCAGAAAGACGTGCTTGAAGCCTTGCAGCAACACCAGGCGCAACACACCCGAGAGGCCGCCTGATGCTGGAGATGGAAGCCGAAAGCGAAGCCACGACACCGACGTGGATCTCGTTTGCCGACCTGATGACCGGCTTGCTGGGCGCGTTTGTGCTGCTGCTGGTGGGCGTGATGGCCACCCAACTGGAAATGGCCTCCACCCTTGAAGCCGAGGTGCAAAAGCGCCAGGTCGAAGAGCAAAAACGCCTGTCGCTGGAGCAAGCCCTGGCCATTCCCTTGGCCTCGGGCCGCATCACCCTCAACAACGGCCGCATCGGCATCAGCGGCAAATTGCTGTTCGAGCTCAATTCCGATCAGCTTCAGCCCGAAGGCCGCAAACTGCTCAAGAGCCTGGTCACCCCGCTGCGCAGCTACCTGGACACGCGCGATGAAATCCTGATGGTCAGTGGCTTCACCGACGACCAGAGCATCCGCAGCCGCAACAAAAAGTTCGAAGACAACTGGGAGCTCTCGGCCCAGCGTGCGCTCACTGTCACTCGCACCCTGATTGACGAAGGCATGCCGTCCGGCATGCTGTTTGCTGCGGCCTTTGGCCAGGAGCAACCGCTGGTGCCCAACAAGAACGACAAAGCCCGCGCTCAAAACCGCCGCGTCGAAATCGCCCCGGTGCCTCGCGCAGGCCAGCAAGCCAAGACCGGCGCCCAACCATGAGCGAAACCACCGCCAGCAACACCCTGATGCAAAGTTTGCGTGATGCCGGCGCTGGGCATGTGGACGCCGTGGGCTGGCATTACATCGAGGTGCTGGCCAAGCGCACCCAATCGCAAAGTGGCCTGGCGCAGGCGCTGCTGCGCGACAAGCTTCTGCACGCGCTTCAGGCTTTCGAGGTGCGCGTGACAGCGCACCGGGCGGTCGCCACCTCCGATCCGGTGCCTGCGGCAGTGCCATCGCCCATGGCCACACTGTTGCAAGACATGGCCCCCCCCATCCAAGACGCGCCTGTGCGCGCGGCGATCGACCCCTTTGGCACACACCGCGAAAGCCCCCGGGTGCGCCAGTTTCGCAAGCAGCTGCGCCAGATCAATGTGCAAAAGCGCGTGTCCAAAGCCATCGCGCGTGCGCCACAAAATGCCGGTCCGATCAACTCGCACATGCTGGTGCTGCGCGCGCTGGGGCTGATGCGCGACATCTCGCCAGACTACCTCAACCGCTTTATGACGCATGTGGACACCTTGCTGTGCCTGCAGGAGTCAGACCGCCTTCGCCAAACGGCAACCAAAAACAAAGCCCAGGCCAACAAAAAGTGATTCGGACGGCTGCGTTGACCTTGGTCAATGCGACACATCTATTTATTATAAGAATGTGCAAGACAATTAAAAGAACGTTATAAAAGACAAAAACCGAAAAACAACAAATATGAAACAGCCGTTTCAATTCACCGTGTCTTGGCGCCACCTCTTTGTGGTGGCCTTGCCAGCGCTGGTATTGCTGGCGACACTGACAGGTGTGTATTGGTGGCATTTGTACGACAGCAGCAAAGACTTGCGCCAGGCCACTTTGGACAACGCCACACTTCGGGCGCACCAGGTCAACGGTGCAGTTTCCGAGGCCGTGTCCATGCTGTTTTTCAATGCCGATGAGGCGACCCAAAACCTGGTGACCTTCTATCTGCAAAACACGATGTCCAGCTTCAGTCAACAGGCCGAGGTGTTGACCCATCGCTTTCCTGAAGGCGCTTTGCTGCAGCTGGCCGTGATTGGCCCAGACGGCTACCTCAAATACTCCAATCTGGGCAGCGACCCTCGGGTTTTTCTGGGCGACCGTGAACACTTCACGGTCCACCTGGATAAGCCTGGCAACGGCCTGTTCATTAGCAAGCCTCTGATGGGAAAGGTGTCCCAAAAGTGGACCATCCAGTTCAGCCGCAGGATAGAGCAGCATGGCCAATTTCTGGGGGTACTGGTGCTCTCGCTCTCGCCCGACTACCTCTACCGCACACTCGAAAAACTCACAAGCGGTAGCCAGGATGTGATTGGCATTGTGCGCCACAGTGGCGAGTTGCTGGCACGCAGCCGAGACTTGGCCAAAGCCATTGGCATGGAACCCACAGATGACCGCCCCTACCTGCATGCCCGGCCAGGTGATGCTGGTTACTACACCGCACGTGGCCGGGTCGATCAGGTCGAACGCGTCTACTACTGGCACTATTTGGCCGATTACCCTGTCGTCGTGGTGTTGGGCCTGAACATGGCCCAATTGATGGCTCCGGTTGAAAAAGTCATTCGACAAGAATGGATCAAAGGCTTGATCAGCACTGCTGCGGTTTGGCTGACCGCCCTGCTGGCTGTGTTCTTGACGCTGCGCATGCAAACCCACTTCCGAAAACGCGTGGAATATGAATATGCCGCCATGCACGACACCCTGACCGGTCTGAACAACCGCAAGGCCCTGATCACTCATCTTGAAAAGCACCTGCAAGCCGCACCTGCAACGAACGAACGTCTGGCGGTGCTTTTCATTGACCTGGATGGCTTCAAGCAGATCAACGACCGCTATGGCCACCCTGCCGGCGATACCGTGTTGCGCGCTGCAGCCAAGCGACTCAAGGATTGCGCCCGCTCTTCAGACCTGGTGGCTCGGTTGGGTGGCGATGAATTTGTCATCGTCTGCAACGACTTGCGCAAAGCCGACGATGTCCAGATTCTGGTGGCCCGCATCCACGAAGCCATGCACACCCCTATGCAGTTGGATGGCCATTTGCTGAACGTAGGGGCCAGCACCGGCGTGGCCCTGTACCCCGAGCACGCACAGACACCCGATGCCTTGCTGGCAGCAGCCGATGCGGCCATGTACCAGAACAAAGCCACCCGCAAATCACTGCGCCAAGCCAGCGTGAGCGCGGCCTGAGCGTTGTCTATTTAAAGCCGGGACGCCGGAAAACCAAGCAGCGCCATCAATGCCCACGGCTTGAAGGCGCCACCAAGTCGCGCAGCACCCCTGCATCGAAATGCGCTTCGACGAAGTCGGCCAAGCCCTCGAAAACGGTCTCCAGCGTGGGCACCTGCGCGCCAAAAAGGGCCTGCAAAACCGCCGTGTTTTCAAACAGACCGTGCAGGTACGTGCCAAGCACTTGCCCATTGCCGCTTTGCCAGACCAGACCGGGCACCACTTCGTGGAGCACGGCTCCGGCCGCCAGCATGGCTGGATGGGCCTGGGTCTGGCCGTGGTGGATTTCGTAACCCGTTACCTGCACACCGCTGAGCGCAGCCCAAGGCCCACGAAGCGTGCCCCAGGTGACGTGGGTTTTGGTGACTGTTTTTTGGGCAGCAAACTGGGTCACCAGGGGCAACAGCCCCAAACCGGGTGCGTTGCCGTCAATGCCTTCGGTGTCGATCAGCGCTTCACCCAGCATCTGCAAGCCACCGCAGATGCCCAGCACCGCCCGGCCTTGCTGCACGTGTTTTGCCATCGCCGCATCGAGCCCCTGCTGACGCAGCCAGGCCAGGTCTGCGCTGGTGTGTTTGCTGCCGGGCAAGATCACCCAGTCGCCGGCCTGCAAACCCGCCAGGTCGGCGGGGCTGCGTGCCCACAGCAAGCGCAGGCCAGGCACGTTGTGCAGAGGCTGGAATTCATCGAGGTTGCTGATGCGCGGGTACGCCACCACAGCCACGGTTTTTGTCACCGCACCCTGCGCGCGACTGCGGTCATCAAAAACACCGTCTTCTTCTGGCAAGCCGTGTTGCCACCACATGGGCAGCGTGGCCACGGTGGGCACGCCGGTGCGTTGCGCCAGCATCTCGGGGGCTGGTGCCAATAAACTGGCATCGCCTCGGAACTTGTTGAGCACAAAACCCGCAATGCGTTTCTGGTCGTCGGGCGGCAGCAAAGCCCAGGTGCCATACAGGTGCGCAAACGCCCCTCCCCGGTCAATGTCGGTCACCAGCAAGCAGCGCGCATCGGCGTGCCGCGCTACCCTCAGGTTGACGATATCGCTGTCCATCAGGTTGATTTCGGCAGGCGAGCCCGCGCCCTCGATCACCACCACATCGTTGCTGGCCATCAACTCGTCCAGCGCTGCCGCAATTTGCGGCCAGACTTTTTCACTGCGCCCTCGCCAAGGCGTATCGCTCAGCGCACGGCTGACCTGCCCCAGCAACACCACCTGGCTGCGCGTGTCGGCCTCGGGTTTGAGCAGCAAGGGGTTCATGCGGACTTCGGGCTCGGCACGCGCGGCCAACGCCTGGAAGTATTGGGCGCTGCCAATCTCACCCTGGCCTTGGACGACCCTGGCGTTGTTGCTCATGTTCTGCGCCTTGAAGGGCGCCACTTTCAGACCTTGGCGGGCATAGTGACGGCACAAGGCCGTGACCAGCCAACTTTTGCCCGCCCCGCTGGATGTGCCCAGCACCATGACACACCGGGCCATCATGTGCTGCGGGGCACCACCACCCATTGCCCTTGCAGGGCAAGGATGCGGATACGGTGTTCGAAAACGGATTCGATGGCCGTGTGCGTCGCGGGGTCGGCGCAGGCACCGTGGTGCATCACCCGACCTTGCTGCATGACCACCACATCGTCGGCATGCAGGGCCATGCCGATTTCGTGCAGCACGCTCACCACCGTGGTGCCCTGCGCCTTCAGGCACTGAACCTGCTCCAGCCAGTCCACCTGGTGCGGCGGGTCCAGATTGGCCAGTGGTTCGTCCATCAGCATGAGCGTGGCGTTGCCTGCCATGGCGCGGGCGAGGAGTACGCGCTGGCGCTCACCGCCGGACAGTTCCCCCAGACTGCGATCACGCCAGCCCCAGGCCTGCGTGGCTTTGAGCGCGGCCTCGACCATGGCATGGTCTTGCGCGCTGGGTGCGGTCAGCCAGCCCTGGTGCGGCAAGCGCCCCAACATGACCACATCCAAGACGCGCAAATCAAGCGAGGCGGCTTCACCCTGCCCCAGCCAGGACAACTGCTGTGCACGCTCGCGCCTTGAAACAGTGTGCAGTGACTGGCCCAGCCAATGCACATCACCATGGCAGGGCAAAAGTCCAGCCAATGCCTTGAGCAAGGTCGATTTGCCCGCGCCGTTGGGACCAACGACGCAAGTCCAGCGGCCAAGGGCCACATCCAGGTCGATGCCATGCAACACCTCACGCCCGCCCAGCGCCACCTTCAAGCCACGGGTTCGCAAGGCACTCATGCGCGGCCTTCACTGGCGGTGTTCATGCGCCACAGCAAGTAAACGCCGCCCAGCACGGCGGTGAGCACGCCCACCGGCAAGTCCTGAGGCGCCAGCAGGCCACGGGCCAGCACATCGGCCAGCAAGAGCAAAGCGCCACCCATCAGGCCAGAGAGCAACAACAAACCGACGTGTGTGCAACGCAGCACGGAGCGCACCGCATGCGGTGCGGCCAGGCCCACAAAGGCAATCAAACCCATCTGTGCAACGGCCGCAGCCGTGGCCAATGAAAAAGCAGCCACCAGCAGCAAGCGAGCTTGGGGCAACGGCATGCCCAGACTTTGCGCCGTGGCCTCACCCAGCGTGAGTGCGTCCAGCACACGCGCCAGTGCCCAGGCCACCGCCAGGCACACCCCCAGCGCCAGGGCCATCAGGCCACAAGACGTCCAGCCGACAAACGAGGTGGATCCGAGCATGAAACCCTGCATGGCCTGCAGCACTTGGGGCTCAAACAAGACCACCAGCGAGGCCAGCGCTCCCAGCACCACGCCGACCACCACACCAGCGAGCAACAAACGCAGGGTTTGTTGTACGCCCCTGGCCAGCACCAGCGTGAGCAACACCGCCAGTACAGCTCCGACAAAAGCGGCCCCGGTCATGCCCAGGCGCACCCACCAGCCCGTGGCCAACAACGACCCACCGAACAGGCTCAGGTACAGGCTCACGCCCAGCGAAGCGCCCGATGCACTGCCCAGCAGATAGGGGTCAGCCAGCGGATTTCGAAACAAACCCTGGGCAATGGCCCCGGCCAGCCCCAGCAAAGCCCCACCCAGCCAGGCGCCCAAACTGCGCGGCAAGCGGATGTCCAGCACGATCTGCCGCATGACCGGGTCTTGTGCCGCCCCCCACCAGACCTCCCAACCCTGGCTGCCCACAGCGGTGCCCAGCGCAACACCTGCTGCGCCAGCCATCAACAACAGCATGGACCAAGCCCATACGGTGCGATCGGGCGTCATCGGCCACCTCCAGCCACACGGCCGAGGCACTGTGCCATCAGACGCGCGCCCTCGGCCATGCGGGGGCCAGCGCGCACAGCCACATCGGCCTGTTCGGGCGTGAACACACACAGATGACCTTCGCGCACAGCACGCATCTGCGGCCACCCTGGACGCTGCAACATGCTGGCGCGTGAACTGTCGCCCGCCATGATCACGTCGGGTTGAGCCCGCACCACGAACTCGGGGTTGATCTGTGGAAACGGCCCCAGCGATGCAGGAAGGATGTTGCGCACGCCCATGCGCTGCAGTGTCTCGCCGATGAAGGAGGATTCGCTGGCCCCGTACGGCGTCGGGCTGACTTCAAAATACACCCGCTGCTGGCGTGCCGCCGCTGGCAGCGACTGCGCGGCGGCCTGCACGCCGGCGTCGATCTCGCGCCAGACCCGATCGGCATCGGCACGGGGCAAACCCAGGGCTTCGGCCACCGTGCGCAGCACACGTTGCGCATCGGCGTGCGTGCGCGGCTCCAGCTGCAACACCACCACGCCCAGCGACTGCAGGCGCTCGACACCGCGTGTGGAGCCCGCCAGCAACACCAGGTCGGGCCTTTGGGCCACGATGCTTTCGATGTTCGGGTCAATGCCGCCACCCATGCGCGGCAGGGTTTTGACGCTTTCGGGCCAGTTGGAATAACGGTCCACGCCCACCAGGCGCTGGCACTGGCCCAGGGCGCAAACGGTTTCGGTCAGCGAAGGCAAAAGGCTCACGATGCGTTGCGGTGGCTTGGCGATCTCCACTTTGTGTTGCACATCGTCCAGCACGGTCACAGCCTGCACTGCACTGAATTGAAGGCACAGCACGATCCAACGCGACAGGCGCAAAGCTCGTAAAAAGCGTTCAAGCATGGCGTGCGGCCCAATCGCCAAAAATACGGTGCAGCTGCGCCACACCGTCTGTCAAAGCCGCTGGGCCTGGCTGCAAGATGTCAGCCGATTTGATCTCAAAGAGCTGGCCATCGCGCACAGCAGGGACGTCTTGCCAGCCGGGTCGAGCCGCCACTTTTTCGGGACGAAACTTCTTGCCGCACCAGGAGCCAATCACGATGTCGGGTGCACGCCCGATGATGCGCTGGGCATCGCCAATGATGCGGTCCTTGCCCAGGGGTTGCGCAGCCAGTTCGGGGAACACATCATCGCCCCCTGCAATACCCATCAGCTCGGACACCCAGCGGATGCCGCTGATGTGGGGCTCATCCCATTCTTCAAAAAACACACGCGGCCGACGCTTGAAGCCTGCCGCTGTCTGACGTATCGCGTCCAGCTGTGCCTGCATTTGTGCGATGCGCTGCTGCGCCTGCTCGGCCTGCCCCACCATGGCGCCCACCTGATGGAGCATGGCCAATATTTCGGCCACGCTGCGCTGGTTGAACACCGTGACCTGAACGCCCGCACGGATCAGCGCAGCGGCAATGTCCGCCTGCAAATCGGAAAAGCCAAAGACACAGTCCGGCTCCAGCGCCAGGATCTTGTCGATCCTGGCACTCAGAAACGCACTGACCTTGGGCTTTTCTTCGCGGGCACGGCGCGGACGCACGGTGTAGCCCGAGATTCCGACGATGCGATGCTCCTGCCCCAGCAGGTAAAGCCACTCCGTCGTCTCCTCGGTGAGGCAAACGATGCGTTGGGGCAGCAAGTCTTGCATCGGTCTTATTTGGGCTGGTATTGCAGGGTGGCATAAACACCCCGACCCGGCGTGTTGTAGCCATAGGCCAGTTGGTACTGGCGATCAAATGCATTTTCCAGTTTCACGCGGGCAGTCCAGTCGCTGTCAATTTTTCGGCTGGCATAGAAAGACCAAAGGGTGTAGCCGGACAGCATGTACCCGTTGTAGTGGCTGTCTTTGCGCTCACCGGAGGCATACAGCTTGGCGCCCACATCGTAAGCGGCGATTTGGCGGGACACATCCACAGAACCAAAGCGACGCGCACGTCTGGCCAGCTGTTCATTGGCGCTCACGTTCCAGGGGTCTTGTTCGACCACAGAAGCCTGGATGTTGTAGCCGTGCCAATGGGTTCGGAATGTGGCCTCCAACCCACTGTTTCGGGCCTCGCCAATGTTCACTGCCTGAGTCAGGTAGTCGGGGGCAGGCCCGTAGACATAGTCAATCGCATTGGTGGTGCGGGTTTTGAAATACACCAGCCGACCATAGACCTGATCTTGCGAATAAACCAGACCCGCCTCTTGCGACTTGAACTCTTCTTGCTTGACGCTCGCGCTGGTCGAGATGTCGTAGGCGGTCGGTGCACGGAAGCCCGTGGACGCGGTGCCCGTCACCTTCCAGGCCGAATTGAGCGCGTAGCCTGCGCCCAGCAAGGCCGAAGTGGCGCCAATTTTGGAGCTGGACAAGGCATGGCCCAAGTTCGGGGCATTGTCGATGTCGATGTTGTCTTTGCGCACATTGGCTTGCCAGGTCCAATCGCTCACCACACCGGTCAATCCGCCGTAATAAGCTTTCGTGTTGCGGTGGATTGTGTAGCCGTAATTGCCGCTGGCATCGTACCCGTCCTTCAAGCCTTCCACGCCAAAACTGGCTTTGTAGCCTTTGGCGATCTCGTAGGTGTTGCTCCAGCGCAAGCCATCTTGCGTGCCATTGAAATAACTGGAGGAGTAGCTGCTGACCGGGTAAGGGCTGCCGTTTTTCATGTCCTCGTATTTCAGGGTGGCGTGCGTCAGATCCAGTGTGCTGAACCAGGCCTCAGAGATTTGTTGGCGCGCATAGACACTGTAGGTGTCATTGGTCTTCTTCAGGGCGTAGGCATTGAGGTCGTTCTTGTCGTAGCTGGTGTCGCTGGTGGCCGTGGCCACGCGCATCCCCAGGCTCAGGTCTTCGCTGAATTTGCTTTCAAAGCGCAGGGCCGCGTTGCTTTTCGAGTACCCATTGCGCGAGGGATCGGTGTTGGTGTTTTGCAGCTTGTTCATGCTGGAAAAGCCATCGGACTTGGTCATGCCTGCGCTCAAGTCCAGGCTGTTGCCATTCACATCGCCGCCATAACCGACAGACAGGTCTCGCGTGTTGTAGCTGCCATAAGACACTGCGCCATAAGGCGTCAATTTCCCTTGGCCCTTTCGGGTGTAGATGTGGATGACCCCGCCAATGGCCGCATCCCCGTAGAGGGCGCCTGCATTGCCTCTCAGGATTTCGATGCGCTCGATCTGCGACAGCGGGAAATCGGTCTGCGTCAAACTGCCCAGGCTGTCCGTTTGGACCCGCACACCGTCCACCATCAGAGCCAAGTTGGCACTGTTTTGGCCGCGCAGGAAAAAAGAGGTCACAGTGCCCGGGCCACCGTTGCGGCCAAACTCAAAGCCCGCCTCGCCTTGCAACACATCGGCCAGCGTCGTCGCCTGCGACTTTTGAATGTCGGCACGGGTGATCACCGATACCGACGACAGAACTTGCGACAAAGGCTGCGCCACGCGTGAAGCCGAAATGACCATGGGATTGACCTCAAGGGTCTGCGCTTGGGTGGAAGCGGCCATGGCCAAAGACAGCATGGACAGTGCAGGCACAAAGCGCTGCGCACAAAGGGAACGATTTTTCATGAAAAACAAACCAGTCAAGTGCCCTCACCGCCTTCCCCGACAGTGCATGGGCTTTACAGCACACCTTTGCAGGCGCACCACCTTGTTGGCCGGTATCCGGGCTGGCAGATGCGACCTTCATCGCCTTCCCGGACACCTGTTTCAGGGCGGCCAGTGGCTTGTGTGATGAAAGCGGAGCCTGCACATGCAGGGCTCGTCTGCTTACCGTTGCGGGGGCAGCGCAGGTTAGGCCACTCTGGGGTAGAGCGGCCCTCCTGCTTCCCGTTGAACTGCGGCCCGTGAACCAGGCCGCGAAGCACCAACAAGCAGTGATTTTAAACGGCCAGCTGTCATCAAACCTACGTATTACAGACGGTCTGGGCGCAGGACCTACAATGGTGGCTCGCACCTGATGCCCTGTGCCATGGCCAACAACGACCTCATCGACCAAATTGCCGAACGCGTAGAACACCTGCTGCTCCGCCACGAGGAGTTGCAGCGCACCAATGCGCTCCTGTCGCAGCAGGTTCAGGCCCTGACACACGAGCGCGACCTGCTCAAGTCACGGCTGTCTGCCGCTCGTTCACGCGTCGATGCGCTGATCGACCGCTTGCCGACCTCATCTTCTACCGAGTCCGCCACATGAGCGCCAAACAGATCGAAGTCCAGATCATGGGCCAAAGTTACCTGCTGGGCTGCCCTGAAGGCGGAGAAGATCGACTGCATGCGGCGGTAGGCAGGGTGGATCAGGCCATGTGCAAGATCCGTGATGCTGGCAAGATCAAGGCCCGTGACCGCATTGCCGTGCTGGCCGCGCTCAATTTGGCGTTTGACCAAGGCGATGCGGCATCCAGCCCCTCGGCCCAGACCACCACCCCCAGCACGACCGTGCCAGACGCGCCCGAACGCCTGACCCAACTGCTGCAGCGCCTTGACCAGGCCCTGGGCCAGGACGGGCAACTCATCTGAGCCTTGCGCGTGGGCGACTCCAAACGCCTACAATCTGCCCTGTCTGCGGTGCGCGCCGGGCTTTATATTTCCTTGAACCAATGCTCATTGAGCTCGGGCTTGGTACATCGGCTGGTGAGCGTGATCGTCTCGCGTCAGATGAACCCAACGCCAGTCTGCCCTCGCCCACCTGAACCCCCGGTTCAGGATGCCGGTCCGGTGGCACTCGCAGACACCTTCTTCAGCCGCATTGCCTCTGCCCCATGATGTTTGAACCCACCCTGATTCTTGAGTTGGCCGTACTTGGCCTGTGCACCGGTTTTCTGGCAGGTCTGCTGGGCATTGGCGGGGGCATGATCATGGTGCCCTTTCTGACCTACCTGCTCGGTCAGCGGGGCGTGAGCCCAGATCTGGCGGTCAAGATGGCGATCGCCACCTCGATGGCCACCATCATCTTCACCAGCGTGTCGAGCGTGCGCGCCCACCACAAAAAAGGCGCCGTGCGTTGGGACCTGGTCAAAGGTCTGGCCCCGGGCATCGTGCTGGGCAGCCTGCTGGGCAGCCTGGGCATTTTTGCAGTGGTCAAGGGTTCGTCGCTGGCCGTCTTCTTTGGCTGCTTTGTGGGCTTCTCGGCCACACAAATGTTTCTGGACAAGAAACCCGCCCCTACGCGCCAGGTGCCCGGCTTTGTGGGTCAGGTCGGTGCAGGTGGGCTCATTGGCCTGCTCTCCGGTTTGGTCGGTGCAGGTGGTGGCTTCATCAGTGTGCCCTTCATGACCTGGTGCAATGTGGCGATCCACAACGCCGTGGCCACCAGCGCGGCATTGGGCTTCCCGATCGCCTTGGCCAATGTGGCCGGCTACATCGTCAGCGGCCTGTCACTGAGTGACCTGCCCCCCTACTCTTTCGGCTACCTGTGGTTGCCTGCACTGGTCGTGATTGCCTGTTGCAGCGTGCTGATGGCTCCGGTGGGTGCAGCGACCGCGCACAAACTGCCAGTCAAACAACTCAAACGCGTGTTTGCCTGCGTGCTGTACTTGCTGGCCAGCTACATGCTCTTCAAGGGTTTGGTGGCCTGACCCCTCAAGCGGGGTCAAACGGGCGTGACACACCAGGGGGCTTGGTCATGCACCAACCCCATCCACAAGCCCCAAGCCGACACACCCAACAGGGCCAACCCGGCCAGGCGCACGCCCCAGGCGCCATCACCCAGGGTTTGCAGGCGCAACCACAACCACGGCCCCGCCCACAGACTCACACTGCTGCCCAGCGCAAACAAGGACATGGTGAGTGCGCCGTTCAGGGCTTGACCGCTCAGTGCCGCCACCATCAAAGCTGAATACAACAGCCCACAGGGCATGAGCGCCCACAGCACACCGACCAACAGCGGCGCCAACAGGCCACGGCGCGCATGAAACTGTCTCACCTTGGCCCACAGACGCCGTGCCGGCTGGTCAAGCCAGACGGGTTGCCGCGCTTGCAGCATGAGCAAGACACCCAAAGCCATGGCAGCCAGGTGCAACAAGGTCCACAAGGGGCGAATGGCGGCAGACTGCGTGGTGAGCCAGCCCAGACCCTGCACACTGACAGCAGCCACCGCGCCCAGCAGGCTGTAACCCAGCAGGCGCCCTGCTTGAAATAGCAAAAGGGCTTGCCCTCGCCGCTCGCCTGCGACCTGACCCAGCCCTGCACATGCCGCACCGCACATGGCCACACAATGCGGCCCGCCCGCCAGCCCCATGAGCAAGGCCGTCAGGGCCAATGAGCTTTGCATGGCCGCCTGAATGGTCAGAGAATTTTGGAAAAGGTAGCGCGGGTACGGCCCTGCTGAAGGTAGCGGTCAAACACCATGCCCACGGCCCGAACAAAGAACCAGCCCATGCTGGTGACTTCAATGCCGCTGTCGTCGAGCTTGACCAGGCCTTGCCCTTGCAGATCTTGCAGAAGCTTCAATTCAGCAGCGAAATAGGTCTTGAAGTCGATCAGCCAAGCCAGGTTGATCGACTCGAACTGCAAATGCCCCTGGCACATCAACGCCATGATGACGGCTCGGCGCACCATGTCGTCACGGTTGAGCGACAGGCCGTGGATGATGGGCAGACGACCTTGGTCAAGGGCATCGCAATACGCTTCAATGGTCTTGGCATTTTGGCTGTAGGTGGCCCCCATGCGGCCAATGGCCGACACCCCCAGGGCAATCAGGTCACAGTCAGGCTGTGTGCTGTAGCCCTGAAAGTTGCGGTGCAGCCGTCCCTGGCGCTTGGCTACGGCCAAAGCGTCGGTCGGCAAGGCGAAGTGGTCCATGCCAATGTAGACATAGCCCGCATCGGTAAACGCGTCCAGCGACTGGGACAGCATGGCCAGCTTGGCGCCACCCAGCGGCAACTCGGCTGGCAGGATGCGGCGTTGTGGCTTGAAGCGCTCGGGCAAGTGTGCGTAGGCATACAGCGCGATGCGGTCGGGACGCAATTCGTTGACTTGTGCCAGTGTGCGGGCAAAAGACTCCGGTGTTTGCAAGGGCAAACCGTAGATCAGGTCCACATTGATCGATTCAAAACCCAGCGCACGCGCGGCATGCACCATCGAAAACACCTGCTCTGCCGGCTGGATGCGGTGAATGGCTTTTTGCACCGCAGGGTCAAAGTCCTGCACGCCAAAACTCAGGCGGTTAAAGCCCAGTTCGGCCAACACGGCCAGTCGGTTGGCGTCAACCGTGCGAGGGTCGATCTCGATCGAGTATTCGCCACCGGCGACAAAGTTGAAATGACGGCGCAACATGGCCATCAACTCGCGCAGCTCTTCGTCGCTCAGGAACGTGGGTGTGCCCCCACCGAGGTGCACCTGACTGACGGAATGGCCCGTCCCCAGGTGCGCCACCTGCAATTCCACCTCTCTTGCAAGGTAGCGCAAGTAACTGCTCGCGCGCTCCTTGTGTTTGGTGATGATCTTGTTGCAGGCGCAGTAGTAGCACAGCGACTCACAAAATGGCACATGCACGTACAGCGACAGCGGCTGCCCCTTCAGGGAGCGGGTGTCACGGCGATGTTCGAGCGCCTGCAAATAGTCCGTCTCGGTGAAAGCCTCGACAAACCGATCGGCCGTCGGATAGGAGGTGTAGCGCGGACCCGGCACATCGTAGCGGGCCAGCAATTGAGGCGTGATGACAGACATGAAAGCGCAGTCAGGCGAGGGTTCTGAACAGTGGTGCAAATGTGCCCTCAGATGTGCGCGCGCATCTTGACCCACATCAAACAAGGACGCAAATGGTCAAAACAAACCGCACGGTCGGTAAATACCCTGATTTTTGGTGTCAAATATGAAAATTGATCCACGACAAATTCAATATTTTTGAGAAAGTCATTGTTCATGCCGCAACTCCAAACCATCAATGTCGCCTGTTCCAACTGCAACCTGCGGGAACTGTGCATGCCGATGGGCTTGTCAGAGCACGAACTCAACCGCCTCGATGACCTGGTTGCTGTGCGCAAAAAGATCAAACGCGGCACCACGCTGTTCACCAACGGCGAGAAATTCACCTCCCTCTACGCCATCCGCACGGGCTTCTTCAAAACCTGTCTGGCCACCGAAGATGGCCGCGACCAAGTGACCGGCTTTCAGATGGCTGGCGAGATCATTGGACTGGACGGCATCGTCAACGACCACCACACCTGCGATGCGGTGGCACTGGAAGACGCCGAAGTCTGCGTCATGCCCTTTGAGCGCATCGAAGAACTCTCACGTGAAGTCACGGCACTGCAAAGCCATGTGCACAAGATCATGAGCCGTGAGATCGTGCGCGAGCACGGCGTGATGCTGCTCTTGGGCAGCATGCGCGCCGAAGAACGTCTGGCGGCCTTTTTGCTGAACCTGGTGCAGCGCCTGCACGCGCGTGGCTTTTCGCAGCACGAATTGGTGCTGCGCATGACCCGGGAAGAAATTGGCAGCTACCTCGGGCTCAAGCTGGAAACCGTGAGCCGCACCTTCTCCAAATTTGTGGAAGACGGCATCGTCGAGGTCAAACAGCGCCATGTGCGCATCCTGGACACCGATGCCCTGCACCGCATCGTCAACCACCAAAGCCACTGCGAGTAAACGCGCCAGTGAGCCTGCGGCTCAGCAGCAGTGGCGTGCGCAGTCCTGGGGGCGCTCGTCCTCTGGTACCGGGCAGCGGTTGGTCTCAAATGGTGACATGGCCAACAACGTGGTGAGCGCGCTCGAAACCATGGTCAAGGCCCAGAAAGCAAAAAAAGCCAGCGTGTAAACGCCCTGACGGCTCAGCGCCAACGGGTGCCCAAACCACTGAAGGTCTTCGGGGTCCACCAGACCAAACACCAGCATCTCAAAAAGGCCCGCCACCAGAAACGCGGGCCAGGCAATCCACATCATTCTTTGCATCAGCATCTTTGTCTCCTTGATTCGTGTTGTGTGCCCTGCATGCTGTTGTTCATGGTTTTTTCTCGGCAGGTGCAGGCAGTGCACCGGTGGCAGCATGGTTGCGTGCCTGCACGGCGGGCGTCTGACTGATGTCGCTGCCCTGCTCTGCGCTGGGCGACGCAGCCTGGGTTGGCAAGACCGGGTCGGGTGAGCGCACCGCCAGGTAGTAAGTGAAGAAGCCGGCCACCACCACGATGGCTGGGCCTGCGATCAGCAACCACACATGGCCAAAGGACCACCAAGGGCGCTGCGTAGACGAGGAAGTGTTCATAGAGTGAGGTTTTCTGAAGTGTCAACGGGGCACGAGAAAAACCGATTTCTCGTCCAGCTCACCCACCAGCTGTTGCCCGTCCTGGTAGGAACGGATATGGAAATGGATGGCGTGCGACCCCGGTGAGGCGGCATCGTAGGGCACTTGCAGGCGCACCGACACCCAACGCGATTCGGTGGGAGAGACCAGCACATCGTCCTCGGTGGCCAGGGTGAGCCCCGGCAAGCCTTGTGCCTCGATCTTGAAGTGCAAGGGTTTTTCTGCAGCGTTCATCACTTGAAGACGGTACACGTTTTCGATTTGGCCACCGGCCACAATGCGCGCCAGTGCAGCGCGGTCACGCACCACATCCACCTTGAAAGGCTTGCGCACAGCCAGGCTGACCAGCAAGGCCACGGTCACCGCCACCAAGATGCCGGTGTAGAGCAGCACACGTGGCCGAAGCACACGGCGCCAGGTCTGCTCACGGCTCCAGCCACCGGCCATGGCATTTTGGGTAGAGTATTTGACCAGGCCCTTGGCATAGCCCACCTTCTCCATCACGGTGTCGCACACATCGGCACAGGCACCACAGCCAATGCATTCGTACTGCAGGCCCTTGCGGATGTCGATGCCCGTGGGGCACACCTGCACACACAGACTGCAATCCACACAAGACCCCAGACCCAGGGCCTGGGGATCGGCCTTTCTGGAACGTGCGCCACGGGGTTCACCGCGCGCCTCATCGTAGGTGACGATCAAGGTGTCTTTGTCGAACATGGCACTCTGAAAGCGCGCATAGGGACACATGTATTTGCACACCTGCTCGCGCATGAAACCCGCGTTGCCATAGGTGGCAAAGGCATAAAAGAACACCCAGAAGACTTCCCACGACGACATGTTGCCGGTGAAGAACTCCATGCCCAATTCACGAATTGGCGTGAAATAGCCCACAAAGCTGAAGCCCGTCCACATCGCAATGGCGATCCAGACGAAATGCTTGTACCACTTCTTGAACAGCTTCTCGAGCGACATGCCGCCCGCATCCAGCTTCATGCGGGCCGTGCGATCGCCCTCGATCTTGCGCTCCACCCACATGAAGATTTCGCTGTACACCGTCTGCGGACAGGCATAGCCACACCACAAACGCCCGGCTACGGCCGTGAACAGGAACAATGAGAAGGCCGAGATCACCAGAATCGCGGTCAGGTAGATGAAGTCCTGCGGATACAGGACGATGCCAAAGATGTAAAAACGGCGCGCGCCCAGGTCAAACAACACCGCCTGGCGTTGCCCCCACTCCAGCCAGGGCAAGCCATAAAAGATGAGCTGCGTGAAGAACACCAGCACCCAGCGCCAGTAGGCAAAAATGCCTTGCACGCTGCGCGGATAGATCTTTTGATGCGCCGCATACAGCGAGACCATCTCCTGCGTACTGTCGGCGTCGGATATGTCAGCCGCCGCCACTGGTGTGATGGGCACGATCTTGCGTGGGGGATTTTCCTGAGGATCCAAAACTGCTTCCCGTCAAATTGAAAAGGGCCTCTTTCGAGGCCCTCAGACTGTAAGCTTACTTGGCGGTGGCTGACTTGACATTGCTCAAGCCCCACACATAACTGGTCAGGACATGAATCTGTCCCTCAGTCAGCTTGTGGGCTTGGGCCGGCATCTGGTTGGTCTTGCCGTTGTTGATCATGGCAACGATGGCGTTCTCACCCCAGCCATGCAGCCAGATGTCGTCGGTCAGATTGGGGGCGCCCATGCTCTGGTTGCCCTTGCCATCCATGCCGTGGCAGGCGGCGCAAGCGCCGAACTTGGACTTGCCCAGCGAGGCGCGCAGCGAGTCGTGTGGACTGCCCGACAAGCTCAGCACGTAGTGCGCCACATTGCGCACGTCGTCGGGTGAACCCACGGCAGCGGCCATCGGGGGCATCACCCCGTTGCGACCTTGCACCAGGGTTTCCTTGATCTTCTCGGGTGAGCCACCGTGCAGCCAGTCCGCGTCGGTCAGGTTGGGGAAGCCCTTGCTGCCGCGTGCGTCAGAGCCGTGGCACTGCGCGCAGTTGTTCATGAACAGGCGGTCGCCAATGGCCATGGCCTGTGCATCCTTGGCCACCTCTTCGGGCGGCATGCCCTGGAATTTGGCGTACAGCGGGGCCACCTGCTCATTGGCCTTGGCCACTTCGGTGTCGTACTGACCCGCAGAAGACCAGCCAAACTTGCCCGGCTGGTTGCCCAGGCCTGGGTAGAAAGCCAGGTACACCAGCGCAAACACGATGGTGATGACAAACAGGCCCACCCACCAGCGCGGCAATGGGTTGTTCATCTCGCGCAGGTCGCCGTCCCAAACGTGGCCAGTGGTGTTGTCGTTGGCCGTCATGGCCTTGGCCTTGCCGCTGAACCACAACAGGATCAGGCAGGCAATGATGCCGACCAGCGTGATACCGGCCACAAACAGGTGCCAGAAATTGCCAGTGAAGTCGCTCATTTCGTTTCCTTTGAATTCTTGTCGGTCATGGCTCAGTCGTCATGGCGCAGCGGCAGGCGTGCCGCGTCGTCAAAACGGTCCTGGTTGCGCTTGGACCAGGCCCACAGCACGATGCCCACGAAGCAGGCAAACGCCAGCACGGTCACGATGGAACGCAGGGTGTTGATGTCCATGATGGTCCTTATTCAGTTGGGGACAGAACTGAAGGTCTGTCCCGCAAAGTCATTCAGTTGGCAACAGAGCTGAAGATCTGTCGCACAAAGTCATTTATTTGCGATGAATGCCCAGACCCTGCAGGTAGGCGATCACAGCCTCCAGCTCGGTCTTGCCCTTGACGTCGTCGCCGGCTTTGGCAATTTCTTCGTCACTGTAGGGCGCGCCCAGCGTGCGCAGGCCCTTCATGTGGGCGGCGATCGTGGTGTGGTCAACCGGGTTCTTTTCGAGCCAGGCGTAAGCCGGCATGTTGGATTCGGGCACCACGTCACGCGGGTTGTTGAGGTGGATGCGGTGCCATTCGTCGCTGTAGCGACCGCCCACGCGGGCCAGGTCCGGACCGGTGCGCTTGGAGCCCCACTGGAAGGGGTGGTCGTACACGAATTCACCAGCGACCGAGTAGGGGCCGTAACGCAGCGTTTCCGCACGGAAGGGACGGATCATCTGCGAGTGGCAGTTGTAGCAGCCTTCGCGCACATAAATGTCACGACCAGCCACCTGCAAGGCGGTGTAGGGCTTGAGGCCCTCGACCGGCTGGGTGGTGGACTTCTGGAAGAACAGGGGCACGATCTCGACCAGGCCGCCAAACAGCAGCACGATCAGGATCAGCACGATCATCAGGAAGTTGCTGGTTTCGATCTTTTCGTGGGACAGACCGCCGCCCGAATGTTGGTTGTTAGCCATGTTTGTTTACTCCTCAGGCGTGGGCTGCAGCAGCAGGAATCTGGACATCGACCGAGCGGCCCGCCGTGGCGGTCTTGACCGTGTTCCACAGCATCAGGCACATGCCGCCCAGGTACAGCAGACCGCCCAGCAGACGCAGCACATAGAAGGGGAAGGTGGCCTTGACGGATTCGACGAAGGTGTAGGTCAGGGTGCCGTCGGCGTTCACCGCACGCCACATCAGGCCCTGCATCACCCCGGCAATCCACATGGCCGCGATGTAGATCACGATGCCGATGGTGGCAGTCCAGAAGTGGACTTCGATGGCCTTGACGCTGTACATCTGCTTGCGGCCAAACAGGCGCGGGATCAGGTAGTACATGGAGCCCATGGTGACCAGACCCACCCAGCCCAAGGCGCCGGAGTGAACGTGACCCACGGTCCAGTCGGTGTAGTGGCTCAATGCATTGACGGTCTTGATGGACATCATCGGGCCTTCGAAAGTGGACATGCCGTAGAACGACAGGGACACGATCAGGAAGCGCAGGATGGGGTCATCACGCAGTTTGTGCCAGGCACCCGACAGGGTCATGATGCCGTTGATCATGCCGCCCCAGCTGGGCGCCAGCAAGATCAGGGAGAAGATCATGCCAATCGACTGCGTCCAGTCGGGCAGCGCGGTGTAGTGCAGGTGGTGCGGACCAGCCCACATGTAGGTGAAGATCAGGGCCCAGAAGTGCACGATCGACAGGCGGTACGAGTACACGGGGCGCTCGGCCTGCTTCGGGATAAAGTAGTACATCATGCCCAGGAAACCCGCAGTCAGGAAGAAACCCACGGCGTTGTGGCCATACCACCACTGCACCATGGCATCTTGCACACCGGCATAGGCCGAATAGGACTTGAAGGCCCCTACCGGCAGCGCGGCACTGTTGACCAGGTGCAGCAGGGCCACGGCAATGATGAAGGCGCCGAAAAACCAGTTGGCCACATAGATGTGACGCACCTTGCGCGTACCCACCGTGCCAAAGAACACCACGGCAAACGCCACCCAGACCAGGGTGATGAGGATGTCAATGGGCCATTCGAGTTCGGCGTATTCTTTGCCGCTGGTCATGCCCAGCGGCAGCGACACAGCCGCCAAAAGGATCACCAGCTGCCAGCCCCAGAAGGTGAAGGCCGCCAGCTTGTCAGAGAACAGGCGCACGTGGCAGGTGCGCTGGACCACGTAATAGGCGGCGGCAAAGAGGCCGCAACCGCCAAACGCAAAGATCACGGCATTGGTGTGCAGCGGGCGCAGTCGGCCATAGCTGAGCCATGGGATACCCAAGTTCAGCTCCGGCCAGGTCAGCTGGGCGGCGATGATCACGCCGACCAGCATGCCGACCACGCCCCACACCACCGTCATGATGGCGAACTGCCGTACAACTTTGTCGTTGTAGACAGAGGCTTGCATGTTGGCAAAGTTCATTGTTACCTCTTATGGATGAAAGACCCTGGCAGTATCGGGTTTTTCCCGTCCACCGCACTTGATGAAAATCAATCGTTGCGCAGAATGCGCTCGCCCTCGGCTTCGATGTCCTCGAATTGGCCCCTGTGAACCGCCCACCAAAGTGCACAAAGTATGAAAAATACCAACGCCACTGAAAGCGGAATCAGGAGGAAAAGGATATCCATGGTTCATGACCCTCGGTTGTCACCTGTGGTGAAAAAAGCGGCAGATGACAGCCCCGCAGACAGGCGCAAGGCATTGAGTACCACCAACAAGGAACTGAGTGCCATGCCCAGCCCAGCCGCCCAGGCAGGCAAATACCCCAGCAGGGCCAGTGGCACGCAAGCTGCGTTGTAAACCACCGACCAAGCCAAATTCTGACGAACCACCCGCATCGTCTGACGGCTTCGCTGCCAGGTGGGCACCAGCCAGTCGAGTCGACCCGACATCAGCACCATGTCGGCCCTGGACTGTGTGAGCGCCAGCGCCTGCCCCAAGGCGAACGACACGTCGGCTCCGGCCAGCACCGGCCCATCATTGAGCCCATCGCCCACCATGGCCACTTTGTGGCCGGCCTGCTGCAGCGCCTGAATTGCTTGCAGTTTGTCCTGCGGCGAACACCCCCCCCTGAACTGGTCTATGTTCAGGCTGGCTGCAACCTCCGCCACCGCGGGCTCGGCATCGCCCGACAGAACTTGCACCTGCAACCCCTGTTGGCTCAAGGCCGACACCACCTGCACAGCTTCCGGGCGCAATGTTTCATGCAGCTCAAAGGTGGCCAACCATCCCTGTGCGTCGGCCAAACTCACTTGCAGGCGCTCGGAAACCCTTGCCGGAGCGTCGCAAAAGGCAGCCGAACCCCAGCGCAAACCACACTGCCCACCTGCAGGCTCAGGCCAGTGGGCTTGCAATCCCTGACCGGGGTACTCGGTCAACACCCAGCCCGCAGGCAGGCTGTCCACATCGCCCGCCTGGCCCAGCGCCTGCCGCCGCTGGCGTGCCTGCGCGCTCATCGCCCGCGAGACGGGGTGAAGTGAATGCGCCGCCATGCGCTCGGCCAGTTGCCAGGCTTCGTCCTCGCGCAGGCCCTCACGCAAATGCAGACAGGCCACGCTGAAACTGTCTTGCGTGAGCGTGCCCGTCTTGTCAAAAACCACCGTATCAACCTCGGCCAGCCGTTGCAATGCAGGCAAATGGCGCACCAGCACGCCACTGCGCGCCAAAGCACCCGCCGCTGCCAGCATGGCGGCCGGCGTGGCCAAGGACAATGCACAGGGGCAAGTCACCACCAGCACCGCCACCGCCACCATGACCGCATGGCCCGCACCCTGCGGCCACCAGGCCACGGCGGCCCCGACCGAAGCCAGCAAAACAGCCAGCAAAAAAGGTTTGGCCATGCGATCGGCCAGTTCTGCCATGGCCGGTTTGTGGACTGCGGCGCTCTCCATCAGCGCCACAATCTGGGCGTAGCGCGTAGCCGCCCCCACCTGCTCCACCCGCAGCTCGACCCGCCCACTCAGGTTGTGGCTACCGGCAATCACGGCGTCGCCGACCTGCCGCGTCAAGGGGCGCGACTCGCCCGTGAGCAAGGCCTCGTCCACCTGGGTTTGCCCGGCCAGCAAGGTGCCGTCGCCCGCAAAGGCTTCACCCGGCAACACCTCCAGCACGTCACCCACGGCCAGACGGCGGATGGACACCCGCTCCCAGGCACCCTCAGCGGTGCGTCGACGCACGCTGTCGGGCAAACGGTTGAGCACGGCTTCGAGCGCACCGGCGGTCTTCTCGCGCATGCGCAGCTCCATCCAGCGGCCCATCAGCAAGAAAAAGACAAACATGGTGAGCGAGTCGAAATACACCTCGGCACCAAAAGGACCGGTGGGTTCGAATGTGCCCAGACTGCTCACCACAAAAGTGCTGACCATGCCAAGGGCCACGGGCAGGTCCATTCCGACCCGAAGCCCTCGGAGATCGTGCCAGGCTGCCGAGAAAAAGGGCGTGCATGAAAAAAGAACCACCGGCAGCGACAGCACCCAACTGGCCCAGCGCAGCAACTGCAACATGTCAGGGGTGATATCACCCGCCTCAGCCACATAGGCCGGGGTGGCGTACATCATCACCTGCATCATGCACAGCCCGGCCACAGCCACGCGCCAGACCATGCGGCGTGCCACTTGCCTGCGGCGTTCGTGGGCGTGGGCGTCATTTGCAGGTACGGCCTTGTAACCCGCTGCGGCGCTGGCCTGCATCCAAAGTGAGGGCTTGGTTTGTTGTGCTGACCAGACCACGCGCCCTCGGTGGCTGGCTGCGCTGACTTGCACCGACTTCACCCCGGGCACTTGCCGCAAAGCGTCTTCAATCGAGATGGCACAGGCTGCGCAATGCATCCCCTCGAAGACCACGCTGCTCGTCCAGCAATCGTCTTGTGCAGGATCGGCCTGACTGAATTGAGGCCATTCTTGCGGATCGTCGAGCAAACGCAGGTGTTCGTCCTGCACCGTGCGGGGAACAGTCATTTCATCCTCGGCAAGGCGGGCAGAAGTCATGGACTGGAAGATAAGGGATGACACATCGCCAACACTTGACCTGCATCAAGTTGCCGGGAATCCACGAGCGTAAGCTAATATGTATCCGTCAACCAACCGAGGAGAACGCAATGTACAAACGAATTCTGGTGGCCACCGATGGTTCCAGCCTGTCCAAAAAAGCCGTGGCCAATGCCATTGCCCTGGCCTCCACCTGTGGCGCTGAGCTGGTTGCGATCAAAGTGGTGCCCCGTTACCCTCAGACCTACTTTGAAGGCAGCATCCCGCTGACCGCCGCCGAAGTGGGCCGCATTGAAAAGCAATGGACCGATGCCGCTGCCGCCAACCTGGCCGCCGTGCAAAAGGCCGCCACCGCCAAGGGCGTGAGCTGCAAGACCGTGACGGTGAAGTCCGACGTGGTGTCGGACGCCATCATCGGCGCGGCCAAAAAACAAAAAGCAGACTTGGTGGTCATGGCCTCGCACGGTCGCAAGGGCATCAAGCGCCTCTTGCTGGGCAGCGAGACCCAACAGGTGCTCACGCACTGCCACACCCCGGTGCTGGTGCTGCGCTGATCGCGGTCTTCGCCCCATGAAAAAACCGCCTTCGGGCGGTTTTTTCATGCTTGTGCTGCAGGTGAATTCAACCAGCACGGCAGGGTGCGCAGTGGGGTGTGGCCGAGGTGACGATTTCTGCGTACCCGCAGCATGAGGAGCCCCGGCCACGCCCCACTGCACACCCGGAACAGCCGCAGTGCCTTCAGCCAAACAACCCCTTGTACTGATCGCGCAAGAGGTTCTTCTGCACCTTGCCCATGGTGTTGCGCGGCAGTTCGGCCACCACCTCGCACTTCTTGGGGATCTTGAAATTGGCCAGTTTGGCCTTGAGCTCGGCAATGATGGCTTCAGGCTGCAGGCTGGCACCTGGCTTGGCGATCACCACCGCCACGCCCACCTCGCCGAAATCGGGGTGCGGCACCCCCACCACAGCGCTCTCGGCCACGCCCTTCATGTCGTTGATGTAGCCCTCGATCTCGGCCGGGTAGACGTTGTAACCCCCGCTGATGATCAGGTCCTTGCTGCGGCCCACGATCGTCACGTAGCCGCGCTCGTCCACTTTGCCCACATCGCCGGTCTTGAAGAAACCGTCGGGGGTGAACTCCTCAGCCGTCTTCTCGGGCATGCGCCAGTAACCCTTGAACACGTTCGGGCCCTTGACCTGGATGCCGCCGATCTCTCCGGTCGGCAGGTCCTGCCCATCGTCACCGCGCACACGCAAGGAAACACCCGGCAGCGGGAAACCCACCGTGCCACCACGGCGCTCGGTCTGTTTGCCGTAACGCGGGTCGGCGCTGTAGGGGTTGGAGGTCAGCATCACGGTCTCGCTCATGCCGTAGCGTTCCAATATGGTGTGGCCGGTGCGTGAAGTCCAGTCGTTGAAGGTCTCGATCAGCAGCGGCGCCGAACCGGCAATGAACAGGCGCATGTGGCGGCAAGCCTCGCGGGTGAGCCCCGGCTCGGCCAGCATGCGCACGTACAGCGTGGGCACGCCCATGAACACCGTGGCCTCGGGCAAACGTGCGATCACACGCTTGGGATCGAACTTGGCCATCCAGAGCATCTTGCTGCCGTTGATCAACGCGCCATGGATGGCCACAAACAGGCCATGCACATGGAAGATCGGTAGCGCGTGGATGAGCACATCGCCCTTTTTCCAGCCCCAGTAGTCCTTGAGCATGGCGGCATTGCTCAGCATGTTGCCGTGCGTGAGCATGGCCCCCTTGCTGCGGCCGGTGGTGCCACTGGTGTAGAGGATGGCCGCCAGGTCATCGGCCTGGCGGCTCACAGCCTGGTGCTGGTCGCTGTGGTGCGCGCTGCGTTCCAGCAGGCTGCCCGTGCGGTCGTCGCCCAGGGTAAAGACATGCTTCGTGCCCGCCTTGAAAGCGATCTTGCTCACCCAGCCAAAATTGGCCGGGCTGCAGACCACCACGGCCGGCTCGGCGTTGCCCACGAAGTACTCGATTTCGGCACTCTGGTAGGCGGTGTTGAGCGGCAAGAACACATAGCCCGAGCGCAGCGTGGCCAGGTACAACATCATGGCCTCGACCGATTTTTCGACCTGCACCGCGACCCGGCTGCCTTCGGGCAAATCGAGCGAAGCCAGCAAATTGGCCATCATGGCGGTGGCGCGGTCGAGGTCGCGCCAGCTGTAACTCAGGCCTTCGTCGGTTTCAACGGCGATGGCGTCCAGGTTGGATGGGAAAGCAGCGCGCAGCGCCGAAAACAGGTTTTGGGATTTCATAGGGTCGGTTCAGTGTCAATCGAGTTTGGCACCCGAGGCCTTGACGACCTGGGACCACTTGGCCAGTTCCTTTTTGATGAAGGCATCGAACTGCGCCCCCGTCAGGTTGGGAAATTCTGCCCCCTGCCCCGCCCAGACGCCACGCGCATCGTCGCTCTGGCAGGCACGGCGCACTTCTTCGATGGCGCGGTTTTGCGCCTCGGCCGGTGTGCCCTTGGGCGCCCACACGCCATACCAGGTGGACACGGTGTAGTCGGGCAAGCCCAACTCGGCCGAGCAAGGCACGTCCGGGAAGGCCGCACTGCGCTTGGCACCAGACACCATCAGGGCCTTGATGCGGCCCGACTTGATGTGCTGCGCTGACGAGCCCAGGCCATCGAACATCATGTCCACATTGCCTGCCACCAGGTCTTGCAGGGCCGGGCCTGCGCCCCGGTACGGGATGTGGGTGATGAAGGTCTTGGTCTGCAGCTTGAACAGCTCGCCAGCCAGGTGGTGCGAGGTGCCGCCCCCGGCCGATCCATAGTTCAGCCGCGCGGGGTTCTTCTTGACGAATTCCAGAAAGCTCTTGAAGTCGGGCGCTGTGACGTTGCGCGGGTTGACCACCAGCACCTGGGGCACATTGGCCACCAGAATCAGGGGCACCAGGTCGCGCTCCAGGTCGTAGTCGAGCTTGGGGTACATGAAAGGCGCGATCGTGTGGTGCACAGCCCCCATGAACAGGGTGTAGCCATCGGGCGCGGCCTTGGCGGCGATGGTGGCACCCAGCGTGCCGCCCGCCCCGCCCCGGTTGTCAATGACCAGTTGCTTGCCCGTCAGGCGTGAGAACTGGGCCGACATCGGACGGGCAAACGCATCGGTGCCTCCGCCAGCCGGGAAAGGCACGATCAGGGTCACGGGTTTGCCGGGCCAGGGGCTCTGGGCCGACACCCACAAGGGGGACGCCATTCCGGCAGCCGCCAGGGCCTGCAAGGCCCGGCGGCGCGAAAAAGCAGCATTCAAATCGGTCATGGGGTCTGTCTCCTCTTGTGCGCGTCTTGTGCATGTCTTGTGCGCGGATGCGCAGCTGAACGTCGCGCATCATAGGGACAGATCGGACACCGCGCCAGACACCGGGATTTTTCCCAGCGCCAGCATCTTGCGGTGGCGGTCCAGCTTTTTGAGGTCATACAGGTAATTGACCATCATGCCAAAGGACTGCTGCAAGCCTTTGCCCGAGGGGTCGGCCATCCAGTGGATGTTCTCGACCCGCGCGCCATTGCCCAGATGAAAACGCGCCACCGGATCCAATGGCCGTCCCTGCTCCAATTCATGCCCCAGGTAGCGGCTGGCGCAGTGCAGCAGCCAGCGCGCACCCGGGCATTTGGCGTCCAGGTGCGGCCCCTGGTCCAGCCAGGCCTGCACGTGCTCGCTCGTGACCGGCTCGAAACCGACAAAGCGGCCCAGCGTGCGGCGGTGCTTGTCGGGCAGCTCCTGCAGCAAACGCGCCGCGTTCTTGCGGTACCAGGCACGGAAACCCGGAATTGGCGAGAGCGTGGCAAAGGTCTTGAGCTGCGGAAAATCGGCCTTGAGCGTCTCCACCACCCGCTTGATGAGCGAATCGCCAAAGCTGATGCCCTTGAGCCCTGTCTGCGTGTTGCTGATCGAATAGAAGATGGCGGTGGTGGACTTGCTCAGGTCGACCGCCTCGGCGGTTTCGTCCAGCAGGGGCACGATGTTGGAAGCGATTTCGCGGGTGAAGGCCACTTCCACAAAAATCAGCGGTTCGTCGGGCAGACGGGCATGGAAAAAACCATAACAGCGCCGGTCCGAGTCGAGCCGGTTTTTCACATCGGCCCAGCTCTTGATGTCGTGCACCGCTTCGTACTGGATGAGTTTTTCAACCAAGGACGCCGGAGAGTCCCAACTGATGCGGCGCAACTCCAGAAAAGCCACATCGAACCACGTGCCAAACAGGTTCTCCAGCTCGGCATCCAATGCCAGCAGGCGTTTTTCATTTTTCAGCTGAGGCAGCAGTTCGGCACGCAGGTCCACCAAAAAGCGCATGCCCTCGGGAAACACCGCAAAGCGCTGCAAGAGTCGGGTGCGGTCCGAGTACAAGGCTTTGCGCAGACGGATCTCGGCCACGCCCTCTTCGGCGCTGCCCACGGCCGCTTCATACGCCTCACGCGCCTGGCGAATGCGCTGTGGGTCGGGCGCAAAGCGCTCGCTCATCAAAATGCAGGCCTGACGGCGCTCGCTGGCATTGGCGGCGGCATACCACTGCGCAAAGGCACGGGCACGGCGCCCGCCTTCGACTTCGCTCACGGTGCTGTCGGCCACCGCCTGCAAGGGTTTGAGCACCTTGCGCACCAGCGTGGCGTCCAGCGCTTCGGGCGCGCGCTCGGCGCGGACGCCGCTGCCAACCACCACCGGGCTTGATGCGCCCTCCACCACCTTGCCCTTGGGCAACCAGTCCGAAACCTTTTGCCCCCACCACGATGCCGGATTCATCAGACCCCCAGAAGTTTCAACGCTTTGCCGTAAGAAGCTGCTGGTTCACGCACATCGAAGTGCACCACCTGCAAGCCGCAGCGTAACGCACCTTCGATGTTGCGCGCTTGATCGTCCACAAACACCGCATCTTCTGCGCGCAAGCCCAACTGCGCCAGACAGTCCTGATAGGCGCGCGGGTCGGGCTTGAGGATGCCGGTGTAGGTGGCGTCCACGATCACATCAAACAGGTCCAGCAGGGGCAGGCGCTGGCGAAAGTCGGCCCCATAAAACAGGTCCAACTCGTTGGACAGCACCGCCAGCTTGCAGCCCGCCGCCTTGGCCGCATGGATGGCCGCCACCGCCTCGGGGCGGATCACCGCCTGCACATCGGCGCCACGCGCACGTTGCACAAAGGTCTGCATGCTCTGCCAGTCTTCGCCCACCAGCAGTCCGACCTCGCGGGTGCGGCGGGTCCAGTAATCGCGCTCTGAAATTTCGTCGGCCTGCATGGCCAGCCACAGCGGGTCGGTCTGCGGATCAAAGGGGCCGCGCCAGCTCAGGGTGCCAGGTTTCAGGCCCAGGGCGGCTTCGCTGAGGTCGTGCGTCTCGAACAGCGTGCGGCTGATGACGCCGCCAAAATCGAGCACCAGGGCCTTTTGGGAGGCATCACGCATGGGCACTCCTGGCAATCAGGCCACGCGCCAGCCAATCGTCAAACACTTTCAGCACATGCTGTGCAAAGGCGGCGTCGTTGATGTGGGTGTCCAGCGCCTGCACACTGGCCTGGCCACAATCGGCCGCCAGCATCTCGGTCTGGAAGGCCGCCAGACCTTGCGGGTCGTGCAATGGCGCGCCAGGGCGATCCCACTCTTCTATACCCAGCAAAGGCAAGGCCAGATGCACCGACCCCTTGGCCTGGCGCAGGCGCGCAGCAATCTCGCGGGCCACCTCGCGGCGCATGTCGGCGTCGATCACCACCGACGCGATCAGCCGGTTGTGGTCGTGCGCGGGCAAGTCGGCAAACCGCGCAGGTTTGTGGCCCCAGGCGGGGTAGTCCACCATGTCGGTGGCCCCGGGTGCCACGATCATGGGCACGCCCGCGTGGGCCGCACCCAGCAAGCGATCCGGCCCGGCGCTCACCACCGAACCGGCCAGCTGGTTGACCAGCTCCTGCAGGCTGAAATCCATGACGCAGGCAAAGCGGCCCTGCGCTGCCAGCGACTCAAAGGCCCGCCCGCCCATGCCGGTGGTGTGGAACACCGCCAGATCGAAGCCACGCTTTTCCAGCTCGGGCTTGAGGTGGACCATGTACTTGAGGGCGCTCGACCCCAGCGAGGTCATGCCTACCACCGGTCGGTCAAAGCGCGGTGCGTGTGCCACACGGCAGGCCCCCACCACCGCGCCAGCGGCTTGCGCCAGTGCCGACTGGCACAGGCTGTTGAGGCCGTACAGGCCACCCGCCCACAGCACCATCATCAGATCGGGGGGCAGGCGCTCGGGCGGCAGCAAGGGCGAAAACGACACGGTGGACAGCACCACCTTGGGCACGCCCAGGGGCAGGCTGCTGGCCACGTCCAGCGACAGGTCGGTGCCCATGGTGCCGCCCAGGCACAGCAGACCGTCGATGCGCCCTGCCGCATGCCATTGCATGGCCAAGGCGCTGGCGCCTTGGGCCATCAGGGCCATGGCACTGTTCTCGTCGCCACTGTCCATGACCTGCTGCAGCGACACCCCGGCAGCGGCGGCCACCTCGGTGTTGGCGATGTCGGGCCGGATGCGGCCCTTGGCCAGCACCCCCACGTCCATCACCAGGGCCTGGCCACCGGCGGCAGCCACCTGCTCGGCCATGAAGCCGATCTCGTCGCTCTTGGTATCGACCGTGCCGACGATCAGGATGCGGGGGCTGCTCATGCACGCCCCTCCTGCACCGCCGCAAAGGCGCCTTCGAGCACGTCGCACATGAAGTCCACTTCCTCGCGGGTGATGACCAGTGGCGGCGACAGGATCAGGTTGGGGCCGGAGATGCGCACCATCAGGCCCGCCTGGTAGGCTGCCTTGGCCACCCGCGCCGGGATGTCGCTGGTGCGGGCCATGGGCGTGCGCTGGGCCTTGTCGCTGACCATCTCGATGCCCAGCATCAGGCCCACGCCGCGCACATCGCCCACAAAGCTGCAAGTGTCCGTCAACTTGCGCAGTCGGGCCTGCAGGTGAGCGCCCACGCGGGCCACGTGGCCAGGAATGTCCAGCGCCTCGATCTGGTCCAGCGTGGCCAGCGCGGCGGCGGCGGCGACCGGGTGGGCACTGTAGGTGTAGCCATGCGAGACCGAAGCCGTGCCGGTGGTGTCGGCATCAAACACCTCGGCGATGCGCCGGTTGATGGCCGTGGCCCCGAGCGGGATGTAGCCCGAGGAAATGCCTTTGGCCAGGCACCACATGTCGGCATTCACACCCCACAGGCGGGTGCCAAACAGCTCGCCGCTGCGGCCAAAGCCGGTCACCACCTCGTCGGCTATCAAGAGCACACCGTACTTGTCGCAGATCTGGCGCACCAGCGGCCAGTAGTTGGGCGGTGGCACGATCACGCCACCCGCGCCCTGCACCGGCTCGGCAATGAAGGCCGCCACCGTGTCCGGCCCCTGGAAGACGATCTCGCGCTCCAGCAGTTCGGCGCAGATTTCGCCCAAGCGGATCGGGTCGTCGGTGTAGGGGTTGTGGTAAGTCCAGGGCGTGTCGATGTGAAAGCACCCGGGCAGCAGCGGCTCGTAGGCGCGGCGGAAGTTGCTGTTGCCGTTGACGCTCATGCCGCCAAAGTGCACGCCGTGGTAACCCTGGCGCAGGCTGATGAACTTGAAGCGGTCGGCCTGGCCCCTGAGCTTGTGGTACTGGCGCGCCACCTTGAGCGCCCCCTCCACCGCGTCCGAGCCGCCATTGGAGAACATCACCGTGGCCACGTCTTCGGGCTGCATCGTCTGCACCAGCCGTTTGGACAGCTCGATCGCCCGCACATGGGTGGTGCCGCGGAACACGTTGTAGAACGGCAGCTCGTCCATCTGCGCCACGATGGCGTCACGCACGGGTTTGTTGCTGTGGCCCAGGTTGCAGGCCCAGAGGCCGCCCACGCCGTCGAGCATCTTGTGGCCGTCCACGTCCCAGATCCAGCAGCCCTCGCCTTTGGCGATGATGTCGGGCCGGGATTTTTTCATCGCCCCCGGGTGGGCCATGGGGTGCCAGAGGTATTGCGCGTTGTCGGCTTTGAGTTGGTCGTGGTTCATGTCGCGTGCTTTCAAGAATCAGAGCTGAATCCAGGCGGTCTTCAGGTCCAGGTATTTGTCCAGGGCGTGCATCGATTTGTCGTGCCCATTGCCCGACTGGCGCACCCCGCCCAGCGGCACGGTGATGTCGGGGCCGCCATAGGTGTTGACGTGCACCAGGCCAGCCTTGATGGCACGCACCATGCGGTGGGCACGCGAGAGGCTGCCGGTCCAGACACCTGCGGCCAGGCCATAGTCGGTGCCATTGGCCAGACGCACCGCCTGCGCCTCGTCATCGAAAGGCATGACGGCCAGCACAGGCCCGAAAACCTCCTGGCGGGCAATGTCCATGTCGGGCTGCACCGCATCCAGCACGGCGGGCTGCATGTACTGCCCCCCGGGCACAGGCTCGATCACCTGCCCGCCCGTGCGCAGGCGGGCGCCCTGCGCCAGCGCACGCGCCAGCATGCTCTGG
>Ga0228699_1000266_pt1 | contig 44711 bp, 44 predicted proteins | sample McNCre217_Aug_MG_FD_178016 | JGI IMG/M metagenome (GOLD analysis project Ga0228699, IMG submission 178016) | Freshwater microbial communities from McNutts Creek, Athens, Georgia, United States - 2-17_Aug_MG | ecosystem: Environmental > Aquatic > Freshwater > Creek | place: USA: Georgia... | reverse complement strand
TTGTTGCATCGCGCCACTGAAAAGCTGGCCGAGAGCAAGACTTATATTCAATCGTTGCCTTACATGGACCGTCTTGACTACGTGTCCATGATGTGTAACGAGCATGCTTACTGCTTGGCCATCGAAAAAATGATGGGCATTGAAGTGCCAGAGCGTGCGCAGTACATCCGTGTGATGTATTCCGAAATCACCCGTTTGCTCAACCACTTGCTGTGGTTGGGTTGCCATGGTTTCGACTGTGGCGCTATGAACATCTTGATTTACTGCTTCCGCGAACGTGAAGACTTGTTCGACATGTATGAAGCTGTGTCTGGTGCTCGTATGCATGCGGCTTACTTCCGTCCAGGTGGCGTGTATCGCGATCTGCCTGATGTGATGCCTCAGTACAAAGCCAGCAAAGTGCGCAATGCCAAATCGGTGGCGCGTTTGAATGAAAACCGCCAAGGTTCTTTGCTCGACTTCATTGACGATTTCACGCAACGTTTCCCCAAGCTGGTGGATGAGTACGAAACGCTGTTGACGGATAACCGCATCTGGAAACAACGCACGGTCGGCATTGGCGTGGTGACGCCAGAGCGTGCGAAGAATCTCGGCTTCTCAGGTGCAATGTTGCGTGGTTCCGGTATTGCATGGGACTTGCGTAAGCATCAGCCTTATGACGTGTATGACCGCATGGACTTTGATATTCCTGTGGGTAAAACCGGAGACTGCTACGACCGCTATTTGGTGCGCGTTGAAGAGTTGCGTCAGTCCAACCGCATCATCAAGCAGTGTGTGGATTGGTTGCGTGCTAACCCAGGTCCTGTCATTACGGACAACTACAAGGTGGCAGCACCTAGCCGTGAAGGTATGAAGTCCAACATGGAAGAGCTGATCCACCACTTCAAGCTCTTCACAGAAGGTTTCCACGTGCCCGAAGGCGAGGCTTATGCCGCCGTTGAGCATCCCAAAGGTGAGTTTGGTATCTACCTCGTGAGCGATGGTGCTAACAAGCCTTACCGTATGAAGATTCGCGCTCCTGGCTTTGCCCACTTGGCAGCTATGGATGAAATGGCGCGTGGCCACATGATTGCTGACACCGTGGCGGTGATTGGCACCATGGACATTGTGTTCGGGGAAATTGACCGATGAGTTCTGAAAACACCCACCACAGCGCACCGCTGTCAGCCCAGGCTCATGCGCGCTTTGCGCGTGAAGTCGCCAAATACCCAGACGACCAGAAGCAATCTGCCGTCATGGCTTGTTTGTCCATTGCTCAGCAAGAGCAGGGCTTTGTCAGCGCCGAGAGCGAGCGTGTGATTGCTGAGTTGCTCGGCATGGCTCCTATGGCTGTGCATGAAGTGACCACCTTTTACAACATGTACAACCAACAGCCCGTTGGTAAGTTCAAGATCAACGTGTGTACCAACCTGCCTTGCCAATTGCGCAACGGGCAGGGCGCTTTGATGCACTTGGTCAAGACCTTGGGCATTGAAGTTGGCGAGACCACGCCTGATGGCATGTTCACCGTACAACCCGGCGAATGCATGGGTGCTTGCGCTGATGCACCGGTGTTGTTGGTGAATGACCGCACCATGTGCAGCTATATGAGCGACGACAAACTCGACAAATTGGTCGGTGATTTGCGTGCGGTGAAGGAATAAGCATGACAACTTCACAAAAAGCACTTGATGTGTTGGCGCAGTTCCGTTCATCGGGCGTTGACACTTGTTTCCATGACCGTCACATTGGCCCGCAAATTTTGGCGGGTTTGGATGGCAACAACTGGTCGTTGCAAGACTACGTTGCGCGCGGTGGCTACCAAGCGCTTCGCAAAATTCTGACCGAAGGCATGACGCAAGACGAAGTCATCGCCACCGTCAAAGAGTCAGGTTTGCGCGGCCGTGGTGGTGCGGGCTTCCCCACAGGTTTGAAGTGGAGCTTCATGCCTCGTCAGTTCCCAGGCCAAAAATATTTGGTGTGTAACTCGGATGAGGGCGAGCCTGGCACTTGCAAAGACCGTGAGATCTTGCAGCACAACCCTCATATCGTGATTGAAGGTATGGCCATCGCCGCTTTTGCCATGGGCATCAGCGTGGGTTACAACTACATCCACGGTGAAATCTTCCAAACCTATGAGCGTTTTGAAGCTGCACTTGAAGAGGCACGCGCTGCAGGTTTCTTAGGTGACAACATTTTGGGTTCTAACTTCAGCTTCCAGCTGCACGCGGCCCACGGCTTTGGCGCTTACATTTGCGGCGAAGAAACCGCTTTGTTGGAATCGCTTGAAGGTAAAAAAGGCCAACCCCGTTTCAAACCACCGTTCCCAGCGAGCTTTGGTTTGTACGGCAAGCCCACCACCATCAACAATACCGAAACATTTGCAGCAGTGCCATGGATCATCCGCAACGGCGGTCAGGCGTATCTCGAATGCGGTAAGCCTAACAACGGCGGCACCAAGATTTTCTCGGTCAGCGGCGATGTCGAACGTCCTGGTAACTACGAAATTCCCATGGGCACACCATTCTCCAAACTCTTGGAGTTGGCTGGTGGCGTTCGCAAAGGTCGCAAGCTCAAGGCTGTGATTCCCGGCGGATCTTCATCACCTGTGTTGCCTGCTGACATCATCATGGACTGCACCATGGACTATGACAGCATCGCCAAAGCGGGCTCGATGCTGGGTTCAGGCGCTGTGATTGTGTTGGATGACTCACGCTGCATGGTCAAGAGCCTGCAACGTTTGAGCTACTTCTACATGCACGAGTCATGCGGTCAATGCACACCTTGCCGTGAAGGTACAGGTTGGTTGTGGCGCATGGTGGATCGCATTGAGCGTGGTGAAGGCCGTGAAAGCGACTTGGCTTTGCTCGACAACGTGGCAGAGAACATCATGGGGCGCACGATTTGCGCCCTCGGAGATGCAGCAGCCATGCCTGTACGCGGCATGATCAAGCATTTCCGTCACGAATTTGAACACCACATCACGCACAAGACCTGCTCGGTCTCTGCATACGTTTGACACGGATAAGTGCCATGATTGAAATCGAACTCGACGGTAAAAAGGTAGAGGTCCAAGAAGGCTGCATGGTTATGCATGCAGCTGAAAAGGCCGGCACCTACATTCCGCACTTCTGCTATCACAAGAAACTCAGCATTGCGGCCAACTGCCGCATGTGCTTGGTGGATGTGGAGAAGGCGCCTAAACCCATGCCCGCTTGTGCCACGCCTGTGACGCAAGGCATGATTGTTCGCACGCAAAGCGACAAAGCCATCAAGGCGCAAAAGTCTGTGATGGAGTTTTTGCTTATCAACCATCCGTTGGATTGCCCAATTTGCGACCAAGGCGGTGAGTGCCAGTTGCAAGACTTGGCCGTAGGTTACGGTGGTACAACTTCACGCTACGAAGAAGAAAAACGCGTGGTGCAGCCCAAAGATGTGGGTCCTCTCGTTAGCATGGAAGAGATGAGTCGCTGTATCCAATGCACACGCTGCGTGCGCTTTGGTCAAGAAGTGGCCGGCATCATGGAGCTGGGCATGTCGCACCGTGGTGAGCACGCTGAGATTGAAACCTTCGTGGGTCAATCGGTGGACTCCGAGTTGTCCGGCAACATGATCGACATCTGTCCCGTGGGCGCGTTAACCAGCAAACCGTTCCGCTACAGCGCGCGTACTTGGGAACTGAGCCGTCGCAAGTCGGTCAGCCCACACGATGCCACTGGCGCGAATCTGATCGTTCAAGTCAAGAACAACAAAGTCATGCGTGTCGTGCCTTTGGAAAACGAAGACGTGAACGAATGCTGGATCGCTGACCGTGACCGTTTCAGCTACGAAGCGTTGGACAGCGCAGAGCGCTTGACCAAGCCGATGCTCAAGCAAGGCGGCGAGTGGAAAGAGGTCGATTGGCAAGTTGCTCTCGAGTACGTGGCCAACGGCTTGCAAGGTGTCAAAGCGCAGCATGGCGCACAAGCCATCGGCACTTTGGCCAGTCCACACAGCACGGCCGAAGAGTTGTACTTGGCCGCAGCACTGACGCGCGGTTTGGGTAGCCAAAACATCGACGCACGTCTGCGTGCTGCCGATTTCCAACACGACGGCAAGACCCGTTGGTTGGGCACATCTTTGGCATCTCTCAGCACACTGCAACGTGTGTTGGTGATTGGTTCGAACGTTCGCAAAGATCAACCTTTGTTGGCCCAACGTCTGCGTCAAGCCGCACGTAACGGCGGCAAGATCAACGTCTTGAATGCACAGGCTCACGACTGGGCTATGCCCGTCGCTAACACTTTGTTGGCTGATGCTGCCAACTGGGTGCAAGCTTTGACTGACATCGCGGCGGCTGTAGGCGCTATCACGGGTGCAGCTGCGCCTGTGGCCGGTAATGCCAACAGCCCAGAAGCACAAGCGATTGCCAAGTCTTTGACGGGCGGTGAACGCAAAGCCATTTTGTTGGGCAATGCAGCAGCACACCATGCCAAAGCTTCAAGTTTGCTCAGCTTGGCCAACTGGATCGGTGCACAAACCGGTGCAACCGTGGGCTACCTCGGCGAAGCTGCTAACACCGTGGGTGCACAAGTGGTGGGCGCATTGCCTGTCGCGGGTGGTCAAAACGCGGGTCAAATGTTGGCAGGTGGTTTGAAAGCGGTGGTGTTGCTCAACACCGAGCCCGCTTTTGATGCCGCCAACGGCGCTGTTGCCGCACAAGCCATCGGCCAAGCCGAAATGGTGGTGACCTTGTCGCCATTCAAGGCCAACATGGACATCAGCGATGTGCTGCTGCCTATCTCGCCTTTCACAGAAACAGCCGGTACCTTCATCAACACTGAAGGCCGTGCACAAAGCTTCCACGGTGTGGTCAAGCCTTTGGGTGAAACCCGTCCTGCATGGAAAGTTTTGCGCGTGTTGGGCTCCATGCTCCATGTGCCAGGCTTTAACTTCGAGACCATCGAAGAAGTCCGTGCGCAAGCCATTCCTGTCAATGTGCAAGCCTTGCTCTCTAACGCATGCACAGTCAATGTGGATGTCAGCCCTGCAGCAGGTCAGCCTGCCACGGCAGCAATTTACCAACTCGACAGCTTGGTGCGTCGCGCACCGTCGCTGCAGCTCACCGCTGACGCGAAGTTGCAAGGAGGCCTGTGATGGTTGAAAACATTTACAACGCAGGCTTTGGTCTGTTGCCCGATGTGTGGTGGACCACACTGGCGTGGCCTGTTCTGTGGGCTTTGCTCAAGATCGTGGCTGTGCTGTTGCCTTTGCTGGGGTGTGTGGCCTACTTGACTTTGTGGGAACGCAAGGCCATCGGTTACACCCAAATCCGTAAAGGTCCTAACCGCACGGGCCCTGGTGGTTTGTTGCAACCTATTGCCGACGCTTTGAAGTTGATGACCAAAGAAATCATCATCCCAACCAAAGCAACGCCTAGTTTGTTCTTGTTAGGGCCAATCATGACCATCATGCCAGCCTTGGCTGCATGGGCGGTGATCCCATTTGGTCCAGACGTGGCTTTGGCTAACGTGAATGCTGGTTTGCTATTTTTGATGGCCATCACTTCGCTTGAGGTGTACGGCGTGATCATTGCAGGCTGGGCCTCTAACTCCAAGTACGCGTTCTTGGGTGCGATGCGTGCCTCTGCACAAATGGTGAGTTACGAAATCGCGATGGGCTTTTGCTTCGTGATCGTCTTGATGATTTCGAATAGCTTGAACATGACAGACATCGTCATGGGCCAAGCCAAAGGCATGATGGCTGACAAGGGCCTCGGCTTCTTGTCTTGGAACTGGTTGCCTTTGTTCCCTGTCTTCATCATCTACTTCATCTCAGGTTTGGCTGAAACCAACCGCCACCCGTTTGACGTGGTGGAAGGTGAATCAGAAATTGTGGCTGGCCACATGATCGAATACTCGGGCATGTCTTTCGCCATGTTCTTCTTGGCTGAATACGCCAACATGATCTTGGTGTCGATGTTGGCCGTGGTGATGTTCTTGGGTGGCTGGTTGTCTCCCTTTGACAACGCGTTGTTCAACCTAGTTCCCGGTTGGGTTTGGCTTGGCATCAAGACCTTTGTGGTCGTGACCATGTTCTTGTGGGTGCGTGCCACATTCCCACGCTATCGCTATGACCAAATCATGCGTTTGGGTTGGAAGATCTTTATTCCTCTCACACTGGTTTGGTTGCTGGTGGTGGGTGTTTGGATTCAAACACCTTGGAATATCTGGAACTAAGGCCGGAAATACACCATGACAACAACTACACAATCCGCTCCTTTTTCGTTGCGCGACTTTTTGTCGAGCTTCCTCTTGATTGAGCTGTTCAAAGGCATGGCCCTCACCGGCAAATACATGTTTTCGCGCAGCATCACCATCCAATTCCCGGAAGAGAAGACACCTTTGTCACCTCGCTTCCGTGGCTTGCATGCTTTGCGTCGTTACGAAAACGGCGAAGAACGCTGCATTGCTTGCAAACTTTGCGAAGCTGTCTGTCCAGCGATGGCCATCACCATCGAATCAGACCAACGCGCAGACGGCAGCCGCCGCACCACACGCTACGACATCGACTTGACCAAGTGCATCTTCTGCGGTTTCTGCGAAGAAAGCTGTCCTGTTGACTCGATCGTTGAAACACACATCTTTGAATACCACGGCGAAAAGCGCGGTGATTTGTACTTCACCAAAGAGATGTTGTTGGCAGTGGGCGACCGCTACGAACCCGAAATCGCTGCCAACAAGGCAGCTGACGCCAAATACCGTTGAAAGATTTCATGATGGACGTTCAATCGGCTCTTTTTTACGCGTTCTCAGCAGTGATGCTGTTTGCCGCATTCCGCGTCATCACGGCGCGTAACCCTGTGCATGCTGCGCTCTATTTGGTCTTGGCTTTTTTCCAAGCCTCAGGCGTGTGGATGTTGTTGCAGGCTGAGTTTCTCTCTATTGCGCTCGTACTCGTGTACGTTGGTGCGGTGATGGTGCTCTTCTTGTTTGTGGTGATGATGCTTGACATCAACATGGACAGCATTCGTCAAGGTTTCTGGAAACACTTTCCTTTGGCCGCGACTGTGGGGGCGGTGATTGCCCTGGAATTAGCGGCTGTGTTGTTGGGTGGCTTTCGAGTCACTGAACCTCAAAAACAGGTGGCTGCTCAGTTGGTCTCGCCCGTGGCTGTGACCGCTGTTGCTCCTGTGGATGTGGCCTCCGCTGCCGTGGATGCCGCTTCTGCTGCGGTGGATGTCGGCCACATGGTGGTGGCACAAGTGTCCAACACCAAAGCATTGGGTGTGGTGCTCTACACCGAATATCTGTATCCCGTGCAAGTGGCGGCGTTGATTTTGCTGGTCGCTTTGATTGCTGCCATCGCATTAACTTTGCGTGCTCGCAAAGACAGCAAGTTCCAAAATCCGGCTGACCAAGTTCGCGTCAAAGCCAGTGACCGTGTGGCTTTGGTGAAGATGGATGCGGTGAAGCCCGCCGCTGCACCCGCCGCAGAGGAGACACAAGCATGAACATTACCTTAGGCCATTACCTCACGCTGGGTGCGATTTTGTTCGCACTCTCTGTGATCGGCATCTTCTTGAACCGTAAAAACTTGATCGTCTTGTTGATGGCGATTGAATTAATGTTGCTCGCGGTCAACATGAACTTCGTGGCGTTCTCACACTACTTGGGTGACTTGAACGGCCAAATCTTTGTTTTCTTCATCTTGACCGTGGCCGCTGCTGAATCTGCCATCGGCTTGGCGATTCTGGTGCAGTTGTTCCGCAACAAATCCAGCATCAACGTGGATGAACTCAACACGCTCAAGGGTTAATTCATCATGTCACAAACCCTGCAAGCTTCTACATTGTTGGCAGTGCCTATGGCACCGCTGGTGGGCTCTGCCTTGGCTGGTATTTTTGGTACGCGCTTTGGCGGTAACAAAATTGGCCGCGGCTTGACCCACTCACTCACCATCTTGGGCGTGTTCATCGCGTTCGTGCTGTCTGCCATGACGCTGCAAAGCGTGGCCTTGGCCGGCGCGCGTTTCAATGAAACCCTCTACACCTGGATGGTGGTAGGTGGTTTGAAAATGGAAATCGGCTTCATGGTCGATGGCTTGACCGCCATGATGATGTGCGTCGTGACCTTTGTGTCATTGATGGTTCACCTCTACACCATTGGCTACATGGAAGAGGACGAAGGGTACAACCGCTTCTTCTCTTACATCTCCTTGTTCACCTTCTCCATGTTGATGCTTGTCATGAGCAACAACATGCTGCAACTGTTCTTCGGTTGGGAAGCGGTGGGCTTGGTGTCATACCTCCTGATCGGCTTTTGGTTCAACAAACCCACGGCGATCTTCGCCAACATGAAGGCCTTCTTGGTCAACCGCGTGGGTGACTTTGGCTTCATTTTGGGCATCGGTTTGATCGCTGCCTACGGTGGCACCTTGAACTACACCGAAGCCTTCGCCAAAGCGGCTGAATTGGGTGCGCTCACATTCCCTGGCACTGACTGGATGTTGGTGACGGTGATTTGTATCTGCTTGTTCATCGGCGCGATGGGTAAGTCAGCTCAGTTCCCATTGCACGTGTGGTTGCCTGACTCGATGGAAGGCCCGACACCGATCTCTGCGTTGATTCACGCAGCGACCATGGTGACGGCTGGTATTTTCATGGTCACCCGCATGTCGCCTTTCTTCGAGTTGTCAGACACAGCACTGAACTTCATCTTGGTCATCGGTGCTATCACGGCCTTGTTCATGGGTTTCTTGGGTTTGATCCAAAACGACATCAAGCGCGTTGTGGCCTATTCCACACTGTCGCAACTCGGTTACATGACCGTGGCCTTGGGTGCTTCGGCTTACTCTGTGGCCGTGTTCCACTTGATGACCCACGCATTCTTCAAAGCGTTGCTGTTCCTTGGTGCCGGTTCGGTCATCATGGGCATGCACCACAACCAAGACATCCGTTGGATGGGCGGCGTGCGCAAGTACATGCCTATCACTTGGATCACTTCGTTGTTGGGTTCATTGGCTTTGATCGGTACCCCGTTCTTCTCCGGCTTCTATTCCAAAGACAGCATCATTGAAGCTGTGGCTGAAAGTCATTTGCCCGGTGCTGGTTTCGCGCACTTCGCTGTGTTGGCCGGTGTGTTTGTGACGGCGTTCTATTCGTTCCGCATGTACTTCCTCGTGTTCCACGGCGAAGAGCGTTACGACCAAAACCCTGACGCACATCACGGGCATGATGATCACCATGGTCATGATGACCATGGCCCACACGAGTCCCCTTGGGTGGTGACAGTGCCTTTGGTCTTGTTGGCAATTCCATCTGTGTTGATCGGTTTCTACACAATCGACCCGCTGTTGTTCGGCAAATTCTTCAGCGATGCCATTTTCATCAACGCGGACAAGCATCCGGTGATGCATGAGTTGGCCCACGAATACCACGGCGCAGTTGCGATGGCAATGCATGCTTTCAGTACAGCACCGTTCTGGTTGGCTTTGGCGGGTGTGGTGACTTCTTACTACATGTACATGATCAACCCAGCTGTGCCTGCGGCGATCAAACGTGTGTTCCACCCCATCTATGTCTTGTTCGAGAACAAGTACTACTTGGACTGGATCAACGAAAACATCTTGGCTCGTGGCGCACGCGCTTTGGGTACAGGTTTGTGGAAGGGCGGCGACCAAGCCATCATCGAAGGTGGTGTCGTGAACGCTTCTTGGAAATTGGTGGGTTGGGTGTCTTCTGTGACGCGTCAGTTGCAAACAGGCTACCTCTACCACTACGCCTTGGTCATGATCTTGGGCGTGTTCGTGCTGATGACGTGGTTCGTCTGGCTCAAATAAGGAGAATAAAAAATGGGTTTATTGAGCCTCGCCATTTGGATGCCAATTCTGTTTGGTGTCATCTTGCTCGCCTTCGGGCGTGATGAGCATGCCAAGGTTGTGCGTTGGATTGCACTGATTGGTTCTGTCGTTAGTTTGGCCGTTACTTTGCCGTTGTACAGCGGTTTTGATGCGTCCACTTCGGCGCTGCAATTCGTAGAAAACACCATGTGGATTGAACGCTTCAATGTGTTCTACCACTTGGGTGTGGACGGTTTGTCGCTGTGGTTCGTTTTGCTGACGGCTTTCATCACGGTGATCGTTGTGATTGCCGGTTGGGAAGTGATCACCGAGCGTGTGAACCAGTACATGGGCGCCTTCTTGATCTTGAGCGGTTTGATGGTTGGCGTGTTCAGCGCAGTCGACGGCATGCTGTTTTATGTGTTTTTTGAAGCCACGCTGATTCCGATGTACTTGATCATCGGTGTCTGGGGCGGCCCTAACAAGATCTATGCAGCGTTCAAGTTCTTCTTGTACACCTTGCTGGGTTCGTTGTTGATGTTGATCGCCTTGATCTATCTGTACACCCAATCCGGTGGTAGCTTTGATTTGGCGACTTGGCACAAACTGCCATTGCCAGCCAACGCGCAAACCTTGTTGTTCTTTGCCTTCTTTGCTGCGTTTGCCGTGAAGGTGCCGATGTGGCCCGTTCACACTTGGTTGCCAGACGTGCACGTGGAAGCGCCTACCGGTGGTTCTGCGGTGTTGGCTGCGATCATGCTGAAGCTGGGTGCGTATGGTTTCTTGCGTTTCTCCTTGCCCATCGCACCCGATGCTGCACGTGAATTCGCTTGGCTCATGATTGCTTTGTCTTTGGTGGCTGTGGTCTATGTGGGCTTGGTGGCCATGGTGCAAGAAGACATGAAAAAACTGGTGGCTTATTCATCGGTGGCACACATGGGCTTTGTCACCTTGGGCTTCTTCATCTTCAATGACATCGGTGTGTCAGGTGCCTTGGTGCAAATGATTGCGCACGGTTTTGTGTCTGCCGCGATGTTCTTGTCGATTGGTGTGTTGTACGACCGCATGCACTCACGTGAAATTGCCAGCTACGGCGGTGTGGTCAACACCATGCCTAAGTTTGCAGCGTTTGCTTTGTTGTTTGGTATGGCCAACTGCGGCTTGCCAGGCACTGCAGGCTTCGTGGGTGAGTGGATGGTCATCTTGGGAGCTATCAAGTACAACTTCTGGGTTGGCTTCGCTGCTGCCTCGGCCTTGATTTTTGGCGCGGCTTACACCTTGTGGATGATCAAGCGCGTGTATCTGGGCCCTGTGGCTAATGACCATGTCAAAGAGTTGACCGACATCAACAGCCGCGAGTTCTTGGTGATGGCCTTGTTGGCAATTGCTGTGTTGGCGATGGGTGTGTTCCCCAAACCATTCACCGATGTGATGGATGTGTCCGTGGCTGATTTGCTCAAGCACGTGGCGTTGTCCAAGTTGCCCCAATAAAGAGGGATTGAAAAAATGTTTGAAAAACTGAGCATCGCTGCGGTTTATCCCGAAATGCTGTTGGCTGTGATGGCCATCGTGATTGCGATGGTGGACTTGTTTGTCAAGTGCCCACGTCGCACCACCACTTACGCGTTGTCACTGCTCACCATTGGTGTGGTGGCCTACTTAGAAGCCGTTGCTGCCACACAAGGCCAAACGGTGTATAGCTTTGGCAACATGGTGGTCTCTGATCCCATGGGCAGCTGGCTTAAGTGTTTTGCATCCCTGGCGGTGATGGTGACTTTGGTCTACGGCCGTCCCTATGCTGCTGAACGCGACATGTTGCGCGGTGGTGAGTTGTTCACCTTGGGCTTGTTTGCTCTGCTGGGCATGTTCGTCATGATCTCGGGCAACAACTTCCTCGTGTTGTACCTCGGCTTGGAATTGTTGACTTTGTCTAGCTACGCCATGGTGGCTTTGCGCCGCGACAGCGCTGTGGCCAGTGAAGCTGCGATGAAATACTTTGTCTTGGGCGCAATGGCCAGCGGCTTCTTGCTCTATGGCTTGTCCATGTTGTACGGTGCCACTGGTTCGCTCGACATCAGCACTGTGTTCAAGGCTGTGGCTTCGGGCCAGATCAAACACCAAGTGTTGGTATTGGGCTTGGTTTTTGTTGTGTGCGGTTTGGCATTCAAATTTGGTGTGGTGCCTTTCCACATGTGGATTCCAGACGTGTACCAAGGCGCACCAACGGCTGTGACCTTGATGATTGGTGGCGCACCTAAGCTGGCTGCATTTGCCATGACCATCCGTTTGTTGGTAGAAGGTTTGTTGCCTTTGGCGGTGGACTGGCAGCAAATGTTGATGGTTCTGGCCGTCGCTTCCTTGTTGATTGGTAACTTGGCTGCTGTGGCGCAAACCAACCTCAAGCGCATGTTGGCGTTCTCGACCATCGCTCAAATGGGCTTTGTGTTGATTGGTTTGCTCTCGGGTGTGGTCAATGGCAACACAGCTGCTGCTGCCAACGCGTACAGCTCATCCATGTTCTACGTCATCACGTATGTGCTGACCACTTTGGCGACCTTCGGCATCATCTTGCTGTTGGCGCGTGAAGGCTTTGAAAGCGAAGAGATTGCTGACCTCGCCGGCTTGAACCAACGAAGCCCCTTGTATGCGGGTGTGATGGCAGCTTGTATGTTCTCGTTGGCAGGCGTACCTCCGCTGGTGGGTTTTTACGCCAAGCTGTCGGTCTTGCAAGCCTTGATTGCTTCGGGTCAAGCCGGTGCGATTGCCTTGGCTGTGTTTGCTGTCATGATGTCGCTGATTGGTGCCTTCTATTACTTGCGTGTGGTCAAAGTCATGTACTTTGATGAACCCATCACTGCAACTACCGTTTCCGCAGGTGCTGATGTGCGCGTGGTGCTGTCGATCAACGGCGCGTTGATCTTGATCTTGGGTATGTTGCCCGGTGGCTTGATGGCTTTGTGTGCCCGTGCCATCGTGTCTACACTGGGTACCTAATTAACGATCACGCCAACTAAGCCAGCCTTCGCGCTGGCTTTTTTCATGATGAAACCCTCCAACTCCTCGATATCCCCCAGCAGCCCAGACGCGCATTTGGTCGAACAGACGATTGACCATGTGGAGCTGTTCAAAGGCAATTTCCTTCATGCGTTTCGCGATACCGTGCGTTTACCCAATGGCGACACAGCGACACGCGAATTTGTGATCCATCCTGGCGCGGTGATGATCATTGGCTTGCTCGACGACGGACGTTTGGTCATGGAGCGCCAGTACCGTTCTCCAGTGAAACGCGTGATGATTGAGTTTCCGGCTGGCAAGCTCGATCCGGGAGAGGACAGCTTGGCCTGCGCGCAACGCGAGCTGCTGGAGGAAACGGGTTATCGCGCTGCCGAATGGGCTTATGCGGGCATGCTGCATCCGGTGATCAGTTACTCCACCGAGTTCATCGACATTTGGTTTGCACGTGGGCTGACCTTGGGTGAACGTCACTTGGATGATGGTGAATTCTTAGACGTGTTCGACGCCAGCTTGGATGAGCTGCTGACCTGGTCCCGCAATGGTCAGTTGACAGATGCCAAAACGCTCACGGGCTTGCTGTGGTTGCAAAACCACCTCAGTGGTGCTTGGCCTTTGGCGTGGCGACAAGCGTGAAAGTTTTAGACCTCCAGTGCAGCCAACTGCATGTGTTTGAAGGCTGGTTTGCAAGTGAAGACGATTTTCAAAGCCAGCTCACACGTGGCTTGGTGTCATGTCCGTTGTGTGGTGACTCGGTCGTGACCAAGAAGCTCAGTGCCCCGCGTTTGAACTTGAGCACATCGGCCACGCCACAAGAGGTGGCAGCTGCCAATCACTCAGAGTTAGCGCAGCTCCAATCTGCGTTGTTGACCATGGCGCGTCATGTTGTCGCGAACACCACAGATGTCGGCGATCGTTTTCCAGAAGAAGCGCGCAAGATGCATTACGGCGAAACCGAACATCGCAACATCCGAGGACAAGCCACGCCTGAGGAAACCGAGGCGTTGATTGACGAGGGCATTGCCGTCATGCCATTGCCTCTGCCAGAGTCGATCAAAGAGCCTTTGCAGTAAAGCGCGTGACGGCCTCTAAGGTTTGCGCCAGTGCATCAGGTGCATCGCAAGGTATGACGATGCGCTCATCCATGCCGCGAAGCCAAGTGAGCTGACGTTTGGCCAGTTGCCGCGTGGCCGCCACACCCAGTTCATGGAGTTGCGGCAAGATGCTTTCAGGTGATGCACCCACCATTTGCGCTCGGTCTAACAACTCCCAGGCTTGTCGATAACCTACACAGCGCATGCTGGGCAAGTCCATGTGCAAATCACCACGCGCACGCAAGGCTTGCACTTCTTGCAAAAAACCACCCGCCAACATGATGTCAAAGCGTTGTGCAATGCGTGCATGTAGCCAAGCGCGGTTCATCGGCTCCAGCGAGAGCAGAGGCATGTTCAACGCCGGCTGCGCAGCGCGTGTGGCATTGGCTTGCGCAAACCAGGCTGACAAAGGTTTGCCACTCACGCGCCACACTTCGAGGGCGCGCGAAATGCGTTGCGCGTCGTTAGGTGCAAGTCGCGTTGCGGTGATGGGATCCACTTTGGCTAGCTCGGCATGCATGGCAGGCCAGCCCACGGCGAGTGCTTGTTGCTCAATCTCCGCACGCAGTTCGGGTTGTGCGGTGGGTAAATCGTCAATGCCATCGCGCAAGGCTTTGAGGTAAAGCATGGTGCCGCCCACCAGCAAAGGCAATTTGCAGCGTGCGCGAATCTCAGCCATCAACGACGAGGCATCGCGGGCGAACTCGGCTGCACTGTAGGCATGCAGTGGGTCGCGAATGTCAATCAGGTGGTGAGGCACTTGGGCCAACTCTTGGGCATTGGGCTTGGCTGTGCCAATGTCCATGCCGCGATAGACCAAAGCTGAGTCGACACTGATGATTTCAATCGGCCAGCGTTGTCCGATGGCGATGGCTGCTGCCGTCTTGCCACTGGCTGTCGGTCCCACCAAAGCGATGGCGTCTACTGTCCAACTCTCAACATGTTCAGACACGTGGACCTCCGCGACGCAGCACCAGCAACCAAGCCGAAAGGGCTGTGAAGACAGACCAAAACGCCAAGCTCTGAGCCATAGGCATGGCCGAACCATCGTTCGATGCCCCGAGCCACAGCCCTGTGACGAACGCCGCCACCATCATTAAAAAACCACCCAGTGCCGATGCGGCACCTGCTGCTTTAGGAAAAGGCCCCACCGCGCCACTTTGTCCGCAAGGTTGATGAATGCCATGGGCCAAGATGAACAGGTAAAAAGGCCCCATCAAACTCACCACGCTTTGCCAACCGATCCACGCGTGAAGCGCCATCAAGCCGCCCCCCACTAAGCTGAACAAGCCGCCAATGGCCACGGTTTTTTGCACGCCAAAACGTGTCAGTAAACGTCGACACAGCACGGTGCCTAGCAAGTAGGTGAAAGCCATCGAAAACAGCAGCAAACCATATTGCCAGCGTGCCAATCCCAACAGTCCGATGAAGACAAATGACGAGGAGGCCAAGAACGTGAACAGGCCGCCATACGAGCCAATGGCCACGCAGGAAAAAGCAACAAAGGTTGGATGACGCACGATGTGCCACCATGTTTTCGCCAAGACCTGGAGGTGCAAGGCATGTGGGTTTTTGCGATGCACTGTTTCTTTGAATTGCCATGCCACCAAGCCGAGTGTGATGGCACCAAAACCCATCACCAAGCCAAGGGCCGCATGCCAGCTCCACACATCGGTCAGCAAGCCGCCTAGAGGGGCGCTGACACAAGCCAAAAACCCCAAACCCGTCAAGGCTTTGGACATCACACCCGCGCCGGTTTCTGGCGTGTAGAGGTCGCGCACGATGGCGCGTGCGCACATCACCACGGCACCCATGGCAGCCCCTTGGAGTGCGCGCCACACAATCAGTTCTTGCATGCTGCTGGCCATCACACAACCGAGGCCCGCCAATGTGAATGTACTCAGACCCCACAGCAAAATAGGACGTCGACCAAAACGGTCAGACAGGGGACCCCACACCAATTGCGAGGTACCAAAAGCCAGCAGTAAAGCGCTGAGGGTGAGTTGCACTTGTGAAAGCTCTGCGCCAAATTCGGTTTTGATGGCCGGCAGCGCAGGCAAGTACAAATCGGTGGCCACCGGTTGAATACCGAGCAGCATCGACAGCAAAACAATGATGGTGGTGCTCGACATCAGCGACCGCGCAAAAATAGGGCGTCGAGTTCACGCATAGACAGTTGTCGCCAAGTGGGGCGACCGTGGTTGCACTGGTCGGAGCGTTCGGTCACTTCCATCTGGCGCAACAAGCCATTCATCTCATCCAAGGTGAGTTTGCGGTTGGCGCGCACAGCACCGTGGCAAGCCATGGTGGCAAGCAGTTCGTTGCGTGCGCGTTGCACCACAGTGCTGGCATCGTGCTGCGACAACTCGGCCAACACGCTGCGAGCCAAGGCGACGGCATCGCCTTGTGCCAAGGTGCTGGGTACGGCACGCACGGCTAAGGTTTTGCTCGACAGCGTTGAAATCTCCAAGCCCAACGCCTGCAGTGCTTCGGCACAGGCTTCAGCCGTCGCCACTTCTTGTGCTGAAGCAGGGAAGGTGGCAGGAATCAGCAGCGGCTGACTGCTGATGTGTTGCGCGTCAACTTGATTTTTGAGCTGCTCGTACACGATGCGTTCATGAGCGGCATGCATGTCGACCAAGACCAAGCCTTGGGCGTTTTCAGCCAAGATGTACACGCCTTGCAGTTGTGCCAAGGCTTTGCCCAAAGGCCAAGTCTCAGGTACTGCGTCTTGCAACGAAGGCTCGGGGGCGTTGGCAGGGCTGAACGCATGGGACGCAAAGCTTTGTGCGGTGTGTTCCTGTGCGGGCAAGCCGCTGCGGGGCGAGGGTTGCCACAAGGCACCTACATCAGACACACGTGTACCCGCCAAAGGCATAGCGGCTTGTTGCCAATGGGTATTGGGCCACGCAGGGGGCGTGGGCATGGTCGACGGATTCGACGCTTCTGCTGTGCCAACTATTGGTAATTCATGGCTTTGTAACGCCTGGGCCATGAGCATGTTGGCACGTGGCACGGCCAGTGCATTCTCAACCGCATGACGCACCGCTTGGTGTACCTCACGGCCATCGCGAAAACGCACCTCAATCTTGGTGGGATGCACGTTGACATCCACACGTGTGGGATCAATTTCTACATACAGCGCGTACACCGGTTGGCGGTGACCGTGCAGCACATCCTCATAGGCGCTGCGTGCGGCGTGGGTGACCACTTTGTCGCGCACGTAGCGACCGTTCACATAAGAAAACTGGTGATCGGCACGGGCGCGCGCGGCATCGGGAATGCCCGCACGGCCCACCACGGTCACGTTGCCTGATTGGTAGTGCACGACGACAGAGTTTTCAATGAACTCATCACCCAGTACGTCGGCCAAGCGGCGATCTAAGGCGCGCTGGTATTGCACGTTGAGGTCTTCGCCGGAGCTGGCATCTACCGTTTGTGCGCGCCATTGCTCTACCAATTTGCCCTCGTGCCAAATCGCAAAGCCCACTTCAGGGCGGGTGAGGGCGTGGCGACGAACCGCCTCGACGCAATGGGCCAACTCGGTGTTGTCTGTTTTCAGAAATTTGCGGCGTGCGGGGGTGCTGTAGAACAGCTCTTTGACTTCTACCGTGGTGCCTTGGGCACGCGCTGCCGGTTGCAGTTCACCGCTGCGGCCATCCAACAACATGGCGCTGTCTTGCATAGCGGTGCGTGACAGCACCGACAACTCCGACACTGACTGAATGGCGGCCAAGGCTTCGCCGCGAAAGCCCATGGTGCCGACCGATTCCAATTCCGTCAGGCTGGTAATTTTGCTGGTTGCATGGCGCTTCAAGGCCACGGGCAGCTCGGCAGCGGGAATGCCCACGCCATTGTCTTCCACGCTGATCAGACGCACACCACCCGCCAACAGGCGCAACGTGATTTGTGTGGCCCCTGCATCGAGCGCGTTGTCCACCAGTTCACGCACCACGGAGGCAGGGCGTTCGACCACCTCGCCGGCGGCGATTTGGCTGATGAGTTCGTCTGGGAGTTCGCGGATCGCGCGTGGGGGTTGGGTAGCTGGGTGCACGGGGTCATTTTAGAGGCTGAGATAATGACCTTTATGGAATTCATCACACTCATTCTCGACTTCATCCTTCACATTGACCGCTACATTGAGGGCTTTGTGCAAGCCTACGGTGTGTGGGTGTATGCCTTGTTGTTTCTCATCATCTTTGTCGAGACGGGCTTGGTGGTCATGCCCTTCTTGCCCGGTGACTCGTTGCTGTTTGTGGTGGGGGCTATGTGCGGCGTGGGTTTGATGGACTATGGCGTGTCCGTGGCCTTGCTGTTCGCAGCCGCAGTGGCGGGTAACCAAACGAACTACACCATCGGTCGTTTCTTTGGTCCCAAAGTGTTTGCCTGGGAAGACTCTCGGTTTTTCAACCGTCGTGCTTTTGAACAAGCCCATGCCTTTTACGAGCGCTACGGCGGCGTGACTTTGGTGGCTGCGCGCTTCATGCCTTTTGTGCGCACGTTTGCACCTTTTGTCGCGGGCGTGGCACAAATGACGCGTCGCAAGTTCACCTTCTTCGACATCACGGGTGGCGCTTTGTGGGTGGGCGGCATCGTGACGGCAGGTTACTTCTTTGGCAACATGCCGTGGGTCAAGTCCAACCTAGAGAAAATCATCTGGGGGCTGATTTTGCTTCCCAGTGCTTTGGCGGCCTACGGCTCTTGGAAAGCGTCGCGCGCACCGCAAGCCAACGCTGATTAAAAGCCGCGTTCTGCGCGGCGCATGTCGCGCAGCATGAACAGATACAGGCTTTCCACCTTGTCGCGCGCCCAAGGTGTTTTGCGCAAAAACTTCAAACTCGAATTCACGCTGGGGTCGTGCGTGAAGCAACGAATGTGGATGCGTTCACCCAATCCCTCCCAGCCGTAATAGTCAGCCAAGTCAGTGACGATTTTTTCAAGCGTCATGCCGTGGAGCGGGTTTTTGGGTTGTTCGGGTGTTGAGTTCATGGCGTGATACGTGCAAGGCTTGAGATGGCCTGAAGCAGTCGAGTGACCTCGTTGTCGGTTGTCGTGATGTGCGGTGAAATGCGGACGATGTCTGTCAAATTGCGGGCCACCATATCTAGTGGCGTGAAGGCTACGCCATTCACGCCAACCTCAATCCCTTGCGCTTTGAGATGCGTTTGCACCGCATGGGCCGAGAGACCCTCGACGGTGAACGCAATCAAGCCTGATTGTTGGGTGCCCAAATCATGGGGGTGCACATGCGACATGTCTTTCAAAGCACGACGAATCATGGCGGCTTTTTCTTGCACGCGCATTTGAATGGTGTCCAGACCCAGCGTGAGTGCCTCGTGAATCGCTTGGCCTAATCCCAAGCGTGCGGCCATGTTGGCTTCGGATGTTTCGAACCGTTGGGCATCCTCGCGCAGTTGATAGTTGCCGTGCTTCAGCGGTGCTGAAAAATGGTCAACCGCAGCAGGCCTCAGTTCGGCGAGAAAGCCACGCCGTACATACAGCAAGCCTGTGCCACGCGGGCCACGTAACCACTTACGGCCAGGGGCGGTAAGCACGTCGCAGTCCAGAGATCGCACATCGACTGGCATTTGTCCCACCGCTTGTGCGGCATCCAAAAAGAACGGGATCTGTGCAGCACGGGCCAAGGCACCCACTTGTGCTGCAGGTTGAATCAGTCCGCCATTGGCGGGCAGCCATGTGAGCGAGATCAACCGAACACGCGCGTCCAGCATGGCGCTTAACTGCGTCAAGCACACCTCACCCGATGCGGTGCAAGGGATGGTTTCGACGATGGCCCCATCGCGTTGGGCGATGTGTGTGAGGGCGGCGTAGTTGCCGCCCCATTCGTTGCGCCCGACCAAAATGCGATCACCCGCGTTGAAGTGCAAACAATTCATCACCTCACGCCATCCGCGTGAGTGGCTGTCGGTGAGTGCGATCTCGTCGGCATCACAGCCTAATAGCTGCGCGGCACTTGCATAAACAGCTTGAAGTGCCTCGTGTTGTTGGGCCGCTGCGCCGTAGCCGCCCAAGCGCGTTTCTAAGTGCAGGTGAGACACCACGGCATCGACCACAGACGCGGACATGAGCGATCCGCCTGCATGGTTGAAGTAGGCCAAGGGCTGCGCGTTCATCTCAGGTGTTGCGCGTACGCGCCAATGGTGGGTTGCGCGAGAAGTAGCGCTCAATGCTTTTCATCAACGCGTTGGCGAGTTCGTTTTGGTAGCTGTCACTGACCAAGCGAGCTTCTTCGTCGGGGTTGCTGATGAAGGCCGTTTCGACCAACACGCTGGGGATGTCCGGTGCTTTGAGCACAGCAAAGCCGGCTTGTTCGACGTGTGGTTTGTGCAGCTTACCGATGCGGCGAATTTGTCCCAGCATCTCACCGCCTAGTTTTAAGCTGTCGTTGATTTGCGCGGTGGTGCTCATGTCCAACAGGGCGCGTTGCACGGTGGCATCTTGGGTTTTGATGTTGAGGCCACCCACCAAGTCGGCGCGGTTTTCTTGTTTGGCCATCCAACGCGCTTGTGCGCTGGACGCGGCACCTTGGCTGAGTGCAAACACGCTGGCCCCGCGTGCGTCGGGCGTCATGAAGGCGTCGGCATGGATGCTCACAAACAAATCGGCTTGGACGCGGCGGGCTTTTTCAACGCGTTGGTTCAGGGGCACAAAAAAGTCCGCATCACGGGTCAGGTAGGCCCGCATGGGCAGGTTGCCGTGTTTGGTTTTGATGACGGTGTTGTTGATGCGTTCGCGCATGCGGCGTGCAATTTGCAGCACCACATCTTTTTCTTTGGTGCCACGCGGGCCAATCGCGCCCGGGTCTTCTCCGCCATGACCAGGGTCTAGCGCCACGATGATGTAGCGTTCACTCTCTTGGCTTGGCTGCGCCACAGACGCTGCTGTGGTGATGGGCGCAGAGGCTGCGGATGCGGCCGGTGCAGGAACCTCCGGCTTGCGGTTTTGATTGGCCAGTAAATCACCCACAGGGTCGGTGTGTGTGCCGAGCTTGGTGGTGGGCGGTTGCGGCGGTGTCGCCGTCATCGAGGGCGAGCTGGCAAAGGCGTTGCCACCGTTGAGTTTGTCGACGATCAAGGCTTCCAGTGGGTCGGCCACTTCGGAAGGGTAGAGGTCGAGCACCAAGCGGTGTTGGTATTGCGTGTTGCCCGTTTTCACCGGCAGCAAGTTGAACACCTGAGGCTTGACCATTTGCCGCAAGTCCAGCACCAAACGCACCACTTTGTTGGCGTATTGGCCCACACGTACCCCCGTGATGTAGGGGTCGTCTGAGCGCACTTTGCCAACCAACTCTTTCAGCGCGGGGTTGAGGTCAATGCCTTCAATGTCCACGGCCAAGCGCGGTGGATTGGCTACAAAGATGGGCACGGTCTTGAGGGCTGTGTCGCTTTCAATCGTCACACGCGTGTAGGCCGCTGCGGGCCACACGCGCACGGCCACGATGCTGGCTCCCCATGCAATGTCAGCGCTGCCCAGCATCAAAGCGAGCGAGCCGCCTTGAAGCAGGCTGCGTCGCTTGATCCCGTGATTGCCGGTGGGTTGGGTCATGCCATCAACTCCAGTCCTCGTGGGGTGAGGGCGGTGATGTGCACCTGGCGTTGCTCGTGGTCGTCAACTTGGATGTCGAGTTCTAGGTCTGGCGTGGGCATCACGCCAGCGGCGTTTTGCGGCCACTCGCACAGCTTAAGGCCGGGTCTGGCGAAGATGTCACGAAAGCCCGCGTCTTCCCATTCACGTGGATCACTGAATCGGTAAAAGTCAAAATGCCACACTTCACCTGCCGCCACCGTGTAGGGTTCAACCACTGCGTAGGTGGGACTCTTGATGCGTCCTTCGACCCCCAATGCCCGCAACAAGTGGCGTACAAACGTGGTTTTGCCTGCGCCCAAGTCACCGTGCAAGGCGATGCAGGCATTCAACTGGACGTGCGTCAGCGTAGCTGCCAACTGCGCAGCAAATGCTGCGGTGGCGGCTTCGTCGGGCCAAACAAGAGTTTTTACAATCACGGCTTCATTCAAGGCAAATTGTTCAAGGATGTCGGTTGTCTATCGATCACAAATTGTTGCTCTCGCAGATTCAGGCTTTAGGGCAAACGCTGGGATTTTCCCAAATTGCGGTGGCTCCGGTGGATTTGTCGTCGGCAGAGCCCCATTTGCAAAATTGGCTGGCTCAAAACTTCCACGGCAGTATGGACTACATGGCGCGTCACGGGCTCAAGCGTGCGCGTCCCGCCGACTTGGTGCCCGGCACTTTGAGCGTGCTGACGGCGCGCATGAATTACCTGCCGCGAGACACGACTGAGGGCTGGCAAGACAAGGAATGGCAAAGGCTGCGCAACCCCCAAGAGGCGGCGGTGTCGATCTACGCGAGAGGGCGTGACTACCACAAGGTGATGCGCAACCGGCTCGACAAGCTGGCGCAACAGGTGGATGCTTTGCTGGACGAGGCTTTGAAGCCGGAGCGGTTTGAATACCGAGCCTTCACCGACTCGGCGCCTGTGCTCGAAGCCGAATTGGCCACCCGCAGCGGCCAAGGTTGGCGTGGCAAGCACAGCTTGGTGCTGAATCGCGAAGCCGGCTCGATGTTTTTCTTGGGCGAGATTTTTCTGAATGTGGCTTTGCCAGCGTCTGAGTCCACGAGTGCCCATTGCGGGCAATGCACTGCCTGCATCGACGTGTGTCCCACGCAAGCCATCGTGGCACCAGGCTTGGTCGATGCACGGCGCTGCATTTCGTATTTGACGATTGAGCATGAAGGAGCGATTGACGAGGCCTTGCGCCCCTTGCTGGGCAACCACATTTACGGCTGCGACGACTGCCAGTTGATTTGTCCTTGGAACAAGTTTGCCCAAACGTCGACCTTGCCCGACTTCGATGTGCGTGCTGGGTTGGTGGGACAAAACATGGCGCATTTGTTGGCTTGGAGCGAGGCCGATTTTTTGCGTTACACCGAAGGCAGCCCGATTCGCCGTATCGGTCATGTGCGTTGGTTGCGTAACTTGGCTGTGGTCGCAGGCAATGCTTTGCGTCAGACCGATGACACCCCCTTGCGCCAAGCTTTGCAGGCACATTCTGCGCACCCCAGCGATGTGGTGAGGGAGCATGTGCAATGGGCTTTGGCGCAACAACACGGGGTTTAACGCGCGTTGGATTGCATGTCTGTCAACGCGCGGTTGGCTTTGACAGCTTGGCCCAGCTCAATCACCGCCAACGCGTAGTAGCTGCTCCAGTTGTACCGCGTCACCACATAAAAGTTGTCTGTGCCCGCTACATAGCTGGGGGGCTCGTCGCCATTGAACAGTTCCACCAACGCCAATGAGCCATTGTGTTTTTGGGCTTGTTCATTCAGCACAGCTCCTTTGGCCATGAAGTTGCTCACGCTGAACGATGGCAGGATGTCTGGTGCCAACAACGTGGGTTTGTCCAAGCGCGTTTCATCAAAGCTCACGGGGTAGTGCGTGGGCATGCCGGTTTGCCAACCGAAGGCCTTGAAGTAATTGGCCACGGAGCCAATCGCATCCACGGGGCTGTTGCGCAAGTCGATGCGACCGTCTCCGTCAAAGTCCACCGCAAATTTGGTCACGCTCGATGGCATGAACTGCGGCCACCCCATGGCGCCTGCAAAACTGCCGGTGATCGTGGCATCGGCTTGTTGGCGTGCTTGCACCAAGAAGTGGCCCAGCTCGGATTTGAAAAACGCTTGTCGCTCTGCTGCACGTGGGTGGGATGATGGAAAGTTCAGTGTGAGCGTGGCTAAGGCATCGAGCACACGGTAGTTGCCCATGTTTTGACCGTAAAAGGTTTCCACACCGATGATGCCCACAATCATTTCAGCGGGAACGCCATAGGTTTGTTCGGCGCGGGTGAGCGCGCTTTGGTAGGTTTGCCAAAACTGCGTGCCTGCATCAATGCGGCGCGGTTCAATGAAGCGCTCACGGTAAGCGCGCCAGTTTTTGGGCACGTTCACCGGCGGCGGCAATACCAGCTTGGGCACGCCTTTCAAATAATGCGCATTGCTGAGTTGCGTCCGCACCCAAGCTTGGGGTAAAGCGTATTGCTTGGCCAGCTCATCCGCAAGCGCCATGACTTCGGGTGTTTTTCCGTAAACAGTGCCTTGCGTTGATGGGCGCGCGGTGTGTTTGTGCGTCCGAGGGTGTGGCTTGGCGTGCAAAGGGCTGGTCAAGGCTGGAACCAGCAAGAGTGCGAGCAGTATTTGACGTAGGGCAAATACTGCTCGCAAAGCTGGATAAAACGAAGATGTATGTGTAGTCACGCAGAGTTTGCAAGGGAAAAAGCAAGGTCCACATGGTAAGCTGACTTATAAGAATAGCGAGATAAGTGCTGCAGCACGTACCGAGAAAAACGATGCGGAAAACTGGTTACTACACACACCCCATGTGTTCAAAGCACGAGATGGGGCAAGGTCACCCTGAATGTCCAGAACGGCTCAGTGCCATCCAAGACCGCTTACTGATCAGCGGCGTGGACTTGGGCCTCACACCCATGGAGGCGCCCGAAGCGCCCTTGGCCGACATTGAGCTGGCGCATGACCGCATGTACATCGCCTCGTTGCGGGGCTTGTCGGACCAGTTGATTGAGGACATGAACGCCGGAGGCCCTGCTTACGCGCACATGGACTCGGACACCGCCATCAACGCCTACACATGGAAAGCCGCCTTGTGTTCAGCAGGGGCCGCCATTGCCGCCACCGATGCCGTGATTGCCGGTGAGCTAGAGAACGCGTTTTGTGCCATTCGCCCCCCAGGACATCATGCTTCGCGCAACAAAGCGGGGGGGTTTTGCTTTTTCAACAACGTCGCGATTGCTGCTAAATACGCCTTAGAGCGCCACGGCTTGAAGCGCGTGGCCGTGGTTGACTTTGACGTGCATCACGGCAATGGCACGGAAGACATCCTGAGTGGAGATGACCGTGTGCTGATGGTCAGCTTTTTTCAGCATCCCTTTTACCCCTATACAGGCGTTGACCATCCTGCCGCAAACATGGTGAACATCCCCGTGCCGGCTTACACCAAGGGCATGGAGGTGCGCGAGCTGATTGAGGCGCATTGGGTGCCGCGCTTGGAAGCGTTCAAGCCTGAGTTGATTTTCATCAGCGCTGGCTTTGATGCGCACCGCGAAGACGACATGGGTCAAATGGGACTGACAGAGCAAGATTACAGCTGGATCACTTACCGAATCCGTGAGATTGCTGCGCGCCACGCCAAAGGCCGCATCGTGTCTTGCTTAGAAGGCGGTTACGACCTGAGTTCGTTGAGCCGCAGCGTGGAAGCGCATTTGCGTGTGTTGGCCGATATTTAAAACATGAACGATTTACAAGAATTACTGCTGGATTTGCAAAGTCCCACCATTGCCTTGGAGTTGGCCGGTTTGGGTATGTGTTTGGGGCTCGCTTGGGGGCTGAGTTGGGCTTTGGGCCGTGGTGCAACCGCACGAGGTTCGATTTTGTTTGGCCGTCGCTTGATCGACGGCGTGTTGTTTCCTGCCTTGGCGGTGGTGTTCACCTACGGTCTGAAGCTGGTGCTGGTCAAGGTTCAGCATGTACCGGTGCTCAAAGTGATACTGCCTGTGTTGGTGTCTTTGGCGCTGATCCGCTTGATCGCCCGTGTGTTCACGGCGGTGTTTCCGAGTTCAAGAGGGGCTCGCATCATTGAGCAAGTGGTGTCTTGGGTGGCGTGGGGCTTGGCGGTGCTGTGGGTGACGGGGCTGTGGGGGCCGTTGATGGATGAGCTCGATAGCCTGCAGTTTGTGCTGGGCAAGACGCGCATCAGCGTGTTGCACGTGCTGGACGTGATCCTCACTTCGGGTTTTGTGTTGGTGCTGGCGCTGTGGTTATCGGCCACGCTTGAACAACGTGTGTTGAACCGTGCGTTTGTTGATTTGTCCATGCGTAAAGTCGCGGCCAATGCGCTGCGGGTGTTGCTGCTGGTCGTCGGGACTTTGTTTGCGTTGTCGTCTTTGGGTTTTGACCTCACGGCCTTGTCTGTATTGGGCGGGGCATTGGGGGTTGGTATTGGTTTCGGCTTGCAAAAGTTGGCTGCCAATTACGTGAGTGGCTTTGTGATTTTGTTGGAGCGTTCGCTGCGCATTGGCGACTTTGTGCGCGTAGATGGCTTTGAAGGCCGCGTGACGGATATCAAAACCCGTTACACCTTGGTGCGAGCCAGCAATGGCAGCGAGTCGGTGGTGCCCAATGAGCTTTTGCTGACCCAGCGCGTGGAGAACTTGTCATTGGAAAGTCGCCACATGTTGCAGACCTGTACCTTTTGGGTGGGGCTAGAGAGCGATGTGGCGCGTGTGCAAAGCCTGCTGGCGCAAGCCGCACTCAGTGCCGAATGGGTGTTGGCCGAGCCAGCACCACAAGCTTTGCTGGCAGAAGTCGCTCCGCAAGGCTTGCGCTTTAGCTTGAACTTTTGGATGGAAGACCCTGTCAACGGCCAATCGTTGACACGTTCCCGAGTCAACATTGCGGCCTTGAGCGCCTTGCGTGCGGCAGGGGTGATGCTGGTGCATTCACCCCAAGAGGTGGTGCTTCGTCGCTGAAAACGAGGTTTTTCTTAAGGATAATCCCTAGAAAAGCACGGTCGTACTTAAGAAGACGTGCTTTGCTCTCTACAATGTGACGTTTACGTAAACGTCAATCTGTTTAACTTTAAAAATTGGAGCTTTTGCCATGAAAGTTTTGGTCGCTGTCAAACGCGTGGTGGACTACAACGTCAAAGTCCGTGTGAAGTCGGACAACTCGGGCGTTGACATTGCGAACGTCAAGATGAGCATGAACCCGTTTGACGAAATTGCGGTGGAAGAAGCCGTGCGCCTCAAAGAAAAGGGCGTGGTGACTGAAGTCATCGCGGTGTCTTGTGGCGTCACCCAATGCCAAGAGACCTTGCGCACGGCCATGGCGATTGGTGCCGACCGTGGCATCTTGGTGGAAACCGCTGAAGAGCTGCAACCGTTGGCCGTCGCCAAGTTGCTCAAAGCCTTGGTGGACAAAGAGCAGCCAGGTTTGGTGATCTTGGGCAAGCAAGCGATTGACGATGACTGCAACCAAACCGGCCAAATGTTGGCGGCCTTGGCTGACATGCCACAAGCGACCTTTGCCTCCAAAGTAGAGCTCTCAAGCGACAAAGCCAGCGTGACTCGCGAAGTCGATGGCGGTTTGGAAACCCTTTCTGTGAGCTTGCCAGCAGTCATCACCACCGACTTGCGCTTGAACGAGCCCCGCTATGTGACCTTGCCCAACATCATGAAGGCCAAGAAAAAACAACTCGATGTGTTCAAACCAGAAGACCTCGGCGTGAACGTGGCCCCCCGCATCAAGACCCTCAAAGTGGTCGAGCCTGCCAAGCGCAGTGCTGGCATCAAAGTGCCCGATGTGGCCACATTGGTGGACAAACTCAAGAACGTGGCCAAGGTCATTTGATCAATAGACATACGCAGGAGAACACACACATGACATCCCTCGTGATTGCAGAACACGACAACGCCTCCATCAAAGGCGCTACTTTGAATACCGTCACAGCCGCGGCCGCCATTGGCGCTGATGTGCACGTTTTGGTCGCTGGTCACAACGCAGGTGCAGCCGCAGCTGCCGCGGCACACATTGCAGGCGTGAGCAAAGTCATCCACGCCGATGGCACAAGCCTTGAAGCAGGTTTGGCCGAGAACATGGCAGCCCAAGTGTTGGCACTCATTTCAAATGCAGCTGGCAACTACACCCACATCTTGTTCCCCGCCACAGCCAGCGGCAAGAACGTGGCCCCACGCGTGGCCGCCAAGCTCGATGTGGGCCAAATCAGCGACATCACCAAAGTCGACAGCCCAGACACGTTTGAGCGTCCCATTTACGCGGGCAATGCTGTGGCGACGGTGCAATCGAGCGATGCTGTCAAAGTCATCACCGTGCGTACCACGGGTTTTGATGCTGCAGCCGCCACGGGGGGCGCGGCTCAAATTGAGACGGCAGCCGCCGCAGCAGATTCAGGCAAGAGCAGCTTTGTGAGCCGTGAAGTGACCAAGAGTGACCGTCCAGAGCTGACGGCCGCCAAGATCATTGTGTCGGGTGGCCGTGCCTTGGGCAGCTCAGAGAAGTTTGATGAAGTCATGACACCGTTGGCCGACAAGCTGGGTGCTGCGATTGGCGCAAGCCGTGCTGCCGTGGACGCAGGCTATGCAGCCAACGATTTGCAAGTCGGTCAAACAGGCAAGATCGTGGCTCCCGAGTTGTATGTGGCGTGCGGTATCAGCGGCGCGATTCAGCACTTGGCGGGGATGAAAGACAGCAAGGTGATTGTGGCGATCAACAAAGACCCAGAGGCGCCGATCTTCAGCGTGGCGGATTTCGGGTTGGAGGCGGACTTGTTTGTGGCTGTGCCTGAGCTGGTCGCTGCGCTTTAAACACACTTTGAAAAAGCACTCTGCGGGGTGCTTTTTTCTTTTGTACTGAATCTTGGAGACTTAAACATGAGTTACATCGCTCCCATCAAAGACATGTTGTTCAACATGGAGCACTTGGCTGGCTTGAACCAAGTGGCTGAAATTCCCGCTTTCGAAGACATGGGGTTGGAAACAGCCCAAGCCGTGCTTGAAGAGTGCGCCAAATTGAACGAGTCTGTGCTTGTGCCTTTGAACTGGGAAGGCGACAAGAACCCATCGTTCTTCAAAGACGGCAATGTCACGACCACGCCTGGTTTCAAAGAGGCTTACCAGCAATATTGCGAAGGTGGCTGGCAAAGCTTGCAACACCCTGCAGACTTTGGCGGTCAAGGCTTGCCTAAAACCATTGGCGCGGCTTGCGGCGAAATGCTTAATTCAGCCAATATGAGTTTTGCGCTGTGTCCCATGTTGACGGATGGCGCGATTGAGGCTTTGCTGACCGCAGGCTCTGATGAATTAAAAGCCACCTACCTTGAGAAGCTCATCTCTGGCGAATGGACTGGCACCATGAACTTGACTGAGCCGCAAGCGGGTTCAGATTTGGCTGCCGTGCGTACGCGTGCTGAGCCTTTGCCAGATGGCACTTACAAAGTGTTTGGTACCAAGATTTTCATTACCTACGGTGAACACGACATGGCCGAGAACATCGTCCACCTGGTGTTGGCCCGCGTACAAGGCGCGCCGGAAGGCGTGAAGGGCATCAGCTTGTTTGTGGTGCCTAAGTTCATGGTCAACAAAGACGGCTCGCTGGGTGCACGCAACGATGTGCATTGTGTGAGCATTGAGCACAAGATGGGCATCAAGGCTAGCCCCACAGCGGTGTTGCAGTATGGCGACCACGGTGGCGCGATTGGCTTCTTGGTCGGCGAAGAAAACCGTGGCCTCGAATACATGTTCATCATGATGAATGCCGCGCGTTACGCCGTGGGCGTGCAAGGCATTTCGATTGCGGAGCGTGCGTACCAAAAGGCGGTGGCCTTCTCGCGTGATCGCGTGCAAAGTCGCCCTGTGGACGGCAGCATGAAAACCAGCGCGCCCATCATTCACCACCCAGACGTTCGCCGCATGTTGATGACCATGCGCGCCTACACCGAAGGTTGCCGTGCGATGGCCACGGTGGCGGCTGCGGCGTATGACGCGTCGCACCACCACCCCGATGCAGACACACGCAAAGAAAACTTGGCTTTCTACGAATTTTTGGTGCCCTTGGTCAAAGGCTTCAGTACCGAGATGAGTTTGGAAGTCACCAGTCTTGGCGTACAAGTGCACGGTGGCATGGGTTTCATTGAAGAAACCGGTGCAGCACAGTATTACCGTGACTCCAAAATTTTGACCATTTACGAAGGCACCACTGCCATTCAAGCCAATGATTTGATTGGTCGTAAAACGGGGCGCGATGGTGGTCAAACTGCCAAAGGCATTGCAGCGCAAATTGCCAATACCGAAGCTGAGTTGCTCAAGAGCGGTAGCGCCAACGCCAAGGCGATGGCGGCACGTTTGAAGGCGGCTCGCGAAGCGTTCCTCGATGTGGTTGACTTCGTGGTGGCGGGGGCGAAAGCCAGTCCCAACGCCGTGTTTGCAGGCAGCGTGCCTTATCTCATGCTCACGGGCAACTTGGTGGCAGGCTGGCAAATGGCGCGTGCGTTGTTGGTGGCGGAGGCCGAATTGGGCAAAGGCAACGATGCGGTGTTCATGCAATCCAAAATCACCACAGCGCGTTTCTACGCGGACCACATCTTGGTCAAAGCGCCAGGCATGCGTGACAGCATCGTGGACGGCGCAGACAGCGTGACAGCGTTGGCGCTTGACGCTTTCTAAGTTAGACCTGGGCGAAAACCATCGAACCATCATCAGGGCACTTCAACGTGCCCTGTACTTTTTAAAGAGGTTGACATGTCGCATTTACCGCCAGTTTTGCAATCGCTCAAGTTCCCAGTCATCGCATCTCCTTTGTTCATCATCAGCAATCCCAAGCTGGTGATTGCGCAATGCAAGGCTGGCGTGGTGGGGTCTATGCCAGCCCTCAATGCACGTCCAGCTGAACAGCTGGAGGAGTGGTTGATTGAAATCACCGAGGCACTGGCTGCGCACAACCGTGAACACCCAGACCAACCCGCTGCGCCGTTTGCGATCAACCAAATCGTGCACAAAAGCAATGACCGCTTAGAGCACGACATGGCGCTGTGCGTGAAGTACAAAGTGCCCATCATCATCACGTCGCTGGGCGCGCGCGAAGATGTCAATGCGGCAGCGCACAGCTATGGTGGCGTGGTGCTGCACGACGTGATCAACAACAAATTCGCCAAAAAAGCGATTGAGAAAGGTGCGGATGGCTTGATCGCCGTTGCAGCAGGGGCAGGGGGGCACGCAGGGGTGAAGAGCCCGTTTGCGTTGGTGCAAGAAATTCGTGAATGGTTTGACGGGCCCCTTGCCTTAAGTGGTTCTATTGCGACGGGCGGCGCAGTTTTGGCAGCGCAAGCGATGGGGGCCGATTTTGCTTACATTGGCTCAGCGTTCATTGCGACTGAGGAGGCGCGAGCTGCCGATGAGTACAAGCAGGCCGTGGTGCAAGCCAACTCAGACGACATTGTGTACAGCAACCTGTTCACGGGTGTGCATGGCAATTACTTGGCGCCGTCGATTCGCAAAGCGGGCTTAGACCCAGATCATTTGCCAGAGAGCGATCCCACAAAGATGAACTTTGGCGGGGGTGCTCAAAAGGCATGGAAAGACATTTGGGGTTGTGGTCAGGGCATTGGCGCAGTGAAAGCGGTCGTGCCTGCTGCCGAGTTGGTGGCCCGTTTGAAATGTGAATATCAAGAGGCCAAGCAACGCTTGACCGCTTGATGAAGGCCTAGGTTTTTAAACCAAAGAAAAAGCCGCTCAGTGAGCGGCTTTTTTATGAGTGTGCAGAGCAGAGCGATTAACGCAACACCAAGACGGGCACGCTCGCGTGTGTCAACACTTGCTGTGTTTCGCTGCCGAGCAACAAACGCTTGATGCCACGACGACCGTGTGACGCCATCACGATCAAATCGGCTTTGTGTTTTTTGGCTGCTGCAATCAGTGCGTCAGACACGATGTCAGATTTAACGACCACAGCCTTGGTCGTCACACCTTTGGCTTTGGCGGCCTTGGTCACAGCGTCCAACACTTTTTGAGCGCTGTCGGTCCAGCTCTTTTCAATTTTTGAAACTTCGGTAGCACTCAGAGGCAGTGACCCTTCGAAGTAGCTTTGCGGGTAACGTGGCGTCACTTTGACGGCGATCAGTTCAGCGCCGCTTAACGCAGCCAACTCGATGGCGCTAGCAATTGCTTTTTTAGACAAAGTGGAGCCGTCGGTGGCTACCAAAATCCGTTTGTACATAAACTGCTCCTTTTGTTGATTTCGGCTAAAGCTTACCGCATGTCGCGTCTCGTGGCTTGACACATGTCAAACTGGGATAAGACGAAGCCGTTAGGCTACACCCCCTATGCATTCTGATTCTTCGATGGTTGAACTGCTCGATGACCGCCAAGAGTGGTTGCGTTTCAGTCAGCAGCACAAAACCTCTAGCCCCCAAAACAGTGATGACTGTTGGGATTCCCATGTGGTGATTCAAGGCATGCATTGCGCAGCTTGTGCCTTCACGGTCGAGGAGGCCCTCATGTCCGTGCCAGGCGTGCAGTTGGCCGAGGTGAATGCGGCCACGCATCGCGCCAAGGTGGTGTGGTCCGCCGCACGTGTGAAACCGTCTGAATGGATGGCTGCCATTGCCAAGGCGGGTTATGGCGCTTTGCCTGCCGCTGACACCAGCTTGCGCCAAGCGCGACATGAAGAGGGCCGACGCGCGTTGTGGCGCTGGTTGGTGGCAGGGTTTTGCATGATGCAAGTCATGATGTATGCCTACCCAGCCTACGTGTCCCGTGAAGGTGACATCACACCCGACATGGTGTTTTTGTTGCGCTGGGCATCGTGGGTGTTGACTTTGCCCGTGGTGTTTTTTTCGTGCGGGCCTTTTCTCGGGAATGCTTGGCGCGATATCCGCGCACGCCGTGTCAGTATGGATTTGCCTGTCGCGTTGGGGATGGTGATTACTTTTTTGCTCAGCTCTGCTGCGACGTTTGAGCCCAATGGCATTTTTGGCGGCGAGGTGTATTACGACTCCTTGACCATGTTTGTCTTTTTCTTGCTCACGGGGCGTTGGCTGGAGCTGCGCGTACGCGACCGTACGGCGGGCGCGTTAGAGGCGTTGATGAATCGCTTGCCCGACAGTGTGGAGCGTCAGCTGCCAAATGGGGCGTTTGAGCGTGTGGCGGTTCGTCGCTTGTTGGTGGGCGATGTGATGCGTGTGTTGCCTTCAGAGAGCTTTCCTGCCGATGGCGTGATTTTGGAAGGTCAAACCTTGGCGGACGAAGCCCTGCTGACAGGCGAGTCGCATCCGCAATCCCGTGTTGTCGGGGACTCCGTGGTGGCGGGTAGTCACAACCTCAGTGGCATCGTGACCGTCCGTGTCATGCAGGTGGGGGAGGGGACGCAGTTCTCACAAATCGTTTCCTTGATGGAGAACGCCTCATTGCAAAAGCCTCGTCTGGCACAACTGGCGGACCGTATTGCCAAACCTTTCTTGCTGGGTGTGTTGGTATTGGCTGCGCTATCTGCAGTGTGGTGGTGGCCGACAAATCCTAGTCATGCCTTGATGGTGGCTGTGGCTGTATTGGTGGTGACGTGTCCGTGCGCTTTGTCGCTGGCGACGCCTGCGGCCATGTTGGCTGCTGCGGGTAATTTGGCGCGTCACGGCGTGTTGGTGCGCAACCTACAAGCCTTGGAGTCGTTGGCAGAAGTTGATACCTTGATTTTTGATAAAACAGGAACATTGACACAAGATGGGCAGCGTATTGCCCAAGTGATGACTGCAGAGGGTGTCACGCCTGACGATGCGCTGGCGTTGGCGGCCGGACTGGCAAAGCATTCGTTGCATCCTTTGTCACGAGCGTTGGTGCAAGCGTATGAAACCACAGCAACAGCCGCTGCTGCTGACGTACAGGATGTAAACGAAATCATTGGTCAGGGTTTGGAGGGACGTTTGGATACGCGCCTGCGTTTGGGATCTGCTGCGTTTTGTGCGTTAAAACCCGAGGGAATACCCGATAAAGCCCGTGTTTGCCAAGTACACTTATGCAGTGAAAACAAGTGGCTAGCGAGCTGGCAACTGTCTGAGGATGTCCGTGCTGATGCGGCGCAAACCGTGCAAGCTTTGAAAGATTTGCATGTGGATGTTTGGTTGCTTTCGGGTGATCGACCCGAGTCAGCACAACAAGTCGCGCAACAAGTGGGGATCACCCAAGCGTTTGGTGCGTGTACTCCGCAAGACAAGCTTGCTCGCATGCAAGCTGCTCAAGCGCAAGGCGCACGCGTGGCGATGGTGGGTGATGGCCTCAATGACGGCCCCGTACTCGCCGGTGCGCATGTCTCTATGGCGTTTGGCAATGCTGTGCCTTTGGCTCAGTCCAAATCGGACTTGGTGCTGATGGGGGGCAGCTTGTTGGTTGTGGCGCAAAGTGTCAAGTTGGCACGACAGACTCTGAGGGTGGTTCGGCAAAACTTGGTTTGGGCTGCTGCTTACAACGCTTTGTGTGTGCCGTTGGCTGTGGTGGGTTTATTGCCTGCTTGGTTGGCGGGCTTAGGCATGGCGTTGAGCTCGTTGTGGGTTGTATTGAATTCTTTACGACTCACCAAAGGATTTTGATGGATATCTTGTATTTATTGATTCCACTGTCGGTGCTGTTGGTGCTCTTTATTTTGGGTGGCCTTTGGTGGGCTGTTCACAGAGGCCAATTCGACAGCGTGGAGCAAGAAGGCGAGCGTATTCTGCGAGGCGATTGATTTGAATCAATAACCTGTAAAGGTTATTTGAGGATACTGGTTTGAAAATGAAAGGTGACCGATGAACTCATCAGAGCAAGCCGTTTACAGCGATACCGTTGTACGGCAGTTTTCCATCATGGCGGTGGTTTGGGGTGTGGTTGGCATGTTGGTAGGCGTGATCATTGCCTCCCAACTGGCTTGGCCTGAACTGAATTTTGGTATCCCTTGGTTGACTTATGGCCGTTTGCGTCCATTGCATACCAATGCGGTGATTTTTGCGTTCGGCGGTTGCGCCTTGTTCGCCACCAGCTATTACGTGGTGCAACGCACCTGTCATACGGCTTTGTTCTTGCCTAAGTTGGCGGCTTTCACCTTCTGGGGTTGGCAGTTGGTCATCGTGGCTGCTGCGATCAGCTTGCCTTTGGGGTTCACCCAAGGTAAGGAGTACGCCGAACTCGAGTGGCCGATTGACTTGTTGATTGCTGTGGTTTGGGTGTCTTATGCGATTGTGTTTTTTGGCACAGTCGGCACACGCAAGATCAAGCACATCTACGTGGCTAACTGGTTCTATGGTGCGTTCATCATCGCGGTGGCCTTGTTGCACATCGTCAACAGCGCGGCGATTCCTGCTGGCATGATGAAGTCTTACTCTGCTTACGCGGGTGCACAAGACGCCATGGTGCAGTGGTGGTATGGCCACAACGCTGTGGGCTTCTTCTTGACCGCCGGTTTCTTGGGCATGATGTATTACTTCATCCCTAAGCAAGCAGGTCGCCCTGTGTATTCGTATCGTTTGTCGATCGTTCACTTCTGGGCTTTGATCTTCACTTACATGTGGGCGGGTCCTCACCACTTGCATTACACAGCCTTGCCAGACTGGACTCAGTCGGTGGGTATGGTGTTCTCTCTCGTGTTGTTGGCTCCTAGCTGGGGCGGCATGATCAACGGCATCATGACCTTGTCTGGCGCATGGCACAAGCTGCGTGACGATCCTATTTTGCGTTTCTTGATCGTGTCATTGTCTTTCTACGGCATGTCAACCTTTGAAGGTCCAATGATGGCCATCAAAACGGTGAACGCTTTGAGCCACTACACCGATTGGACTGTGGGTCACGTGCACTCTGGTGCTTTGGGTTGGGTGGGCTTGGTGTCTATGGGCTCTATCTACTACTTGGTGCCCAAGTTGTTTGGTCGCAAAGAAATGTTCAGCGTCAAAGCCATTGAAGTTCACTTCTGGTTGGCCACCATCGGTATCGTGTTGTACATCGCTGCGATGTGGATTGCCGGTGTGATGCAAGGTTTGATGTGGCGTGCGATCAACGCAGACGGCACATTGACTTACACCTTTGTGGAGGCTGTCAAAGCGACTTACCCGTTCTACGTGATTCGTGTTGCAGGTGGCTTGTTGTACTTGAGCGGCATGGTCATCATGTTGTGGAACGTGGTCAAAACAGCTGTGGGTGGTAACACCGTGACCGTTGCGATTCCAGCACCTGTTCACGCCTGAGGAGAAATAAATGTCTGATAACAATTCCAAAGGCTTCTCCCACGCCAGCGTGGAGACCAATAACTTTTTGATGATCGTGTTGATCTTGATCGCCGTCGCCTTCGGTGGCTTGGTTGAGATCGTGCCTTTGTTCTTCCAAAAGTCCACCACTGAACCTGTCACAGGCGTGAAGCCTTTGACGGCATTGCAGTTGGCTGGTCGCGATATTTACGTGCGTGAAGGTTGTTACAACTGCCACTCACAAATGATCCGTCCTTTCCGTGCTGAAACATTGCGCTACGGTCACTACTCAGTGGCTGGTGAGTCTGTGTATGACCACCCTTTCCAATGGGGTAGCAAGCGTACAGGTCCAGATTTGGCACGTGTTGGTGGCAAATACAGCGACGAGTGGCATCGTGTTCACTTGAATAACCCACGTGACGTGGTGCCTGAGTCCAACATGCCTGAGTACCCATGGTTGTCTAAGAACACGGTGGATGCAGCAGCAATGCCTGCGCACATGAAGGCTTTGCGCACAGTGGGCGTGCCTTATACGGATGAAGAAATTGCAAAAGCAGAAGAAGACGTCAAGGGTAAAACCGAGATCGAAGCTGTGGTTGCTTTCCTCCAATCACTGGGCCTCGCGCTCAAATAAAGGAGAGACCTCATGGATGTCAATGATCTGCGTATTGCAACGACGTTGATTTCGTTTGCAATATTTATCGGCATCATGGTGTGGGCTTTTTCTCGACGTAACAAAGAAGATTTTGAGGCAGCATCGAAGCTGCCCCTCGATCAAGACTAAGGCCTAGAGGCCTTTGTAAAGGAATCGAATCATGAGTGATTTCACAAGTAATTTTTGGTCCATCTTCGTGGCGGGCATCTCTATTTTTGGCGTGATCTACTGCGCATTTTTGCTGTGGTTTTCAGCCCAAGTTAAAGTTGCAGCGCACGATACAGAAGATGGCACAACTGGTCACGTCTGGGACGGTGATCTGCGCGAAATGAACAACCCACTGCCACGTTGGTGGTTGTGGTTGTTCATCATCACCATGGTGTTTGCCGTGGTGTATGGTTTGGCTTACCCAGGTTTGGGTAGCTATGCGGGCAAGTTGGGCTGGACATCTAAAGGTCAGTACGAAGCTGAGGTGGCCAAGGCCAACCAAGAGCTTGAGCCTTTGTATGCGGCTTTCAATGCACAAACACCAGAGCAACTGTCGCAAGACCCCAAAGCCATGGCTGTGGGCGAACGTCTGTTCATGAACAACTGTGCACAGTGCCACGGTTCTGACGCACGCGGTTCAAAAGGCTTCCCGAACTTGACGGACAACGATTGGTTGCACGGCGGGACGACTGACAAAATCAAAGAAACGATCACCAAAGGTCGTATCGGCCAAATGCCTCCTATGGCAGCAGCTGTGGGTTCACCCGAAGACATCCGCAATGTGTCGCACTATGTGTTGAGCTTGTCTGGCAGCCCGCACGACTCAGTGCGCGCCGCTTTGGGTAAATCTAAATTCGGTGCATGCGCTGCATGTCACGGTCCCGATGGCAAAGGTATGCAAGCCATGGGCTCTGCTAACTTGACCGACAAGGTTTGGTTGCATGGCTGGGGCGAAGAGGCCATCACCGCGATGATCAACAACGGCAAAGTCAACCAAATGCCTGCACAAGAAGGCCGTTTGACTGAATCACAAATTCACGTGTTGACCGCCTACGTGTGGGGCTTCTCGAACAAACCTGCTGCAACGAAGTAAAACGCTTTGAACTCTGCTGACGACTCTAAGCAGCGCAAAACCATCCCCATCGTTCCAGAGCCTTCGGGCTCTGCGGATGAGGCGATGGTTTCGCTTTATGCTGCATCGAAAAAAATCTACCCTCGCTCTGTCGAGGGTATCTTTGCTTATTGGCGCTGGATTTTTGTTGTCCTGACGCAGTTGGTGTTTTACGGTTTGCCTTGGTTTGAATGGGGTACACGTCAAGCGGTGTTGTTTGATTTGGCCTCGCGCCGTTTTTATATTTTCGGTTTGGTCTTGTATCCACAAGACTTTATTTACCTGACTGGTTTGTTGGTGATTTCAGCCTTGGCGTTGTTTTTGTTCACCGCCGTGGCCGGACGTTTGTGGTGTGGCTATGCCTGTCCGCAAACTGTCTACAGCGAAATCTTTTTATGGATCGAGCGTAAGGTCGAAGGTGACCGTTCGGCACGCATGCGCTTGGATGATGCGGATTTCTCTTTAGAGAAACTGGTCAAGAAATGGTACAAGCACACCATCTGGATTTTCTTTTCGATTTGGACGGGTTTTACTTTTGTTGGCTATTTCACACCCATTCGTGAATTGGCAATGGAGTTCTTCCTCACCCAAATGAGCTCATGGGAACTCTTCTGGGTGTTCTTCTATGCGTTTGCCACGTATGGCAACGCAGGTTTCATGCGCGAGCAAGTGTGTAAGTACATGTGCCCGTATGCGCGCTTCCAAAGTGCTATGTTTGACAACGACACGTTGATCGTGACATACGACACTGAGCGCGGTGAACCACGTGGCCCACGTTCTAAAAAAGCAGAAGTTGCTGTCTTGAATTTAGGCGCTTGTGTGGACTGCACCTTGTGTGTGCAAGTGTGTCCAACGGGCATTGATATTCGCGATGGTCTGCAATACGAATGCATTGGTTGTGGTGCTTGTGCAGATGTGTGCGACACCGTGATGGACAAGATGGGCTATGCCCGTGGCTTGGTTCGTTACTCCACCCAGAATGCAATGGACAACAAGTGGACACCGCAGCAAATTTGGCAACGCCTGATGCGTCCGCGTATTCAGATCTACACCATGATATTGGTTGCGGTGACGCTGGGCTTGCTGGTCTCCCTCAGCTTGCGTACGCCGTTCAAGGTGGATGTTGTTCGTGATCGTTCAACGTTATCGCGCATCACGGAATATGGCACTTTAGAAAACGTCTATCGTTTGCAAATCATGAACGCGGCTGAATCTGTGCAGACCTATCGCTTGTCTGTCAAAGGCTTGCCTGGTTTGAAAATCACGACAGAAACAGAAGTTATGGTTGATCCCGCGCAGGCCCGCTGGGTGGTTCTGCGTGCAGATATCCCTTATGGTTCTGTGGAGGGTGGTTCACACAAAATCATGTTTGAAATTCAGGCTTTGGGCACGGATGATTTCGTGGTCGAAAAATCTGTTTTCATCGTTCCAAGGTAATCATCATGAAACATAACCCCTCTGACAACAAATCTTGGTGGCAATATGGCCACGTGTGGCTCATCATTGCCGGGCCTGCTGCGGTTGTCGTGGCGGGTTTCATCACCTTGGCGATTGCGATTCGCGTTCCAGATCCTGTGGTGGCAGATGACTACTATCGCCGAGGCTTGGATATTAATAAGACGTTGGCTGCAGAGAGAGACCTTCAGCTTGCCCCGGCTATGCAAGCCCGTAACCATGTGGTCACGCCTAAGCCAGAGCCGGTTAAGTCGGCAACCCCCGCGAAAACCCCATAACTTTTACTTGCGATCCGAGCCTAAACTGATTTCAATTCCTTATCAGGAGAATCGAAATGTTAGCTCAACGAATGATGTGGATCGCATGGCCTGCTTTCATAGTGGCAGGCGTTTTGGAAATGCTGGTGTTTGCTTTTGTAGACCCGCAAGACATGCAGTGGTTTGGTCATCCCATTGAGCTATCACGACAAGGTGTTTACACCTTGTCGTTTTTTGTTTTTTGGGGGGTGACAGCAGCATCCAGTGCATTGACCACTTTGCTGTCAGTTTCTCCATTCGAGATGAATCGTTGTCCTCTGGTGCCTACAGAGCGCCCAGATGGCTGTCCTAAGCAAGAGGTGTGTTGCGAGCCTGTCTCTGCTTAATGCTGACAGGTTTGTGCATTCACCAGAAGTTTGAGTGCACTCGGGTTGATGATGCGCACATGGCGTTGTTTGACTTCAACAATGCCGTCTTCAGCAAATTTAGAGAATGTTCGGCTGACTGTTTCGAGTTTGAGACCTAGGAAACTTCCGATTTCTTCGCGGGTCATGCGCAGAATCAACTCAGATTGAGAGAGGCCTCTGGCGTGTAAGCGCTGGACTAAGTTGAGCAAAAAGGCCGCCAAGCGCTCCTCGGCACGCATGCTGCCCAGTAACAACATCACACCATTTTCACGCACGATTTCGCGGCTCATGATTTTGTGCACATGGCGTTGCAGTGATGTGATTTCCCGTGACAGCTCTTCGATTCGATCAAAAGGCATCACACACACTTCGGCGTCTTCTAGTGCGACAGCGTCACAGGTGTGATGGTCGCTGACGATGCCATCAAGTCCAATGATTTCTCCAGCCATTTGAAAACCAGTCACTTGGTCTCGGCCGTCCTCTGCTGAAATACGCGTTTTGAAAAAGCCTGTTCGAATCGCATATAGCGCGTTGAACTTGTCACCATTTCTAAAAAGATCTTGGCCTCGCGCTACTTTCCTGCGTGTGGCTACGATCTCGTCTACACGCTCCATATCGCTGTCGTTCAGGCCTAACGGCATGCACAGCTCCCGCAAATTGCAGTTGGAGCAGGCGACTTTGATGCTGGTAGCGTTCATGAATGTAGACAGTCGTTTATGTTGATACAGGTCAACCTCTACGCGAGGCTTCGCGCCTATTATGGAACGCGAATTTAGATTTGAATTATGCATTCCCTTGTCCTCAACCCAGAACTGCTGCGTCGTTATGACGTTGCGGGTCCACGCTATACCTCTTACCCCACAGCTGATCGGTTTGTGGAGGCTTTTGGTGAGGCTGACTATGTGCAGGCGTTGGCCCAACGCCGTGAAGGTTTGACGGCCAAAGCCTATCCTTTGTCGCTGTATGTGCACATTCCATTTTGTGAGTCTCTGTGCTACTACTGTGCGTGCAACAAAATCATTACAAAACATCACGAGCGTGGTGCAGAGTACCTGCGTTATTTGGAGCGTGAAGTTGATCTGAATGTGGCCCATCTAGGCCAAGGTCAAACGGTGTCGCAGCTGCATTTGGGGGGCGGCAGTCCAACATTTTTGAACGATGCTGAGTTGGCACAGTTGATGACCATGCTGCGTCGTAATTTTCAATTCGTGCAAGGTGGCGAGTATTCGGTCGAGATTGATCCTCGCACCGTCACGCGAGATCGCTTGGCCGCTTTGGCATTGCAAGGCTTTAACCGTCTGAGCTTTGGCGTGCAAGATTTTGAACCTGCTGTGCAAAAGGCGGTTCATCGCATTCAACCGGCTGAGCAAGTGTTTGACTTGGTGGCCGCATCGCGTGAGTTGGGTTTTGAGTCCATCAACGTTGATTTGATTTATGGCTTGCCCATGCAAACGCCAGAAACGTTTGAGCGCACGTTAGAACAAGTGGTCAAGTTACGCCCGGACCGTATTGCTTTGTACGCTTATGCGCATTTGCCTGAGCGTTTCAAGCCTCAGCGCCGCATTCACAGTCACGAATTACCACCTGCTGCGTCTAAGCTGGTCATGCTTTCCAGTGCTATGCGCGTCTTAATGGCCGCTGGCTATGTGTATGTTGGTATGGATCACTTCGCGTTGCCAACAGATGCGCTGGCTGTCGCTAAACGACAAGGGCGTTTGCACCGTAATTTCCAAGGCTATAGCACGCAACCTGACTGTGATTTGGTTGCGTTAGGTGTGTCATCGATCGGTCGTGTGGGGCCGACGTTCAGCCAAAACGTAAAGACCTTAGACGAGTACTACGACTTGCTTAACCAAGGTCGTTTGCCCGTGGCGCGAGGCATGGCCTTGACGCGTGATGACTTGGTGCGTCGCACCGTCATCATGGCGCTGATGTGCCAAGGCAGTGTGTTGTTTGAATCAGTAGAGTTGGCTCACTTGATCGACTTCAAGCAGTATTTCGCAACCGAGCTAGAGCGTTTGGCTGCGATGCAAGAGCAAGGGTTGCTAACGGTGGATGGTTCGGGCATCCATGTGAGTGAGCTTGGCTGGTTCTTTGTGCGTGGTGTTGCCATGGTGTTCGACAAATACCTGCAAGCCGACAAGAACCGTGCAAGGTTCTCTAAAATCATCTGATGAATAAAACTTTGGCCCTGACCGCACTCTTGATGGGGCTGGCGGGTGGGCCGCACTGTTTGGCCATGTGCGGTGCGGCTTGCGCAGGTATCGGACGGGTCGCTCAAAAACAAACAGGTGGGCAGGGCACATCCGCCATGCTTTTGTTTCAGTTGGGCCGCATGGCTGGCTACAGCGCTTTAGGTGCACTGGCTGCCACGACGATGCAAGGTGTCGGTTGGCTCAGCACGCAATCTGCAATGTTTCGACCCTTGTGGACGTTGCTGCATATCGTCGCGTTTATGGTTGGCTTATTGTTGCTTTGGCGTGGTGAGCAGCCCATTTGGCTAGAAGGTTTTGGCCGGAGTATTTGGCGGCGTGTGCAGTCATTGACCGCACATCTCAAATTGCGCAATGGCGGCGCTGTGTTACTTGGTGTGTTGTGGGCTTTGATGCCTTGTGGTTTGTTGTATGGTGCATTGTTAGTTGCGGCACTCAGTAACAGCCCCGTCGAAGGTGCGGGTGTGATGGCCCTGTTTGCGCTGGGAAGTGCGGTTGTGCTGACGATTGGTCCGTGGTTTTGGCTGCGCTTGCATGGTGCGCAAACCATCAATATCCGCAGTGGTGCGTGGGGTGTGCGCTTGGCTGGCGTAGCACTGGCCGCTAGTTCAGGCTGGGCCTTGTGGATGGGACTGGTGGAATACCAAGCGCCGTGGTGCTTGGTGCCGCAGTAAGTCAGCTGGTGATGCCTTTGTAAAACATGTAGATCGCCAGCACGTAGAGCACGCTGGCAAATACACGTTTGAGTTTCTTCACCGGTAGCATGTGCGCAGCTTTTGCTCCCAATGGTGCAGTGAACACGCTGCAAGCGGCAATCACAACCAAAGCAGGTATCCAAAGGTAGCCAAACGTGTCAGCAGGTAAACCTTGCACGGACATGCCGCTGATGATGTAGCCCGCCACGTTGGCGACAGCAATGGGAAAACCGAGCGCTGCACTGGTTGCCACGGCATTGTGAATCGCCACGTTGCACCATGTCATAAATGGCACGCTGATGAAGCCACCGCCTGCACCCACCAAGCCTGAAATAAAACCAATCACACCACCCGCACCCATCAAACCTGCTGTGGCAGGCACTTGGCGTGTGGGGGCCGGCTTTTTGTCTAAGAACATTTGCGTGGCAGAGAAACCAACAAACAAACCAAAAAAGATAGCCAAGTAAGAGCCTTTGAGCAAAGCGAAAACCCCCAAGCTACCCAGCATGCTGCCCAGCACGATGCCAGGTGCTAAACCTTTCACCAAATCCCAGCGCACCGCGCCACGCTTGTGATGCGCGCGCACGCTGGAGACTGAGGTAAAGATGATGGTGGCCATCGATGTGGCGATCGCCATCTTGACGGCGAGGTCCGCATCAACGCCACGCTGCGAGAGCATGAAGGTGATGAAAGGCACCATGATCATGCCGCCCCCAATGCCAAGCAAACCTGCCAAAAAGCCAGTGCAAATGCCAAGCGTGGCGAGTTCGAGAATCAGTTGGGGGTGGAGGTCCATGAATGCGCAGGCCTTGAAAGAGTAGAAGGTGTCTGCAAGGAGCCTCAGGGCCGTCATCCTGAACCGGGGGTTCAGGTGGGCGAGGTCAGTTTGACGTTGGGTTCATCTGACGCGAGATGCTCACGCTCATCAAACGATGTTCCAAGCCCGAGCTCAATGAGCATTGGTTCAAGGAAATATAAAGCCCCAAGGACTTGCAGACCCATCCATTGTAGGGCGCGTTAGATAAGTTGGTTGTCGCGTGCGAGCACGGCATCCATACGCTGCAACAGGTTATGTAAATCAGATGTAGAAGCTTGGCTGTCGGTGTTGTTGGCCGCAGCGGGGCGGTCTGTCAGGTCGAATGCCAAGTTGAGCGCGGCTAATACGGCAATGCGGTCACGGGCTTTGATCTTGCCTGCATCGCGGATTTTGCACATGGCTTGGTCCACCTTCGATACGGCTTCGCTCAGGCGGTTTTCGCCGCCTTCTGGGCAGCCCAGCACATAGCCTTGACCCATGATTTGAACTTCGATTTGTTTCATGCGTTGTCCTTGGCATCAGCGCCTTGGGGCAGGCGGTCAATCAATGCATCGATGCGATGGCGCGCAGCGCCTAAGCGCGACTTGAGTAACTCGCGCTCGTGAGTGAGTTCTTGTACTTGCGTAGCAAGCAATGCATTGGTGCGCTGCAGTTCTTCATGGCGCAGCAGCAAATGCTCGACGCGCTCGGCGATTTGATCGATCAGGGGTGTTTGTGACATGGCCCAAGCATTTTAAGGTGGCTGCAAGGTTAATCGTTAAAATTATCAATGTTGGTGCTCGCGGTGTGGTTCACATGCCGCAGTTCAACGGGAAGCAGGAAGGTCGCGTCGCTCGCTCGACAACACCCAGCCTGCGCTGCCCCCGCAACGGTTAAGCGGACGAGCCCTTTGGCTCCGCTTCTGTCACACAAGCCACTGAGCGCCTTGAACAAGCGTTTGGGAAGGCGACAGAGGTAGTCTCCGCCAGCCCGGATACCGGCCAACAAGGTGGTGGTGCGTCTGAAAACGCATCACTTAAACGCTCAAGCACTGTCGGGGAAGGCGGTGAGAGTACACAACTGTTGGTTTTAAATCATGAAGAAATCTATTCGTTTCCGTGCGCACGCCTTTTCGCCTGTGCTTTCTGTGTTGTCGTTGGCGGTCGCTGCAAGCGTTCAAGCGCAAGGCATTGAAATTAATCCTGTGGTTGTTTCTGCTACTCGCATGGAACAACCTTTGTCTGAGGTCTTGTCATCAGTCTCTGTGATTACGCGTCAAGACATTGATAAGTCGCAAGCCGCAACTTTGGCTGATTTGTTGCAAGGTGAGGCGGGTTTTGAGTTTGGACGTAGTGGGGGGCCAGGAACTGTGACCTCGTTTTTCTTGCGCGGACAAGAAAGTAA
>Ga0228699_1000263_pt1 | contig 45008 bp, 43 predicted proteins | sample McNCre217_Aug_MG_FD_178016 | JGI IMG/M metagenome (GOLD analysis project Ga0228699, IMG submission 178016) | Freshwater microbial communities from McNutts Creek, Athens, Georgia, United States - 2-17_Aug_MG | ecosystem: Environmental > Aquatic > Freshwater > Creek | place: USA: Georgia... | reverse complement strand
AACAACTCAAAAGCCCCACCACCCGCGCCGCCTTATTGGTGAACCCCCGACGTCCTTCATCCACCCGCAACGTGTAGAGTGCAACCATGACCTTGAACATCGCCATCATCGGAGCCGGCATGGCCGGCATCACCGCCGCACGCACCTTGACCCAAGCGGGCCACCACGTGCATGTGTTTGAAAAGAGCCGAGGTGCGGGGGGCCGCATGTCCACCCGCGAAAGCAATTTCGGCACCTTCGACCACGGCACCCAATACTTCACCGTGCGTGACCCACGCTTTTCGCTCGCCTTGCAAACTGTGCCGGGCACCACCGACATTTGCCGCCCCTGGAGCGCCAACGCCGTGCGCGTGCTCGACCCACTGGGCCACGTGTTTGAAGCCGCACGCGCTACCAAAGACGCACACTTTGTATCCAAGCCCGGCATGAACGCCTTGGTGCGTCACTGGGCCGAACCTTTGGGCAAAGCCGTCACCTACAACACCCAAGTCAACCGCTTGGAGCGCAACGCCAAAGGTTTGTGGACCGTGCACGCCATCAACAGCAGCGCGGGCAAAGAAGTCCCCCAAAAGCACACCGGCTTTGACCATGTGCTGCTCGCCATTCCTTCGGTGCAAGCCGAGAACCTGCTCAAAGCCTCAGGCAAAGAAGCCGTCAACGCCCACTGGATCAAAGCCATGGACGCCGTTGACGTGGCACCTTGCTGGACACTGATGCTGGCCTTCCCCAACGCCACCCAACCCAATTTGCACATTGGCCCGCAGTGGAATGCGGCGCGCAGCATCCACCACCGCATTGCGTGGCTGGCGCGCGAGTCGTCCAAGCCAGGTCGCGGCAAGGTTGAGCGCTGGACCGTGCAAGCCAGCGCCACGTGGTCGGCCGAACACATCGCCGACACCGAGGCACGCGTCAAAGCCAAGCTCTTGCGCGCGTTCTCGGAGCTCACTGGCATTCGAGCCGAGCCAGCTCACGCTGAAGTGCATCGCTGGCTCTATGCCAAAACCATCACGCCGCTGGGCGTGTCGCACCAGTACAACCCCGCCAACGGATTGGGCACCTGCGGCGACTGGCATTTGGGCCACCGAGTCGAAGACGCGTTTGTTTCGGGTCTGGAACTCGCGTTGGCAGTCTGTCAATCGGCGCATCGCATGTGATGGACTGCACGCACGCGCGGGCCACGCGTGTGCTGCTTGGCTTGAGTTTTTCGTGCGCTATATCGGTCGCTTTGCTCCCTCCCCCACGGGCCCGCTGCATGCGGGCTCGCTCGTTGCGGCACTCGCCAGCTGGCTAGACGCACGCGCGCACAACGGCCAGTGGCTGGTGCGCATCGAAGACGTAGACACACCGCGCTGCGTACCAGGGGCAGACCAAGGCATCTTGCAACAACTGGCCGCCTGTAGCCTAGTGCCAGACGCACCCGTGATGTACCAGTCGCAACGCGGCGAAGCCTACCAAGCAGCCTTGGATGCTTTGGCTGTCAAAGGATGGGCCTACCCCTGCGGCTGTTCGCGCAAAGAGATTGAAGACGCCCAAGCCCTGCTAGGCCACACCCGTGAGCGCCACCAAGCAGCCATCTACCCCGGCACCTGCCGTGATGGACTGAACGGCAAAACCGCACGCGCCTGGCGCTTGAATGTGCAGCGTGTGATCAACGACTTGAAACTTGCCACACCGCTGACATGGCAAGACCGTTTGCTGGGGCATCAACAACAAGACGTGGCCCAAGAAGTGGGCGACTTCGTGCTCAAACGCGCCGATGGTCTGTGGGCCTACCAACTCGCTGTGGTGGTGGACGATGCCACCCAAGGCATCACCCACATCGTGCGCGGCGCTGATCTGTGCGACAACACCGCACGGCAAATCGTGTTGCAACACGCACTGGACTTGCCCACGCCGAGCTACATGCACACACCGCTGGTCTTGGGTGAGAACGGTGAAAAGCTGAGCAAGCAAAACGGAGCTGAAGCCTTGGATGTGAGTCAGCCGCTGCAAGCACTCAACCGTGCCGCCCAGGTGTTAGGTTTGGCGCCTTGCACGACGTCCATTGAGGATGCTTTGCGACAGTGGACGCAAACCTATTGCCCGCGTGGCTAAAAGCCAAAGTCTCCCTGGTGCCCACGATAATCTGCGGTTATTCAAACATTTGCCTGCTATGACCACCGCCGACACGCCCACCACACCCGACACCGCAACCACCGATGCCCCTTTCATGCGCGTCATCAAAACCTATGTGCTGCGTGCTGGGCGCATGGGCCCTGGGCAGACGCGTGCGTTCGAGCAATTTGGTCCTCAGTTTTTGCTGCCTTACACACCCGAGCGTTTCGATGCAGCCGCTGCTTTTGGCCGCACAGCGCCTTTGATTTTGGAAATTGGTTTCGGCATGGGTGACGCCACCGCCAAGATTGCACAGACTCGCCCCAACGACAACTTTTTGTGCTGCGAGGTGCATGCCCCGGGGGTGGGCGCGTTGCTCAAGCGCTGCGGCGAAGAGCAGATCGGCAACATCCGCATCGTGCAGCACGACGCCGTCGAGGTGATGGACCACATGCTGGGTGAAAACAGCTTGGACGGTGTGCACATCTTCTTCCCCGACCCTTGGCACAAAAGCCGTCACCACAAACGCCGCTTGATTCAAAGTCCGTTTGTGAACCGCTTGGCGCGACACATCAAACCGGGTGGCTATTTGCATTTGGCCACCGACTGGGAACCTTATGCCGAGCAAATGCTGCACGTCGTGTCCGCAGAGCCTTTGTTGAAAAACACTGCCACCGACGCCAGCGGCTTTGCCGAAAAACCCGCCTACCGCCCTCTCACCAAGTTTGAAAACCGAGGCTTGAAACTCGGCCATGGCGTGTGGGACTTGGTGTTTCAAAAAATCTAAACCAACCCAGCGGGCGTGTGATGGCACGAGCACACCAACACCCGGCACTGCCCACCCGTGACGGTGTGAGCGCGAGCTGTGTAGCCCTCACGCCCGGGCCTTGGCACAGCTTGCTCGAGTTTCTGACCGCGCGTTTTCCGCGGATCAGCCGTGACCAATGGACAGAACGCTTTGCACAAGGCCTGATCTTCGACGTTCAAGGCCACCCCGTAGAGGCCGATGCACCCTGCTCACCCCACACCCGGCTGTACTACTACCGCAGCGTGCCCCAAGAGCCCGCACTGCCGTTTGAAGCACAAGTGCTGTTTCAAGACGCGCATCTGGTGGTGGCCGACAAACCGCATTTCATGCCCGTCACACCCAGTGGCCGCTATGTGCAGCAAAGCTTGTTGGTACAACTCAAGCAGCGCCTGGGTTTAGACACGCTCACGCCCGTGCATCGGATTGATCGCGAAACCGCAGGTTTGGTGCTCTTCTCGGTGCAAGCACATGAACGCAATGCGTACCAAGCGTTGTTTCGCGAGCGTCGGGTGCACAAGGTCTACGAAGCAGTGGCGGGGTTTAATCCCGCCCTCACTTGGCCAATGACGCGTGAGAGCCGTTTAGAAAGCGACGCTCAGTTTTTCCGCACACGCGAAGTCCCAGGCGAGCCCAACAGCGAAACCCACATGTCGTTGCTGCACACCCAAGGACAGCATGCGCTGTATCGTTTAGAACCCGTCACAGGGCAACGTCACCAATTGCGCGTTCACATGAACGCGCTGGGCTTGCCGATAGAGGGCGACCAGTTTTATCCCAAGGTGTTGCGCGGGCCTGATGAGGTGGAGGATTTTTCAACACCTCTGCAACTGCTGGCCAAACAGATGGCGTTCACTGACCCGATCACAAGCGAGGCGCGGATGTTTCACAGCGCGCAGCGCTTGCGCATCGCGCTGTGAATACTCCCTTCGCTGCGTGCAGAGAGACCCGTGGCATCAAGCTTTGATTTCGCGTGCCGTGATTTGGTACTTGAAGCTGTCTGGCGCGTAAGAGTCCAAACGACCCTCTGCCGTTTCTGCCACCGGGTACATCAAGAAACCTAAGCGCGCTTGTTGGCTGTCTGGCAAAGCCACATCGTGCGCCGTGTTCCAGCCCATCCAGTTGCCTTCCCAGCCGCCAAACAAACGGCTGTAAACAGGTTGCACCACGGCGTTGTCGGTGCGTTTGATCCATTCGGGGGTTTCCAAGCGCATGACTTTGGCCACATCGGCGGGATCCATCGCCACCCAGCCATGGGCTTGCAAATACACCTCGGCACGGCAGTGTTGCGCACCTTTCAAGCTGGCGGGGTTGCCCGACAGCTCTTTGTAGCCAAAGGCCGAGGGCACCAAACGGATGCCATACACATCGCGCGCGGGCACACCCACTGAGCGACACAGGCCCACAAACAAAGCGTTGATGTCAGCACACTTGCCGCCCAAGTTGCCCGTCTCCAGCATGGTTTTGATGTCGCCTTCGCCGCAACCACGGACCTTGGGCTCACGCCATGCATTGGCCACCACCCAGTTGTAAATGGCGCGGGCTTTTTGCGCATCGGTCTTGGCCCCTTGGGTGGCTTTGAGGGCGGTGCTGCGCACAATGCCATCGGTGGGCAGCAAGTGGGTGGCACGGGTGTAGTGGTGCAAGGTGCCCGCATCTTCTGGGGTGAAGGTGTGTGTGCCAGGTTGGGTGATGTCCACAAAGCGGTTTTGGGTTTGCACGCGACTGGTCACTTCCACATACGGTGTCACACCGGCTGCGAATTCGGTGTAGAGCATGCGCGCACCTTCGTGGCCATCGCTGGTCATGCGTGAATTGCCGTTCGATTGAAAGCTGCTCTCCAGCGAACGCTGCCAGTCCGAATTGATGCTGGGCACGGGCAACCACACGCGCGCAGCGCCTTTGGCATCGACCAGGTCGACACGGGTGGTGACTTCGAAGGTACGCCATGCGCCAGCTTGTGGCTCAAAACGACGAACCGCGAGAGAAGTTTGGGGAGGGGTTTGGGCCAGCGCAAAGCTGGGCACACCGGCAAGGGCGCCCACAGCTGCGGCCCCCTTGAGAAGGGAACGACGCACGAGAGTCATGAAAGAGAGCTCCGAATAAAGATGGAGACCTGTCGGCACATAAGAGGCGTGTCATGCCACAGCAATACGCAGCGGCCACACCAATGCCCCGAAGGCAGGTCACCCCGCGCAAGGTGCGTCGGGGCAAGCCGATTATCGCTTGAGGTGTTTGGGTGTTGACGCAGGCGACGCCGCACCACCATCGTGGCGAAGCTCGGTCAGCCACTGATTGGCTTGTGCCCCACTCCAATCCACATCGCCCATCACGCGCCAGCGGGCTTGGCCATTGGGTGCAATCAGCACGGTGGTGGGATAAACGGTAACGCCCCAACGCTTGGCCAGCTCACCTTGCGGATCTGAAATGACCGGAAAGGTCATGCCCGTGGTTTGCATATAGCGCACAGCGCGGGCTGACGACTCGCGCACATTGATGGTCAGCACCACGGTTTGGTTGTCACTGATCTCGTGCAGGGTTTGCAGTGTGGGCAATTCTTCTTTGCACGGTGCGCACCAGGTGGCCCAAAAGTTGAGCACCACCACTTTGCCTGCCAGCTCAGACGCACTCCAGGTTTTGCCTTGCAAATCAGGCGCGTCGATCTTGGGCGTGGCTGCGTTGCTGGGCCATCGTGTTTTGTCAAACTGTGCCCAGGCACTGGAAGCCAAAAAATTTGAAGCAACCAAAGCAACGAACAACCCAACAAAAAGGCCCAACACCTGTTGGGCCTTTTTTGTTGGCATGACGCCTTGGCTTGCGTAGAGACGTGTACGCAAGTGCATCACACCCGCTCAGTCACCCAAGCTTGCACGCTGGCCAAGGCCTTGGGCAAGGCTGCGGCATTGGTGCCACCGGCCATCGCCATATCGGGCTTGCCACCGCCTTTGCCGCCCACTTGTTGGGCCACAAAGTTGGCCATCTCGCCAGCCTTCACTTTGCCCGTGTTGTCAGCGGTCACACCTGCGGCAATGTTGACTTTTTCGCCATCCACAGCGGCCAGCACGATGATGGCTGACTTCATTTTGTCTTTGAGCTTGTCCATGGTGTCGCGCAAAGTTTTGGCGTCTGCACCGTCGAGCTTGGCCACCAAGAGCTTGGTGCCTTGGATGTCCACCGCTTGGGTCAGTAACTCGTCGCTTTGAGCCGAGGCCACTTTGCCTTTGAGAGCCGACACTTCTTTTTCGAGTGTTTTAACTTGCTCCAACACTTGGGCCAAGCGTGCGTTGAGCTCTGTGGGTGGAGCCTTGAGTGCGCCAGCCGCTTGAGCCACCGAGTCTTCCAGCGACTGCAAATAAGCCAAGGCATTGGCGCCTGTTACGGCCTCAATGCGGCGCACGCCAGCAGCCACGCCGCCTTCAGCCACCACTTTGAAGAGGCCAATGTCGCCCGTGGCTTTGACGTGGGTACCACCGCACAACTCGCGGCTAGAGCCGATGTCGAGCACGCGCACGGTCTCGCCGTACTTCTCGCCGAACAACATCATGGCGCCGGTTTTTTGAGCCGACTCGATGTCCATCACACGTGCTTGCGCTGCAGCATTAGCCAAAATTTCGGCATTGACCTTGGCTTCGATTTCGCGAATCTGCGCATCGGTCACGGGGGCGTTGTGCGCAAAGTCAAAGCGGGTGCGCTCGGCATTCACCAAGCTGCCTTTTTGTTGCACATGGTCGCCCAGCACTTCGCGCAAGGCTTTGTGCATCAAGTGGGTGGCCGAGTGGTTGCGCACGGTGGCGGCGCGCACCTCTGTGTTGACTTGCGCGTCGACGTGGTCGCCCACGGCCAAGGTACCTTGGGTCAAGGTGCCGTGGTGGCCGTAGACATCGGCTTTGATTTTGAGGGTGTCTTCCACGGCAAAGCTGGCAGAGCCGCTGACCAACACGCCCGCATCGCCCACTTGGCCGCCGCTCTCGGCGTAAAACGGTGTGGTGTCCAACACCACCACGCCGCTTTGGCCATGCTTGAGTTCGGCCACGGAGTTGCCGTCCAAGTACACCGCCACCACTTTGGCTTTTGTCTTGAGGTCGTCATAGCCCACAAAGGCATTGGCCACACCGGTGTACTCCAAGGCCTTGTCCATCTTGAACTTGCCTGCAGCGCGGGCTTGGCTCTTTTGCTTTTCCATCGCTGCGGCAAAACCTGCTTCATCCACGCTCAGGCCGCGTTCACGGCAGACGTCGGCAGACAAATCAAGTGGGAAGCCATAGGTGTCGTGCAGCTTGAACGCCACAACGCCTGGCAACACCTTGACGCCGCCTTCGAGGGCGGCATCCAAAATTTGCATGCCCACTTCGAGGGTTTCGAAGAAACGTTCTTCTTCTGCCTTCAACACCGATGCAATGCGCTCGGCTTGGTTGGCCATATTGGGATAAGCCGCGCCCATGAGCTTGACCAAATCAGGTACGAGCTTGTGGAAGAACGGTTTTTTCTGGCCCAACAAGTAGCCATGGCGAATGGCGCGGCGAATGATGCGGCGCTGCACATAGCCACGGCCTTCGTTGCTGGGCACCACGCCATCGCTCACCAAGAACGAGGTGGCACGGATGTGGTCGGCAATCACGCGCAAGCTCTTGTGGCCCAAGTCTTTGCAACCTGTTTCGCGTGCAGCGGCTTTGATGAGGGCATCAAAAATGTCGATTTCGTAGTTGCTGTGAACATGTTGAAGAATGGCTGCAAGACGTTCAAGGCCCATGCCCGTGTCCACGCAAGGCGCGGGCAAGCGGGTGACGCTGCCGTCTTCGGCCATGTTGAATTGCATGAACACGTTGTTCCAAATTTCGATGAAGCGGTCGCCGTCTTCGTCGGGGCTGCCGGGAGGGCCGCCAGGGATGTGATCGCCGTGGTCGTAGAAGATTTCTGAGCAAGGGCCGCAAGGGCCGGTGTCGGCCATCATCCAGAAGTTGTCGCTCTTGTAGCGGCCGCCTTTGTTATCGCCAATGCGGATGACACGCTCAGGTGGCAGGCCAATTTCTTTGGTCCAAATGTCATAAGCCTCGTCGTCTTCTTGGTAGACGGTGGCCAACAAACGTTCTTTGGGCAGCTTGTAGACCTCGGTCAACAACTCCCAGGCCCACTTGAGTGATTCACGCTTGAAGTAGTCACCGAATGACCAATTACCTAGCATTTCGAAGAAAGTGTGGTGACGCGCGGTGTAGCCCACGTTTTCCAAGTCGTTGTGTTTGCCACCGGCACGCAAGCAGGCTTGCACCGAGGCTGCGCGCACGTAAGAGCGCTTGTCGGAGCCCAAAAACACATCTTTGAACTGGACCATGCCCGAGTTGGTGAACATCAAGGTGGGGTCATTGCCCGGAACCAGTGGACTGGAGGCCACCACGGTGTGGCCTTTGGACTCAAAAAAGTCCAAGAATGTTTTACGAATGTCAGCGACGGTGAATTGGGGTGTAGTCATCCTCAAATTATAAGTTTCGTGTCACCCCAAGCTCATTCAAGCGCGACGTGCCGGCGTTATGCTCGGTGGATTGATTTGGAGACCCACATGGATATGAAGACCGCCCCCCTCTCATTGCTCAACGACCCCAGCTTGCTCAAGACCGATGCCTTGATCAACGGCCAATGGGTCAAAGGCAACAGCCGCTTCGATGTGCATGACCCCGCTACGGGCCACAAACTGGTCGACGTGGCCAACCTCGGCCCGCAAGACGCTGAAGCCGCCATCGCGGCTGCCAACGCTTCATGGCCCGCCTGGCGCAACAAAACCGGCAAGGAACGCAGCATTGTGTTGCGCAAGTGGTTTGACCTGTTGATGGCCAACCAAGAAGACTTGGGCCGCCTGATGACCGCCGAACAAGGCAAGCCTTTTGCAGAAGCCAAAGGTGAAGTCGCCTACGGAGCCAGCTTTGTGGAATGGTTTGCCGAAGAAGCCAAACGCGTCAATGGCGAAACCCTGCCCCAGTTCGACAACAACCGCCGTTTGATGGTGATCAAGCAACCCATCGGTGTGTGCGCCGCCATCACGCCCTGGAACTTTCCATTGGCCATGATCACTCGCAAAGTCGCGCCTGCCTTGGCGGCGGGCTGTCCGGTGGTCATCAAACCCGCTGAACTCACCCCCCTCACCGCCTTGGCCGCTGCTGAGTTGGCCATCCGAGCTGGCATTCCTGCCGGCGTACTCAACATCCTCACGGCAGACAGCGACAACAGCATTGCGATTGGCAAAGTCATCTGCGCCAGCGACACCGTGCGCCACATCAGCTTCACCGGCTCCACCGAAGTGGGCCGTATCTTGATGGCGCAATCAGCGCCCAGCATCAAAAAACTGTCTTTGGAATTGGGCGGCAATGCACCCTTCATCGTATTTGACGACGCTGACATCGACAGCGCCGTCGAAGGCGCCATGGCCAGCAAATACCGCAACGCCGGCCAAACCTGTGTGTGCGCCAACCGCATCTACGTGCAAGACGCGGTGTACGACGAGTTTGTGCAAAAGTTTGCCCAGAAGGTCAAAGCCCTCAAGGTCGGCAACGGCTTTGAAGACGGCGTGGTGCAAGGCCCGCTGATTGAAAACGCCGCCGTCGAAAAAGTCGAACGCCATGTGCAAGACGCCATCGCCAAAGGAGGCAAAGTGCTGGCCGGCGGTCACAAGCTGAGCGGCCAGTTCTTTGAACCCACCGTGATTGCCGAAGCCCGCGCCGACATGCTGTGCGCACGCGAAGAAACCTTTGGCCCGTTCGCTCCCGTGTTTCGCTTCAAACACGACCAAGAGGCCATCGACGCCGCCAACAACACCGAGTTCGGCCTAGCCAGCTATTTCTACAGCCGTGACATTGGCCGCATTTACCGCGTCAGCGAAGCCTTGGAATACGGCATGGTGGGCATCAATGTGGGCATCATCGCGACCGAGCACGTGCCGTTTGGCGGGGTCAAACAGTCCGGCCTAGGCCGCGAAGGCTCACACCACGGCATGGAGGAATACCTGGAAATGAAATATTTGTGCCTTGGAGATATCCACAAATAAATTAACAAAAATGCAATAATTGGCCTGTATACGTGATTTTACGAAGCAAAAAACGACAATACTGTATACAATTTGTCAACTTTATTGATTGATATTTCGAATCTGATCGCAGGCCATGAAAACCAAACAAATTTATATGCGTTTTCTGAATCTTCTCCATGCATTGGAGGGGGGAGAACACGCACCATCCATGGATTTGGACGCCAAAAAACTGCTGGAATTCATCGCCATGCGTCATGAACAGCAGAAATCGCTGACGGTGACTGAAGCCATGGCGTTGGCCACGATTGCCTCGCCGGCCACGATCCACCGTAAGTTGGACCAGTTGCGCGAGCTCGGCATGATCGACACCGTGTTCGAAGGCAAAAACCGCCGTACCAAGTACTTGGTGCCGACCCAATCGGCGCACGATTACTTCGAACACATCGGCCAAGCCATGCAAGAGGCGATGGCGCAAGCCCACTAAAATAGATCGCACCCTAGCGGGTGTCGTTCAATGGTAGGACTCTTGCTTCCCAAGCAAATAACGTGGGTTCGATTCCCATCACCCGCTCCAAACAAAAAAAGCCGCTCAATTGAGCGGCTTTTTCATTGGCGAATCGATCGACTAGATCAAGGTCACCCCTGTCTTGCTTTGCAAGAACTCACGGGTCACGCCGGGTGCCAGTTCGACCACTTTCAAGCCGTGCTCGGTCACGTCCATCACAGCAAGGTCCGTGATGATGCGGTCCACCACGCCCAAACCAGTCAAAGGCAAGGTGCAGTCTTTCAAGATTTTCAAATCTTCGGTGCCGTCTTTTTTCTTGGCCACGTGTTCCATCAAGATGATCACGCGCTTGACGCCCGCCACCAAGTCCATCGCGCCGCCCATGCCTTTGATCATCTTGCCGGGGATCATCCAATTGGCCAAATCACCCTTCTCGCTCACTTGCATCGCGCCGAGGATAGAGAGGTTGATCTTGCCGCCACGAATCATGGCGAACGATTGGTCACTGCCAAAAATCGCAGAGCCTTTGATGGTGGTGACCGTTTGCTTGCCTGCGTTGATGAGGTCGGCATCGACTTCATCTTCGTAAGGGAACGGGCCGATGCCGAGCATGCCATTTTCGCTTTGCAGCCACACTTCCACATGGTCTGGCACGTGGTTGGCCACCAGGGTGGGAATGCCAATGCCAAGGTTCACATAAAAACCGTCTTGCAGTTCGCTTGCCGCACGTGCGGCCATTTCGTCTTGAGTCCAAGCCATGTCTATTCCTTATTTACGGTCACGGGTGGTGCGCTTTTCAATGCGCTTCTCGGGCGTGGGGTTGTGCACGATGCGGTGCACATAAATGCCGGGCAAGTGAATGTCGTCTGGGGCCAGTTCGCCCGTAGCCACGATGCGCTCGACTTCCACCACGCAAATCTTGCCCGCCGTCGCTGCCGCAGGGTTGAAGTTGCGCGCGGTCATGTTGAAGCGCAGATTGCCTGAACGATCCGCCACATCGGCTTTGATGAGTGCAATTTCAGGCACCAAAGAACGTTCCATCACATAGGTTTCGCCATCGAATTCGCGGGTTTCTTTGCCTTCCGCCACCAAGGTGCCCACACCCGTTTTGGTGAAGAACGCAGGAATGCCCGCGCCGCCAGCGCGCAGCTTTTCAGCCAGCGTGCCTTGGGGGGTGAATTCCAACTCCAGCTCGCCAGAAAGGTATTGGCGCTCGAACTCTTTGTTCTCGCCCACATAGCTGGAAATCATTTTTTTGATTTGGCGGGTTTCGAGCAGCTTGCCCAAACCAAAACCGTCCACGCCCGCGTTGTTAGAGATCACGGTCAAGTCCTTCACACCGCTGTCGCGCAAGGCGTCAATCAGGGCTTCAGGAATGCCACACAAGCCAAAACCACCCACCGCCATCAACTGGCCGTCGGCCACGATGTCTTTGAGCGCTTCAGCAGCAGAAGGAAAAACTTTGTTCAAGGGGTGCTCCAGTAAGAATGCAACAGAGTAGCGATACGATACTACGTAACCAAATACGTAGTTTTTCGTAAGCACAGACCCCTGCCCCAACACGCCATGAGCATTGACTACCGCCAAGCCTTTGACCTCGCTCCCGTGGGCTTGGTGCTGTCACGCAACCGCACCATGGTGGACTGCAACCAACACGTGTGCGACATGTTTGGCGTCACGCGAGAGCAGCTGATCGGCCAGTCTTTTCAAGTGCTCTACCCAAGCGCTGATGAATACGAACGCACAGGTGCACGGATTGAACTCAGTTTGAATGCCAAAGGCCTCTACGCCGACGACCGCGTGATGAAGCGCATCGATGGCCGCCTCAAAGGCGAGCCATTTTGGTGCCATGTGACAGGCCGAGCCTTGAACCGCGCTGCCCCGCATGAGGCCGGCATTTGGAGCTTCGAAGATCTGAGTGCAACGCGCCCTGTACGCACCGAGCTCACCGCGCGCGAACGCGAGGTCGCCGCATTTTTGATCAATGGCATGACCTCCAAAGAAATTGGCAAGGTGCTGGACATCAGCCACCGTACGGTAGAAATCTACCGCGCCAAGCTGATGCGCAAATACAAAGCATCCACCACAGCCGACTTGGTGCACAAGCTGGTGGTGGGTTAAGAGACTGAGGCCCAAGGATAATCTTTCACAACACACACAGGAGACACACATGGCACGCTACCCCCAACCCGAACTCAAAGACTTGCCCGAAGACATTCGCGCCAAGATTTTGGAGGTGCAAGAAAAAGCGGGTTTCGTGCCCAATGTGTTCTTAGGTCTAGCACGACGCCCCGCCGAATGGCGCGCCTTTTTCGCCTACCACGATGCCTTGATGGTGCCCGAGTCAGTCGGGCGCGAAAGCGGTCTGAGCAAAGGCGACCGCGAAATGATCGTCACCACCACCAGCGCGGACAACAACTGCTTGTATTGCGTGGTGGCCCACGGTGCGATTTTGCGCATCTACGAAAAGAAACCTCTGGTGGCTGATCAAGTCGCCGTCAATTACCGCAAGGCCGACATCACGCCTCGTCAGCGCGCCATGCTCGACTTTGCGATGAAGGTCTGCCAGCACTCCGACCAAATTGAAGATGCTGACTTTGTCCCCCTGCATGCGCACGGCTTCAGCGACGAAGACGCGTGGGACATTGCCGCCATCACCGCCTTCTTTGGTTTGAGCAACCGCATGGCCAGCTTCAGCCACATGATGCCCAACCCCGAGTTCTATCTCATGGGTCGTGTGCCCAAACAAAAATAAATGCAATGCCGCAGCGGTTGCGGTGCCTGTTGCATTGCGCCCTCCATCACCAGCCCGCTACCCGGTATGCCGCATGGCAAACCAGCCGGCGTGCCCTGCGTGCAGTTGATGCCCGACATGCGCTGCGCCGTGTTTGGACAAGCCGACCGGCCCGATTTTTGTGGTGGCCTTCAACCCCACCTGGAGATGTGCGGCACGGACCGTGCAGCCGCGTTGCTATGGCTCACCCAGTTGGATGCAGCCACAACACCATCGGCACGTGACGCAGCAGCGTCTAGGGCGTGACGATCTCGCGCATCCAGTCGGGTAAGTCGAGCGCTTTTTGATTGGGGAAGTCCACCCAAATCGTGGTGGCACCGCCTGCCGCGTAAATCACACCCGGCTTATCGACCAACTCCATCGTGCCCCAGGTCTCAAACGTGGTGCGCCCAGGGTCGCTGGTGTACATCTTCATCAACACCTCGCCCGGGTATTCCAGCTGTTTGTAGAAGTTGCAAAACGCATTCACGATCACCGGGCCATGGCCATCGGCTTGAGGCTGGGCGCCGATCGAACGCATCCAATCGACGCGAATGGTTTCGAGGTAGCGAAAATAGGTGGCGTTGTTCACATGGCCCATCGCATCCATGTCACCCCAACGAATCGGGATGCGCATCTCGAACACCAGTTTTTTGTGTTCAGGAATCTCGAACTTCATAGCGCGAAGCCGTCGTCGGCCGCGATGATGGCACCGTTGACAAAGTCGCTCTCGCCGCTGGCAAGCATGACCAGCAAGGCGTCCAAATCTTTGGGCTGACCCACGCGTTTGCGCGGCAGCATGTTGACCAACTTTTGCCCTTGCTCTGTCTGCCAGTGGTGATGGTTGATTTCAGTGTCGATGTAGCCTGGGCAAATCGCGTTCACATTGATGCCAAAACGGCCCCACTCCACGGCCAAGGCTTTGGTCATTTGCACCACAGCCGCCTTGCTCATGCAGTACACCGCGATTTGCGGCAACACGCGTAAGCCAGCCACCGAAGCAATGTTGATGATGCGCCCGCCCGTGAACGAGCCTGGTGCCGCGCCTTTGGCACGCGCCAACATGCGTTTTCCCACTTCTTGCGCGACAAAGAACGAGCCTTTGACGTTGGTGTCAAACACAAAGTCGTAATCTTCTTCGGTCACGTCTTGCACACGCTGGGTGGTGCTCACGCCAGAGTTGTTGACCAAAATGTCAATGCTGCCCACCTCGGTCTCGGCACGGGCTACGGCCGCTTGAATACTCTCGCGGCTGGTCACATCCAAAGCGACCACATGAGCGTCCCCGCCCTCGCTTTCAATTTCGGCCCGAAGCTCTTTGAGTTTTTCCACCCGGCGGCTGGCCAGCACCACGGCTGCGCCTGCGCGCGACAAGGTACGCGCAAACTGTGCGCCCAGGCCGCTGGATGCGCCGGTAACCAAGGCCACGCGCCCTGATAAGTCAATGCTGTATGCCATGCCTGTCTCCTGTGTGTATTGAGTTATTTCATTATGACAAGTGGCCCTGCCGAAGGCCCTAAAATCTGTCGCACCTCTGACAACAGAATGAGACACGACACATGACACAAGAAGAGATCCTCGCCCAGTTCGGCCCCCGTGAAGCCATGGAATACGACGTGGTCGTGGTGGGTGGCGGCCCCGGTGGTTTGGCCACTGCCATTCGCATCAAGCAACTCGCTGCCGAAAAAGGCAACGATGTTTCTGTGGTGGTGCTGGAAAAAGGCTCCGAGCCCGGCGCGCACATCTTGTCGGGTGCGGTGATGGACCCCAAGGCCATGACCGAGCTCATCCCCAACTGGAAAGAACTCGGCTGTCCACTGAACCAAGAGGTCTCCGGCGACGATGTGCTGTTCCTCAACGAAACAGGCTCCAAGCGCACCCCCGATTGGCTGCTGCCACGCAACTTCCACAACGACGGCTGCTATGTGGTGTCACTGAGCAATGTGGTCAAGTGGATGGCCGCACACGCTGAATCGATCGGCGTAGAAATCTTCCCGGGCTTCACCGCAGCCGAAGTGCTTTACAACGAAGACGGCAGCGTCAAAGGCGTGGCCACTGGCAATCTGGGCATCAGCAAAGAAGGCGAACCCACCGACAATTTCCAGCTCGGCATGGAGCTGCACGCCAAGTACACCATCTTTGCCGAAGGCGCGCGTGGCCACTTGGGCAAACAAGTAATCTCTAAATACAACTTGGCCGAAGGCCGCGATCCACAAAGCTATGCCATCGGCATCAAAGAACTGTGGGAAGTCGATCCCACCAAGGCCAAACCTGGCTTAGTGGTCCACACATCCGGCTGGCCCATGCAAGACGACGCCTTTGGTGGCGGCTTTTTGTACCACCTCGAAGACAACAAAGTCACCCTGGGCTTTGTGCTCGGCCTCGACTACAAAAATCCATGGCTCAGCCCCTTTGAAGAAATGCAACGCTGGAAAACACACCCAGCCATTGCAGCCCACCTCGAAGGCGCCAAGCGCATTGGCTATGGTGCACGTGCCATCAACAACGGCACGCCCCAAGCCTTGCCCAAAACAGTGTTCCCCGGTGGCGCCCTGATTGGTTGCGATGCAGGCTACTTAAACGCTGCCCGCATCAAAGGCAGCCATGCCGCCATCAAGAGCGGCATGTTGGCGGCTGACGCCGCTTATGAAGCCGTGTCGGCTGGCCGCGCCAACGATGAGCTCAGCGCCTACCCCGCCGCATTTGAGAAGAGCTGGCTCAGCAAAGAGCTCAACCAGTACCGCAACTTCAAACTGTGGTTCAAAAAAGGCATGTTGGTCGGCACGTTGATGACCGGCATCGAGCAATGGTTGCTACCCAAGCTAGGCATCGACACACCACCATGGACCTTGCATGGCAACAAGCCCGATCATGTGAATTTGGAACCTGCATCACAGCACGCCCAAATCAACTACCCCAAGCCAGACGGCAAGCTCACGTTTGACCGCTTGAGCAGCGTGTTCATCAGCAACACCAACCACGAAGAAAACCAACCTGCGCACTTGACACTCAAAGATGCGTCTGTGCCAGTGAGCATCAACCTCGCCAAATTCGCGGGCCCTGAGAGCCGCTATTGCCCTGCTGGTGTGTACGAGTTTGTGAAGAACGACGACAACAGCGACCGCTTGCAAATCAACGCCCAAAACTGCGTGCACTGCAAGACCTGCGACATCAAAGACCCCACCCAAAACATTGTGTGGGTCACGCCTGAAGGCGGTGGTGGTCCCAACTACAGCGGCATGTAAAGACTATGAACAAATATCACGCAGAACACACCTGGGTGCGCATTGAAGGCGACACCGCGCTGGTGGGCATCACCCAACACGCGCAAGACACACTGGGTGACATTGTGTTTGTGGACTTCGCCGAAGTTGGCAAAACCTTTGCACAAGGCACGGTGGCCGGTGTGGTCGAGTCAGTCAAAGCCGCCGCCGATGTGCACATGCCCGCGAGTGTGGAAATTCTGGAAACCAACGAGGCCCTGCGCGCCGACCCATCACTCGCCAACAGCGACCCCGAGGGCGCAGGCTGGTTCTACAAAGTCAAGCTCAGCGACGCCGCTGAGGTGGATGGCCTTATGAATGCAGCGGCTTATCAAGCTGTACTGAACTGATTTATTCAGCAGTGCCCGGTAAAGCACTCAGTGGAGAGTATTGAATTCGCCACTGTGCTAAGCCGCAGGGGGTTTTCCCAGTGCTGCCGTTCTGTTTTTTCTTTCGATGTAATCTGCAAACGCATGAAGCGCTGGATAGTTCGGAACTCCAGCAAGCTCGCGAAAGGTTTTCAGAAGGTAATGACCTTCTGAAGACGAAACCAATGACGCAAATTGCTCTTCAATCATGAATCTATCTGCAACATTGTGGTGCCATCCAGCGAGCACGCACTCAAGCCCATTAAGAAATGTAATGATTTGCCAGCGTAGCTCTGATGACTCATCTCGAGTTAATTTTATTGTGGCTTGAGTGAATTCGAGATTGGATGAATTAATCAATGCACCGATCACTAAATCCTTCTTCTCTAGAGGAATCTCAAAAGACGCTTGTTTCCACATTGCCTCAACTTGATCCCTTGCGAACCCCTCGACTAATGTTCTTGCGATAGATGCTTGTGGCGTATGATTTTTCACCCAAGCCGTCATTAGGTCAATTGCAACCTGTCGGCGACTACGTTCATGATCTGCCCTCGTTTGATCCTTGATCGCAACAAGTTGCCGCCAAGCGAACAGCACACCTATAGCCATGACAACATTGGCTAAGACAGATACCCAGGTTGCAATGGATTCAGCTGTCATCTTGCACTCCGTTTCCAATCTTAAATATGACAAATAGACTAATGCTGCTGCCCCATGGATTCGGCACATGGATTCGCGCATCAAAAACAAAAATTAATTCATTAATTTTAGTCAATTAAAGTTAATTTAATATTTAAATAATCTTCATAATAGGCTGCGCATTAAGCAGCCTTTTTGTTTCGACATCGCTGAGTTAATTCAGTGCAGAAACAAAGAAAAAAGTTGGTTCTTGAAGTGAATCCCTAGTCGTGCAAAAGCGCGATTGCGGTAGGTTTTAACCGTCGCCAACGACAGACCTAAATCGCTGGCAATGCCATCTTGTGTCATGCCTATGAGCAAACGCGCACACACCTCGACCTCGCGCCCTGTCAATGAAGCGTTGTGGGCGATGAGCTTTGAAATCCAATGCTTCACATCACGCCCAGCGCTTGTGGCCTGCGGCGTGGACAACGCAATTTGCTTTTGCACCAGCGTGAGCAATACCGGCGCTAAAGAAGCGAGGTCTGACAAATGCGCATCCGTGAAGGGGCGCTGATGCACATGGCGGTAAAAATTAATGGCAAACACAGAAGCCGCTTCTTGTTGAATGACCGACAAGCGCTCTTTCATCCCATGTGGTTCATACACCAGCGCCTTGTGCTGAGCAGGGATTTCTTTGTCCGTGATGTGGCACAGCATGGCATGGCCGTTTTCCAACACAGGTGTGGCCAAGGTCTGGTCATTTTTTTGCGGACCAGACAAATAGGCGTTCCAGCAGGCTTGGGTGTGATCGGCCACGCCCCAACTCGCCGACATGAAACGTGTGGGCACGCACTGGCGACCAGTTCTGTAAATGGAGTAGGACGCGGCGGGAACAACATCTTGCAGATGCGGCAGAAATTGAGCCTCAAAATCGTGTTGGCCCATCAGTCCAATCAACCCATCCAGCGCCTGGACATGCGCGGATGACGGGTGCAAATTCCATTGACGCATTTTGAACAATTGGTAGCCTTTGTGCGTGTCATCCTAAGGGATGACAAAGGCTCAGACGCATTGGGATTACCCTGTGATGCATGGCTGATTTACCCACCCCACACCTCAAATTTTTCGCCGATTTTTCGGTAGAAGTTGCCAAACCCATTGAAGTAGGTCAAACCATTCACGGCACGCGTCGGATCATCTCCATTCTTGGCGGCTCAGTCCAAGGCGACGGCTGGACGGCACGCGTGCTGCCAGGCGGCGCAGACTTTCAGCTGATCGTGACCGCGCAAATGGCCGAGCTAGACGCACGCTACGCTCTAGAGACAGACGCTGGCGATGTGATTTACGTGCAAAACCATGCCATCCGCACCGCCTCACCCGAGGTGATGGCCAAACTCATCAAAGGAGAAGTGGTCAGCCCTGAATCGGTTTATTTCCGTTGCACCCCCCGCTTTGAAACCGCATCTCCGGCGCTGTCATGGATCAGCGAACGTCTGTTCATTGGCACAGGGGCACGACACCCAGACCGTGTAGTCATGCGCTTCTTTGAAGTCTGCTGAATTCATCCATTTTTCGAAACCAAAACAAACCACTGAGGAGACACACATGCGTTCCATTCTTATGCTATCTGCTGTCAGTGTGCTGGCTGCTTGTGGCACCTTGCAAAGCACGCCGACCGCACCGTTGAAAGCTGCAACCGGCGCCAGCTTGCCCAGCTGTGAGGCTTTGACATCCAAGCTCCAACTCGCGAACACACGCATTGAATCTGCAGCCCCCGTAGCAGCAGGCGCTGTCATGCAAGGCGACAAAGCCGTTCCTGCGCACTGCCTTGTCAAAGGCCGCATGCACGAACGCAAGGGCAGCGATGGACGCGATTACGCCATCGGCTTCGAGATGCGCTTACCGATCGCTTGGAATGGTCGTTTTTATTACCAAGGCAATGGGGGGTTGGATGGCTCAGTGCAACCCGCACTCGGCGCCTTGGGTGGCGGGCCACTGACAGGTGCTCTCATGCAGGGCTTTGCAGTCATCAGCTCTGATGCTGGGCACAGCGGCCCACAAACCGCGGTGTTTGGGCTAGAACCACAGGCACGACTGGACTACGGCTACCAAGCCGTGCAAAAGCTCACCCCCATGGCCAAGCAGTTGATCCAAAGTGCTTATGGCAAAGGACCCGATCGTTCGTACATCGGCGGTTGCTCCAACGGTGGCAGACATGCCATGGTGGCTGCATCTCGCCTAGGCGATCAGTACGACGGCTATCTCGTAGGCGCACCCGGCTACCGCTTGCCTTATGCAGCACTGGCGCAGATTTGGGGCGCACAACAATGGGCCCCCTTGGCCACACCTGGTGCCACCGTGAAGAACCCGCTCAACCCCAACGGCACTTTGCCCGATCTGGCCAGCGCCTTCACCCCGCAAGAGCGCCAGACCGTGGCCAAAGCCATCGCCGACAAATGCGATGCGCTTGACGGCGCCAAGGACGGCATGGTGCAAGCCACACAGGCTTGCCAAGCCACCTTCAACGTGAAAACCGATGTGGCCAGTTGCACAGGCGAGCGCAATGGTGCTTGCCTGACGACCGCGCAAAAAGACGTGGTCGCACGCGTGTTCGGCGGCGCACACACGGCAGATGGCCAGCGCATTTATGCCAGCTTTCCTTACGACACAGGCGTGGCAGGTGCCAACTGGGGTACTTGGAAATTTGTCGATTCGCTGATTCGTGACCCACTGGCCATTGCCACCATCTTCAGCGTGCCACCTACGCCACTCAAGCCTCTGGAAGAGAACGCCACACAACGTTTGGCCATGTACTCTGCCACCAACGACACCTACCGTGAATCGGGCTGGTCGCTCATGACGCCCCCCGGTGAAAACCAACCCGACAACTTGGCCGCACTGCGCAACCGAGGCGCCAAGGTGGTGCTGTACCACGGCGTGAGCGATGCGATTTTCTCGGCTGACGACACGCGTCAGTGGGTGGATCGCTTAGGCAAAGCAGGTGTGAACCCTGGCTCTGACTTTGCGCGTTACTTCCCCGTCCCGGGCATGAACCATTGCAGCATGGGCCCTGCCGCAGATCAGTTTGATTTGCTGACCCCACTCGTGCAGTGGGTAGAACAAGGCATCGCCCCACAAGCCGTGGTGGCCAGTGTGCGTGGATCAGGCAATGCAGGTGGCGTCAATACAGAATTGCCTGCCGAGTGGTCGCCTACGCGTACGCGCCCACTGTGTGCTTACCCCACTGTAGCGACCTACAAAGGCAGCGGCTCGGTGGAAGATGCCAGTAACTTTTCGTGCAAGTGAACACGCTTCGCAAGGAATACAACTCATGCAAAAACTGAAACTCAACACCACCATGCTTCTGAGCGCCATGTTGTCGGCCAGCGGTGTGGCTTGGGCCCAGACTTCAGACTGCGCCACTTTTGCAGCAGCGGCCTTGCCCGGCATGACCCTGACCACCGAAGCGGTGACGGGCGACAGCATACGTCCACCGGGCGCGACAGCAGGCCCCATGTTGGTAGCCCACTGCAAGGTAAACGGCAAGATGGCCGAACGCGTCGGGCAGGACGGCAAGCCGTACTACATTGGTTTTGAGTTGCGTTTGCCCACGGCCTGGAATGGCCGGTTTTTGTACCAGGGCGGTGGTGGCAACGATGGTGTGGTACGCCCTGCCGTGGGGCCGCAGGCAGCACCGGGATATGCACTGAACCGCGGCTTTGCCGTCGTCACGACCGATGCCGGCCATCAAAGCCCCACGGCCGACTTTGGGTTTGATCCGATCGCCCGCACCGACAACGCCTACAACGCCCACGACAAAGTGGCGGTGACAGCCAAAGAACTGATCCGGCGTTTTTACAGCAAGCCTGCCGACAAGTCCTACTTCATCGGCTGCTCGGGCGGTGGGCGTCAGGCCATGATGTTCACGCAGCGTTTTCCAAGCTACTTTGACGGCGTGATCGCCATGGCCCCAGCCATGCGCGTGTCCAAAGGCGCGACCATTGCGGCGGCTTGGGACACGCAGGCGCTGCAGGCCATTGCACCCAAAGGGGCTGATGCTCAACCGGTACTGAGTCAGGCACTGTCCGACAACGATCTGGCCTTGGTGCGCAAAGGTGTTTTGGACGCTTGTGACGCGCAGGATGGTCTGACCGACGGCCTGGTGTCCAACCCGGCTGCGTGCAAATTCGATGTGACGGCCTTGCAGTGCAAGGGTGCCAAGGACGACAGCTGCCTGTCTCCTGCTCAGACCGGGGCTCTGAAGAAGATCTTCACAGGTGCCAAGAACTCCGCAGGCCAACCCTTGTATTTTTCATGGCCCTTGGACCCTGGCATCGGTCACCCTCAGAACGACTGGCGCATGTGGAAGCTGGGTAACTCGCCCACAGCCAAAGCCAACTCACGCCATGTGTTTCTGATGGAAGACGCGCTGCAGGGCTACTTTGTCACGCCGCCCGATCGCAATTTGAGCATCTACAAGTTTGACTTTGACCACGACCCGCAGCGCATGGATGCGCATTCGTGGATCTTCAATACGGCCGACGATGTGAAGCTCTCCGGTTATCAGGCGCATGGCGGCAAGCTGATGTTCATTCACGGCATGGCCGATCCGATTTTCTCTGCGAATGAAATGTTGGACTACTACCAGCGCCTGAGCACCCAGAACGGACCCAAGACAAATGAGTTCGCGCGCCTGTTCTTGGTGCCCGGCATGGGGCACTGTGCAGGCGGTGCGGCCACCGACAGCATCGATGGTTTGGGCAGCTTGGTGGACTGGGTCGAGAAAGGCAAAGCCCCGCAGAGCATTCCAGCCAGCGGCACTGCGGTGTATCCAGGTCGCACACGCCCACTGTGTGCTTACCCGCAATACGCGCACTACAAAGGCACCGGCAACCCGGAAGACGCCAGCAACTTCAGTTGTCGATAAGGCTGTGCGGCCCTGTCACTTGCCACTAGGCAGTGATATGGCTTAGCGCACGCGTCAGCCGATCGAGGTTCTGTTCATTGGCTGGCTCCACAATGGCTTTGACAGCTTGCGCGATGTGCGCATCATCAAACACCTGCTGCCACAGCAGATGTGTCCCGCCTGCAACGTGGGTCAGTTGCACGTTGAGCGTGAAAAATGGTTGGCAGTCGTGACGAATCACGACACGCGAGGCGGGTTCCAACTCTGTGAACACACTTTGGTTGGGATAGCGTGCGCCGTCGGGTCCCACCATCACAAACGTCCAGCGACCACCGACCTGAAATTCGAAGGTTTCAAATTCGTTGGTGAATCCGTCGGGTCCCCACCAAGTGGCCAACACATCGGCTGACGCAAAGGCGTTGTATACCGCTTGCGGTGAGAACGGCAAAGTTCTCTCGGTTTGAAACGTCGTGAGCTTGTCCATCGAATTCACCACAGCACAGCGATGCGTTCCAAGCTCATAAAGCTTGCCCCAAACGCGCAATGCCGTCTTTGATCTTGTCCACATCCGCTGTGGCAAAACTCAAACGAATCGCCGATGCATCCGGGTTGCTGGCAAAGAACGGTGCACCTGGCACAAAGGCCACGCCTTTTTCAATCGCACGTTTGGCCAACTCGCTGCCATCTTTGACTTTGCCGCCAGCGCCTGTGAGGTTGGCCCAGAAGAACAAACCCCCTTGAGGCTGGGTGAAGGCCAAGGCGTCGCCCAATTCGCGCTTCAAGGCCTCACCCATGGCGTGGGCGCGTTCAGCGTACACGCTACGTACATGCGCCAAGGTGTCGGGCATGCGGCCTGCTTTGAGGTAATGCGCAGCGGTGGCTTGTGCAAAGGTCGAGGTGTGCGCGTCGCTGAACTGCTTGCACATGGTGGCGCGAGCCAGCAGCTCGGGCGGGGCAATCATCCAGCCCACGCGCAGGCCGGGCGACAACACTTTACTGAGTGAGCCACAGTGAATCAGCCATTCACGGCTGCCAGGCACTTGCTCGCTCAAAGCCAACAACGAAGGTGGCGGAGCCTCACCAAAGTACAAATCGCCATAGGGATCGTCTTCCACCACCACGGTTTTGTATTTCACGGCGAGTTCGAGCACGCGCAAGCGGCGCTCCAGACTCAGCGTGGCACCACTCGGGTTACCAAAAGTGGGAATGAGGTACACCAGCTTCGGGCGGTGTTGCACCATCATTTCTTCGAGTTTGTCCACCTGAACGCCGTGCGCATCGATGGGCACGCCCACCACTTGCGGGCCGTACAGACGGAAGCACTGGATGGTGGCTAAAAAGGTGGGGCCTTCGACCAAGGCCACATCGCCTGGGTTGAGCAAGGTTTTGGCAATCAAGTCCAAGGCTTGTTGGCTGCCTGTGGTGACGATCAAGCCATCCGCAGACAAGCCCTTCACCCCCTTGCTGGCCATGAAAGCAGCCAGCTGCTCGCGCAGTGGGTTGTAACCCTCGGTGGCGCCGTATTGCAAGGCCGCACCGGGCTCTTCGCTCAAGGCGCGGGCACTGGCTTCGCGGATGCCTTCCACATCAAACATGGCGCTGTCGGGAAAGCCGCCTGCAAAGCTGATGATGCCGGGTTTGCCCAGCAGTTTGAACAGTTCACGAATGGCGGAAGTTTCAACGTTGTTGAGGCGGTCGGCAAATTGCATGGTGGTGAATAATTGGCGGATGAAAACACAGCACATTGAGCCTTTTTTTGCGACGCTGAAAGCAGCCAATCCGCAGCCCAATACCGAGTTGGAATATACCAGCGTGTTCGAGTTGCTCACCGCTGTGCTGCTCAGCGCACAAGCCACCGATGTGGGCGTGAACAAGGCCACACGCCGCCTTTTTCCGGTGGCCAACACACCGCAACAAATTCTGGATTTGGGCCTAGATGGTTTGGAGCATTACATCAAGACCATCGGTCTGTACCACAGCAAAGCCAAGCACCTGATGCAGACCTGCCGCATCTTGGTTGAACAACACCAAGGCTTGGTGCCGCGCACCCGTGAGGCCTTGGAGGCTCTGCCGGGCGTAGGCCGTAAAACAGCCAATGTGGTACTGAATGTGGCGTTTGGTGAACCCACCATGGCGGTGGACACGCACATCTTTCGCGTGGGCAACCGCACGGACTTGGCTCCAGGCAAAACGCCGTTAGCGGTCGAGATGCAACTGATGAAGCGCATCCCAGCGCAGTACCTGGTCGACGCCCATCACTGGCTGATCTTGCATGGCCGCTATGTGTGCCAAGCACGCAAACCGCTGTGCTGGCAGTGCGGGGTGTCGGACTACTGCAGCTTCAAGCCCAAAACCCCTAAGCCCTGATTATTGAAATTCTTTCTCATGCATCCAAGCCGCGTGCTTGGGGGCTTGACGGGTTTTGCTCCACTCTTCAAGCATCTCCCATTTCACAGCGTCGAGCTTTTCATACATCTCAGGCGTGCCCACGTCGCAGGCCAACTCCAAGCGGTGACCATTGGGATCGAAGAAATAAATTGACTTGAAGATGGTGTGGTCAGTAATACCCAACACCTCCACCCCGCCAGCTTCGAGCTGCGCCTTGGCCGCTTCGAGTTCGGACATGCTGTTAACTTTGAAGGCAATGTGCTGCACCCACTCAGGCGTGTTGGTGTCGCGGCCCATGGCAGGCGCTGTGGGCAATTCAAAAAACGCCAGCACATTGCCATTGCCTGCATCTAAGAATACATGCATATAGGGGTCAGGCGCTTTGGTGCTGGGCACCAGGTCTTCGGCAATGGCGAGCACAAAGTTCATGTTCATGTGCTTGACGTACCAGTCCACGGTTTGTTTGGCGTCTTTGCAGCGGTAGGCCACGTGGTGAATGCGATCAATCTTCATAAGGTTCTCCAGTTCAGCGTTTATTCGGCAGCGACGTCCGCGCGCGCTAGGCGCAGTGCCTCGCGCAGCACCTGCATGTCGCCAATGTGATTGGCCAAGAGCAAGATGAGCTTGGCATTGACCAAAGCGCTTTGTTCGTCGCTGAGGTTGCGGTGGGTGTCGATCAGAGCTTCGTAAAAATCATCACCTGGTGTGAAGTCACGAAAGTAGCGTTTGCCTGATTCGTTGAAGTTGGGTTGCAGATTCAATGTGTGGTTCATGGTGTGTCCCTCGTTCAAACGTTGGCCGTGGCGCGGCGCAGTGCGGCTTGTACCGCGTCGCTGCTGAAATGGCGCCAGCGGGCCACCACGTGTTGGTCAGGTCGAGCCAACCACACACTGCCCGGCTGCGCGTCATAGCGCTTGGCAAACAAACCTTGCGTGTCGTGCAACACAGGTACACCGTCGATGGCGCCCACTTGACGCGTGATGACCAAGGGCTTCACAGGAATGGCCGCTGTTTCCAAGGCACGCAAGGCGGCCAAGGTGCTGGCGTCGAGTTGCGAGGCTTGGTCCACAAACACCAGGCATTGAAAGGTGTTGCCCAACTGGTCAATCAGCCACACGTCCTGACCGCTGCGCTGCATAGGCGCATCGTCCATGGGTGCGCCGGGCAGCATGTCGCCTTTGAAAGCATCGGTGTCTGCCGTGTTGAGCGTCGAGTGCGTGATGAAACTGGGCACCGACAAACGACCTGAGTTGACCAGCTTGCGCGCAAACGGATGATGGCGCGCCAACTCCAAGGCCGCGTTGCGGAACATACGACTGGTGGCACTCTTGGGCGTGATGAAGTCGGTGGAACGGGTGGAGTTCAAAATGTTTTCATCGGCCGCGTAGGTGCGTTCGGCGTCGTAGCTGTCGAGCAAGGCTTCGGGGGCCAAGTGCTTCATCACCAAAGCAAGTTTCCACATCAAGCCGTCGGTGTCTTGCAAGCCAGAGTTGGCACCACGCGCGCCAAAGGGCGACACCTGATGCGCTGCATCGCCCACAAACAACAGGCGCTTGTGGCGAAAGTCTTTCATGCGACGGCATTGGAAGGTGTAGATGCTGACCCACTCCAGCTCGAAATCTTGGTCGCCAAACATGGCTTTCAAGCGTGGCAACACCCGCTCGGGTTTGCGCTCTTCTTCAGGATCGGCGTCCCAGCCCAGCTGAAAGTCAATGCGCCAGACGTTGTCGGCCTGTTTGTGCAAGAGCACGCTCTGACCAGGATGGAACGCGGGGTCAAACCACATGCGACGCTCGGCGGGAAAGTCGGCCTTCATCACCACGTCGGCAATCAAGAAGCGGTCTTTGAAAATATGACCTTCAATGTCCAGCCCCAAGTGGCGGCGCATGGGGCTGCGTGCGCCATCGGCCACCACCAACCAGTCGGCCTCGACTTCAAAGGTACCTTCAGGCGATTCGAGGGTCAGGCTGGCGTGGTCCGCTTCTGCACGCACGCCCACAGCCTTGCATTTCCAACGGATGTCCACGCCGAGTTCGAGCGCACGCTCGATCAGCGCTTCTTCCAGGTAGTACTGCTGCAGGTTGATCATGCCTGGGCGTTTGTGGCCAGGGTCTGGCACGAGGTTGAACTGGTAGACCTCTTCGTCTTGCAAAAAGGTCCTCCCAATGTTCCAGCTCACGCCCTTCTCGCACAAGGGCTGGCCCACGCCCAAACGGTCTAACACTTCCAAGGTGCGCTTGGCGTAACACACCGCACGCGAACCGACCGAGACCGAATCGTCCTCGTCAAACAGCAATACGTTCAAGCCGTGCAGACGTGCATCAATGGCAGCGGCCAAGCCCACGGGGCCGGCACCCACCACCACCAAGGGCTTGCGCTGCGGCGGCTGAGTCATCAAGTCCGTCGGCCGGATGTAGTTGAATTTGGGATAGGTATAGGAACCCATGGGGCTTGTCTCCTGCAGCGGGTACTTATTTTTGAGATGCTCAGAAGTTTAACATTAGTAAATCAATTTCTCTAATCGAAATTTTAAACCCCAAGCCAAGATTGGATTCAAAAGCAAAAAAGGCCACACAAGGTGGCCTTTTCCAAGGGGCAATACCGATCAATCGGCGTAAATACCCGCCTTGCGAATCACGGGGCTCCACTTTTTGATCTCAGCCTCTAAGTGGGTTCGCAACCCTGCGGGTGTAACTTTGTCCATCGGCGGCACATCCGAGCTCAAATCGGCCAAGCGCTGCTTGACCATCGGGTCTTGCAAGGCCACACGCAAAGCCGCATTGATTTTGTCGATGATGGCAGCAGGTGTGTCTTTAGCCGCGTACATGCCGTGCCAGACCTTGACTTCAAAACCTTTCAAACCTTGTTCATCGAGGGTGGGCACGTTGGGCAAGGCGCTCAAACGCTTGAGGGTGGTCACACCGTAAACCTTGACGCGTGCCTCTTTGATCAACGGCACGGTTTGGGTGGTTTGGTCGCACAGCAAGTCGACTTGACCGCCCAGCAAATCATTCATCGCAGGGCCCGTGCCTTTGTAGGGCACGGTGGTGAGGTCGGTCTCCAAAGCACTCATGAACAGCAAGCCGCACAGATGCGAGACCGCACCCAAGCCAGCGTTGGCCAAGGACACCTTGTCTTTGTTGGCCTTGATGTAGCTTTGCAGTTCTGCGAAGTTGTTGGCCGGAAAGTCTTTGCGCGCCAGCATCGTCATGGGCACATCCACCACTTGGCCGATGTACTCAAAGTCTTTGAGCGGATCAAAGGACAGTTTTTTGTACAAGGCTGGCGCTGTGGCCATGCCCATGTGGTGAATAAACAGGGTGTAGCCGTTGGGCGCAGAGCGCGCCACGCGTGAGGCAGCAATCGTGCCACCGGCACCGACGGTGTTTTCCACCAACACGGTTTGCCCCAAAGACTTGCCCATGGGGATGGCGATCATGCGGGCCACCACATCGGTGGGGCCACCGGCGGCAAACGGCACCACCAAAGTGATGGGCTTGTCGGGGTAGGTTTGCGCCTGGACTGCGCCGCATGCCAAGGCACAGGCCAACAGCACGGTTTTCAAGTTCTTCAAAGTTTTGTTGTGTTGTGTCATCGGTCTCTCCAACTTTCTAACAATAAGGGCAGATCATGCGTTCATCATGGGTCATCGTGAATCCCTGTTTACCCGCGACGCAGGTCATACCTGCGACAAAATTTGGCGCGCCAGTTTGAGCACTGGTGGGTCGACCATCTTGCCGTCGACCGTGAAGGCACCCCCACCCGCTGCGGCTTCTGCCGCCAGCACGCGGTGCGCCCAGTCTTGCTGCGCCGCACTGGGGATGAACGCCTCGCGCACGGGCACGAGTTGCGCGGGGTGAATGCACAGCTTGGCAAAAAACCCAAACCGACGGCTGCGCGCGGCGTCATTCAACACCAGCCCCAAGTCTTGCGTGCTGGTGCTGACACCATCGATGGGAGGCGGCAAGTTGGCCAGACGCGAGGCCATCACCAAGTTCAAACGCACAGAGCCCAACTCGGCCTCGTCCGCACCGCAGACCATGCCTAAGTCGGCTTGCAAATCCAAATGCCCCAAGGCCAAGCGCACCACCTGCGGGGCTTGCGCCACCTCATGCAGAGCAAACAAGCCTTGCGCAGTTTCAATCAAAGGCACCAAGGGCACCTGCGCCCCAACAGCTTGCGATACACGCGCTAAGTCGCCCGCTGATTGGGCCTTGGGCACCATCACGGCACCCAGACCCGCCAAGGCGGGCAACCAGTTCAAGTCGGCGACGGCATCGTCAGTAGTGAGCGCGTTGATGCGCACCAAGATGCGCGCACGCTGTGCGGCAGACCAGCCATGCCACGCATGCGCAATGGCCTCGCGTGCGACCGCCTTGTCGGCCAAGGGCACCGCGTCTTCCAAATCTAGGATGACCGCGTCGGCCCCGCTGTTCAGCGCTTTTTCAAAACGCTCGGGCTTGTGGCCCGGCGCAAACAAAAACGTGCAAGCGCGGGCTAAAGGATGCAGCTCAGACATAGCTTCAGTCAAACCGCAGATCAAGCACGTGTGGGCAACACACGCTGCACCCGAGGCCACTGCATGACTTGCCACAGCTGTGCCACCGCAGCCGCCATTTCGTCTGGCGCAGCACCGCCGCTGTGCGCGGCAAGCCGCATGGCCTTGGCTGTGATTTCGTCGCGGCTCAGGGTGTTGCCAGGGTCGCCCTTGGGCTCGTCCACGCGGCCTTTGAACACACGGCCATCGGTGGTGTGCACGGTGACCTTGCCAATCCAGCGCTGTGGATAGGCCGTATCGACCTCCTCGTCCAACACCATCTCGACTTTGTCACGCAAGGCTTGCGTCACATCGTCTTTGAAATGCTGGTCAAACTCGCTCAAGCCGGCATGTTTAAACCGCGCCACCAAGGCCAACACGGTGCCCATGCTGAACTTGCTTTGGTGCACGGTGCTGGGGTTGGTCACCGGGCCCAACACATCGATCGCGCCTTGGTGCACATGGGTGACCACACGCGCCAGATCGGCAATTTTGAGTTCATGGTCTTGCATGACCTTCAGCAAGGCGTCCGCTGCAGGGTGCGTGTGACGGCACGAGGCGTGGTACTTGAACGAGGTTTCTGCTGTGGCCCAGCGCGTGCCCAAGCCTTCGGTGAGCTTGCGCACATCGGCATCACTGGACATACCTGCGGCCATGCCTTGTGGGCCTTCCAGAATTTGCGCCGCACCCGTGAAGTTGTCTTTGGCCAAATAAGCAGCCATCAAACCGGCGCCCGCCGCGTGCGCGGTGTGCAATTGTTTAGAGTCTGCCGCCGTGCGCAAAAATTCCCACAAACCGGCAGACTGCGTGCCGGCTGAGCCCAAGGCATGTTGCATTTGGGTGGCGTTGAGCCCCAGCAAATGCCCCACCGCTGCAGCAGCGGCCAAAGTGCCGGCCGTGCCCGTGGTGTGAAACACCTTGTAGTGCGAGCGCCCTAAAAATTCACCGACACGAATGCCCACCTCGTAGCCCACCACAGCCGCGGTGATGAGCTGTGCGCCAGTGGCACCCAAAGCCTGCGCCACAGCCAACACGGGCGGAAACACCACGGTGGCAGGATGAAACACCGAGCCGTTGTGCACATCGTCTTGCTCGGCCAAATGTGAAGCCGCGGCATTGGCCATGGCAGCCCAATACGGGCTGCTGGTGCCACGGTTGGTGAACACCTCGCTGGGGCCCGATGCGGGGCCCATGCTCAAGGCAAAACGCGTCAAAGTTTCCACGGGACGCGAGCCGTGACCAGCGATGGCCGAGCCAAACCAATCCACCCACAGGTCTTCGGTTTTACGTAGCACGTGTTCAGGAATATCCGCCGTTTTCAAATTCGCGGCAAAGGCAGCCAGTGTGGCGGTGGCGCTGGTGGTGGCACTGTTCGAAAAAGCATTCATCGTTGAACTCCCAGTTCTTTCAAAATCGCATCCGTGTGCTCGCCCACTTGGGGAATGGCATCCATGCGGTAATCGAATGCGCTTTGCTTGCCCGGTGGCAGCAGAGCGGGCAACACACCCGCAGGCGACCCTACCGAGGTCCAGCGCTCACGCGCTTTGAGTTGTGGATGAGCCCACAACTCGGCCATGGTGTTCATGCGAGCGTTGGCAATTTGTGCCACGTCCAAACGCTCAATCACTTGTGCAGCGGTCAAGGCCGCAAAAGTGTCGAGGATGATGGTTTGTAAATCGTTGCGGTTGGTATTGCGACGGGCATTGTTGTCAAAACGCGCATCGGTAGCCAGCGCGGGTTGCAACAACACATGCTGACAAAACTGCACCCACTCGCGCTCGTTTTGCAGCCCCAACATGACCGTACCACCGTCGCCTGCCGCGAAGGGGCCGTAGGGGTAGATGGTGGCGTGAGCCGCCGCACTGCGAGGCGGAGGCGAGGCGTTGTCCATGGCGTAGTACATGGGATAGCCCATCCACTCACCCAAGGCTTCAAGCATGGACACATCAATGTGTGAGCCCTCGCCCGTTTTGTCGCGCTGAATCAGCGCCGACAAAATGTTGGTGTAGGCATACATGCCCGCCGCAATGTCGGCAATCGAGTTGCCGCTTTTACTCGGGTGCTCTGGCGTGCCCGTGATGCTCAAGAAACCCGCTTCGCTTTGAATGAGCAAGTCGTAGGCCTTTTTGTCGCGGTACGGACCATCGTTGCCGTAACCCGAGATGTCACACACGATGAGGCGCGGATGCTCGGCGCGCAAGGTGGTCGCATCCAAGCCCATGCGACCCGTAGCGCCGGGGGCAAGGTTTTGCACCAACACATCGGCCTTGGCAATGAGTTGCTTGAGCACGGCCAAGTCTTGCGGGTCTTTCAGGTCCAGCGCCAAGCTTTCTTTGGAGCGGTTCACCCACACAAAGTGCGAGGACTGGCCCTTGGCGCGTTGGTCATAAGCACGCGCAAAGTCGCCCGCACCAGGGCGTTCGACCTTGATGACGCGTGCACCCAAATCGGCCAGCTGGCGGGTGCAAAAAGGGGCGGCAATGGCGTGCTCTAACGACACCACGGTGATGTGGTCGAGAGGACGAACTTTTGAATGCGTCATCATCGTGTCCTTAGAAAGACCGGGGCAAACCGAGGATGTGCTCGGCGACGTAGCTGTAAATCATGTTGGTCGAGATCGGGGCCACTTGGTACAGACGGGTCTCGCGGAATTTGCGCTCGATGTCGTACTCGCAGGCAAACCCGAAACCGCCATGCGTTTGCAGACACACATTGGCCGCTTCCCAGCTGGCCTTGGCTGCTAGGTACTTGGCCATATTGGCTTCAGCGCCCGCGTTTTGCATGGCATCGATTTTTTCGCAAGCCTTCCAGCGCATCAGGTTGGCGGCTTCGAGTTCGATGAAGGCATCGGCAATCGGAAACTGGACACCTTGGTTTTGACCAATGGGACGGCCAAACACCACGCGTTCGCTGGCGTACTTGCGGGCCCGGTCAATGAACCAATAGCCGTCACCAATGCACTCGGCAGCGATCAGCGTGCGCTCGGCATTCAGGCCGTCGAGCAAGGTTTTGAAGCCCTTGCCTTCTTCGCCCAACAGCGCGTCTTCGGGGATTTCGAGGTTGTCGAAAAACAGCTCGTTGGTCTCGTGGTTGACCATGTTCAAAATCGGACGCACGGTCAGGCCGTTGCCGATTGCTGTTTTGAGATCGATCAAAAAGCACGACAGGCCCTCGGAGCGTTTTTTCACCTGGTCCACCGGTGTGGTGCGGGCCAAGAGGATCATCAAATCGCTGTGCTGGATGCGCGATATCCAAACCTTCTGCCCGTTAATGACCCAGCGGCCATCTTTTTTGACAGCGCTGGTCTTGAGCTTGGTGGTGTCACTGCCCGTGGTGGGCTCGGTCACTCCCATGGATTGAATGCGCAATTCACCAGTGGCAATCTTGGGCAGGAACTTATCTTTCTGCGCTTGCGAGCCACTGCGCACAATGGCGTTCATCACATACATCTGACCGTGGCAGGCGCCGGAGTTGCCACCCGAGCGGTTGATCTCCTCCATGATGACCGAGGCCTCGGCCATGGACAAACCTGAGCCGCCGTATTCCTGCGGAATCAGTGCCGCCATCCAGCCAGCCTTGGTGAGCGCGTCAACAAACTCTTCGGGGTAAGCGCGCTTCTCGTCGACCTTGCGGTGGTATTCGTCGGGAAATTGGGCGCACAGGTCACGCACAGCATCACGGATATCTTGGTATTGGTCGGGGGTATGCATCTAGGTGGTCTTCTTTTGATTCAGTGAAATGGTCAGCCGAGCTCGGCCGTGGCTTGCATGGTCAGCCAGCCTTCGTGGTCTTGCGCCCACAGGCGCACGTGTGTGCCATCGGTTTGCGGTTGGCCGTTGACACGCAAGATGCGTTGGTCACCGCACTCAAAGGTAGGACGCAGCGCTTTGAATTCAAAGCGTTGGATGGGGCGATCGGTGTGGCGACGCACCAGGTCGACCAACAAGGTGGCAATCAAGGGGCCGTGCACGATGAGGCCGGGATAGCCCTCGACGTCGGTCACATATTTGCGGTCGTAGTGAATGCGGTGACCATTGAAGGTGAGCGCAGAGTAACGAAACAGCAGCACGTCATCGGGCGTCACATCACGCTGCCACAACTCATCGGTGGGTGCACCCTGCCCTGCCACGCTGGATGCAGGCGTGGGCGCTGGCACGGGGTCGCCGGCTTGGGCTGCGGGGCGATAAACGATGTCGTGCTCTTCGGTCAAACACAGGCCTTGCGCGTTGTGCACCTCGTGTTTGACGAGCACAAACAACAAATCACCTGTGCGGCCCGACTTGTGCGTGACCGACTCAATGGTGGACACACGCTTGACGGTGTCCCCTACTTTGAGCGGCGCATTCCACTGCAAACGCCCGCCCGCCCACATGCGGCGCGGCAGCGGCACAGGCGGTAAAAAGCCACCGCGCTTGGCGTGACCATCGGGTCCGATTTCGCTCTGGCGATGATGGGGCAAGAAGAACAACCAGTGCCACAACGCGGGCAAGGGTGTACCAGCAATGGGCAAGGGATCATCACGGTCCAACGTGGCGCTCAAAGCACGCAAAGGTGCAGGCGTGATGAGGTCTTCCAGGGTTTCGCTGCGGCCTTGCCAAGTTTGCAAGTGCGCAAGGGTTTGCGGGTCGAGGTGGGTGGTCATAGATCAATCAATCATCAGAATCGGGCGGCTCGGATACGCGGCTTGCGCCACCGCCGCGCCCACAGCCACACACAGGCTAACGCCAGACAGTGCGCGCAAAACCCAACGGCGTGGCGCCGAGAGGGAATGAATCATGCAGACCTCCAAAACAAGTGGGCGGATGTTCGACCGATTAGGGACTGAATGCAATCGGTAATTTTCAGACCCAGCCTTTTGTTTTTTCGAAGGCTGGTATTTGGGATTTAAGATCACGCCATGCATTTTGATCTCAATGACCTGCGCCTGTTTGTGCTCGCCGCTGACGAAGGCAGCCTGACCAAAGCCGCCGCCAAACACCATCTGTCACTGGCCGCTGCAAGTGCGCGCATCAAAGCCCTGGAAGCACAAACCGATTTACCCCTGCTGTACCGGGAAGCACGCGGTGTACGCCTGTCACCACCAGGGCAAGCATTTTTACACCATGCCCGTTTGATGCTTCATCAAGCCGAGCTGCTGCGCAGCGACTTGCACGAATATGGTGGGGGGTTGCGCGGTCGCCTCAGGATCTACGCCAACACCACAGCGGTGACCGATTTTTTGCCTGAAATCTTGCCGCGTTTTTTATCTGACAACCCAAAAATCAACATTGACCTTCAGGAAAAACCGAACGCTGAAATTGCCAAAGCCGTGTTGGATGGCCGTGGTGACATTGGCATTGTTTCGGCTCCGATGAATGTGCTGGGCCTGCAAAGCACCTACTTCAGCACCGATCGTTTGGTGCTCGCCACCTCGCGCAAGCATCGGCTGGCCAAGCGAAAGCGCATCTCGTTTGCAGAAATTTTGGATGAAGACGCTGTCGGCATGCACCCTGACAGCACCTTGCAAACTTTCTTGGGCCAGGTGACCGAGCGCTTGGGCAAGCCCCAAAAATTACGGATTCAACTCGCGAGTTTCGATGCCATGTGCCGCATGATTGGCGCAGGTGTGGGCGTGGGCATCGTGCCCGAATCAGCCGCCAAGCGTAACCAGATCAGCATGAATTTGGCCTTGATTGAGCTGACCGAACCGTGGAGCGTGCGTGAGCGCTACATCCTGACCCGTGAACAAGCGATCCTGCCCAGCTATGCCCAGGCGCTGATCGAGCAACTGTGCGCCCACTACGCGTCTAATGACGCGAGCGCTATTCGGTAGCTGTAGCCCATAGTCATTGACAGTCTCAGATCGACCCATAGCTGTCTTTCGGGTGCACCTGCTTCAGACTCTGATGCAGAGGTAGGCGCTATTCCTAACGTCACAGTGGACGGCAGGAAACTCCATGAAGCGGCCATCAGGTCTTCGCTGGATTTCAAGGGGCCTTCGAAGGCGTAGGGCGGATTTCCAGCGATCTGGCGTTTGCTTTTAAGATTCTCCACAAAAAGGGGCTCGGCTTGCTCAAACTCAGTTCGCTGCAACACCAAGCTTCTTGAGAATCCACGGATAAACCAATTGGGTGTTGATGTCCGCATCCAACAATCCGCGCTGACGATCCCGACCCATGTGGATACCTGCCGGATTGATCCAACCTTCCTTGATACCACCGGGCATGGCCATGACACCCAACAAGTCTTCAGTTGGGACGAGTGTGTCGCGTTGTCCACCCAACACAAACATATCTGCCGTTGGCATTTTGTGGTAACCCATTTCGCGCAAAGATTGGCTAGCAAATTTTGCGAAGAATTCTTCCTGATCGCGAATGCCGTTGAATAGTTCGAACATCGCCGGGTAGGCATCAAAAAGGTATTCATCGCCCTTCATGACAGATGAAAATTGTTGACGATGGAAGGTGATGTCAAAAGGACCCGAGTGGGTCACTACACCTTTAACGCGATCCTTGAGATTCACCGCCAACAGAGTGGCCCAATAACCACCAAAGCTGCCCCCGTAAACCACCACCCGTGAGCCGTCCAAATCTTTGCGCTCCAAGGCCTTGTCCAGCACGGCGACCAGCGACTGGTCGGCATCCTTCTCCAGCTTCACAGGTGACTCGCCAGTACCAGGGATGTCCAAAGTCAGAATGGCAACACCCTTGGCCAGCAAGCCAGAAAATTGGGTGAAGCGTCCCTCTTTCCAACCGTCCAGCCCGCCGAGGATGACAACGAGCGGCGCTTTGTCGACCCCTTTCGGAATGCCCAGCAAGCCAGGGACAGGCTTACCTTTGTAGTCAGCACGGATTTCCTCAATCGTCACATCGGCCAGACGGGCGGCGGCCTTGAATGCCAGCCGCTCTTTGCGGTACGAATGTGCGCGCATTGGCGATTCAATCAACGCTGGCCAGCGACCAAAGTAGTACATCTTTTGCGCAGTCAGGTAGTCCCTGCGGGCCTGTTCACGGTTACTACTGGCTTGTGAATCTGCAAGCCGCATGTACTTGTCGCCGATGCCCATGAATGCCTGCGCCCAGTCATCGCGCTTCATTGACTGGATATCTGCCACGGCCTGACGCACATCGTCCGGGTTCATGGCGATCAAAGGGTAGATGTTTTGCTGTGCACGTCGAATCACTTCCGCCTTGGTATCGTCCAAAGAGCGATGCGTGACGATATCGCCTTCAGCAGCTAAGGCCAGCCCAGACAAAATCAGCGTCCAACCTGCCGTGGCAGTTGCGAATTTCGTAATACTCTTGAGTATGCTCATCGATCAACTCCGTAAAAATGAACAAACCATCGCTGTGACAAACGATTTTGCGGTGGCAATTTGTTAAAACGTTTTTAATTTTGTCGGCACACCATTCAGATGTCAAGTTCCAAAATTCGTACCCGTTCGACGACCAGCAGCAAGACAGGCTCAGACACGAACGCTGACAGTCGTGAGCGACTGGTGCAAGCCGCAAGCGATTTGCTGTCTGAGCGAGGCTTAGGAGAGTTGCGGGTGCTAGATGTGGCCGCACGTGCCCAGGCCAATGTTGCTCTCATCAACTACCACTTTGGTGGGCGCGATGGCCTGATTGATGAAGTGATTCAACGGGCCGCCATGCGCATCGGCACTGAACGAGAAAAACGGCTTCAGCGTTTGCTCGCTGACTCGCCCAATGCCAAGCCAACGGTCGATGCACTGATGCGGGCCTGGCTTTCTCCGCTGACCAAAGAGATCGCCACTCCTGGTGGATTGGCAACGTTCAAGACAATGATTCATCTGACGTTCGCAGCCGACGTGACGGATGAACGCAAGCAAGCGCAAGTCAAGCAGGCGACAGTTGTCACGGCCAAATATCTTGATGTTCTTGAACGCATCCTCCCTGAATTGGATCGAGCAACGCTGGCTTGGCGTATGTTCGCTGCGATCGGCAGTTGTTATCTGGTCTTGGGACGCGCGGAACCTGCCCGCTGGAAGACTTTGACAGGAGCGGCGACATCGAAAAAGGCAAACACAGAGAACGTGATCAATGCTCTTGCGACATTCATTGCTGCCGGCATCAGCGCACCAGTACAGTGAATCAGAAAATGACTTCAATACCGTTGGACTGCTTCGGGTCCTACAGCCGCCGGTCACTCGCCTTGGATGACAGACAGCGATCAACCTCACACAGCCACGAAGGCAGGAAGACCAAGGTCGGCTTCTGGCCGAGTGTTGTCATGAAAAAAAAGAAGCATCCGATCATGTCCTGACTGCTACCAACATGTGGGAATTCGCATTGAGTTACGGGTGACAGCTACCGAATATCGGATGCGACCCATGACGCACTCACAAGAGCGACTCTCAGACGCGTGGCGCAATCAAAGCCTGAAGCACATCGGTCGCCATGTGTTGCGACAAAAAGTCAGCCAGTCCCTCAAACACCGTGTCCAACGTGGGCGCATCAAAACCAAACAAGGCCTGTAGCACAGCCGGATCTTCAAACAAGCCGTGCACATACACGCCAAATACGTTGCCTGCATCGTTTTGCCACGCTAAGCCTGGCATCACCTCATGCAGCACCGCGCCTGCAGCCACCATGGCGGGATGCGCTTGGGTTTGACCGTGGTGAATTTCATAACCTTGAACCTGCAAGCCCGACAAAGCAGACCAAGCGCCTTGAACCGAACCAAAGGACGCCGCCGTGCGTTGCACCGTTTTATCCACTGCAAACTGCGTGACCAAGGGCAGCAAGCCCAAGCCCGGAGCGTTGCCGTCAATGCCATGGGTGTCAATCAAGGCCTCACCCAACATTTGCAAGCCACCGCAAATCCCCAGCACAGCACCCCTGCGTCCAGCGTGTTGGGCAATCGCAGCATCGAGCCCTTGCGCACGCAACCACGCCAAATCACTGCTGGTGTGTTTGGAGCCAGGCAAGACGATCCAATCCGCAGCGCCCAAGTCGGCCAGATCGGCAGGGCTTCGTGCCCACAGCAAACGCACGCCAGGAATGTTGTGCAAGGGCTGAAATTCATCGAGGTTGCTGATGCGTGGATACGCGATGACAGCCACTGTGCGCGACAAGCCTGGGTTGCTGCTGGACACCACGCAAGCATTGCCACTGCTTATGGGCGCGTCATGACGCATGCCATCTTCTTCGGGCAAACCGTGTTGCCACCACATAGGCAACACCGCCACCGTGGGCACGCCAGTGAGGTCTTGCAGCATGTCAGGTGCAGGCGCTAGCAACGCGGCATCGCCGCGAAATTTATTCAACACAAAGCCGTGGATGCGCGCTTGATCTTCAGCTGGCAACAAAGCCCAGGTGCCATAGAGGTGCGCAAAGGCACCGCCCCGGTCAATGTCGGTCACCAACAAGCAATGTGCATCGGCATAACGCGCCACACGCAAGTTGACGATGTCACTGCCCATGAGGTTGATTTCAGCAGGCGAGCCCGCGCCTTCAATCACCACCACGTCGTTCTCGGCACGCAGCGCATCCAATGCGGCAGCAATGTGGGGCCAGACTTTGTCGCTGCGTTCACGCCAAGGTGTGCGACTGAGTTCGGCATTCACCTCGCCCAGCAGCACGACTTGGCTGCGCGTGTCGGCCTCGGGTTTGAGCAGCACAGGGTTCATGCGCACATCAGGCTCGGCCTTGGCGGCCAGTGCCTGAAAGTACTGCGCAGAGCCCACCTCACCCAACCCGTTGTGGGAAGCCACCACCCGGGCGTTGTTGCTCATGTTCTGCGCTTTGAAAGGCGCCACCTTCAAGCCTTGCCGTGCATACCAACGGCACAGCGCCGTGGTGAGCCAGCTTTTTCCCGCACCGCTGGAGGTGCCCAGCACCATCACACAACGCGCAGTCATGGCGAAACCTGGCGGTTGGGCAGCTTGGGCACGGCCACCCACTGCCCCTCCAAGGCATGAATGGCGATGCGGTGCTCAAACACGGCCTCGACCGCACGGTGCGTGTTTGCATCGGCACAAGCGCCCTGATGCGCCACGCGCCCAGCTTGCATGACCACCATGTCGTCGGCATGCAAGGCCATGCCAATTTCGTGCAACACGCTGATCACCGTGGTCTGTTGCGCGGTCAAACAACGCACCTGCTCCAGCCAATCCACTTGGTGCGGCGGATCAAGGTTGGTCAAGGGTTCATCCATCAACAACACCTGCGCTTGCACGGCCATGGCACGCGCCAACAACACACGTTGACGCTCACCGCCCGACAACTGGCCCAACGGGCGTTCGCGCCAGTCCCAAGCTTGGGTTGCTTTCAATGCTGTTTCGACCACGGCATGGTCGTGGGCATTCGGCGCAGCCAACCAGTCTTGATGTGGCATGCGACCGAGCATGACCACATCCCACACCCGCAAATCGTCCGAGGCCGATTCGTTTTGTCCCAACCACGACAACTGCTGCGCACGTTGACGACGGTCCATGGCCATCAGCGCTTGGTCAAACAAAAAGATGCGACCTGCCGCGGGCAGCAAGCCCGCCAAGGCTTTGAGCAAGGTGGATTTACCGGCGCCATTGGGGCCCACGATGCTGGTCCAGCGTCCTGCGCCAAACGCCACATCCACGCCGTGCAAAATTTCTTGCCCAGCGAGCGACACATGCACGTCATGGGCACGCAAAGCAGGTACGCGCGCACTCATGGCTTGGCTCCTGACGTTTGGCTGCGGTACATGAGCCACAGCAAATAACCGCCACCCAACACCGCCGTCAACACCCCCACAGGCATTTCTTGCGGCGCCAGCGCCATACGGGCCAACAAATCAGCGGCCAGCAACAAGACGCCACCCATCAGAGCAGACAACACCACCAACGCGTTGTGCTTGGCGTTCACCAGCGAGCGTACCAAGTGCGGTGCGGCCAAACCCACAAAAGCCACCAAACCTGTTTGCGCCACCGCCGTGCCTGTGGCCAATGCGAGCACGCCCACCAACGCCACACGCACAGGTGCCAGCGGCAAGCCTAGGCTCAATGCCGTGGACTCGCCCAGACTCAGCGCATCCAAGACACGGCTAAAAACAAATGCCAACACCAGGCACACCAGCAATACCCCCAACATCAACACGCAGGAAGTCCAACCAATAAAGCTGGTGGAGCCCAGTAAAAAGCCTTGCATGCCTTGCAACACATCAGGCCGCATGAGGGTGATGAGCGAGGCCATCGCACCCAGCACCACGCCCACGATCACACCAGCCAGCAGCAAACGCAAGGTGTGCTGCACGCCGCGCGCCAGCACAAGGGTGAGCAACACCGCGAGCACCGCCCCCACAAAAGCCGCGCCGGTTAACCCCAAGCGCACCCACCATTCGGTGGCAAATGGATTGCCACCCAGCAAGGCCAACGCCACGGCCACGCCGATTGAAGCCCCCGAGGCGCTGCCCAGCAAATACGGATCGGCCAATGGGTTGCGAAACAGCCCCTGCGCGATTGCCCCAGCCAAGCCCAGCAAAGCCCCCGCAGCACAAGCGCCCACGCTGCGCGGCAAACGAATGTCCCACACGATTTGCCACGCCACATCGTCGTGCCAAGCCTTGAGCCAACTCTCAACCCCTGTGCTGCCCACCGCACTGCCCAGCGCGATGCCCAGCACGCACAGCAACAACAAAGTGATGGCCATCCACACAGGGGGGCAACGCGCACCGTGCGTGGTCATGGCTTCACCTTCGTTGGATCGCTGGCTGTGTGGGTCTGGGCTGGATCTGTCAAGCACTGGGCCATCAAGCGTGCCGCTTCGGCCATGCGGGGGCCAGCACGCACCAACACATCAGACTCTTCCGATTTGAAATGGCACACACGCTGTGTGCGCATGGCGCGCATGTTGAGCCAACCGGGTCGTGTGTTCATGTCCGCCAAGTTGCTATCCCCCACCATGATGAGGTCGGGCTGGGCACGCACCACAAACTCAGGATTGATTTTGGGAAATGGTCCCATCGATGTGGGCAAGATGTTGCGCGCACCCAAGCGCTGCAAGGTCTCGCCAATGAAAGACGACTCACTGGCACCGTACGGTGCGCGACTGACTTCGAAATACACGCGTTGCCCTTTGGCGTGTGCCGGTATAGATTGCGCGGCGGCATTCACCGCTGCGTCGATATGACGCCACACGCGTTCGCTGTCTTGCAAAGGCACATCCAAGGCTTGGCCCACAAGATGCAACACACGCTGCACATCGGCATGCGTGCGTGGCTCGAGGGCCAACACGGTCAAACCCAAAGCCTGCAAGCGTTCAGCACCACGAGCCGAGGTGGCCATGAGTACCAAGTCGGGCTTTAAGGCGACCACACTTTCAATGTTGGGGTCAATGCCGCCGCCCATGCGAGGCAGCTTGGCCACGCTGTCTGGCCAATTGGAGTAGCGGTCCACGCCCACCAGCTTTTGGCACTGCCCTAGCGCGCACACGGTTTCTGTGAGGGATGGCAACAAGCTCACGATGCGCTGCGGGGGTTTGCTGATGGTCACATCGACTTGACGGTCATCGCGCAGCACGAGGGCTTGGGTGGCGCCGCTCATGAAGCCAAGCAACAGGCAGCCCACCCACACGCGAAGGTGCATGGCGTGATCACGCACAGGCGCTCTCCCACTGCAGAATGATCCGGTGCAATTGAGCCACACCATCGGTCAAGGCCGCAGGACCGGGTTGCAAGATGTCGGCCGATTTGATTTCAAACAACTGGTGGTTGCACACGGCAGGCACGTCTTGCCAGCCTGGGCGTGCGGCCACTTTTTCGGCCCGAAACTTCTTGCCGCACCACGAACCAATGATGATGTCAGGCGCACGGTCAATGATGGTTTGATCATCCGCAATGATGCGGTCTTTGCCCATGGGCATTTGCGCGAGTTCGGGAAAACAATCGTCACCGCCTGCGATGCTGACTAACTCAGACACCCAGCGAATCCCGCTGATGTGTGGCTCGTCCCATTCTTCAAAATACACCTTGGGGCGACGTTTGAAGGTAGCTGCTGTTTTTTGAATCGCGTCCAACTGAGCACGCATCTGCTGCAAGCGTTGCAGCCCTTGCTCGGCTTGGCCCACCATAGCTGCGACTTGGTACAGCATGGCAAAAATCTCATCCACACTGCGTTGATTGAAGACCGTGACTTGCACGCCCGCACGGATAAGCAGGGCCGCAATGTCGGCCTGCAAATCGGAAAATCCAAACACGCAATCGGGCTGGAGCGCCAAAATTTTGTCGATCTTGGCGCTCAAGAAAGCACTGACTTTGGGCTTCTCATCCCGCGCACGACGCGGGCGCACGGTGTAACCCGAGATGCCCACAATGCGCGCCTCTTCCCCCAGCAGGTACAGCCACTCTGTCGTTTCCTCGGTGAGGCAGACGATGCGTTGGGGAAGATAGATGCCCATGCGTTTTACTTCGCTTGATAACTCAAAGTAGCAAAGATACCGCGACCTGGAGTGTTGTAGCCACCGGCTAATTCATAGTGACGGTTGAAGGCGTTCTCAAGTTTGACACGCGCTGTCCAGCTGTCATTGACTTTGCGACTTGCATAGAAGGACCAGAGCGAATAACCAGCCAACATATCCGAATTGACTTCATTGAAATTAGGCCGTGCACTAGATGCATACAGTTTCGCGCCCACCTCGTAATTGGCCAAATTTCTGGAAATATCTACCGAGCCATAACGTTTCGCACGTCGACCGAGTGGGTAAGCACCACTCACATTGACAGGGTCTTGTTTGACAGCCGAGAGTTTGACGCTATTGCCCATCCAGTTGCTGCGTAGTGAAGTTTCAATTCCCTTGTTTTCAACTTCACCAGCGTTCATCACATTCCAATGACCGCCAGCGTCTTGAAACCAATCGATGGCATTGGTCGTATTGGTTTGGAAGTACGCCACGCGCGCCACAGTTTCTACCGAAGCATAAATCGCCCCGACCTCATTCGACTTGAACTTTTCTTGCGTCAAATTGGAATTGTTGGAAATCTCAGTTGCTGACGGGGCTCTGAAACCGCTGGAGTTGGTCGCAGTCAACTTCCATGTGTTGTTCAACTGGTAACCCACGCCCAACAAACTGGATGAGGCGTTGGGATGCAAGTTGTTCACACCAGAGGCATCGCGATGATCGATTGAAATCAAATCACGACGAGCATTTGCCTGCAAGGTCAGCTTGTCGAGTTTTTTCGTCAACCCGACAAACCCTGCAGTTGTTCGTCGATCAAGCATGAATTTGCTGAATTCCTCGTGCTTGTCGTTGATCAGGTCAGCCCCAAAGCTCGCTGCGGCAGTGGCATCAATTTGGTAGCTATTGCCCCAATGCAAAGCGTTTTGCTGCGAGTTGTAACGCCCGTTACCTGCACCATTTTTGAATTCTTCGTAGCTGGTCACAGCGTTGGAAAAATCCAACGTGGACGTCCATGCATCGCTCATCTGCCGACGGGCGTAGACACCTGTCGCATCTGTTTTCTTGAGCGAACGATGTACATCAGTGGGCAAGGAATTGGAGTAGTCTGGATTGGTTTTTGCATCGTAATCGACATCTGATGTGTGTGTTCTGAATCGAAAACCGATATTCAGATCTGCGTCGATGCGCTTGTCCAATTTGGCAGCCATGTATTCGCTGCTGTAACCGTCCCGGTCTGGATTGACACGTGCGCTTTGCGCCGGATCCATGGCTGAAAAACCCTTGGAATCCTTGCGCCCTGCATTTACATCAAATTTGTAATCTGATTGCACACCACCAAACCCCGCATTGATTTCGGCCGTGTTCTTTGAACCGTAGCTGGCAAATCCATAGGCAGAGGGCTCACCTTTTTGTTGTCGGGTGTAAATATTGATCACACCACCAACCGCCGCCTCACCGTACAAGGCCCCGGCATTGCCTCGGAGAATTTCGATGCGTTCAATTTGCGCCAACGGCATATCGGTCATGGTCAAGAAACCGCCACCATCTGTTTGCGTTCTCACGCCATCCACCAAAACAACCAAGTCGTTGCTGGCCTGACCACGCAAGAAGATCGAGGTCTGCGACCCCGGGCCGCCATTTCGTCCATATTCAATGCCTGGCTCACCCTGCAATAGGTCCACCAAAGATTGAGCAGGGGATTTTTCAATCTCCTGGCGTGTGATGACTGAAACAGAAGACAGTACATCAGACAAGGGTTGTGCCATGCGGGTTGCAGAAACCACCACAGGGTTGACTTCCAAGACTTGTGCCTGCACAGAAGCAGTGACAGCCAATGCCAAAACAGAAAGCGCAGGAGCAAAGCCACGCGCACGAATAGATTTTTTCATGATTTAAACCAACAGTGATGTGCTCTCACCGCCTTCCCCGACAGTGCTTGAGCGTTCAAGCGGTGCGTTTTCAGACGCACCGCCACCTTGTTGGCCGGTATCCGGGCTGACGGAGACAACCTTTGTCGCCTTCCCAAACGCTTGTTCAAGGCGTCCAGTGGCTTGTGTGACAAAAGCGGAGCTGTAAAGCTCGTCCGTTTGACCGTTGCGGGGGCAGCGCAGGTTGAGTTTTGTCGAGCGAGCGACGCGACCTTCCTGCTTCCCGTTGAACTGCGGCATGTGAACCACACCGCGAGCACCAACAGCGCTAATTTTAACAATGAACCTTGCACCCACCTTAAAATGCACAGGCCATGTCACACACACCTCTGATTGATCAAATTGCCGAGCGCGTCGAGCGTTTGTTGCTGCGTCACGAAGAACTGCAACGCACCAACGCGTTGCTGAGCTCACAAGTGCAAGAGTTGACCC
>Ga0228699_1000262_pt1 | contig 45029 bp, 43 predicted proteins | sample McNCre217_Aug_MG_FD_178016 | JGI IMG/M metagenome (GOLD analysis project Ga0228699, IMG submission 178016) | Freshwater microbial communities from McNutts Creek, Athens, Georgia, United States - 2-17_Aug_MG | ecosystem: Environmental > Aquatic > Freshwater > Creek | place: USA: Georgia... | reverse complement strand
GCGCATGTGGTGGTGCCTAACTATGCGCTGTGCCCCGCCGTGACGGTGTCTGACATCACGCTGCAAATGGTCAAGTGTGTGGCTTGGGTGTGGCGCAACATCCATCGTTTCGGTGGCGACCCCAGCCGTATCACTCTGGTGGGTCACTCGGCGGGTGGTCATTTGGTGACCATGTTGCTGGCCTGCGATTGGAAAACGTATGCGCCCGATTTACCTGCCCATTTCGTGACCAAAGCGTTGTCGATTTCTGGTTTATATGAGCTTGAGTCCGTGCAAGCCACGCCTTACCTTAAAGACAGCCTTCGTCTCACAGACGACGTGGTGCTGCGCAACAGCCCTGCATGGATGCCAGCGCCCAAACAGGGCACGCTCTACAGCGTGGCAGGTGGCGTTGAGAGCGAAGAGTTCATTCGCCACAACTTCTTGATTCAGCAAGCATGGGGCAAAGACCGTGTGCCTGTGGCCGAGACCTTGGATGGCTTACAGCACTTCAGCATCGTCGAAGCGATGACGCAGCCCGGTCACCGTTTGCACACGCTGGCGCTTGAGCTGTTGAACAAATAAACCGCGTCAACACCCAGCTGCAAAAGCAATAAAAAAGCCTGTCTTGCATGAAGCAGACAGGCTTTTTTGTCGGGCCAAAAGTTGGCCGTTGTGCGGGGTTTACATCAACAGATGTTCGCCTGCGTTGTCGCCGCCCAAGATGACGTAGTTCACCTTGCGCACGTCCATCAACTTGGTGCCACCGGCGTAGCTGATCGAGCTTTGCACGTCTTGCTCCATTTCGATGAGCGTGTTGGCCAACTTGCCTTTGACGGGCTCGAGGATGCGTTTGCCTTCCACGTGCTTGTATTCGCCTTTGTTGAAGTCAGAGGCTGAGCCGTAATACTCTTTGAACAACTCGCCGTTGACTTCCACGGTCTTGCCTGGCGACTCTTCGTGGCCAGCAAACAGCGAACCAATCATCACCATGCTCGCGCCAAAGCGCACGCTCTTGGCGATGTCGCCATGGCTGCGAATGCCGCCGTCCGCAATGATGGGCTTGGTCGCCACGCGGGCGCACCACTTGAGCGCTGACAACTGCCAGCCACCAGTGCCAAAACCTGTTTTGAGTTTGGTGATACACACCTTGCCGGGGCCCACGCCCACTTTGGTCGCGTCAGCGCCCCAGTTTTCGAGGTCAATCACAGCCTCAGGCGTGGCCACGTTGCCCGCGATGATGAAGCTTTTAGGCAGCTTGGCCTTGATGTAGCCAATCATGTCGCGCACGCTGTCGGCATGGCCATGGGCGATGTCGATGGTGATGTATTCGGGTGTCAAACCAGCTGCGGCCAGTGTGTCCACAGTTTCGCGGTCTGGTGCTTTTACGCCCAAAGAGATAGAGGCGTACACACCCTTGGCGTGCATGTCTTTCACGAATTGGACATTGTCCAAATCGAAGCGGTGCATCACGTAGAAGTAGTTGTTTTGCGCCATCCACAAGCAGATGTTTTCATCCACCACGGTTTTCATATTGGCGGGGACAACTGGCAAGCGAAACTTGCGGCCACCGAGTTCAACACCTGCATCGCATTCAGAGCGGCTTTCCACGCGGCACTTGCGTGGCAGCAACAAGATGTTGTCGTAATCAAAAATTTCCATATTCCCAAGCTCCAGAAAATAACGTTCGAAGATTGAGCGCTTGGCTTGGCCGGTTTTTTCAGGTGCAAAAGGCAGGCATAAAAAAACCGAGCGCAAGAATCTTGGGCCCGGTGGCTGATTCTAAACCTAAAATCTTTCGATGCATTTTTCACCCGATATATCCCCCTTGTTGCAAGGCCTCAACAACGAGCAAGCCGCCGCAGTCACGCTGCCCCAGGCGCATGCGCTCATCTTGGCGGGGGCGGGGTCGGGCAAGACGCGGGTGCTGACCACGCGTATTGCGTGGCTCATGCAAACAGGGCAGGTGTCGCCAGGCGGTATCTTGGCGGTGACGTTTACCAACAAGGCCGCCAAAGAAATGCTCACGCGTTTGTCGGCCATGCTGCCAGTCAATGTGCGCGGCATGTGGGTGGGCACGTTTCACGGGCTGTGCAACCGCTTTTTGCGTGCCCACTGGAAGCTGGCCAACTTGCCGCAGTCGTTTCAAATCTTGGATACCCAAGACCAGCTCAGCGCCATCAAGCGCTTGAGCAAACAGTTCAATGTGGATGACGAGCGTTTTCCACCCAAAGAAACCATGCGCTTCATCGCCGGTTGCAAAGAAGATGGCCTGCGCCCCAAAGACGTGGTGGCCCGCGACCCCGACGACCGTAAACGTGTAGAGCTGTACGAACTGTACGAAGCCCAATGCCAACGCGAAGGCGTGGTGGATTTTGGTGAGCTCATGCTGAGGTCCTACGAATTGCTGCGCGACAACGATGCGCTGCGCGAGCACTACCGCCGCCGCTTTCAGCACATCTTGGTGGATGAGTTTCAAGACACCAACAAATTGCAATACGCCTGGCTCAAACAGCTCGCTGGCCCTGTGGACCAAGGTGGTGGGGCCATCTTGGCCGTGGGCGACGATGATCAAAGCATTTACGCCTTCCGTGGCGCACGCGTGGGCAACATGGCCGACTTCGTGCGCGAGTACAAGGTGACGCACCAAATCAAGCTGGAGCAAAACTACCGCAGCTTCAGCAACATCTTGGACAGTGCCAACCACCTGATCAGTCACAACAAAGGCCGCTTGGGTAAAAACCTGCACACCACGCAGGGTGCGGGCGAGCCGGTGCGTGTGTATGAATCCCCCACCGACTTTGCCGAAGCGCAATGGATGGTGGAAGAGATGAAGCAACTCTTGCGCGATGGCCAAAACGGAGACGGCGCAAACGGCGTGCAGCACCGCAGCGAAATAGCCGTGCTCTACCGCAGCAACGCACAAAGCCGTGTGATTGAAACCGCGCTCTTCAACGCCGCCATGCCGTACCGCGTGTACGGTGGCTTGCGCTTCTTTGAACGCGCTGAAATCAAACACGCTTTGGCCTATTTGCGTTTGTTAGAAAACCCACGCGACGACACCAGCTTTATGCGCGTGGTCAACTTCCCGCCCCGCGGTATTGGCGCGCGCAGCATCGAACAGTTGCAAGATGCCTCACGCGCCATGGGCTGCGCCATGAGCGATGCTGTCACTGCCGTGGCTGGCAAAGCCGGCGCCAACCTCAGTGCCTTTGTGGCCAAGATTGATGTGCTGCGCGAGCAAACGCAAGGTCAAAACCTGCGCCAAATCATTGAGCTGTTGCTCGACCACTCAGGCTTGATCACACATTACCAAGGCGAACGCGAAGGCCAAGACCGCATTGAAAACTTGCAGGAATTGGTCAACGCCGCCGAGAGCTTTGTCACACAAGAAGGCTTTGGCCGCGATGCCGTGGCTCTACCGATCGATGAACACGGTCAGCCCGTCGTGACGGATGGCAATGAACCCGCCACACCACAAACCATGATCAACGCCGACACTGGCGAAACCCTATCGCCCTTGGCAGCCTTCCTCACGCATGCCGCGTTGGAGTCGGGCGACAACCAAGCGCAGGCAGGTCAGGACGCGATTCAGCTCATGACCGTGCATGCCTCTAAAGGTTTAGAGTTTGACTGTGTGTTCATCACCGGCATGGAAGAGGGCTTGTTCCCCCACGAAAACTCGATGAACGACTTTGACGGCCTCGAAGAAGAACGCCGCCTCATGTATGTGGCCATCACACGTGCGCGCAAGCGTTTGTACCTGAGCCATTCACAAACCCGCATGTTGCATGGCCAAACGCGCTACAACCTGAAAAGTCGTTTCTTTGAAGAGCTGCCAGAGCACACGCTCAAGTGGATCACGCCTGCACGTTCAGCCTTTGCGGATGCGATGCCCACTCGTCGCGATGCTTGGCAGAACAACAACGGCTGGCAAAACAACGCATGGGGTGGTGGTGCCGCCACAGCCGTTGCGCCCAAGCCCGTGCCTAATCAGCCCGTTCCTCAGCGTGCAGCCCCTGTGACCAGTGGCCCGAATGCGTGGGTGCGCAGCGGTGTGCAAGTGTTTCACGCTAAGTTTGGCGAGGGCACGGTGATTAGCATTGAAGGGGTGGGCGACGATGCCCGCGCGCAAGTGAACTTCCCGCGTCACGGTACCAAGTGGTTGGCGCTGAGTGTGGCCAAGCTCACACAGGTGTGATCAGGCGTAAATCGTGTCCGACGTGAAACAGTCTTTGAAGCTGTAATACGTCGAGCAAAAAAACATCGAGGCCAGCATCAGCATGGCTGGCAGCAGTGCCATGGCCGCAAAGTCACCATCGCCCATCAAGCTGCCAATCAGCGTGATGGCAAAGGTGGTGCCCAAAAAGATGAACGACCACATGAGGCCAAACACCAAAAACGCACGCCAGTTGCTCAGGCAGGCCACGGTGCTGAAGAACAAACTTTTGGCCACAGGCACGCCATGCCAATGTGTGAGCGCAGGTGAATGCCAAAACACAATCGACAAAGGCAAATACAACATGAGCGAGAGCCACATGGCGTTTTGAAACTCAGGTTTCATCAAGGTGTCCATCTCCAGTGAGCCACCCATCAAATACAACTTGGCAAAGTCACCGCCGTCGACCAGTGTGGACAAGCCCATCACGCCTACAAAGCACAGCGCGTAAATCAAACCCAATACGACCATGTTGCGCTTGCCATCTGCGCCGGTCCTAAAACCTGCGGCCAAGATGAACGGCATGGGGAACTTGCCCAGCTCCACCTCACGCGTCGCTGCCATCAAGCCCAGCGATGCGGCAGGTAGCAGCGTCAAAGCCAAGAAACCGCCGACCACTGGCACGATGGAGAGGATGGACATGCTGGCCATGAACATGAAGAACAAGCCGGTGAGGGCGAGCGGTTGTTTCCAAAAAGCGCGAATGCCTTGGCGCACCCAGAGCGAGCCAATTTTTGCGGGAACGACGTTGAGTTTCATAGCTCAGAGTGTGACAGGGTGTGCCACACGTTGGCGCAACACACGCTCAAAGTGTGTGGGGTCGTGGGGTTGCAACATGCTGGCTTCGCGCGGCAGGTGGAAGTCCCACAGGCGCGAAGTCCAAAAACGCAAAGCGCCGGCACGCAACATCGGGTTGAGCATCTGACGCTCAGCCGGTGTGAAGGGGCGCACCGCTTGGTACGCATCAATGAACGCCTTGGCTTTGGCTGCATCGTGCGTGCCATCGGCGTGCGTGATGCACCAGTCGTTCAAGCACACGGCCACATCAAACAGCCAAGTGTCTACGCCTGCAAAGTAAAAGTCGAAGAAACCTGTGAGCTCGGGCGCTTCAGCGCTGCCATCAAACATCACGTTGTCACGGAAAAGATCAGCATGCACAGGGCCACGGGGCAGGGCGGAGTAGGGCGATGACGCGGCTGTGTGGTTTTGATAAGCCAGTTCGGTTTGAATCAACGCAGCTTGTGATGCGTCCAAATACGGCAGTACCACAGGCACGGTCTCGTTCCACCAAGACAGGCCCCGCAAGTTGGGTTGCTGGCGGTTGTAGTCGCGGCCAGCCAAGTGCATGCGGGCCAGCATGTTGCCCACAGCCGCGCAGTGGACAGCGGTGGGTGCGAGTTCGCTTTTGCCGCGTAGGCGGTTGACCACGGCCGCAGGCTTGCCTTCCACGGTGAGCAAGATGTCGCCGTCTTGATTAGACATGGGGTCTGGCACAGGAATACCGCCTTGTGCCAAATGTTTCATCAGGTACAGATAAAACGGCAGTTGCTCGTGCGTGAGGCGCTCAAACAGCGTGAGCACGTATTCGCCCTCGGTGCTGGTGAGAAAGTAATTGGTGTTCTCAATGCCGCCTTGGATGCCTTTGAGTTCGACCAACTCGCCAAGCTTGAGTTGGGTCAGCAGTTCTTGCGCGGAGGACTCTGAAACTTCGGTGAAAACTGCCATGACTGCCAAGGTATTAAAAGTTGGTGTCATTGTAGTTTGCGTGACTGTTTGCTTTTGCTGGGCTCGCTTGTGAGTTGAGGGATGAGTGGGTTCCTCATGCTGGGGTACCAGAAATCGTCACCCGCTCATCCCCCAACCCCCAAGACTACGGCCTGTAGTGTTGTGGCTCCGCTGTCGCGATTGCCACATCAGTTCGTACGAACGGCCGCTGTATTTGCGTGGCAATGTGCCAAAGGCACGAACCACGCAGCAGGCGTGCCAAAACCTATGCCGCAGACTGGGCGTGGCTGGTGGGCGTCGCCATGATTTCTGGTACAGCATGAAGCAGCGACGCCCACCAGTCGCGCCCAGCGAGCCCAGCCAAAAAAACACACAAGGCACAATCACAACCTATGAGTGAATCCAAAACATTGCTGCTGGTCGACGGCTCCAGCTACCTCTACCGCGCCTTCCATGCCATGCCCGATTTGCGCGCCGTGCCAGGTGACCCAACGAGCGCCGCCACAGGCGCCATTCGCGGCATGATCAATATGATGCAAGCCCTGCGCAAAGAGGTGCCCACCGACTACGCCGCTTGCGTGTTTGATGCCAAAGGCCCCACCTTCCGTGACGAGATGTACCCCGCGTACAAAGCCAACCGCTCACCCATGCCTGACGATTTGCGCTCACAAATCGAGCCTATCCATCAAATGGTGCGCATGTTGGGTTGGACCGTGCTCGATGTGCCGGGCGTCGAGGCCGATGACGTGATTGCCACCTTGGCCGTGACCGCTGCCAAGCAAGGCGTGACGGTGGTGGTGTCGAGCGGCGACAAAGACTTGAGCCAACTGGTGAACGAACACATCACCATCATGGACACCATGAACGGCAAAAAGCGCGACGTGGCGGGTGTGACCGCTGAGTTTGGCGTGCCGCCTCATTTGATGATTGACTACCAAACTTTGGTGGGCGACACGGTGGACAACGTGCCCGGTGTGCAAAAGGTCGGCCCCAAGACCGCCGCCAAGTGGCTGATGGAATATGGCTCGCTCGACAACTTGCTGCAAAACGCCAGCGCCATCAAAGGCGTGGCGGGCGAGAACTTGCGTCAAGCGCTGGATTGGTTGCCCACGGGGCGCCAGCTCGTGACCATGAAAACCGACTGCGACTTGTCGGCCTACGTGGCTGGCCTGCCTGCGCTCGATGCGCTGCACTTGGCCGAGCCTGATAAGCCTGCACTCAAAACCTTTTACGAAACCTATGGTTTCAAAGGTTTGGCCCGCGCCATCAGCGAAGGTGGCGATTCAGTTGGAGCCACCGAAGCTAAGCCGAAGTTTGAACCCACCCCCAGTTTGTTCGACGAACCCGAACCCACGGTATCTACCGTGACCGACAAGACGTATGACTGCGTGTTGGACTGGGCCATGTTTGACACATGGCTGGCTAAACTCAACGCCGCCGAGTTGGTGGCATTTGACACCGAGACCACGTCGCTAGACGCCATGCGTGCCGAGATTGTGGGTCTCAGCTTTTCGGTCAAACCGGGCGAGGCTTGTTACATCCCGCTGGCGCACAGCTACGGCGATGCACCCACACAGTTACCCATGAATGAAGTGTTGGCCAAACTCAAACCTTGGTTTGAAAACGCTGGCATCAAAAAGCTGGGCCAACACATCAAATACGACCGCCATGTCATGGCCAACCACGGCATTGAGGTGAAGGGCTACGCGCACGACACCATGCTGCAAAGCTATGTGCTGGAAGTGCACAAGCCTCACGGCCTCGCCAGCTTGGCCGAGCGCCATGTGGGTCGCAAAGGGTTGAACTACGAAGACCTGTGCGGCAAAGGCGCGCACCAAATTCCGTTCTCGCAAGTCGACGTGGCGCGTGCCACCGAATACTCGTGCGAAGACTCCGACATGACGCTGGACGTGCACCAAGTGCTGTGGCCGCGTTTGCAAGCCGACGACAAACTGCGCTTCATCTACCAACTGGAAATTGACAGCAGCGAAGCGCTGTACCGCATTGAGCGTAACGGTGTGTTGATTGACGCGCCCACATTGGCCGCACAAAGCCATGCGCTAGGCCAGCGCATCGTGCAGCTAGAAACTGAAGCGTATGACATTGCAGGCCAGCCATTTAACTTGGCCAGCCCCAAACAACTAGGCGAAATCTTCTTTGACAAACTGGGCTTGCCTGTCATCAAAAAAACTGCCACGGGCGCACGCAGCACCGACGAAGAAGTGCTGGAGAAATTGGCCGAAGACTACCCACTGCCCGCCAAAATTTTGGAGCACCGCAGTCTCAGCAAACTCAAAGGCACTTACACCGACAAGCTAGCTCTTATGGCCCACCCCCGTACAGGTCGCGTGCACACGCACTACGCCCAAGCCGTGGCCGTAACCGGCCGCTTGTCTAGCAATGACCCCAACTTGCAGAACATCCCAATTCGCACCGCCGAAGGTCGCAAAGTGCGCGAAGCCTTTGTGGCCCCTGCGGGCTGCGTCATCGCCAGTGCCGACTACAGCCAAATCGAGCTGCGCATCATGGCGCATATCAGTGGTGACGATGCTTTGGTTAAAGCTTTTCACGATGGCTTAGACGTGCACCGTGCCACAGCCGCTGAAGTGTTTGGCGTGGGTGTGGATGCAGTCAGCACCGAGCAGCGCCGCTATGCCAAGGTGATTAACTTTGGCCTCATCTATGGCATGAGCGCGTTTGGTTTGGCCAAAGCGCTGGGCATCGACAACACCGCCGCCAAGAACTACATCACCCGTTACTTTGAACGCTTCGCGGGTGTGAAGCGCTACATGGACGACACACGCGAACAAGCCAAAGCACAAGGCTATGTCGAAACTGTGTTTGGCCGCCGCTTGTACTTGCCAGAAATCAACAGCCCCAACGGCCCACGCCGCGCAGGTGCAGAGCGCGCAGCGATTAACGCGCCCATGCAAGGCACAGCCGCCGACCTCATCAAGATGAGCATGGTCAAAGTGCAACAAGCCATTGACCAACAACAGCGCCAAACCAAAGTCATCATGCAAGTGCACGACGAGCTGGTGTTTGAAGTGCCCGATTCAGAAGTGGCATGGGTCCGCACAGAAGTGCCACGCCTGATGGCTGACGTGGCGCAGCTGAAAGTGCCGTTGTTGGCAGAAGTCGGCGTTGGGCCGAACTGGGACAAGGCGCACTGAGGCTTTGTAGAAAACAGCACCATGCTCACCCTCGATCAGTTACTTGCCTTCCTGCTCGCCGCCAGCCTCATCACCATTTCGCCCGGCCCCGACAATCTGATGGTGCTCAGCATCGGTATGTCACGTGGCCGCAAGCAGGGCATGGCGTTTGGCTTGGGGTGTGCGTTGGGTTGTTTGAGTCACACGCTGTTGGCAGTGGTGGGTGTGAGCTCGTTGTTGGTGGCGTCGCCTGTGGCGTTTGCGGCTTTGCGCATTGGTGGCGGGGCGTATTTGTTTTGGTTGGGTGTGCAGGCTTTGCGCAGCCGTGGTGGAGCCACTGTGCCCAACCATGCCGCCGATGCGCCCGAACAGTCTGCCATGCAGCTGCTGTGGCGCGGTGTGTTTGCCAACGCGATCAATCCCAAAGTGATGTTGTTTTTCTTGGCCTTCCTGCCGCAGTTTGTTGCATCGCATCGTGGTGATGTGCCTTGGCAGTTGGCGCAGCTGGGTGTGGCGTTTACCGTGCAAGCAGCGTTGTTGTTTGGCTTGCTGGGCTACTTTGCGGGCACGGTGGGGCAGTGGTTTGCGCGCTGGCCGCTGGTGGCGCTGTGGTTTGACCGTTTGGCCGGTCTTATTTTTTGCGGCCTTGGTGCTCGCTTGATTTTTATCTTTTAGGCCTCGTCGGTCGATTTGTCGTGCCACACCACTTGGCGGGCCAGCTTGATAAAACGTTCTTGCTCGGCTGCGCTTAAAGGATGAAGAATGTCAGCTTGCAATTCATGCACGATGGGTTGTAGGGCCAAGTAAATTTTGTTGCCTTTGGCTGTGAGCGATAACTCGCGCGATCTGCGGTCTTGCTCGCTCACCACACGGCGTACCCAGCCCTTGGTGTCTAAACGCTCAATCACACCGCCAATGGTGGCGCGGTCGTAGCCAATGATTTCAGCCACGGTGGCTTGGTCAACATGCGGATGGTTGGCAATGGCGTCTAGCGCGGCGTATTGCACCGAGGTCAGGTCATAGCCCGCCGCTTGGGTGCGCTGCGCAAAGATTTGGGTGGATTGCTGTTGCAGGCGACGTATCAAGTGTCCCGCCATGTCGTGCATTGCCATGCCTGTGTCTCCGTAGAAATACCAATATGGGAATCATACATACCATCTTGACGGCTATTAGTAAGTGTAGTTATCATTTGTCCATGCCGAGATTTCGGAGACATTTCAACAACGGAGACAAGACATGCAGTTTTACAAAGACGGTTTTCGCGGTGGCAACCCCGACATCAAACAAGCCGCCCCTAACCGCCGCAACCGTGGCACCAATGAGCCATTGCCTGAAAAAGTGGATGTGCTGATTGCGGGCACTGGCCCAGCGGGTTTGTGTTTGGCAGCTCAGTTGTCGCAATTTCCCGAGATCGAAACGATGATCATCGAGCGCATGCCCAGCAACATCATCAAAGGCAAGGCCGACGGCATCAACACGCGCACCATGGAAATGTTCCAAGCCTTTGGCTTTGCCGATAAGGTCAAGCGCGAAACGTATTGGGTCAACCAAACCGCGTTTTGGATGCCCGACCCCAAGAACCCCGATCACATCAAACGCGTGGGCCGCGTGCAAGACGTGGCCGACGACAGTTCGGAAATGCCGCACATCTTGATCAACCAAGCGCGCTTGCATGAGTTGTTCTTGGAGGTGATGAAAAACTCGCCTTCGCGCCTAGAGCCTGACTACGGCTGGGAAGTCGAAAGTCTCATCATCGACCCGACCACTGACGACCACCCCGTGACCGTGACACTCAAAGATGCCACAGGCATCAACTGGTGGGCCACGCGTACCGTGCGCGCCAACTACGTGGTGGGTTGCGACGGCGCGCACTCCAAGGTGCGCAAATCCATTGGCGGTGAATTACATGGCGACGCCGCGCACCAAGCTTGGGGTGTGATGGACATTTTGGCCAACACCGATTTTCCGGACGTACGCCAAAAGTGTCTGATCTCGTCTGCCAAAGAGGGCAACGTGCTCATCTTGCCGCGCGAAGGCGGCTATGTGTTCCGTATGTATGTGGAGTTGGACAAACTCAACGTGGGCGAAAAAGCGGCGCAGCGCAAGCTCACGCAAGACGACATGATTGCAGCGGCCAATCGCATCATCAAACCGTATTCGATTGATGTGAAAGAGGTGGTGTGGTGGTCGATCTATGACATTGGCCACAGCATCACCGACCGCTTTGACGATGTGCCCGAGGGCGAGGACCGCAACCCACGTGTGTTTACCGCAGGCGACGCGTGTCACACCCATTCACCCAAAGCAGGGCAGGGTATGAATGTGTCGATGCAAGACACGTTTAACCTCGGCTGGAAGCTGATCCATGTGTTGCAAGGCCGTGCCAACCCTAGCTTGCTGCGCAGCTATTCCAAAGAGCGTTTAACTGAAGCTAAGCGACTGGTCGAGACCGATCACAAGTGGGCACGCGTGATGTCAGCCCCCACCACACAGGCCGAGCGCGATGGCACCGAAGAGCCACGCATCATTCGCCAGTTCAAAGACAACTTAGAGTTCACAGGCGGTACGGCTGTGAAATACGACACCTCGTATTTGTTTGCCGCCAGCGCACACCAAGCACTGGCCAAAGGCGAAGAGATTGGCCGTCGTTTCCACTCGGCGCCTGTGGTGCGCGTGTCAGACGCCAAGCAAATGCAACTGGGCCATGTGGCCGAGGCCGATGCGCGCTGGCGCATCTATGCGTTTTCGGGCAAGGCCGATGGGTCGCAAGGTGGCGCCATTCACAAGCTGTCGGATTGGTTGGAAACCAATCCAAACTCACCCATCGTCAAGCACACACGCCAGGGTGAAGACATTGATGCGGTGATTGATTTCCGCGCTGTGTTCCAACAAACCTTTGAGGAACTGGCCTACGAACACATGCCTTCTTTGCTGAAGCCGAAAACAGGCAAGCTGGGTTTGCAAGACCACGAGAAAGTATTCTGCGTCGATCACAAGGGCGTGGGCGACATCTTTGACATGCGTGGCATCAATCGCGACAGGGGCTGCATGATCGTGGTTCGCCCCGATCAGTACGTGGCGCATGTGTTGCCCTTGGATGGCTTTGACGAGTTGTCTGCCTTCTTTGCGGGTGTGCTGCGTTAATCAGTCTGTCGTTCTGTAAATTTTTTGCAGCAAACGCATCAATGTTTTTTGCTCTGTTGCACTGAGTTGATGCGCTGCGCTGGAATCTGACTCAATGGCCGCAACCTCTGCTTTTTGCATGAGTTGCTGGCCTTTTTTTGTCAGAGATAAACCCATCGCACGCCCATCTGTAGGGTGGGGCGTGCGGTGAATCAACTCACGTTTTTCAAACGCTTTCAAGAAGCCCACCATATTGGGTGGCAAGATGTTGAGCGCATAGCACAGCTCACGCGAAGTGATGCCTGGGTTATGCCCAATCAAAGACAACACCGAAAAATCAACCGGCCGCAGATCAAACTCAGCCATGCGCTCGATGAAGCGGCTGATGATGGTCAGGGTGGCGCGGCGGGTGTTGTAGCCGAGGAGGGTTTCGAGGTAACGGGTGTCTATCTTGTCGGTCATGCTGGCTTGAATTGTGCTCGAATTATGTTCAAGCGCATTTCAAACTCTGGCAGTACCCAAGCACGCAAAGCAGCCGCAGGCGCATGCCAACGGGCGGCATCGGTGGGCTGAGCGGCTTCAATGCGTGTCCAGCTCCAAGCCAGCAAGGCGAGGGTGGCTACACGCAAATAGTCACCGGCAATCCAACTCAAGGTCACGCTGCCATCTGTGCGTGTTTGTACTTGCGTGGCTTGTTGGGTGATGTCACGCAGTTGTGCAAACAAGTGCAGCACTTGTGCTTCGTGCGGTGCTTGTGCATTCAAGCCCGCGGACAGTTCGTCCAACATGGCATTCATAGCGGCACCACCATCACCCAAGACTTTGCGCATCAGCAAGTCGATGGCTTGAATTTCGTTGGTGCCTTCGTAAATCATGGCAATGCGGGCATCACGCACGTTTTGTTCAATGCCCCATTCGCTCACATAGCCGTGGCCACCAAACACTTGCAAGCAGTCGCTCGCACCGTGGAAACCTTGCTCGGTGCAAGCAGCTTTCAAGATGGGGGTGGTCAGCGCACACCAGCGCTGCGCGGATTCGCGTTGCGCAGCATCGGGGTGATGTTTGGCAATGTCCAACGCGAGACCAGTTTGGTAAGCCAACACGCGTGAACCATCAATCCAAGCACGTTGCGTGTCCAAGATGCGGCGCATGGCTGGGTGTTCAATGATGAAGTCGGTGGGCTCACCTTTGATGCCTGCGGGTTTGGGGGCACGCATTTGGCGGCGCTCGTGTGCATAAGCATGAGCCTTTTGCCACGCGGCATCCAGCAAGCCAACACCTTGCAGGGCCACATGCAAACGTGCGGCATTCATCATCACAAACATGGCGTTGAGGCCTCGGCCCATCTCACCGACCAACCAACCTTGCGCATCATCAAAACGCATGACGCAGGTGGGGCTGCCATGGATGCCCATTTTTTCTTCGATGCGTTCGCAATGCACCGCACTGCGCGAGCCATCGGCATAAAACTTAGGCACCAAAAAGAGTGACAAACCTTTGGGGCCTGCCGGTGCATCTGGTAAGCGCGCCAACACCAAGTGCACGATGTTGTCGGTCAGGTCGTGGTCGCCGCCAGAAATGAAAATTTTGGTGCCGCTGATTTGGTAGCTGCCATCCGCTTGCGGCACGGCTTTGGTACGTGCCAGCCCCAAGTCGCTGCCCGCATGGGGTTCGGTCAAGCACATCGTGGCCAGCCATTCACCGGTGCCCACTTTGCTGAGGTACTGCGCTTTCAGTTCATCGCTGGCATGGTGCTTGATGCACTCGTACGCACCGTGTAACAAACCGGGCGCCATGGTCCAGCCATGGTTGGCAGCAGACAGCCACTCGTACAACACGCTCTCAAGCACGGCAGGCAATGCTTGACCACCATCGTCTGTGGCGGTGGTGAGCGAAGCCCAGCCCGATTGCCAAAACGATTGGTAGGCTTCTTTGAAACTAGGAGGCATGGTCACATGCCCTTGGTTGAATTGAGCGCCCACTTCATCGCCCACACGATTGAGTGGGGCGATTTCGTTGGCTACAAATTTGCCAGCTTCGTCGAGCACTTGGTTCATCAAGTCAGCATCGACTTCTGCATAGGCTGGTAGTTCAGCGATGCGTTGCGGCACATGAAGCACCTTCTCCAAAATGAATTGGATATCTTCAAGACGGGGTTGGTAGTTCATGTGCGCGCTCCGCAGTTCAATCAGGATTCAGCAGTGAAGCCAATGCGTTTGACGATGGGGCCCCACACGTCGAATTGCTTCTTCATGTCGCGTGCCATGTCTTCGGGTGTGCCGCCCACAGGTACCAAGCCCGAGAGTGCCAAGCTGTCGATGACCATCTTGTCTTTCAAAGCCGCGTTGATGGCTGCGTTGGCGGCTGCCACAGTGCTGGCTGGCGTTTTGGCTGGGGCGTAGAAGCCGAACCATTCTTCAATCACCAAGTCGGGGAAGCCTTGCTCGACAAAGGTGGGCACATCGGGCAAGAAGGGCGAGCGCTTGGCGCCGGATGTGGCGATCACGCGCAACTTGCCAGCTTTGTGGTTGGCCATGAAGTCACCGTGTGGTGTGATCATGGCGGCGAGTTGACCACCGATCACATCGGTGATGCCAGGCACAGAACCGCGGTACGGGATGTGCTTGAGATCCACGCCGCTGTTCAAGCTGAGCAAGGCCCCCAAGAAGTGGGGTGTTGAGCCCGCAGCGGGTGAACCGTAGCTGGCATTGTTAGGGTTGGCTTTGGCCCAAGCCAAGAAGTCTTTCACGTTTTTGACGGAGGCGGGCACCATGGGACCCACAGCCAAACCTTGGGTCAGCATAGAGCCGATGGCCACAGGCACGAAGTCTTTGAACGGGTCGTAGCTGAGTTTGCTGTAGATGTGTGGATAGATCGACATCATCGAGTAAGGCGTCAACAACAAGGTGCTGCCATCGGCAGGTGCAGCCTTGACGGTTTCCACGGCGATACGGCCTGCTGCACCGGTTTTGTTTTCGACCACGCCAGGGTTCTTGCTATAGACGCCGTTGCCCAGCTTGTCGCCAATGCGGCGGCTGGTCACGTCTGCGCTACCACCAGCGGGGAAACCGTTGATGATTTTGATTTGTTCAAGCGGCAGTGCGCCGCCTTGTGCAAAAGCACTGAAAGGGGTGAGGACTGCCATCGCGGCGGGCGTGAGGGCAGTCTTGATGAATTGACGACGGTTACTCATGGTTTGTCTCCTAGCTATGGTTGTGGTGAGTGGGGTGAGGGAAAACGAATTAACGTGGCGCCATACGCAAAGCACCATCCAAGCGAATGACTTCGCCGTTCAGGTGGTCGTTGGTCACGATATGGCAGGCAAGTTGGGCAAACTCTTCGGGCTTACCCAAGCGCGAAGGAAAGGGAATGGATGCGGCCAATGACTGTTGCACGGCTTCAGGCAATGTTTTCATCAGTGGTGTGGCAAACAAGCCGGGTGCGATGGTGCACACGCGAATGCCGTGTTGTGCCAAGTCACGCGCCATGGGCAAGGTCATGCTGACCAAGCCGCCTTTAGAGGCGCTGTAGGCTTGTTGGCCCACTTGTCCGTCGTAGGCGGCGACCGATGCGGTGAACATCATCACGCCGCGTTGGCCATCGACGCCTGCAGGCAGCTTGGCGCATTCAGCAGCAAACAAACGACTGATGTTGTAAGCACCCACGAGGTTGACATTGACCACGCGTGCAAAGTCTTCCAATGGGGCGGCATTGCCGTCTTTGCCCACGATGCGCTTGGCGGTGCCAATGCCTGCGATGTTCATCAAGATACGTGCAGGTCCGTGGGCGGCGGTGGCTTTGGCCAAGGCGGCTTGTACGCTGTCGGTGTTGGTGATGTCGCATTGGCAAGCAACGCCGCCAATGTCTGCTGCTACTTTTTCAGCCAGCTCTAAGTTCACGTCGATGACGGCGACTTTGGCGCCCAGTCGTGCCAGTTCGCGTGCGGTGGCTTCACCGAGGCCCGATGCGCCGCCGGTGACTAAAACGGCTTGTCCTTGAATGTCCATGTGCGTTGTCCTTTACTGAGGCAGCAAGATGTTGGGGGCTGTACCTTCGTGCATGGCTTGCACCAAGGCATCGCGGTGTTTGAGCACGGCGCGTTGGTTGATCGAACCTTTGTCCGTGACTTCACCTTTGTCGATAGAAGGCGGCTCGGCGAGCAACACCGCACGCGCAATGCGCGAGGCGCTGCCGGTCGAGGTTTCGGCCAAGTGGTTGAGCACACCTTGAAAGTGCGCCACCACGGGGGCGCTGGCCAACACATCGGCCATGCTGGCGTCTGCGCCTAAACCACTCAAGGCACGCACGGCGGCGGTTGGGAAAATCATGGCGCCCACTTCTTTGCGGTTCAAGCCTGTGACCACCACGTCTTGGATGTAGGGTGCACCGGCGCCAATCACTTTGGCGCGCAAAGGGCCCACGCTCACAAAGGTGCCGGTGGCGAGTTTGAAGTCTTCGGCAATGCGGCCATCAAACCTCAAGCCTTGGTGCACATCGGATTCATCAATCCATTTCACGGCATCGCCTGTGCAGAAGAAGCCTTCTTCGTCAAAGTGGTCGCGTGTCTCTTCGGGCGCGCGCCAGTAGCCGGGCGTGATGTTGGGGCCTTTGTAGCGAATTTCGATTTTGTCGCCGTCGGGAATAAGCTTGATTTCTAAGCCAGGTGTGGGCACACCCAGATCGGCGGTTTTCACATGTGGGTTGGTGACAAACAAAGCGAAGGGGCCAGACTCGGTCATGCCTAAGCCTGTGGTCATGGCAATGCGTTCACCCACTTCGCGTTCTTGGCTGGCGTACAGGCTGTCCCAAATGGGTTGAGCCATCGCAGCACCCGCATAGAAAAACATATTGACGCGGCTGAGCAAGTTTTTGCGCAGCACATCGTCGGTTTGCATGGCGTTGGCAATCGCTTCAAAACCGGTGGGCACGTTGAAGTAAACCGTGGGGGCAATCTCGCGCAAGTTGCGTAAGGTTTCTTGTATCAGTGCGGGCGTGGGCTTGCCATCGTCGATGAAGAGCGTGCCGCCGTTGTAGATGACCATGCCGAAGTTGTGATTGCCACCGAAGGTGTGGTTCCATGGCAGCCAGTCGATCAACACCGGCGGTTGCTCTGCCAGCAAGGGCATGGATTGGCGCATTTGTTGTTGGTTGGCGCACCACATGCGCTGTGTGTTCATCACTGCTTTGGGCAGTTTGGTAGAGCCCGAGGTGAACAAAAACTTGGCGATGGTGTCTGGGCCTGTGGCTTGCATGGCTGCATCCACGGCTGGTGTGATGGGGGTGGCCAACAGGTCTGCAAACGAGGTGTTGGTGTGGCCTTCTGCGGTGCCGTGCGTCAGCACCACTTCCACATCAGAGGCCACTGCCGTTTGAATGGCTTTGCCGTAGCGCGCGGCATCAGCGGCAAACACCAAACCTGGCGTGAGCGTGCTGAGGATGTGGCGCAGCTTGTCGTAGTCTTGGCTGATGGTGGAGTAGGCTGGTGATGCGGGGCAATAAGGCACACCGGCCACCATGCAACCCAAAGCCATCAAGGCGTGTTCGAGGTCGTTCTCAGACAAGATCACCACAGGGCGGTCGGCACTGAGTCTGCGGTTGATCAAACCTTGTGCAATGTGTCGGGCCGAATCCAGCGCTTGAGAGAAACTGATGTGTTGCCAGTCACCCGAAGTGCCATCTGCATTTTTAACGCGACGTGCAAACAAAGTTTGCTCAGGCTTTTCTTTGGCCCAGTGCACCAAACGGTCCGTCATGCGCTCGGCATAGGGGGCGAGTGCTTGGTCGGCCATCATGTAGCGGATACCGTTTTGTCCTTCACGCATGTTCACGCGTGTGACGCCAAACTTCATGTCACGAAATTTCACTGCAGTCATGGTTTGTCTCCGGTTGAGGCTGTGATCAGCTCTTCTGAACCTTGGCGGCGCGACCTTCTAAGAAGTCTTGAACGCGTTTCTTGGCTTCGGGTGCCGCTTGTGCAATCGCCGACATCATGGATTCGGTGATGAAGCCTTGGTCAGCAGGTTGCTCCGCAATGCGTGGCAACACATTCATCAAGGCGTAATTGGTGAGTGGGGCATTGCTGCCAATGCGTTGTGCCAACTCGAGGGCTTTGTCAAATGACGTGCCGTTGGGTACCAGGTATTGCGCAAAACCAGCACGCTCGCCATCGACGGCGTTGTAGACGCGGCCGGTCATCATCATGTCGGTCATGCGTGCGACGCCAATCAAACGAGGAATGCGCACGGCACCACCGCCACCCACAAAAATACCGCGTGTGCCTTCAGGTAAGGCGTAGAAGGTGCTTTCGTCCGCCACGCGGATGTGGCATGCGCTGGCAAGCTCCAAACCACCACCCACAACAGCGCCATGCAAAGCCGCAACCACAGGCACGGGACCGTATTGCAAACGCTCCAAGGCGTAGTGCCATGAGCGTGAGTGGTGCATGCCTTGGCCGGCATCGCGTTCTTTCAAATCGCTCAAATCCAAGCCCGCGCAGAAGTGATCACCATCGCCTGCGATGACGGCGGCTTTGGTGTTCTCGGGCAGGTTTTCAAAGATGTGACGCAAGGAGGCAATCAAGGCGTCGTTGAGTGCATTGCGTTTGGTGGGGCGTGTCAAACGGATGACCGCGATGTCGCCGCGCATTTCAAAGTGGATGTCTGAGTTTTGATTCATGGTCGGGTTTGCTCGTGGTTGCTTTTGATCTGGAAATGAATTATGGTTATGTCTAATAACTAAATAATTGGGACTTACCCTAAACTTGTCGGAAAATAAAACCACTCTGGAGATTGACCATGGACTACAAAAACCTGATTGCCATTGACATTCACACCCACGCCGAGGTGAGCTGTCGCAACCCTTTTGACAACTACGGCGAAGAGTACGACCGCGCCGCTGACAAATACTTTGGCTCCAGTCGCCGTCCCACGATTGACGAAACCGTGGCGTACTACCGCGAACACAAAATGGGTTTGGTCATGTTCACGGTGGACAGCGAATCACAAACGGGCCGCCGTCGCATCTCGAACGAAGAGATCGCAGATGCCGCTAAAAAGAACAGCGACATGATGGTGGCCTTTGCCAGCATCGACCCACATAAGGGCAAGATGGGCGCACGCGAAGCCGAACGATTGATCAAAGAAGACGGCATCAAAGGCTTCAAGTTTCATCCCACGGTGCAGGGCTACCACCCTTACGACAAGATGGCATGGCCTATCTATGAAGTGATCAACGAATACAAATTGCCTGCCATCTTCCACACGGGCCACAGCGGCATCGGCAGCGGTATGCGTTGCGGTGGTGGATTGCGTTTGGCCTACAGCAACCCCATGCACTTAGATGATGTGGCGATTGATTGGCCTGACATGCAAATCGTCATGGCCCACCCCAGCTTCCCTTGGCAAGACGAGGCATTGAGCGTAGCCACCCACAAGCCCAATGTGTGGATTGACCTCTCAGGTTGGAGCCCCAAGTACTTCCCTAAGCAGCTCATCCAATACGCCAACACCTTGTTGAAAGACCGTGTGTTGTTTGGCAGTGATTACCCATTGATCACGCCCGAGCGCTGGATGAAAGACTTTGAAGTGGCAGGCTTCAAGCCCGAAGTCATGCCTGGCATCTTGAAAGACAACGCGGTGCGTTTGTTGGGTTTTGCCTGATGGTTTGGGGCAGTGCCGTTCGCGCGGGATAATCTGCCCATGACCTTGATTTCAATTCTTGTTGGCACCTTAGTCGCCGGCATGGGCAGTGTGTGGCTGGCTGCCTTGTTGGCTTATGCGCTGCTGTCGCGTTTCACCCAGCATTTGTTGAGTCTTGCGGCGGGGGCTTTGCTCGCGACCGCATTCACCCGCTTGTTGCCAGAGGCGTTTGAGTTGTCTGTAGAGACGGGGGTTTCAGCGCAGGCTTTGTTTGCAGCATTGCTGGTGGGTTTGGTGTTTTTCTTTTTGCTCGACAAAGCTGAGTTATGGCACCACGGACATGAGCATGGGCACGACCACGCGCATGCACACGGCCATACGCATGAACACGAACACCACACGCACGATGCGCATCACCACCATCATGACCATAGCCACCACAGTGGCGGCTGGGCCGTGTTGCTGGGGGATAGCGTGCATGCGTTTGGCGATGGCATCTTGATTGCTGCCGCTTTTGTGGCCGACTCACGTTTGGGCGTGGCCGCTGCCTTGGCAGTGATGGCCCACGAAGTGCCTCACCATGTGGGCGATTTGGTGGTGTTGCGCCAAACGCTCAACAACCCACGCGCTGCTTTGTTGAAACTCAGTTTGGCAGGTGGCGTGACGGCGGTTGGTGGTGTGATGGGCTATTTGCTCGTGGGTGCGTTGCACGAGTACTTGCCATTTTTCTTGGTGGTGGCTGCCAGCAGCTTTATTTATGTCGCGCTGGCTGACTTGATTCCCCAGCTGCAAAAACGTCTTTCTCCGAAGGAGACAGCAGCCCAAGTGACTTGGCTGTTTGCAGGCATTGCTTTGGTCGCCGCGTTAGGCGAGTGGGCACAGCACTGAGTTCAAGATTTTTCGCAGGGCAGGCCTGGGGTGTTGCACCACTCGCTCCAGCTGCCCGCATACAAGGCGGTGCGTCCTAAGCCGGCCACTTCCATGGCCAGCACATTGGGCACAGCGCTCACGCCGCTGCCGCAGTGGTGTACCACGGTGTCTGGTTTGGCATTGCCTAGCAATGTGGCAAATTCAGCGCGCAGTTCCTTTGAACTTTTGAAAAAACCATCGGCGTTGAGGTTGGTGTTGAACGGGCGGTTCAGCGCGCCTGGAATGTGACCGGCCACAGGATCGAGTGGTTCCACTTCGCCGCGATAGCGCGGGGTGCCGCGTGCGTCGATGAGGGTTTGCGTGCCATCGTTCAAGTGCTCAGCCACCGTGGTGGTGTTTACCAATTTCAGCAAAGGCTCACGCAACACAAAGTTGCCTTTAGCAGGTGCCGGTTCTTCGCCTGATGCCACAGCACCACCCGCAGCCATCCAAGCTTGAAAGCCACCATCGAGCACAGCCACGGCGTCGTGGCCACACCACTTGAGCATCCACCACAAGCGGCCGCAGTAGTTCATGCCGTTGCGGTCGTACACCACCACTTGGGTGTCGGCATTGACGCCCACGCTTTGCAGCCATGCCGCAAACACCTCGCGCTGTGGCAATGGGTGACGACCACCATTGGCACGCAGTGCAGCGTCGTGCGTGGCAAGGTGTTGGTCTAAATCCGCGTGTTGTGCACCTGCGATGTGCTGCTCAACATACTGTGTATGGCCCGCCGGTGGATTCATCAAATCGAAGGTGCAGTCAAACACGGCCAAGCGTGCGCCAGTGGTTTGCAGGGCTTGGAGTTGAGCGACCGAGATCAAGGTGGAGTACATGAGGTGTGTCCTTTGTGAGGGGGATGTGCTTCAGTGTTCTTCAGCGGGGGCTTTGGGGGCAGTGCGGGCACGTAACAGCGTGGCAGTCATGCCGCTGACGATGATGAGCGCCATGCCCAACCAGCCGACGAGTGGAATATCGTCTTCAAACAAAAACAAACCAAACAAGGCCGAAAACACAATGCCCGAGTACTGAAGATTGGCCACCACCAAGGTCGCGCCTTGGCTGTACGCGCGGGTGAGGCACAACTGCCCGAGCGAGGCAAACAAGCCCACGGGAATGAGCCACACGGCATAGCCCCAATCCCAAGCGGACACGCCTGCAAAGCTCATGCCCACCAAGCCCGCCAAGGTGGTGCCAATGGCAAAGAAAAACACGGTGCGCGTTTCGGGCTCGCCCACACGCCCTAAGGCCATGACTTGCATATAGGCAAAGGCAGCGACCAGTCCGGACATGAGCCCCACCAAGCCCGCAAAAATTTGGTCTTGTGCCATGCTCGGGCGTAGCACCATGATGACGCCTGCGAAGCCTGCCAACACCGTCAAAGCCAAGGGGCCTTGGGTGAGTGGGTTTTGTTTCTTCTTGGGGTTCCAGTGCAAGAGCGAGCCGCCCACGATGAAGGCTGCCACCCATACGCTGCTCATGTAGTTGAGCGTCATGGCCGTGGCCAGAGGCAGTTTGGCAATAGCGTAGAACCAGGCACTGAGCGAGGTGACGCCAATGGCCGCACGCGTGACGTGCATCCACGGGTATTGCGTGCGTAGCGAAATGTTTTGGTGTCGGGCCATCAAGCCCAGAAATACAAAGCCCACTACGCCTCGGTAAAACACCAGCTCGGCGGAGTTGAAATAGGCCGAACCGAATTTGACGCACACGCCCATGGCGGCAAAAAAGAAAGCCCCGAGGAGCATCCACAGAGCTTGCATGAAGGTGTTTAGCTGTTCGTGAAACTGAGCTTGCCGCGATACCACTCGTGGAAGTGCTGCATGCCGTCTTCCATCGGGCTTTGGTAGGGGCCAACTTCGTTGTCGCCGCGTTCGAACAAGGCTTTGCGACCGGCGTCCATGCGCTCGGCGATTTCGTCATCCTCGATGCAGGTTTCCATGTAGGCCGCTCGTTGGGCTTCGACGAATTCGCGCTCGAAGGCGACGATTTCTTCTGGGTAATAGAACTCCACCATGTTCAGTGTTTTGCTGGGGCTGATGGGGTGCAGGGTAGACACGGTCAACACATGCGGGTACCACTCCACCATGATGTGGGGGTAGTAGGTGAGCCAAATCGCACCGCGCTCGGGCAGCGCGCCGTTGCGATAGTTCAGCAACACGTCGTGCCATTTTTTGTAGACGTCAGAGCCGGGTTTGCCAAAGGTGTTGGCCACGCCCACGGTTTGCACCGAGTACTCGGGTTTGAATTCCCATTGCAAATCGTCGCAGGTGACAAAGTTGCCTAAGCCTGGGTGGAAGGGGCCCACGTGGTAGTCCTCGAGGTAAACCTCGATGAAGGTCTTCCAGTTGTAGTTGCACTCATGCAGCTCGACGTGGTCGAGGGCATAGCCGTCAAAGTTCAGATCTTTGGCGGGGCCCATGTCCGCGAGGTCGGCCAAGATGTCTCGGCCGTTGTCTTCAAACAGCATGCCGTTCCACTCACGCAACTTGTAGTTGTTGAGGTTGAGGCAAGGGTCGTGCGAAAAGTGGGGCGCGCCTAGCAATTCGCCTGAAGGCGCATACGTCCAGCGGTGCAAGGGGCACACGATATTGCCGCCTGCAGAGCCGGGGGCTTGGTTGTTGAGTGAGCCACGGCCCTTGAGCATCACCGCTTGGCGGTGGCGGCACACATTCGATACCAGTTCTACGCCTTTGGCCGAGCGCACGAGTGCACGCCCTTCGCCTTCATGCGGCAAAGCGTAGTAATCGCCCACGTTGGGCACGGCAAGCTGATGGCCCACATAACGGGGCCCTTGCTGAAAGATGGTCTCCAGTTCGCGCTGAAAAAGCGCCTCGTCAAAGTAACTGGTAACTGGTAGTTGGCTATGCGCCTGCTGCAGTTGAAGACTTAAATCAGACATGGGGGACCTGACCTAAAGACTCCCCACAGGGAGGTAAGTGGACAAAAATAAATCGGCCCGAAGGTCGATTGAAGGATGCCCATTGTACCCAAGGGGGCAAACTTTGCCCCGCGCGCAGCCTAAAATGGCAGGCTATTTGACCCACCTCAACACTGGATTGCGCACATATGCCCAAAGCAAAAAACACCCCAAGCGACGCAGACACTGCGCCCGTCAGCTATGAGGCGGCTTTGAAAGAGTTGGAGGGGTTGGTGCAACAAATGGAATCCGGTCAGTTGCCCTTGGCCGATTTGTTGTCTGGGTATCAACGTGGTGCCGAACTTTTGGGTTACTGCCGCGCCCAGTTAGACGCTGTGGAGCAGCAAATCAAAGTGCTCGACAACGGGGCGTTGAAAGCTTGGACACCCACGTGAGCGCCTCTATGACTCCTGCCGAACTGGACCTTTGGAGCAATCACTGGCTGGCGGTCGTTGAAGACGCCTTGTCGCGCTGGATCAGCCCACAAGCCCCCGCAGGCTTGGGCGAGGCCATGCGCTACGCCGTGCTCGACGGTGGCAAGCGTTTGCGCCCTTTGTTGGTGTTGGCTGCACGTGAGGCGATTGCCCATGGCCAACCAGACGCCGCACTAGACGAAGCGGCTTTACGTGCCGCGTGTGCGGTGGAGTTGATTCACGCTTATTCACTTGTGCACGACGACATGCCTTGCATGGACAACGACGTGCTGCGCCGTGGCAAGCCCACCGTGCATGTGCAGTTTGGCGAAGCCCAAGCCTTGTTGGCGGGTGATGCTTTGCAGGCCTTGGCGTTTGAATTTCTCACGCCCGATGCCTCAACTATTCCCGAGGGTGTGCAAGCGCGTTTGTGCCGTTTGCTCGCCACCTCAGCCGGTCACGCAGGCATGGCCGGTGGCCAAGCGATTGACTTGGCCAGTGTGGGTGTGGCGTTGACCGAAGACCAGTTGCGTCAAATGCACCGTCTCAAAACTGGCGCTTTGTTAGAAGGCAGCGTCATGATGGGCGCTGCCTGTGGAGAGACCACACAGCAAGCGTTGAAGGGGCTCAAGCGCTATGGTCAGGCCTTGGGCTTGGCGTTTCAGGTGGTGGACGATATTTTGGATGTCATCGCCGATTCAGCCACGCTTGGTAAAACCGCAGGCAAAGACGCCGCCAATGACAAACCCACCTATGTGTCTTTGTTGGGTTTGGAAGAGGCCAAGTCATATGCGCAGTCCTTGTTGCGCGAGGCGTTGGACGCCTTGCACAGCACGGGCTTGACGCACACCCACACGCTGGCCGCGTTGGCTGAGCGCGTGGTGAACCGGAACACGTGAACACACATGCCTAATTTGTTGCAAACCATCAACTCGCCCGCCGATCTGCGTGCTGTGCCGCGCCACCAGTTGCCTGCGTTGGCAGATGAGTTGCGTTCATACCTGATTCAAAGCGTGGCCAAAACAGGTGGGCATCTCAGCTCTAACCTCGGCACGGTGGAGTTGACCGTGGCGCTGCACTATGTGTTCAACACGCCGCACGACCGCATCGTGTGGGATGTGGGCCACCAAACCTATCCGCACAAAATTCTCACAGGTCGCCGCGACCAAATGAGCACGCTGCGCCAACGCCACGGCTTGAGCGGTTTTCCGCGCCGTGACGAAAGCGAGTACGACGCGTTTGGCACGGCCCACTCGTCCACCAGCATTTCAGCCGCTCTGGGCATGGCCATTGCTGCCCAACAAAAAGGTGAACAGCGCCATGCGATTGCCGTGATTGGCGACGGTGCGATGACGGCAGGCATGGCCTTTGAAGCGCTGAATAACGGTGGTGTGTCCACATCCAAGTTGCTCGTCATCTTGAACGACAACGACATGTCGATCAGCCCGCCCGTGGGTGCGCTCAACCGCTATTTGGCGCAGCTCATGAGCGGTAAGTTTTATTCCGCCGCCAAAGAGGTGGGCAAGCAAGTGCTCAAGGGCGCGCCGCCTTTGTTTGAACTGGCCAAGCGTTTTGAAGAACACGCCAAAGGCATGGTGGTGCCTGCTACCTTGTTTGAAAAATTTGGCTTTAACTACATTGGCCCGATTGATGGGCATGACCTTGAGTCGCTCATCCCTACGCTGGAAAACATCAAGCACTTAGAAGGTCCACAGTTTCTGCATGTGGTGACCAAAAAAGGCCAAGGCTACAAGCTGGCCGAGGCCGACCCTGTGGCCTACCACGGCCCCGGTAAGTTTGACCCTGCAGTGGGCTTGGTGCCTGCCGCGGCGGGCAAAACCACCTTCACCCAAGTGTTTGGCGATTGGCTGTGCGACATGGCCGAACACGACCCCTTGTTGGTGGGCATCACGCCCGCCATGCGTGAAGGCTCGGGCATGGTGGCGTTTCATCAACGCTTCCCCGAGCGTTACCACGACGTAGGCATTGCCGAACAACATGCCGTCACGTTTGCGGCGGGTTTGGCTTGCGAGGGTGTCAAGCCCGTGGTGGCGATTTACTCCACCTTTTTGCAACGCGCCTACGACCAAGTGATTCACGATGTGGCGCTGCAAAAACTGCCCATGGTGTTGGCACTCGACCGTGCTGGCATTGTGGGTGCCGATGGTGCCACTCACGCGGGCTTGTACGACATCCCGTTCATGCGTTGTATTCCCAATGTCAGCATGGCTTGCCCTGCGGACGAAAACGAATGTCGCCAGTTGCTGACCACCGCCTACCAACAAGACCATTGCGTGGCTGTGCGCTACCCACGCGGTGCAGGCGTGGGCGTATCCGTGCAAAAGAATTTGCAAGCCTTGCCCTTTGGCAAAGGCGAAGTGCGCCGCGAAGGCAAACGCATTGCCATCCTCGCGTTTGGCACCTTGTTGTATCCCGCGTTGCAAGCGGGCGACGCACTCAATGCCACGGTTGTGAACATGCGCTGGGCCAAGCCACTCGATACCGAGTTGTTGGCTCAAATCGCAGCCGCGCACGATGCCTTGGTGACGGTGGAAGAGGGCGCCATCATGGGCGGTGCAGGCTCTGCGGTGTTGGAAGCTTTGCAAGACCTGCAACAACCCAAACCTGTGTTGGTGTTAGGTATTGGTGATGTGTTCACTGAGCACGGAGATCCGGTCAAGCTCTTGGCCGAATTGGGACTGGATGCAGCAGGCATTCAAGCTTCCATCGAAAAGCGTTTTGCAACGCTTTTGAATTAACTTTTTATTGAAGTAATTTCAGGCCTTCTGAAGAATTTTGAAATACAAGTTCTTCGGGGGTAAACCCGTGCCTCTGAGGGTGTTCGCAGCTGCATACAATGCCCCATCGTTTTGAGGCCCTCATCACAAATGTGTGCCGCAAAATGGTTTGTTTTAACAACTCAAGGGAGTCTTTCATGGACCGTCGTTCCGTTATTAAAAACGCTGGCATTGCAGGTATCTTGGCTGCCGGTGCAGCCCCAGCAGTGCATGCTCAAGCCGCTATTCGTTGGCGCTTGGCTTCGAGCTTCCCCAAGTCGCTCGACACCATTCACGGTGCTGCTGACACATTCGCCAAGGCTGTCAAAGCCATGTCGGGTGGCAAGTTCGAAATCTCGGTGCACGCAGCTGGCGAAATCATGCCTGCGTTCGGCGTGGTGGACGGTGTGCAACAAGGCTCCGTTGAAATGGCTCACACAGCCCCTTACTACTTCTTTGGTAAGGACGAAACATTTGCTTTGGGTTGTGCCATTCCTTTCGGTTTGAACAGCCGTCAAATGACGGCTTGGATGTACGAAGGCAACGGCTTGAAGCTGATGCGCGAGTTCTACGCTAAGTACAACATCGTCAACTTCCCAGGCGGCAACACAGGCGCTCAAATGGGTGGTTGGTTCCGCAAAGAGATCAAGTCATTGGCTGACCTCAAAGGCTTGAAGTTCCGCATCGGTGGCTTCGGCGGCAAGGTGTTGGAGCGTTTGGGCGTTGTTCCACAAAACATTCCTGGTGGCGACATTTACCCAGCGTTGGAAAAAGGCACCATCGACTCAGCCGAGTGGATTGGCCCTTACGACGATTTGAAATTGGGCTTCAGCAAAGTTGCGCCTTTCTATTACTACCCAGGTTTCTGGGAAGGTGGCCCAGAGTTGGACTTCTTCATCAACGACAAAGCATTCGCTGCCCTGTCGCCTGAGAACAAGGCCATCGTGGAAGCTGCTGCTGCCATGGCACACACCGACATGCAAGCCAAGTACGACGCACGCAACCCCGCTGCTTTGAAGCAGTTGGTGGGCTCTGGCACCAAGTTGCGCGAGTTCCCGAAAGACGTGATGGCTGCTGCCTTCAAAGAATCCATGGCTTTCTACGAGGAAATCGGCGCCAAGAATGCCAACTGGAAAAAGGTCTACACCGACTACGCGAAGTTCCGTGGCGACGCCAACCTGTGGTTCCAATTCACGGAAGCCAAGTTCGACTCGTTCATGCAAAAGCAAAAGCTGTAATTCAGTCTTTGTGCAGGAACAAAAAAACCGCGCTACGGCGCGGTTTTTTTATGTGCGTTTGCTTTAAGTCTTTTTTAAAACTCGCGAAACGCCGCCAGCTCTGCACTTAGTCGTTCGCATTCGGCTTGCACCTGTGGACTGCTCACATAGAACACCGCAAATTTGCCCATCAAGGTCCGCACATAAAAGCGTGGTGCCATGAACCATTCCAAGCCACGGATGCGGATGAGCTTGGCGTAGGCCAGTTCGTCGTAAGCCATGTGCTTGTCCCAAATCCAAGTTTGGTGAATGCCTTTGGCATCGAGTCGTGCACGGCTGTGCATCACATGCCATGTGGTCCAAGCGAGCAGGGCCCAACCCAGCACAAACCAACCCGCATTGCGCAAGCCATTGAAGCTGGTGTCGCCGCCAAATTTGCCTTGCTGCCATAAGGTCAGCAGCCAATAACCTGACCCCACCAAGGTGGTCCAAGTGATGGCTTGAAACCAGCGTGAGAAAGCTGGCCCTTCAACGCCATCGTCGATGGCGGGATGAAACACAAAGGGTGTTGGGCCCAAGGCTGGCGCGGTGGTTTGTTCGGAGGTGGTCATGCGCATAGGTGTGATGTGACTGACAAGAAAAAGCCCCTCGCGGTTTGGCCGGAGGGGCTGATGACGATGGCAGACTTTATTTCTTAAACAAGTCTTCCATGCGTTTTTGCTCCTCAGCAGCGCTTTCACCTGCTGCGGGTTTGGTGCCTTCGAGTTTGAGCTCAGCTTCGGGTGCTTCTTGCTCGGTGGGCATTTCGATGACCACTTTGTCGAGGTCAACCTTTTCTTCTTTGTCCAAGAACATGGTCACTGTCTCAGGCACGAAGATCACGATCACCACCAAGACGATTTGCATGATCACCCAAGGAATGGCACCCATGTAAATGTCGTTGGACTTGACGGGTTTCTCGATGCGACCTTCTTTGAACAGCGTGTCTGCAATGCCACGCAGATAAAACAGCGCAAAGCCAAAGGGCGGATGCATGAAGCTGGTCTGCATGTTCACGCACAGCAGCACGCCGAACCACACCATGTCGATGCCCAGCTTGTCAGCGACGGGGCCAAGCATGGGCAAGATGATGAAGGCGATTTCAAAGAAGTCCAAGAAGAATGCCAAGAAGAAAATGAAGATGTTGACCACCACGAGGAAGCCCACTTGACCACCAGGCAAGCCTGTCAGCAAGTGTTCGACCCACTTGGCGCCGTCCACACCTTGGAACACCATGGAGAACACGCGTGAACCAATCAAGATGAACACCACCATGGCGGTCAGGCGCATGGTGCTGTGCATGGCTTCCCAAACCAGGGCTTTGTCCAAACGGTTGTGCATGGCGGCCAAGATCAAGGCACCCACGCAACCCATGGCACCCGCTTCGGTGGGGGTGGCGATGGCGGTGTCGATGCCTGGCAAACCACCCATCGAACCCAAGACCGCGAAGATCAAGAAGGCTGAAGGAATGATGCCGCGCAAGCACTTCATCCACAGATGGAAGCCATCCGCTGTGCGCGCTTCTTTAGGAATGCCTGGCACGTGGTCTGGCTTGATCAGGCCGAGGGCAAAGGTGTAAAGCGCGAAGATACCGACTTGCAAAATCGATGGGCCCCAAGCGCCTTTGTACATATCGCCCACAGAACGGCCGAGCTGGTCAGCCATCACCACCAACACGAGAGAAGGTGGCACCAACTGGGTGATGGTGCCAGAGGCCGCCAGCACGCCGGTGGCGTAGCGCATGTTGTAGCCGTAGCGAATCATCACAGGCAGTGAAATCAAGGCCATGGCAATCACCTGGCCAGCCACCGTACCGGTGATCGCACCCAAGATGAAGCCCACGATGATGACCGAGTAGCCCAAGCCACCGCGCACGGTGCCAAAGAGCTGACCCATGGAGTCAAGCATGTCTTCGGCGAGGCCACACTTTTCAAGGATGGCACCCATGAAGGTGAAGAAGGGGATGGCCAGCAACAAGTCGTTGCTGAGAATGCCAAAAATGTTCAACGGCAAGTTGGACATGAAGCTCACAGGGAACCAGTCCATGCTGATGGCGAAGAGACCACAAGCCAAGCCTAAGAACGCCAGCGAGAACGCGACGGGGAAGCCAATCAGCATCGTCAGCACAAGGCCGGCGAACATGATGGGGGCGAAGTTTTCCATTTGCATGATCGTGAGTCCTTATTGCACTGGCTTTTCGTAGTGCGTGTCCATTTCAAACTTGCCTTGCAAGTAAGCCACGCGCTTGATGATTTCGCTCAAACCTTGCAGGAACATCCAAGCAAAACCCAAGGGAAGAAGGAGCATGGCGGGCCAGCGAATCAGACCGCCTGCGTTGCTAGACATTTCGTTGGTCACGAGCATCTTGAGAAACAAGGGGAAGCTCAACCAAGTCAACATGGCCATCACGGGCAGCAAGAACACCACCAAGCCAAACAAGTCCACGTAAACGGGTGCGTTGTGTTTGAGCTTGCCGTAGAACAAGTCCACGCGCACGTGCTCGTTGAGTTTGAGCACCAAGGGTGCGCCCAACATGACCGTCGCTGCGAACAAGTACCACTGGATTTCGAGCCAGCCGTTTGAGCTGATGTCAAAGCCGTAGCGGATGAATGCATTGCCTGCCGAGATGACAGCGGCTGCCAATACGCCGAATGCCGCTAAGTGACCAAACTGTTCACTGATGCGATCAACGCCTAATGCAAATTTAAGAAGTTTTGACACTGCGTGCCTCCATTTTTTGCCAACCCTTGATGGTACCAAGACAAAGGCTTTGTCAGCTTGGCTTGAATTGAAGTTTTAAGAGGACATTTGAAATAAGTTCAAGTCATCGTTTGCGCTTTTTTGGTGCGTTTGAACGTCCACCAAGGCAGGCGCTTGCTCAATGACTGGACTTCTCCGCTGTTTTTAGGGCTATAGCCCTGCAGTGAACGGAGTATCTGTGTCCAAGCCTCATCTTGTAAGAAGTGCCGCAAGGCTTGAGTGGCCGGTGTATCTAGGGCTGATTTGAGGCATACCAAATGGAATTGCTCTTCCACCAGTGGGACAAAACCTAGACCACGCGCGCGGGCGGTGCTTTCAATGCCGAGACCCACATCGCAACGTCCAGAGGCAATGGCTTCGGCCAAGGCCGTGTGCGAGGGTTCTTCATCTGGCCAGCTGTTGAGGTCTTGGCTGCATAACTGGGCTTGCGCGAGTAGGTCATCGAGTAAGACCCGTGTGCCTGTGCCAGGGCTGCGCTGCACAAAACGGGCTTGGGTTTTCACCACATCGGTCAAGCTGTGCAGTTGCAAAGGATTGCCTGCCGCGGTGATCAGGCCTTGGCTGCGTGTGGCGAAACCAATGATTTTGTGCAAACCAGGCTGCAACAAGTCTTTGTAGGCCTTGGCTGCGTGTGAGGTGTCGGCGGGGTTGTTTTGTGTGTGAAAGCCCGCCAAAGTGCAGCGGCCTTCATTGAGGGCTCGAATGGCATCGACACTGCCACAAAAACGCATGTCTAAATGCAAGCCCGATGTGGCCGCGTGTTCGCGCAAACGGGGAAGGGCATCGTCGTGGCTGGCGTACAGCGTCAGCACATGGGCGGCGGGGTCAAAGGCCACGGCGAAGGTGCGCTCCAAATCGGCGCGCAAGGCTTCGAGTTGTGGTGCTAACCGGGCTTGGGTTTGGCGTTCGGCCCACATGAGCTTGTCGCCAAATTCGGTCAGCTTGGCCGATTGGCCTTTTTCCCAAATGATGAGTTCGTGGCCCAGCACTTCTTCCCAACGTTTGAGTTCACCCCACACGTGGCGATAAGACAAGCTGAGCTGTCGTGCAGCTGCAGAGATAGAGCCCTGTTGGGCTACCGCTTGCAGCAAGGCCATCAAGGGGTGGCGCAACAACGCGGCCTCTGTCGGCGGGGTGGTTGCGTTGTCATCTTTGTGACTGAGGGTGTAGTGAAGACTGACGCTATGCACGATTGAACATATGGTGAGGTTTTAGGTGGCTGACTACGATAACTGAACTTTCCATTGATTTATGACGACGTTTACCGATACCGCTTTCACGGCCTTACAGCTACTCACCCAATTTGATCCTGTGCTTTGGTCCATCGTAGGTCGCTCACTCTGGGTGAGTGTGCTGGCCACGGCTATGGCGTGCAGCTTGGGCGTGGTGTTGGGTGCATGGTTGGGCGTGGCTCGATTTGCGGGGCGCGATGTGTGTTTAACGGTACTCAATACGCTGTTAGCTTTGCCATCGGTGGTGGTGGGTTTGTTGATTTATTTGCTGTTGTCGCGCACAGGGCCGTTGGGGCATTTGGGTTGGCTGTTCAGCCTCAAGGCCATGGTGCTGGCGCAAGCGGTGTTGGTGTTGCCCGTGGTCACAGCACTGACGCGTCAATGTGTGGAAGATGCCGAGCGCAACCACGGCGAGCAACTGCAGTCGCTAGGCGCCAAGCCTTGGCTGCGCAGCGTGTTGCTGGCGTGGGATGAGCGCTATGCCTTGCTCACGGTGTTGATTGCCGCCTTTGGCCGTGCCATCTCTGAGGTGGGGGCGGTCATGGTGGTGGGCGGCAATATTGAAGGCTTTACCCGGGTGATGACCACGGCCATTGCGCTGGAAACCAGCAAGGGTGATTTGCCTTTGGCGTTAGCGTTGGGGCTGGTGCTGATGGGCGTGGTGCTGTTGCTCAATGTGTGTATTTCTGCGTTGCGCCGCTGGCGACAGCGCATGGATGGTGCAGGCATTGAGCCCGTGCAAGGGGTGTCGGCATGAGTGCGGTGTTGAACTTGCACGGTGTGTCGGTGCAATTCGGCACGCACTTGGCCTTGCATGACATCCACGTGCAAATGCAGGCTGGCGAACGTGTGGCTTTGGTGGGCGCGAATGGTTCTGGCAAAAGCACCTTGCTGCGTGTGGCGCATGGTTTGCTCAAGGTGTCGAGCGGGCAGGTGACTGTCGCGCCAGAGGCCAACCAAGCCATGGTGTTTCAGCGGCCACACATGTTGCGCACCACGGTGTTGCGCTTTGTGGTGTGGGGCTTGTGGTTGCAAGGCACGCCTTGGCGTGATGCGCATGAAAGGGCCATGCAGGCTTTAGAGCGTGTGGGCTTGCAAGACATGGCCGAGCGTTCGGCGCGCACCTTGTCAGGGGGGCAGCAGCAACGCTTGGCGTTGGCCCGCGCGTGGGCGTTAAAGCCTAACTTCGTTTTGTTGGATGAACCCACGTCTAGCTTGGATCCCCATGCCAAACGCGAGGTGGAGCGTTTGTTGACCGAATGGGTGGCCGCGACACAAGTGAGCTTGCTGTTCAGCAGCCACAACTTAGGCCAAGTCAAGCGCTTGGCCACGCGGGTGGTTTACTTGGAGGCAGGTCGCGTGTTGGCCGATTTGCCCGTGGATGAGTTTTTCAATCGACCATTGGGTGACAGCCACCCAGAGGCGCATTTGTTTTTAAAAGGAGAGTTGGGATGACACGTCGCACGCATTTGTTTTCGTTGGTCAGTGGGTTGTTTGTGGCTTTGGTTTTCGGCAGTGGCGCCGTGCAGGCGCAAGCCCCCAGCATCGTGATGGCGTCTACCACCTCCACCGAACAATCGGGTTTGTTTGCGCACTTGTTGCCGGCGTTCAAGCAAGCCTCTGGCATTGACATCAAGGTGGTGGCCTTGGGCACTGGTCAAGCTTTGGACACGGGGCGTCGCGGGGATGCGGACGTGCTGTTTGTGCATGACCAAGCGGCCGAGGAAAAGTTTGTGGCCGAAGGTTTTGGCGTGAAGCGCTACCCTGTGATGTACAACGACTTTGTGTTGGTAGGTCCTGCGAATGACCCCGCCAAAGTGCGCGGCAAAGACATCGTGTCCGCCTTGCAAAAAGTAACCAGCACACAAGCGGGTTTTGTATCGCGTGGCGACAAGAGCGGCACACACGCTGCTGAGCTGCGCTACTGGAAGCAAGCAGGACTGGAGAGCAAAGGCGCAGGCTACAAAGAGTGTGGCTGTGGCATGGGGCCCGCGTTGAACATCGCTTCATCCACTGGCGCGTATGCGCTGACCGATCGTGGCACATGGTTGAACTTTAAGAACCGCCAAGATTTGCAAGTGTTGGTGGAGGGCGACAACCGCTTGTTCAACCAATACGGTGTGATGGTGGTCAACCCCGCCAAGCATGCCCATGTCAAAGCAGACTTGGCGCAGAAGTTTGTGGACTGGGTGGTGTCGCCTGCAGGGCAGGCATCGATCAATGGCTACAAGATTGGCGGCGAACAGCTGTTCTTTGCCAATGCCAATAAGTGAGTTATTTGTCGCCTGATTTTTGAGGTGATATTTTTCGATACAGCGTGGCGCGGCTGATGCCTAAGCGCCGCGCGGCTTCTGCCACATTGCCGCGTGCTTGCTGCATGGCACGGCGAATCAAATCAGATTCGATGGCTTTGAGTACTGGGGCCGGTTGGGCGGCGATGGTCGATGTGCGTGTGTGGTCATCGAGCTGAATTTGCACTTGCAACCCTGTCCACAGCGGCACTTCGAGGCGTTGCTGGGGCGCTAAATCAAACAATGACTGCCATGCTGTGGCAAACACATCGCCCGCATGTTCGGCATTTTGTAAATTCAAACCCGTGATGGCGCGTGCGGCACGGTTGGCGCACACGATTTGTCCATCGCTGTTCAAACCCATCAGCCCGTCGCTGTCGCTGCCGATGGACAGCCCCGCCCAATTGAAACGCAGCAGCAAGGCCGGGGCCATTTGTTTGACCCAGTTGTTTTCGATGCTGCGCGCCGATTGCGCTGCGAGGTGTTGCAGCTCGGGACGCTCGGGCACATCCACACCGGTTAAGTCCAACATGCCCACGCATTCACCGGTGGGGCCAAACAGGGGTGCACCTGCGCAGCTGTAGGCAGTGTTGTCGTTGAAGAAATGCTCGCCTCGGTGCAACCAAATCGGTTGGCGTTCGGCCAGCACTGCGCCGATGGCTGTGGTGCCTGCGTGTTGTTCGGACAGGTTGATGCCCACACGCGCAATGCGGCTGGCGCGTGCATCGTGTTGGTCAAACTCACCGCGTGTGTCGATCACCATGCCGTGTGCATCGGTCAACAGCGCAAAGTAGCGTGTGCCAGCAATGGCACGACTGAGGCGATCCAGCTCATCCTTAGCGGCTTGCAACATGGGTTGGTTGACCTCTTGCAGGCGTTGAATCTGAGCGCGACTCACCGGCTCAAACGCCACCTGTTGCGATGGCGTGTGCCCCCATGCCAAACAGCGTTTCCATGAGCGCTCGATCCAGCTCTCGACCAAGGGGGCTTGTAGGCCCGTGCCTTGCTCAATCACCTGTTGACGTGCCTGCGCAATGCGGCTCAAGCGAGTGGCAGGTGTAGGCACGGTTTTCATGGTTGCGATTTTGTCCAAATTTGAGCGGGCGATCGCTTGGGTTGTCTCAAGTTGAGAAATTCTGAGGGGTATGCCTAGTAAGTCAAGGGTTATTCCCGAGCGGGGGTGTTGGGCGTTGTTCACAAAATCCTATGCAACACATTACATAGCCTTAGGAGACGCAGATGCAAAAAATCTTGCACATCAACCCCGACAAATGCACCGGCTGCCTGCAGTGCGAGATGGCTTGCTCATTTGAAAACTATGGCACCTTTGCCACGGCAAAGTCTCGCATCAAGGTGTTTGATTTCCACGAGACCGGTAAAAAAGTGCCCTACACCTGCACGCAATGCGACGAAGCGTGGTGTTTGCATGCATGTCCTGTTGAGGCGATCACGCACGACAAAGTGACGGGCGCCATGGTGGTGAATGAAACCACGTGTGTGGGTTGCAAGGTTTGCACCATCGCATGTCCGTTCGGCACCATCAATTACGTGCAAGAGACAGGCAAAGTTCAAAAGTGCGATTTGTGTGGCGGTGACCCTGCCTGCGCATCGGCTTGTCCTACAAGCGCCATCACCTTCGTGGACGCCAACTGGACGGGCCTCGACAAAATGAAACAGTGGGCCGACAAACTCGGTAACCAACCCTCAGCCGCTTAAATCCAATTAGGAGCACACATCATGACTTGGGCTGGAAAAATTCTCCGCATCAATCTGACCACAGGGTCTGTCAAAACCGAACCCCTCAACATGCAATGGGCCCGCGATTACGTCGGCTCGCGTGGCTTGGGTTCCAAATACCTCATCAGCGAAATCGACCCTAAGGTCGATCCGCTGTCGCCCGAGAACAAACTCATTTGGGCAACGGGTCCCTTGACCGGCACCATGGCTTCGACGGGTGGTCGCTACACCGTCATCACCAAAGGCCCTCTCACAGGTGCGATTGCTTGCTCTAACTCCGGTGGTTACTTTGGTGCTGAGCTGAAGATGGCGGGCTGGGACATGGTGATTTGCGAAGGCAAATCGCCCAAGCCGGTGTACCTCTACATCAACGACGACACGGTCGAGTTGCGCGATGCCTCTGGCCTGTGGGGCAAGAGCGTGTGGGAAACCGAAGCCGAGCTGAAGAAAACGTTGCAAGACCCGCTGACCCGTGTTTCATCCATCGGCAAGGCGGGTGAAAACCATGTGCTCTACGCCGCCGTGGTGAACGACTTGCACCGTGCCGCAGGCCGCTCAGGCGTGGGCGCTGTGATGGGCAGTAAAAACCTCAAGGCCATTGCCGTTCGCGGCACCTTGGGGGTGGGCAATGTGCGTGACCCCAAAGCCTTTATGCAAGTCACCGCTGAGAAGAAAAAAATCTTGGCCGACAACGCGGTCACTGGCCAAGGCTTGCCCGCCTACGGCACACAAGTGCTGATGAACGTCATCAACGAAGTGGGCGCTTTGCCAACACGTAACCACCGCGATGTGCAGTTTGAAGGTGCGAAAGATATTTCAGCTGAGGCCATGGCAACACCACGCGAGACCGATGGCAAAAAACACTTGGTCACCAACCAAGCGTGTTTTGGTTGCACCATCGCATGCGGTCGCATCAGCAAGATGGACGAGACCCACTTCACCGTGCAAAACAAACCTCAATATTGGGGCGCATCGGGGGGCTTGGAGTACGAAGCTGCTTGGGCTTTGGGGGCCGCCAACGGCGTGAAAGATTTGGAAGCGCTGCAATACGCCAACCTGTTGTGCAACGAAGAGGGCATTGACCCCATCAGCTTCGGTGCCACCGTGGGCGCGGTGATGGAGTTGTATGAAATGGGTGTGTTGACCCAAGAGCAACTCGGCATCGATGCCAAGTTTGGCTCAGCACAAGCCTTGGCTTTCTTTGCAGAAGAAACGGTCAATGGACGTGGTTTCGGCATTGAAATCGGTCAAGGCTCTAAGCGCCTGACTGAAAAATACGGCCATCCTGACTTGAGCATGAGCGTCAAAGGGCAAGAGTTCCCCGCTTACGATGGTCGCTCTATCCAAGGCATTGGCTTGGCCTATGCCACTTCTAACCGCGGTGCTTGTCACTTGCGTGGTTACACCATCGCTTCTGAAGTGTTGGGCATTCCTGTCAAGACCGACCCGCTGGAGCATGAAGGCAAGCCTGAATTGGTGAAAGCTTTCCAAGACGCCACCGCTGCTTTTGACTCATCTGGCTTGTGCATCTTCACCACCTTTGCGTGGGGATTGGCTGACTTGGCACCGCAAATGCAAGCCGCGTGCAACGAGGACTACACCACCGAAGAGTTGGAAAAAATTGGCGAACGCATTTGGAACATGGAGCGCGAGTTCAACAACGCCGCAGGCTTCACAGCCAAAGACGACAGCTTGCCCAAGCGCTTGTTGACCGAGGCCGCCAAAACCGGCCCAGCCAAAGGCAAAGTCAGCATGCTGCCAACCATGTTGCCCAAGTACTACCAAGCGCGTGGCTGGGACAGCGAAGGCCGTCCAACGGCTGAAACCAAAAAACGCCTCGGTCTGTAAACGCCATGACCCATCACGTCATCCTTGGCGCTGGCCCTGCTGGCGTGATTGCCGCCGAAACCATTCGCAAGCATGCGCCCAACGACCGCATCACCCTCGTGGGTGATGAGGCCGAGCCGCCTTACTCGCGCATGGCCATTCCCTACTTGTTGATTGGCAACATCGACGAGCGAGGTACGTACTTGCGCAAATCGCCCAATCACTTTGATGATTTGAAGGTTGCGCAAGTCCATGCACGTGCTGTGTCTGTGGATGGCAAAGCCAAAACGATTCAACTCGACAACGGTCAGGCCTTGCAGTTTGACAAGTTGCTGATTGCCACAGGCTCACGCCCTGTGCGTCCACCCATTCCGGGCATGGACAGCCCGCAAGTGCATCCGTGTTGGACCTTGGAGGATGCGCGTGCCATCATGGCGTTGGCGAAGCCCGGGGCACGTGTGGTGCAAATGGGCGCTGGCTTTATTGGCTGCATCATCATGGAAGCCTTGGCTTCACGTGGTGTGTCCCTGTCCGTGGTGGAAATGGGCGACCGCATGGTGCCGCGCATGATGGGGCCCGTGGCGGGCAACATGATTCGCGATTGGTGCGAGGCCAAAGGCGTGCAAGTGTTCACCAGCGCGAAGGTGCAAGCCATTGTGCCCAACGGCAGCGAAAACCCAGGCTTGTTGTCCAAGCTCGCCAATGCTGTGGGCTTGAGTGATGAGCCGACCGATGCCCCAGTGACGGTGCGTTTGTCGACAGGACAAAAACTGCCTGCCGATTTGGTGATCAGTGCCACAGGTGTGAAACCCTGCATCGACTTTTTGAAAGATTCAGGCATCACATGCTTGCAAGGCGTGCTGACAGACGAGCATTTGCAAACCAATGTGCCTGGCATTTATGCCGCTGGTGATTGTGCGGAAGCTTTTGACAAGGTGAGTGGCACCACCATCGTCAGCGCTATTCAACCCAACGCCGCTGAGCAAGCACGTGTGGCGGCTTTGAACATGGTGGGGCAAACGGCCACACTCAAAGGCGTGACGCAAATCAACGTGCTGGACACCTTGGGCTTGATTTCTACCAGCTTTGGTCAATGGCAAGGTGTGCCTGGCGGTGATCAGGTGTCGTTGACCGCAGCAGGTCGTCATCTGAGTTTGCAGTTCAAAGACGATGTGCTGGTGGGCTGCAACAGTGTGGGGTGGACAGAGCATGTGGGCGTGATGCGCGGATTGGTCGAAGGTCAAGTGCATTTGGGCGAGTGGAAAGACAAGCTCAAACAAGACCCCACCAAACTCATGGACGCCTACCTTGCCAGTGCGCAAGGCCAAGGTGCATGGACGGGCGCAGGAGATACGCGCCGTCGTTGATGACTTGGCGGATGCGTTAACCTTGGCTCATGGACATCACCTTCAAACTTTTCGCCACGCTCACCGACTACTTGCCACCTGATGCGCGCCGCAGCAATGTGATGAACCTAGAGGTGGACGATGATGTGACGATTGCACAAGTCATCGAACCCTTTGGCATGCCTGAGAAGTTGGTGCATTTGGTGTTGGTCAACGGCACTTACATTCCGCCAGAAGACCGAGCCACGAAAGTTTTGGTTGACGGCGATGTGTTGGCCATTTGGCCGCCGATTGCGGGCGGTTAAACCCGCACGAGCGACGGCACTGTGCAAGCTTTTTACGAAGCCACTTTTTCCCGTGAGATGGGTTGTACCGAGGTCGAGTGGCTGGGTTGGTTGCCAGCCGCCATGGGGTCTCACCATTGGCAACGCAACGGGCAAAGCGCATGCGTGGACATTCAAAATACCAACGGTTCGCAGGGGCAACTGAACCTTCGTTGGCAAGAGGCTCTGCCTCGTCGAATTGCGTTGATAAGCATTCCACGTTTGCTCGTGAGCTTTCAGTTTGAGGGTTTGGACGACGGGCAACGCTACACCTTCATGCGGCGCTTTGACCTCTACATGCAACGCGGCGGCGGATAAGATGCGCGCATGTCTGTGGATGTGTTGCTCAAAATGCCGTTGTCGGATGCGTCAAACGCGCAGGCCATGTTTGCCTATGCGCAGCGCTTGGCGACAGACCAAGGCATCACCCTCAGAGCCGCACCACCCGAACCCACCACTTGTTGTGGACGCGGCTGCAATGGTTGTGTGTGGGAAGGGTTCTTTGCCGCAGCCACATTCTGGCGTGAAGATGCCGCAGAGGCATTGAACGCTACATCTCAGGCTTAGCGCTGAATGCTTGACCGTTCACCGTCAAGCCTTGCTCTGAAAACTGCGTCGCTTTGTTTTGGCGAATACCTGAGACGCGTTGCATCAGATCGCTCCAGTCTTTGAAGAGGCCTTGTGTGCGGGCTTTGAGCACCTTGGCGCTGAGTGCTGGACCCATGCCTTTGACGCTGTCCAACTCGGCCTCGTTGGCTTGGTTGATGTCTAGCGCGAAGGCCGTGTTGCAGCACACCAGTGCGACCGCAGCGCTCAACCACACGCGCGATAAACCCTGTTGTACGCTGCGTATCGTCGCTTTGAACATCGAGCAACCACCGAAGTCGTTTTGCAAGATGTTCATGGGCGATGTGCTTACTTGCTCAAAGTGGCCATGTATTGCGTCACACCGCTTTGCACATCGGCAAACTGGTGGTCGCAGCCACTGGCGCGCAAGTTGGTCAGGTCGGCCTGCGTGTAGCACTGGTACTTGCCACGCAGTGCGTCGGGGAAGGGCACGTACTCAATCAAGCCTGCTTTGGCAGCACCGGCCAAATCTAATGCAGCTTCACCTTTTTTAGCGCGCATGGCGTTGACCACTGACAAAGCCACGTCATTAAACGGCTGTGCGCGGCCTGAGCCGAGGTTGAAGATGCCCGACTTGTCAGGGTTGTCCAAGAACCACAGGTTCACAGCCACCACGTCGTCGATGAAGACGAAGTCGCGCATTTGGGCGCCTTGGGCGTAGCCGCCGTATTCACCAAACAACTTCACTTTGCCTTCCGTCTGGAATTGGTTGAACTGGTGAAACGCCACGCTGGCCATGCGGCCTTTGTGTTGCTCGCGTGGACCGTACACGTTGAAGTAGCGAAAACCCACCACTTGGCGCTTGAACTTCTTGAAGTTGTTGTTGCACTCCAAGCGCATGCGTTGGTCGAACAACAATTTGGAGTAGCCGTACACATTGAGTGGCAGCTCGTACTCGGGTGTTTCTACAAATGTGTCGCTGCCGCCGTAGGTGGCAGCGGATGAGGCGTAGAGCAAACGTGTGCCGTTTTGTTGGCAGGCGTTGAACAAACCACACGAGAGCGTGTAGTTGTTATCCATCATGTACTTGCCATCACTCTCCATGGTGTCGCTGCAAGCGCCTTCGTGGAACACGGCTTCGACTTTGCCAAAAGCGTTTTCGGCAAAGAGTTCGTAGAACACGTCTTTGTCGAGGTAGTCGGCGATCTTCAAATCGGCGATGTTGCGAAACTTGTCGCCCTCAGTCAGGTCATCGACCGCGATGATGTTGGTGATGCCGCGAGCGTTCAAGCCCTTGATGATGTTGCTGCCGATAAAACCAGCTGCGCCTGTGACGACGATTTTCATAATTTCTCCAATGGCACAAGGGCCTTTGTCTGTGCCTTGTATTTAGGCCATCAACTCTTCGAAGCTGACCGTGGCCGTACCAAACTTGCCGACCACCACGCCGCCAGCCTTGTTGGCCAATGGCATGGCTTCGCGCAACGTTAAACCAGCTGCGACAAGGGTGGCCAAGGTCGCAATCACGGTGTCGCCAGCGCCTGTGACATCAAACACTTCGCGTGCTTGAGCGGACACGCTCAATTCGCCTTGTGCATCAAACAGGGTCATGCCTTCTTCGCTGCGCGTGAGCAGCAGGGCGTCGAGTTGGAGTTCTTGGCGCAGGGCGTGGGCTTTTTGTACCAGCTCGGCTTCGGTACTCCACTTGCCAATGACTTGTTCGAGTTCCGCGCGGTTCGGTGTGATGCAGGTCGCGCCTGCGTAACGTGAGTAGTCGCTGCCCTTGGGGTCAATCAACACGGCTTTGCCAGCAGTGCGAGCTGCGCTGATCATTTGAGCCACATGGGCCAAGCCGCCTTTGCCGTAGTCCGAAAACAGCACCACGTTGTGCTTGGGCAGCAGTTGTAGAAATTGGTCGGTTTGTGACGCCAGCACTTCGTTTTGTGGCGTGTTCTCAAAGTCCACGCGCAGCAGTTGTTGTTGGCGGCCAATGACGCGCAGCTTGACGGTGGTTTTGAGTTGGCTGTCGCGGCCTAGGTGTGGCGCGATGCCTGTTTTGGCAACCAAGTCTTCCAGCAAGTGACTGGCTTCGTCGTCACCTACCACAGACAGCAGGGATGAATGCGCACCCAAGCTCACCACGTTATAGGCCACGTTGGCACAACCACCCAAACGGTTTTCTTCACGCGTGATGCGCACCACGGGCACGGGGGCTTCGGGGCTGATGCGGTCGACAGCGCCATACCAATAGCGGTCGAGCATGACATCGCCCACGACTAGGACGTGGGCTTGGCTAAGTTGTTCTCTGTTCACGGTCATAGTTCTTCCACGCGACGGGCGGGATAGCTGTCCCAAGCTTGGCAGCCTGGGCATTGCCAAAAATGTTGGCTAGCCTCAAAGCCGCAAGCGGCGCAGCGGTAGCGTTGCAGGGGTTTGGCGGCGCGTTCCAAAGCCCGTTGCACTTGCGGGTGGAACTCTTCATGCTCGAACTTCTCGTTGGCAATCCATTGCGTGGCGGCGACCAACGAAGGCTCACGCTCTAAGTGTTTGGCAAACAAGCCACCTGTGTTGGCTTCGCCTTGCGCTTTGCGTAGCGTGACGATGGCGTTGAGCACATCGAGCGATGCAGTTTTAGCGTAGCTGGTTTCAAGCAAAGCCAATGCTTTGGGCAAGCAGTTCAAGGTTGGCGCCAAGGCAGCAAGCTTAGGCGCAATCAAAGGCAATGAGGAGGGTACTTGTGCGGCTAAGTTTTCTAGCGTGACGTAGGCGTCGCTGGTGCGGCCTGTTTGCTCATACGTCTTGGCCAGTGCGATGCGCGCCCGCGCGTTGTTGGGCGCGGCGTCTGTGGCTTGCTTGAGCAAGGCCACTATTTGATCGGCGTGCTGGGCTACATCAAGGCTTTCAGCTTCTTCGCACAAATAGTGTGCCAAACGGCCTTGAAAACTGCCTTGACCGCTGTCGCCCAATTTCTTGGCGATGACTGAGGCCTTGGCCCAGTCGCGTGAGCGCTCGTAAATGCTCAGTAACGCCAAGTGGGCTTGTGCTTGGTGAGCGGTGCCTTCGAGTTTGGTCAGCGCGTCTTCGGCTCGGTCGAGCAAACCCGCTTTGAGGTAGTCCAAGGCGAGTGCATGTTGGGCGCGGTCGTGGTCAGTTTGGTTGAGATCGCCGCGTGACAGCAGGTGCTGGTGCACACGGACGGCGCGCTCATATTCGCCACGGCGGCGAAATAGGTTGCCCAAAGCAAAGTGCAGTTCAGAGGTGTCGGGGTCGTGTTGCACGGCCTCAATGAAGGCGTCGATGGCTTGGTCTTGCTGCTCATTGAGCAAGTGGTTCAAGCCTTTGAAATACGCTTTCGGTGTTTGGCGGTTTTCAAGACGCAGCTGGCGCAAGTCCATGCGCGAGGCCACCCAGCCCAAGATGAAGGCCAAGGGCAAGCCCAGCAAAATCCAGCTGAGGTCAAATTCCATGTGTGATGTCCGCAGAAGTGGTAGGGGTAGCTTCAGGCGTTGTTGTGGTCTTGGCCAACTGGGCCAAGCGGCGGTGCTTCCACCAGCGTGGCACCATGCCAACCACGCCCACCGCTACGCCCATGACGAAGACGGTCAGCAGCACCAATACCAACGGCGCGCTCCAAGTGGTGCCAAAAAAGAAATGGACCACGGCATCGTGTTGGTTGTTCAGCGCAAAAGCGAACAGGGTAAAAAAAATGGCTGCCTTCAGTAATAACTGAAGCAGCCACATGAGGTTTTTCAAGTTAGCTCCTCTGTGACGAGGACCATTTTAGCCTTGCGGCTGCTGGAAAAACCGTTTCTCAACCTTTGAGTTCAGACCCCGCCAGCAATTCCTTGGTGCGTGTGTCCACTGCTTCGCGCAGGGCTTTGCCTGGCTTGAAATGGGGCACACGTTTTTCAGGAATCGCCACGCTTTCACCGGAACGCGGATTGCGTCCCATGCGAGGCGGGCGACGGTTGATCGAAAAACTGCCAAAGCCCCGCAACTCAATGCGGTGCCCGCGCACCAGCGCATCGCTCATCGCGTCAAGAAGCGTCTTGACAGCGAACTCGGCGTCGCGGTGCGTGAGCTGCCCAAAGCGGGCAGCCAGTTCTTCGACCAGGTCTGAACGGGTCATCAGTTGTTGTCGAGCTTAGCGCGCAACAAAGCGCCCAAGCTGGTCGTGCCAGCGTTTTCACTCTTCGACTGTTGTGACAAGGAAGCCATGGCTTCTTGTTGATCCACAGCGTCTTTGGCTTTGATGGACAACTGGATGTTGCGGGTCTTGCGATCCACATTCACCACCACAGCGGTCACTTCGTCGCCCACTTTCAACACGTGGCTGGCGTCTTCCACGCGGTCGCGTGAAATCTCGCTGACGCGCAAGTAGCCGACGATGTCGTCGCCGAGGTCGATTTCAGCGCCCTTGGCATCCACAGTCTTGACCTTGCCGGTGACGGTTTGGCCTTTGTCGTTGATCGACACGAAAGTGGTGAAGGGGTCAGAGTCGAGTTGTTTGATGCCCAAGCTGATGCGCTCGCGGTCCACGTCCACGGCCAACACGATGGCTTCCACTTCTTGACCCTTCTTGAATTCGCGCACAGCGTTTTCGCCGGTTTCGTTCCAAGACAAGTCAGACAAGTGAACCAAACCGTCGATGCCGGCGGCCAAACCAACGAACACACCGAAGTCGGTGATCGATTTGATTGGGCCCTTCACGCGGTCGCCGCGCTTGGTGTTTTGAGCGAAGTCTTGCCATGGGTTGGCTTTGCATTGCTTCATGCCCAAGCTGATGCGGCGCTTGTCTTCGTCGATCTCGAGGACCATGACTTCGACTTCGTC